>Ga0255048_10002993_pt1 | contig 10472 bp, 8 predicted proteins | sample JV7_2_2_MG_FD_183619 | JGI IMG/M metagenome (GOLD analysis project Ga0255048, IMG submission 183619) | Seawater microbial communities from Jervis Inlet, British Columbia, Canada - JV7_2_2 | ecosystem: Environmental > Aquatic > Marine > Inlet | place: Canada: British Columbia | collected 2016-10-06
CACGACCCAGCGATGCACCAGACCCGTGGCGATCGCACGCTGCGCCGTGTATTCGAGCTCGGCGGCCACGATCCGCGAGGCGTTGCGGATGCGAAGCCCCAGTAGCGCCCCGGGACTCGGCAGCAGCAGCCCCCCGAAGGCTGCGATCACGACGACGACGATCAGGATCTCGAGAAGCGTGAAGCCATCGCGTCGCCGCGCTCTGCCCATGACTTAGAGGGGTTCGGTGTCCCAGTTGATGATGTCGGCGCCCTCGCCCTCGCCCCCCTGGACTCCGTCCGGACCCACAGAAGAGAGATCGAAGCTATGGGTGTTGTTCGCTCCCGGCATCTTGTAGTCGTACTCCATGCCCCAGGGATCCGTGAGCGCGTCCCGTTTCAGGTAACCGCCGGGGTTGTAACGGCGTGGCGCGGGCTCACTGCTGGGCGCACGTACGAGTGCGGCCAGACCCTGCTCCTCGGTTGGGTAGCGGCCGTTGTCGAGCTTGTACATCTCGAGTGCTTGCTCGAGCTGGCGGATCTGGGTCCCGGCGAGATCTATTTTCGCCTGCCCGGCACGCCCGATCAGATTCGTCACCAGGACCGTGGCGAGCAGTCCAATGATTCCGACGACGATCAGGATCTCGATCAGCGTAAAGCCTTCAGTGTTTCGTGCACGCATGTGGGGGTTTCCTTTCCGGGCCGCTCGGCTAGAGCGCGGAGGTGAGATTCATGAGTGGTAAGAGTGTAGACAGAATCACCATCACCACCACCAGCGCGACGACGATCAAGAGGACGGGGCCCATGAGCGCGGTGAACCGGTCCAGGCTGTTCCCCACCAGGTCGTCGTAGGTATCGGCCACCTTGGCCAACATGGGAGAGAGATCGCCGGAGGCCTCGCCGACCGCCACCATGTGCATGACCATGGGGGGGAACTGACCGCTCTGACGCAACGGACCGGCAATTGTCGCGCCCTTCGTGATCGCGACTTTGGCATCGTCGATGGCGGCACCGATGACGGCGTTGGCGGTGACCGTCTTCGAGATATCGAGTGCCTGGACGATATTGAGTCCACCTTCGAGCAGGGTTGCCAGAGTCCGCGAGAAACGCGAGATCGAGACGTGGCGGATGACCCGCCCCGCTACGGGCAGACGCAGTCGCAGACGGTCCCATTGCATCCGGCCGCGCTCGGTATGGATGAAGCCGTACACCGCCCAGTACGTGACCCCGATCACCACGATGGCCGGGATCCACCAGGTGGTAACGAGCTGCGAGGCTTTGATCACGATCAGTGTCGGCAAGGGCAGTGGCTGATTCAGGTCTTCGAGTAGTCCGGCGATGGTGGGGATCACCTTGACCAGCAGTACACCCATGACGACCAGACTCATTCCGATCATGATGACCGGATACATCAAGGCGCTGATCAGCTTGTTGCGAAGCTCCATCTGCCCCTCGATGTAGGTGGAGAGGCGATTGAGCACGAGCGCCAGGGCGCCTGAGGACTCACCCGCCCGCACCATGGACTGATAGAGCTCGTTGAATACCTCGGGGTGCTCGCCCAGCGCGTCTGCCAGGGTGCTGCCGTGATTGATCGACTCGCGCAGCCGCCCCGTGACCGCTTTGAGGCGCGTGTTGTCGACCTGCTCGGTCAGGGCGGAGAGTGATTCCATGAGCGGAATTCCGGCACCGATCAATGTGGCGAACTGGCTCGTGAACAGCGAGAGGTCGAGTGCGGGAACGCGGCGCCACTCGGGCAGCTTGAATTTGGAGAGTGTTTCGGAAGTCGCAGAGCGCGTCTTCCCTTCAACCAGCTCGGTGGGGTAGATGCCCTCCGCGCGCAGCTTGAGGCGCGCAGAGCGCAAGCTGTCGGCGTCGATCATTCCGCGGGTACTCTGGTTTCCGGCGACCAACCCCTTGTACTCGTAAACGGGCATAGGAGACTAGTTTGGAGAAGGCTCGGGGGACACGACGGTTTCTTCCTCGGTCTGGCGCAGGATCTCGGCCACGGAAGTCACCCCTTGCAGTACCTGCTGTGCGCCGATCATACGCATGGTGACCATGCCCTGCTTGACTGCTTGGTCCTGGATCGTCTTCGAGTCGATCCCCCGTCCGATCAGTCCTCGGATCGTATCGTCCACGACCAGGACCTCGAAGATGGCGATGCGGCCGCGATAGCCCGTCTGGTTGCAGTGGGAGCAACCCTGTGGTTGATACACCTGGTGACCGTTGGCGGTTTCGGCGGAGAGACCGATCTCGCCCAGTTCTACGGCGCTAGGCGTATGCGGCTCGCGGCAGTGCGTGCACAGCACGCGTATGAGTCGCTGTGCCAGCGATGCCGCGAGCGACGAGCCGATCAGGAAAGGCTCGACCCCCATATCGATCAGTCGCGTGATCGCACCGGCCGAGTCGTTGGTGTGAAGCGTCGAGAAAACCAGGTGGCCGGTCAGGCTGGCCTGGATGGCGATCTCCGCGGTCTCGAGGTCGCGGATCTCACCGACCAGGATCACGTTCGGGTCCTGGCGCAGTATCGAGCGCAGGCCCGCCGCGAAGGTGAGACCGATCTGTGGCTTGATCTCGATTTGCCCCACACCGGCGAGCCGAATCTCGACGGGATCCTCGATGGTGATGATGTTCTTGTCTGGAGTGTTGATGTCCGAGAGCGCCGCGTATAGTGTAGTTGTCTTCCCGGAGCCGGTGGGGCCCGTCACCAGGACGATGCCGTTGCTGCGCCGAATCAGGCGGCGCAGCAAGATCCGGGCGTTCTCATCCAGTCCGATGCGATCGATGCTCAAGAGCTCTTGCGTGCGTGGTAGCAGACGCAGCACGCAGCGTTCTCCGTACTGGGTCGGAATCGTGGAGAGGCGCACGTCGTAGTCTTTGCCCGCGATCTTGAGAACAATGCGACCGTCCTGCGGCAAGCGTTTCTCGGCGATGTCGAGCTTGCCCATGACCTTGATGCGGGAGCTGACCGCCTGCTGCAGGCGCTTGGGCAGGGGCCGGATCGGCTCGTAGAGGATGTCATCGGTGCGGAAGCGCACGGTTACATCCTGCTCGTGAGGCTCGATGTGAATATCGCTGGCGCGCGCCTTGACGGCTTGCTGGAGCAGCGTGTTGACGAGGCGGATGATCGGTGCACCCTCCGCGTTCGAATCCAGCAGATCCTCGGGCTCGTGGATGATCTCGGAGGCGATGTCCTGCAGATCTTCCTCGCTGAACTCCTCCGCTACGTCCTCGGCGGAGCTCGCCTGGTCGAACACCTGGTTGATGCAGCTCAGGATGTCTCGCCGGCTCGCGAGCACGGGCTCGCAGTACATGCCTGGGTAGAGCAGTCGCAGATCATCCAGAGGGTCCGTCAGGAGTGGATCGGCGATGGCTACCTCGATCCGGTTCCCGTCCTGTTGCAGCGGAAGCATGTGATGGGTCTTGGCGAACGAGATCGGGATCTGTGTGGCCACTTCCGGATCGATGTCATCGGGCGCCAGCGTCTCGCGCATCGGGATCGAATACAGTCCGGCGAGCGCAGCCAGCAGCTCGGTCTCCGGCACCAGCTCGAGCTCTAGCAGCAGGTCGGTCAGGCGCTTGCCCGTCTCCTCCTGCTTGCGCAGCGCTTCAGCGAGATCGTCCTCGCTGAGCGACGTCATCTTCAGCAGCGCTTCTTTGAGCTGTAAGGGCGAGGACACGAGTCATGCTCCCAAACTAAGGCTCGACCGTTACGAGTACGTGTAGCCCGGTTGAAGCCCGGATCTCGCGAGCCGTGAGCTGTGCTCGGTTCTCATCGGAGTAGGGTCCGACCTGGACCAGGTGCACAGTCTCGCCGCGCTCGCTGCGTGAGAGGACGGTTCCGTCATAGCCCGACGAGATCAGCGTGTTCAGGAGGTCCACCGCATCGGAAGCCTCCCTGAAATGTGCGACCTGGAGAATGTAGTTTCCCGATGCCTCCTGCGCCTTGAGGTTCTCGATCTCCAGCAGCCGCTCCCGCTCCCGCTCGCCTCCTCTGCGACGCATGCTGGGCAGGCTCTCGGTCGGGTAGCGGCGTTCATGGCGCTCGAGTTCGCGGCGCACGGGGTTCGAATCCCGGGGCAGGTCCAGGCCCGCTGCGAGGGCCCTTTCACGGCCAGTCGATTCATCTTTGCTGAGCTCGAATGACTCTGAGGCTCCGTCGCGGAAGCGCTCGCGGTGCTCGACAGTCAGACGTTTGAGGTCCTCCGGGTCCCTCACGATGTGGGGCGTCAAGACGACCAGCAGGTTCACCTTGCGTACGTCCGTGCTCTTGCTCTTGAAGGCCCAGCCCAGAATGGGGATGTCGCCCAGGAAGGGTACCTTGGATACGCTATCGGTTTCCGTCTCCGAGAGGATGCCGCCGATCATGACGGCTTCGCCGTCGCGCACGAAGACCGTGTTCTCGACCGTGCGGTTGGTCGTTGTCGGTCCGAGCTCGTCCTGCTCGGAGAGGACTTCGCTGATCTCCTGGTAGATCTGGAGCCGGATGGTGTCACCCTCGCTGATCTGCGGCGTTACGCGCAGAGTGACGCCGACGTCCTGGCGCTCGATGTTCTGCGAGGTCTGGAAGCCGCCCGCCGCGCTCGAGTCCGCGGTCTGCAGACGCGTGGTGGGAATCGGGATGTTCTGCCCGACTACGATCTGCGCCTCCTCGTTGTCCGCGGTGAGAATGACCGGTGAGGAGATGATGTTGGTGTCAGAGTCACTGGCTCGGGCGATGATGATTCCCTGTATGGCAGGGACATCGACGGGGACGCCATCTGTGCCTATGACGGTGACAGTTTTCCCGATCACGGCTGAGGTGAAGTTGCTGAAGCTGCTTGGAAACAAGCTGTCGGTGCTTACTGAATCATCACTGACGCCCGACGCGCTGCCAACGAGGACCCGCGATTCGCCGCCATCCGCGAGGTTGTTCTGGAACAAAAAAGCCAGGCCCAAGGCGTTGGAGTCCGTGACGTTCACCTCCATGATCAGGGCTTCGACCAGAACCTGGGGACGGCGAACGTCGAGAGCCTTGATCACGTCTTGCAAGGCCGAGAAGCCATCGGCGCTGGCCTGGATGATCAGCGAGTTTGTCGGAGCGTCGGCCGTGACGCTGATACCCTCTCCCAGTCGAGCCACCACCGCCGCGGGCGCCGCTGCGCCCTGAGCTCCCCCGGGGCCTGGCCGGCGGCCCGCGCCCTGCACCAGGCTGGCCAGGGTCTGGGCCATTTCCTCGGCATCGGCGTTCTGCAGACGGTAGACGTGGATCCTGCCCGTGCCCCTGCGCTCGTAGTCGAGCAGCGTCACGAGCCGTTCGACCTCATCGATCGTGGCCTGGGGCGCCAGCACGATGATCGAGTTGGTGCGATCGTCCGTGATGAAGCGGGGCGCTCCGGCCGAGCCCACGATAGTGGCGCCTGCGGCGGCGGCGGCCGGCTGCGCTCTGCGCCCCCGTTGACGCTGGGCCCGAGGTTTGGCCGGCTTGGGCCGCTTCGCGCCGGAGCCGGGCTCCGCGAAGATCTCACGCAGATGCGCGGTGAGACCGGCTGCATTCGCGTACTCGATCGGAATCACCTTGATCTGCTCCTGGTACGTCTCGATGTCGATCTCCGAGATGATCGTGACCAGGCGCCGGATATTGGCGGCGGTATCCGTGAGGATCAGTGTATTCGTGGGCGTGTAGGCGATCAGATTCGCGTCCTTCGAGATCAGGGGACGCAGGGTGCTGATGATGGTCTCGGCCTTGACGAAGCGCAGCGGGAGGAGCCGCGTGATGTAGAGATCGCGATTGGCCACGGCGCTCTCTCCCGGCACGGTCTGAATGGGAGACTCCTTGGCCTGGCGCAGAGGCACGATCTTGAGGATCCCGCCCGGCCCCGGGACGGTCGTAAAACCCTTGACCTGGAGGATGGCCTCGAAGACCCGATACGCCTCCTCGGGCGTGACCGGCGAGGGGGAGATCACCGTCACCCGGCCTCGCACCCGGTCGTCGAACAGGAAGTTCTTCTTCGTGAGGCGCGAGATCATGGTGATCACGTCGGTGAGCTCGGTCTCCTGAAAGTCGAGCGTGACTTTGTCGCCCTGCTCGTTGAACTCGGGGAAGTCTTCCTGGCTCCACGACACACCCGGAGCGAGGAGGAGGATGAGCAGGGGCAGCGGCGCGAGGGCACGCATCGTCAGTTGTCCCAGCAATGTGTCTCCTCGGTGCCGTCGGGACCGACGGTCTGCAGGCAGCTCCGCTCACCCATATGCAGGGCCGGCAGGATCTTGGGCAGATCACTCGGTCCATTGATCGGGACCCCGTTGATGGACACGATCACGTCTCCGGACTGCAGACCCGATTGCTCGAGTGGGGTGCCGGGCAGCACCTCCGTGACCTGCACCCCCGCGAGCTCGCCATCGTCGTCGTAGCTGGGGGCGAAGCGCACCTGGTCGAGTAGGTTCTTGACATCGTTGGAGGCCTTCTTATCGGGCTTTCGGGCGGCTCGTGGTTGCGGGCGCGACTGTTTCGCCCCGCGCGACTTGTCGGTCATGCCACGTACACGGCTCAGGAGACGCTCCCGCTGGCTGTTGGCGGCGGGACGGCCCCGGGGCCGTCGTGCACGCGAGGTGCGAGGCTTCGCGCGCTTTCGGGGACTCGCACGCGAGGGCTTGGTCGTGGACTCCGGCTCCTCCATGGTGATCGCCTCCAGCCGACCCTTGTTGTTGATCACGAGCTTCATGCGCTCGATGCGGGCTACCGTGACGTTGGGCGCATCGCCGATCGGATCATCGACCCGGACATGAAAGCGCTCTTTGGTCGACTCGTCCTGCAGGGTGGCGATGGAGAGCCCGGGACGCGTGCCGGCGATGGTGCCGAGCAGACGGTACCGCAGCTTGCTCTCCTCGAGCTCCTCCTTCGGGGGAGGCGGCGGGGGCAGGGCCACCTCGCGGCTCTTGAAGAGGTTGCGCTCACCAACGATCGCATAGCGTGCAAAGTCCACTTTGGACCTCGGCGCGGGCTCGATGGCGGGAATGCGCACCTCTCGAACCTCGGGCGCGCCCAGGAACCCAGCGACCGTGCTGTACAGGAAATAGATACAGCCTGCAGCGAGCGTGATGTAGAAAGCCCTCAGTCCGTATCGGAGCAACTCTCAATCCTCCGAAACTGGGATTGGGGGGGGATTGTGGGTCTGGCGATCTCTGCGAAAATCCTAAACGATTTCGCTCCAGTCTACGCGGGGACCGGGGGGGTCGCAATGCGGCTCGCAGGCCCCTCGCGCTTGGTGCATCGGCCACTATGAAGCACCAGTTAAGGTTTAGGATGGGAAAACGGCCCCGAATATTCGGCTTTTCGATGCTGGCGACCGCTGCTGTGGCCACTTTCGCCGTATTGGCGCTACAGGGGCCGGCCGAGCTGCGCAGCCAGGCCCGCTGGCTGCTTCTCGCAGGTCGACCGCTGCTCGAGCTCCACGCTCCCCGAGCGGGACAGCTGGTGTCGCTGGGAAGCATCGAGGTCATCGTGGGGTTTCCCGCTGCAGATCGCGTCGTGGCCGAGACTTTCCGCTGTCTTTTGAACGATCACGACGTGACCGAGCACTTGACCCTCGGGCAGAACGGTGCGGGTGGCTCCGTGTACGGACTGCTCGAGGGCGAGAACCGTCTGCGGGTGGAGGTTTTCGGGCGCAGCTGGTGGCCCGGTCGTTTTCTCGAGGATGCGCGTGAGCTCAGCTTCCGCGTCCAGCCGCTGCCCGCCATCGATCGTGCTCGTGGACCCGCAGGCTCGGAGCCAGCTTGACACTCCCGAGGCGGGCCTTAGCTTGCGGATGCTCTCGGGGGTGGCCTGTAAGCGTCCGCGAGAAAAGGGATTTCTAGCTTCAAGGGGGTAGGCCTAGCATGCCGAAAGTGATTGGAATCGATCTGGGAACCACCAACTCTGTCGTGGCCGTCATGGAGGGCGGTGAGGCGAAGGTGATCCCGAACGAGGAAGGCGGGCGCACCACGCCCTCCGTGGTGGCGTTCACCAAGGACGGTCAGCGTCTGGTGGGTCAGATTGCCCGCCGTCAGGCGATCACGAATCCCGAAAACACCATCTTCTCGATCAAGCGGCTCATGGGCCGGCGCTTCGAGGAGGTGGAGTCCGAGCGCAAGCTGGTTCCGTACAAGGTGATCCGGGGCAAGAACGACCTTTCCGTCGTACAAACGATGGGTAAGGAGTACCCACCGCCCGAGATCTCGGCGATGGTGCTCCAGAAGCTCAAGGGCGCCGCGGAGGCCTACCTGGGAGAGGAGGTCAAGCAGGCGGTCATCACGGTCCCCGCATATTTCAACGACGCTCAGCGCCAGGCGACCAAAGACGCGGGCATGATCGCCGGGCTCGAAGTGCTGCGCCTGGTCAACGAGCCGACCGCAGCCTCGCTGGCCTACTCGCTCGAGAAGAAAGCCGACGAGAAGATCGCGGTCTACGACCTCGGTGGCGGGACCTTCGACATCTCGATTCTGGAGGTGGGCGGGAACACCGTCGAGGTTCTGTCCACCAACGGCGACACCCACCTGGGTGGCGACGACTTCGATGATCGCGTCATCCGCTACCTCGTGGACGAGTTCAAGAAGGATCAGGGCGTCGACCTGTCCAAGGATCCCATGGCGATGCAGCGCCTGAAAGAGGCCGCTGAGAAGGCAAAGATCGAGCTCTCCAGCGTGGCCGAAACCGATATCAATCTGCCCTACGTCACGGCGGACCAGAGCGGGCCGAAGCATCTCAATCTGCGACTCACCCGCGCCAAGCTGGAGCAGCTCGTCGACGATCTGCTGCAGCGGACGCTCGATCCCGTCAAGCAGGCCTGCAGTGATGCGGGAATCCAGCCCGCAGACATCGACGAGATCGTGCTGGTGGGAGGTTCGACGCGCATCCCCAAGGTGCAGCAGATGGTCAAGGACTTCTTTGGCAAGGAGCCGCACCGGGGCGTGAACCCGGATGAGGTCGTGGCCGTCGGTGCGGCTATCCAGGCCGGCGTTCTGGCGGGGGACGTGAAGGACGTGCTCTTGCTGGACGTCACGCCGCTCTCGCTCGGGATCGAGACTCTGGGAGGCGTGACGACCAAGCTGATCGAGCGCAACACGACCATTCCCAGCAAGCGCAGCCAGGTCTTCTCGACCGCTGCAGACAACCAGCCGCAGGTGGAGATTCACGTGCTGCAGGGCGAGCGCGAGATGGCCACGGACAACCGCACGCTCGGAAAGTTCATTCTGGACGGGGTCCCACCGGCGCCGCGCGGGATCCCGCAGATTGAGGTGACCTTCGACATCGACGCGAACGGGATTCTCTCGGTGGCGGCCAAGGACAAGGCGAGCGGCAAGGAGCAGTCGATCCGGATCGAGGAGTCCAGTGGTCTGGCCGGGGACGAGATCGATCGCATGGTGAACGATGCTGCGGCGCATGCCACTGAGGACAGCACGCGACGTGAGCACATCGATGCGCGCAACGCGCTCGACAGCTTGGTTTATGAGGCGAACAAGATGATCGGCGAGCATCGCGAGAAGATCCCGATCTCGGATCTGAACGCTCTGGAGTCGACGCTCTCGGATGCGAAGTCGCTGCTCGAGCGCGAGGATGCGCCGGCCAGCGAGTTGAAGAGCCAGATGGAGCAGGTCCAAAGCGCGGTCCACAAGCTGAGCCAGGCTCTTTACCAGCAGGAAACGCAGAAGACGGACGCCGAAGCCCAGGGTGAGCCGTCCGCGGCGCCAGGGGAGGGCGAAGGCGATGTGGTGGATGCCGAGTTCACCGAGGAGAAATAGAACCTCGAGACGGGATCCGGTTCGTTGGACGTTTTAATCGGGAAAGTCGCGCGTGAGCTGGCCGCGCTCGAGGAGCAGCTCGACCGCGTGTTCGAGCGGAGCTTCAGCACCTCGGTGCGCCTGCCCGGACGGGGTGACTGCTTTCTTCCCACGATCGATGCGTACCAGACGCGAGAAGCGACGATCGTGCGCGTTGACCTGGCGGGCGTGGAGAGTAAGGACATCCGTCTGATTGTGGACGGTGAGTATCTGCAGATCAGCGGTCGCCGCAATACGAGTTACCACCACCCCCCGGAGCACCACCTGCAGATGGAGATTCCGCAGGGCAACTTTGCGCGCGTGATTCGACTGCCGGCGCCGTACGATGCGGAGCGCGTCACGGCCTCGCTCGAGTCGGGAATCCTGACGATCGAGCTTCCGCACAGAGAGGTCATCAAGCGTCGGATCCTGGTGAAGTCCAAATGACACCCGAAGAGGCAGAGCCGCTCGAGGGCGAGTTCGAGGCGCCTCGGATCGAGGAGACCGAGCAGGAGGAGCCGCTGCCGGAGATCTTGCCGGTGCTCCCGCTGCGTAACACCGTTCTGTTCCCCACTCTGGTCACGCCCATGGTGGCGACCACGGAGCGTGCCCAGCGTCTGATCGACGAGGCCTTGATCGAGGACCGCCTCCTGGTGACGGTGGCTTCGCGCGATCCCGAGATCGAGCAGCCCGGCCCCGAGGATCTCTTCGAGGTGG
>Ga0255048_10002994_pt1 | contig 10471 bp, 8 predicted proteins | sample JV7_2_2_MG_FD_183619 | JGI IMG/M metagenome (GOLD analysis project Ga0255048, IMG submission 183619) | Seawater microbial communities from Jervis Inlet, British Columbia, Canada - JV7_2_2 | ecosystem: Environmental > Aquatic > Marine > Inlet | place: Canada: British Columbia | collected 2016-10-06
GACCCGGCCGATGCCACTTCCGGTGGTTCGAGTGGCCCGACCTATCCGGTGGGGTCCTGGATGTACGTGTGGACCGAATCCTTGCAGGTCTGCACCATGTGTCACAGCCTCACGCCCTCCAGTCCGCGTTGCGATAACGAGCTCGACTGTCCTCCTAAAGACATCGTGCTAACCGCCGACAATTACAACGGCGTGGTCGGCGATATAATAGATCCGTTCGACGTCAACGGCAGCAAGCTGTGGGATATGGTCACCGAGTCAGATCCCGGCGATCGGATGCCGCTTGGCCTGCCAGCATTGTCTACATCGCAACTCGACATTATTCGTGACTGGATCCTGGATGGAGCCCCATATTGCCCGGCAACCGACCCGGGTTGTCCATAAAATTGCCCGCGTACTAGAGCATGCTAGACCGGCAAGATGCAATTCACAGTACGAGAACGGTTGTGTCGGTGACCCGGTACAGCAATCCGTCGGTTTTGCGACTCGAGAGAAACAAATGAAGCGTAAATATAATAATGGTTTGGGCGCAACCTTCTGCCAAGCAGTACTCGTGGCGCTGATCGTCGCGCCTACGGCCGGGTTTGGTCAGGATGAGTCGATTGAAGACAGTGTCGAGATACTGCAGGCAAAAGTCGACAGGCTGACATCAATGGCGCAGTTGGAGCGTGGCCGAAGTATTTACCTCAGGGCCTGTGCGCCCTGTCACGGCATTCGGGGCGACGGTAAGGGTCCAGCCGCGCAGGGCTTTGACCCCGCGCCGCGAAACTTTCGCCGGGGCACTTACAAATTTCGTACCACGGTGAGCGGCGCACTGCCCCTCGATAAGGACCTGGAACGGACAGTCCGCGAGGGTGTCCCGGGAACGGAAATGCCGCGCTGGAAGTACGTGCTTTCGGAGCAGGATATCAAGGCGGTAGTGCAGTATATCAAGGCTTTTTCCCCAATGTTCGCAGACCCCGATTCTCTGCCGCTGCCAGAGGATATACTCGAAATGCCCGACGACCGGCCATTCGAATCGAGCCCGACATCCATTGCCGTGGGGCGGCAAATCTTTATCGATCAGGATTGCGTGAAATGCCATGGTGATGGCGGTAAGGCTGACGGTAACCAGGCCGATGAACTGGTGGACGACTGGGATGTTCCTATCCGACCCGCCAACCTGACCTACACCTATTTTAAGAATGGCAAGCGGGACCTGGATATCTATGGTGTATTCACCAGCGGTCTGAACGGGACGCCGATGCCGGCTTTCGACGAACTGACCGAGGAGGAGCGCTGGCAACTAGTCGATTACGTCCAGTCTCTGGAGCAAAAAAGGACCTTGATGTACTGGCTGTTCCGGGAAAATCCAAACCAGGTGCGACACCCCGAACCCGAGAAGGCCGAAGCCTCCGAGTCGGACGGATGATGCAGGTACCGGGCTAACACGAGAATCAAATTGACGACGCATACACCGAAAAATATTCACAACCTGTGCGACAGGCTTCTCATCTGCCTGGCTACGGTTTTATTGCTGGCTGGTTGCGGGCCGGGCAGCGGTCAGGGGCTCGACGAGAACGGCAATTTGCTGGGCAGCGGCAGCGGTGGCGGCGGCGGTGGTGGCGGTGGCGGTGGCGGAGCCACGTTGGATTGGCTTCAGGGTAATGTCTTTGGACCCATATGTAGTTTTTGTCACGGGGGTGCACAGCCGTCGTTCGGTCTCAATTGGAGCACAGAGTTAAATACCTGTTCCAACGTGGGGCGAGCCAGCACCTGGGAATCCAGTATGATGGAAATCGACTCGGGCAACCCGGATATGAGTTACGTGATCTGGAAACTTGAGGGTGCAGGGCCAGGAGGGCCAAACATTGACCCTATTCAAGGCGATCAAATGCCGGCCGGCGGCGCTTCCGCTCTGACAGCGGAGGCGATTCAGAATATACGGGACTGGATTGCAGACGGTACGCCCGAATGCTTAGCGTTAGCGCCGCGAGCTGATGACTCTACCGCAACCAGACTCGACGGGTCGGAAGTTGCTGACTCCGAAAGCGGTAAGACTTACACAGCGGGCTCTTGGATGAACGTGTGGAACGATTCGTTGCAAGTTTGTACTTCATGCCACAGTCTAACCCCTTCTAGCCCACGCTGTTCGGTTGATTTCGAATGCCCTCCCAATGGGGTGGTGCTCACTGCAGACAATTATTTCGGTGTGGTAGACGGTAATACAGTCGCACCGTTTGACCTTTCGCGCAGCAATTTATGGAATCGGGTCACCGAAGAAAACGCCGAAAAGCGCATGCCGTTGGGATATGAAGCATTAACCCAGGTACAACTTGACACCATTCAAAGCTGGATCGAGGCTGGTGCCCCGTTCTGACCGGAGAGCACGGTTTGCAAATTTAAATGTTTGTGAATAAAGACATGGTGTGGCCGAAAACGGGTCGAAGGTGCCGTAAAGAGTGTCTGCAACAAAATAAATAACAGATAACAAATCATTGAGTTTAGGTAATCGAACGATGAAACAAGAAATAATCAGGCGTAACGGCCGCTTTTGGCCAAGAATAAGCTGGGTGGTTCTAAGCATCCTGACGCTGGCGATCTGGGGACCAACGAGCGTGCAGGCCGAACCCTATCTTGCGATACAGGAAGGGTATAAATGTTCCAAGTGCCACGTCAACATGACTGGTGGAGGCAAACGCAATGACTTTGCCAACATCTACGTGCAGACACGCCTGACTAATGATTTCTTCGACTGGAGGCGTTACAAAGTTGAATCAGACGAAGAAATTGACGAAGAAGAAAATCCGTTAAAGACCGACTCCAGTAACAGTTTTTTCTCCGGCCGACTTAACGATTATATTGCCATCGGTGGTGATTTTCGTGCAATTCTTGATCGAAACGAAGAACCCGGAAGCCCCTCAGATGACGTGTTTAGACAGCGCAAACAAAACATTTATCTGGAAGTCAATCTGATCCCAGATCGCATACTGTTTTATCAAACCATGGACGGCGGTGGCGATGCCCGGGAAATTTTCGGGCTGTACCAGGGGAAATTCAAAGAAGAACCCTATTACTTTAAGGCTGGTCAGTTCTTTCTACCATTCGGCATGCGCCTTCAGGACGATACCGCCTTCATCCGCGCGGCGACGGGATTTACCTACGGAACCACGGACGTGGGCGTGGAGTTTGGCTACGAGCCGGGTCCGTGGGCGTTGCATGCGGCACTAACCAATGGAACAGGAGCGTCAACGGAAAACAATGGCGGTAAGCAACTGACAGCATCTGCAGCCTACGTGGACAAGGGTTATCGGATTGGAGGTTCCTACACTACAGGCAAGAACGGACAGGGAGTTGAAACCAGTATGTGGGGTATTAATGGAGGGGCACAATTTGGACGTATAGGTATTTTGGCCGAAATAGATTTTATAGATAACTCGACTGTCGAGCAGCAAATCGCCCTGGCGGAATTGAATTTTCTGGTGTCCAGAGGAAACAATGTCAAGTTTTCCTATGAGTATCATGATCCAGACGAGGCTATTTTCGAAAACGCTCTTGAGCGCTATAGCCTGGTGTACGAGCCATTTCTGAACCAGTTTCTCCAGCTTCGAGCCGGCGTTCGTGAGAGCAAGGGTATACCTCAGAACCCGGGATTGAACGATACTTATTCATTTCTCGAGTTGCACCTGTTCTTATAAAACAGTCACTAACAGAGAGTGCCAATGTCTGATTCACTACCAGAAAATCCAGCAATCGCGACCAATTCTGTTACCGTCTTGCAGTTGGTCGATGGTTCCTCAGACGCCGCATTCGCCATCGACGATCACCATCAGGTGGTCGTCTGGAACAACGCCGCAGAACAGTTGCTGGGTTACTCTGCTGGCGAGGTGATCGGTCAGCGTTGTGGTGAAATTCTTCAGTCTGTGTTACCCGGTGGGGAGCCCCTGTGCGTGCCCGATTGCGAGATGTTTCGGTGTTTTCGGAGCTGCCAGCCAAGCGGTGTGCCTGAGTGTCGTGTACGGCGCAAGGACGGCAACTGGGTGACCGTCGGGTATTCATCACTGGTGATGCCGGGGCAGGTACAAGAATCGGCCAACGGTGTCATCGTCGCAGTGGTATTCCTGCGTGAGATAGAAGAGCAGCACGTGCAGATGCCACAACGCGGACTTTTGCAGATATTTACCCTGGGAAAATTTGGATTGGCAGCCAACGGTCGCGGCATTATGGTCGATAAATGGAAGCGCAGACAGGCCGTGACCTTGTTGAAAATTTTGGTGACCCATCTGGATCGCCCGGTGCATCGCGAGCGCATCCTGGATTGCCTGTGGCCCGGCGTCGATGAAGAACGTGGCTGGGGTCGGCGCAAAGTGACAATGTACTACCTACGGACCCAATTGCGTGCCAGTGGTGTCTGTGAAGATGCGGTACAGACCGTCGGCAATGCTTACCTGCTCAGGCGTGATGCTGTCTGGGTGGACGCGGAAAACTTCGAAAAGCTGGTAACCGAAGGTCGTACGTTTGAGTCTAAGGGGCGCTGCGAAGACGCCCTGCGCTGTTACGATGAAGCGCAATCCCTGTACCGTGGTGACTACCTCGAGCAAGACGTGTTTGCTGACTGGTGCGCCGAAGAGCGCGAACGTCTGAGTGAAATTAATATGGAAATGCTGACACGCAAAGCCGGGTGCCATGCGCAACGCGGCGAATTCGTGGAAGCCGCTCAAGTGTGCCGTAAAGCCCTGGTCCACGATCCCTGCCGCGAAAGCATCCATTGTTCCCTGATGCAGTATCTTGTGTACCTCGGGCGAGCTGATTCGGCCGTCGCCCAGTATCGAAATTGTCAGAACGTGCTCGCTCGTGAATTCGGGGTCGAACCTATGCCCGAAACACAACGCCTGCACCAGAAGATACTGGCGCAGCAAAATTCGCCAGCCCCACTAACGCAGACTATACCCCTATCCCAGACGACCTCGGCAACACGGAACTGAGAAGACACTGATCGACTCTGAGCCGGGGGTGGAACCCCTCAAACTGTAATTCCGTTTCACTTTTCAAAACCTACAACGGGTACTTTCTGCCGTTCGCAGGAAATCCCGCATCGTTTGTTACCAGATTGTCACCGCGGCATGGTCTAAGGTAACTTCAATATGCATGGCGCGAGTTTAATGGGGTTAGCTTTGAAGGATAAATTTCCAATTATGCAGTCGTTTGTCGCCAGAATCTGGCTTGAGGGCAGCACCGACGAAGACCTAAAATGGCGGGGACACATCCAGTACATTCAGGGACCGGAGGGGATCTACTTCCAGGACCTGACGGAAATGTCCGAGTTCCTGGAACAGGTGAGCGGGGTACCGAGTCTTGGGTTTGCCGGGCATGCAGGGAAGGTTGTCGAAATCTCGAAGTGCGGCACCGTTGCCAATAAAAAACGTAAACCAGATCTGTGAAAAATCGACTAATCCGAGTTTATCGCCACTGCACTAAATCGAGCACCGCCGAGGTTTCTTATGACCACCAATGATGAGCTAACCGAACACACTCCGGTTACGGCTCCGAAAAAATCGAATTGGGGCAGTAAACTTTTTTTTGTCACCCTGATCGCGATATTGATTTTCTTTTGGTGGCTGCTGATATTTTCCGGTGGTGTTACCGGTGATCACGGTTAATTTGAGATGACAAAAATAATGCATTCGATTTGGCGCCTCCTGCTACCTGTAGTAATGGTGGCGGTTATCGGTTTTGGTAGCGGTTTGTTCCCCTCTACCACTATGGCTGCAGGTGGCACGGCAGAGCAGCACAGCGCTGCGATTAACAGTGATGGGGTCGAGCATGAGTCCATTGCAGCATCGCTGCCGGCACCAAAACTAAAACGCTCGGATTATCCGAATATTGGCACTAGCAGCCGGGCGATCGTATGGGTTGTCGCCCAAATGCACCTGTTTTTCGGTGCCCTGGTGCTGGCAGTTCCTATCTTCGTGCTGGTTATTGAGCTTATTGGGTTCAAGACCAACGACGATCGGTACGATGACATGGCGCACGAGTTCATGAAGATCAGTCTTACCGCATATGCCATAACAGCCTTATTCGGTGGCACGCTGGCCCTGTCCCTGTTCCTGCTCTATCCGCAATTCATGTCCTATATGATGCAGGCGTTCGGGTCGCAGGTGCTGGTCTATGCGGTTCTGTTTTTCCTCGAGAGCATACTTCTTTACATTTACTACTACGGTTGGAACGCACTGCGTTACGGTAATCGAAAATGGGTGCACCTGACCCTGGGGTTGCTGCTCAACGCTGTCGGCACCACGCTACTGGTGGTTGCAAACTCGTGGTCTACTTTCATGATGGCGCCTTCCGGCATCGACCCGGCCACCGGCGCCATAACCGGCAGCATCTGGGAAATCATGAAGGGTCCGCTGTGGAACCCGCTGAACCTGCACCGCTTTATCGCTAATATCGCCTTTGGCGGCGCGGTCGTGGGGGCTTATGCGGCCTTCAAGTTTCTCGCCGCCAGGACAGCGGCTGAAAAGGCCCACTACGACTGGATGGGTTATACCTCCAATTTTATCGCGATACTGGCATTCCTGCCGCTACCGTTTGCCGGTTATTGGTTGATGGCGGAAGTTTATGCCTACTCCCAGCAGATGGGGATACTGGCCATGGGTGGCATTCTGGCGTGGTTGTTCGTGATCCAGGCAGTGCTGATTTGCACCATTTTGCTGGCCGGTAACTATTACCTGTGGACCGGCATGGCGCGTACCGAGGGTGGTGAACGATACCGATGGCTCACCAAGTACATCGCGGTGGTGCTTGTGCTCGGTTTCCTGGTATGGATTACGCCGCACAATGTGATTTACACGACAAGCGAAATCGCCAGGCTGGGCGGTGGCAATCATCCGGTGTTGGGCCCGCTGGGGATAATGCCGGCCAAAAATATCGCGGTCTTCTTGATGCTCATTGTCACGTTTTTGTCTTTTCAATTGTATCGGCGCGCGGACAAGGTGATCACCGTCGCGTGGCAGGACTGGGGCAACGCGCTGATGATCACGATCTACGTAGTAGCGATCGCCAACGTCATATTCGCCGGCATCTATTACGGCTATTTCACCAACACCGTCTACAAGGTGGGCTCTAGCGTGATCCAGGTAATGTCGACCGTGGTTGTTATCGTCTCCGGCGTGGTGATCGATACCCTGATGTTCAAGGGAGCCAAAACGTTGCCGGTGTTCTGGGGCAAGGTCACGGACCGCTCTCAATATGCCCTGTTCGCGCTTCCTATTGCGTTTACCTGGTTGATGGCGCTGATGGGCTATATCCGTTCCTCGGTGCGCACACACTGGCATGTGTATGCGGTTATGGAGGATAAGTCCCCGGATAATTTTATTCCGCCGCTGGCAACGGTCGGCAATATGGTTACCGGGATTACCCTATTGTTCCTGGTATTTGTGCTCTTCATTTTCTGGATTGCCAATCTGAGCGGCACCAAACAAGTTCCGCCTGCGAGGGAAGGTGACTCCACACTGGCTGAAGGTGCGCAATGAAAGCTCTGGTAAAACCCCTGGGTTTTTGTGTCGCACTGATTTTAGCTTTTGGCTCCGTGACCTACATGCTTCCCCAGATCAAGGGCGAAGCACCTAAAGAGGAAGAGGTGATCGTGGGGGCATTGACCATGGATTCATTCATTGCCATGGGCGAAAAGTTATATCACGGGAAAGGCACCTGTACGCTGTGTCATAACAAACTGGGCCGGGCGCCCGACCTGCTCACTTATAACGTCGTACAGGTCTCGCTGGAGCAAATAGCGGATCCCCGGTACCAGGGAAAGGCCGTGGACGCAGAGGGTTATCTGCTCGAATCCATGCTGCAGCCGAGCGCCTACGTCGTAAAAGGTTTCGGCAAAAAGGGCACCAACGATAGGGAATCTCCGATGCCTGCCGTCGATAAGCCGCCTATCCAGCTCTCCGAGGTGGCGATCGGCGCAATCGTCGCCTACCTGCAAAAAAAGGATGGCAATCCGGTGACGGTAGCTCTGCCCACAGCCGCGCCAGAACCCGACAAGATAGATGAAACCGCGGAGGCGAAACCCGCGCTGCCCCAAAACCCCGAGGAGGTCATTGCAAAATATGGATGCGCGGCGTGTCATTCCATTCAAAAGACCCAGTCTGTCATAGGACCCAGCCTGAACGATGTCGGCAAGCGACTGGAGATCGACCAGATCCGGGCCAGCATCATCGACCCGAAAGCGGAAATCGCCAGTGGCTTCCCGCCCATCATGCCGGAATTTCCCGCGATGACCATAACCGAGCTGGAGATGGTCGTGCAGTTCCTGGCGAAGCAGACTGAGGTGCAACCGTGAAAATGCGAATCCCCGCTTTTTGGCAGGCGCTCATCGTGCTTGTCGGCACCTTGCTGATATTCAGCTGGGCGTTTCCGCCTTTCATGCCACGGTCATTGATGATCGCCTACACCTTCATCACCTTCATCGGCGTAATGCTTTACTTTTCCAGCGATGAACGACTTTGGGCCGAATTCAAGGCACCGATCAATGCTACATTGCAAGACGACGACAAATGGTTGCTGCGCTGGACCTTGCTTATCGTCATACCACTTCTACCGGGGTACGCCGTATACGATGCGGTGAAACCCTCAAACGAAACACCGCTTGAAATGCGTCAGGTTCACCCCTCCCCACCCGCCGGGATACAGGTATATGACAAGGCCTTTGACCTGGCCAAACTGGAAAACCCGGTGCGTATGAGTGTTCTGGAGCAGCTCGAAGACGATTCGGATGGCGCGTGGGAAACCTATAATGATGCGGTACGCGCAGGAAGCCTGGTTTATTTCAGCAACTGCTTTTATTGCCACGGCGACCAGTTGGATGGCAAAGGACATTTCGCCAACGGCCACAGTCCGCTACCGACCGACTTCGGGGATGTGGGCACGATCGCGCAGCTGCAGGAATCTTTCCTGTTCTGGCGCATCACAACCGGTGGCCCCGGGCTGCCCAGGGGTGGAATGCCATGGAACTCGGCGATGCCAGTCTGGCACGAAATGTTGAGCGAGGAGGAAGTCTGGAACGTGATCATGTTTCTTTACGACTATGTCGAACAGGTGCCGCGTATGTGGGACCAGGGGATCTCCAGGGCGGTCACCAACATGAAAGACAAGATTGCCTCGCAGCGCGCGAAGATGAACAGCGAAGATATCTACCAGTTACGTTGCTCTATCTGTCACGGCGAAACCGGGGCGGGAGACGGACCGGCGGCGGAGTTTCTTTATCCCCAGCCGCGCGATTTCACGGCAGGCCTGTGGAAATACAAAACGTCGCCCGGGGATCTTCCGCCGCGCGATATCGATTTGTTTAATAGCATCAAGTCCGGACTCGTCGGCACCAGCATGCCGGGGTGGTCAAAAATGTTCACGGATAGGCAAATCGATGGCCTGGTGACCTTGATCAAGCAGTTCGATACTTCGGCTATCTGGGCGCCGGTGGATGCCGATGACGAAGACTTCGACGATGATGGGCGTTATCTGAAGCCCGATATTCTGGTGATCACCGAGGAAGAGCCCACCGAGGGCCAGATTGGCTACTCGGCCGAGTCTGTAGCGCTGGGCAAGGAAGTCTTCGAAGAAGAATGCAAGAAATGCCATGGACAGGAGGGGCGCGGCGATATCACTTCGGGTGAGTTCCTGGAAGACGACTGGGGTTATCGCACCTGGGCTCGTGACCTCACCAAACCCTGGACCTGGCGCGTGACCGAGGTTTCGGCTGGAAGCAATCAGACGGTGCCCGACGAGGGCCAGCGCGATGAAACGATTCGTAACATCTATACGCGAATCTCGATCGGCATACGCGGGACACCGATGCCCTCGCACCGAGCCGTCGATGAGGGCGAAGAAGATGCGATCACGCTGGAAAACCGCTGGCACGTCGCCAACTATGTCTATTCGCTGCGTAGCGGCACGACCTGGCCCGGCCAACGTAACGTGATCGAGGGCGTGGAATGGGCTGGCGATTTGCCGGGCAGCGTCGAGGACGAAGCCTGGGAAAAGGTCCCGGCCAGCACCTTCAGGCTGGTGCCCAACATCGTCAAGGAGGACCGCCTGTTCACCCCGCTCAACGATGCGATCAGCGTGCGGACCCTGTACAATGAGGGTGAAATCGCGTTTTTGCTGGAAATCAACGACCGCACCGAGAGCCGTCCCGGCGGGTCGGTGGTTTCGCAACTCCCGGATAAGAGTGAACAGATGTATCCCGATGCCGTCGCACTGCAATTCCCGAAAGAGGATGCGTACGCCACGGCGCCAGTCGAAAAGCCTCTCTATCGCCACGGCGACGCGGAACATCACACGACTATCTGGTACTGGAACGCCGGCTCGGTCGAACCCCCCGTAGAGCCCCGCGCCGTGCTACTCGATGCCACCGGCCCCGATTCAAAGATGACACCGCGTACGGGCAGTAACGACCTTTTCGCCCGGGGCGAATGGCAGGATGGCCGCT
>Ga0255048_10002998_pt1 | contig 10462 bp, 20 predicted proteins | sample JV7_2_2_MG_FD_183619 | JGI IMG/M metagenome (GOLD analysis project Ga0255048, IMG submission 183619) | Seawater microbial communities from Jervis Inlet, British Columbia, Canada - JV7_2_2 | ecosystem: Environmental > Aquatic > Marine > Inlet | place: Canada: British Columbia | collected 2016-10-06
ACATAGATTGGTCAAAACCTTTAGCGGTTTTGTGCCATTCAAATTGATAAATGAATGACAAGACATAAGCCATTTTTTGAATGTAAATCAACCACTTAGAGGAGTGTTTCACGTGAAACAGGGAAAATCGATCAACGAAGTTGCGCAAGAATTGGAGCGTCAGGCTAAATACTATAAAGACTTTCGAGCGCCTACGCGTCAATTGCATACAATAGCAGACGGGGACAGCATTCGATTGCTTGGGCTTGGCCCCAAGGACAAAGATTATGGCGATGATGATCGCATCTATGACAGGTCCACAGAAAATCCAGTTCTAACTAAACATGCCCTAAGGCAAATAGGATCGAATCAAAACATTCCAGCCAAATACGTTGATAAAATGATGGATAAGGCTCCTCAATTATTAGCGGAAAATATTAATCACTGGTTCGAAAAAGAACCATCCGTCAGACTTGTTCGCCTTAATGAGCATGGTGTCCGTGCATATCTTTCAGATCGATATAGAATTATCGATAATATGCAGATAGCTGAATATGTCCTGCCGATTATCTCTGAACACCCTGATCTTGAAATCATTTCCTGCGACGTAACAGACTCAAAACTTTATATCAAAGCAGTCACCCCTAAAATTAAGGGTGAAGTCGTCGTGGGACAAGAAGTTCAGGCCGGTGTAACAATTACCAATTCAGAAATTGGACTTAGCAGCGTATCGGTAAAACCGCTTGCCTATTTCCTATGGTGCAAAAATGGATGTACTACAGATAAGGGACTTTCAAAATATCATATTGGCAAAGCATCAAATGAAAACCACATCCATGAAATCCTTGCCGATGATACTCTCAAGGCTGATGATACGGCTCTTATGCTAAAATTAAGAGATGTTCTAATTGCATCTCTGGATCAAGTACAGTTCGATAAATCCCTCAATAAGTTCCGCACTGCACAAGAAATCAAGATCGGCAATCCAATGAAAGCTGTGGAACTTGTAGAAAAACGCGGATGGATTTCAAAAGAAGAAGGGGAATCCGTATTACAGCATCTTATTCAAGGAGGCGATCTTTCAGCATTTGGCATGTCTAGTGCCATTACCAGAACATCTCAGGACATTGCCTCTTACGATAGAGCAAGCCAACTGGAAGACTTAGGAGGAACCATTATTGAATTACCAAAGACCGCTTGGACTGACTTATCCATAGCGGCATAAATCGTTCAGGGGAGCTTACCTTCAAGAGGGTATTCTGCGGTGGCCGCCTGCGGCATCACGAGACTTACTCCCTCGTTGATTATCCTTACCCAAGTAGTCTTGCCTCGGCCCCTCCCGACCATATCTGCTGGTATGGTTAACGTACCGAAAGACTACACCGCCGCTACCATCATTTTCAGGAGGTTCAAAATGTCACTAAGAGAAAAATTACAAAGCCAATGGATGTTTTACGATGTATCAATTTTTGTCAAAGCTACACAGACAGAAATTTTTGCAAATTCCAAACTTCAGGCTTTGGAAAAACTGTTTGCCGAGTTAAACGACAATCAGTTATTTACAATTGAACTGATGAGTAAGGAGCAACTGAAATTCGATATAACAATCAATGAAGATGCAACCAAAAAATACAAAGAAAAACAAGGGCTTATTACGCAATTTTCTGGAATTTGTGATGTCGATGACCTCCGTATTGGTCGGAAAAATGAAGAAATTGAAGGAGAAGAAAAATGACAGGTGTACTCAATTCACACCAAATAGATTGCCTTGTAGAGCCTCTAAATAGAGAGTTTGTAAGACAACGCAATCAAGGCGGCTCAAATGTTTCCTATATAGAAGGATGGCATGCAATAAACGAAGCCAACCGGATATTCGGATTTGGAAATTGGATGAGAGAAACAGTTTCAATGGATTGCGTATCATCCGATAACGGAAAATGCACCTATATCGCAAAAGTACGGATTACCGTCCAAACTGAAGAAGCAAACGGATTCAAACAAATAGTTCGTGAAGGAACCGGAGCCGGTCACGGCAAATTCAAGAATGCCGGTGACAACCATGAATCTGCAACAAAGGAAGCAGAAACAGACGCAATGAAACGCGCTTTGATGACATTCGGCAATCCATTTGGATTAGCTCTATATGACAAAGAGCAACGCCAAGTGGTTAATGTGCCAAAACCAGCTAAAAAAATTAAAATGAATGACACAAATAAACGCTGGTGCGCTGAAATGATAAAAACCTGTAATGAAACAGAATGGGATAGAAAATCATTCGATAGTTGGAAGACAGAAATAAGAGATCAATTCAAAACCATAAAATCACAAAACCCTGAAGACGCTCAAGAATTACAGGATTACATTCTTGAGAAGGATTCTAAAATCAGTGAGGAAAATCATGAGCAGTCTTAATAAAGTATGCCTAATCGGACGTCTTGGCCGTGACGTTGAAATGAGACAAACCCAAAAAGGTGATTCCGTGGCCAATATCAGTATAGCTACTACTGAAAAATGGAAGAAAAACGGAGAAGCCCAAGAGAAAACAGAATGGCATAAAGTTGTAATGTTTGAAAAACTTGCAGAAATTGCCAACAACTATCTGCACAAGGGGTCTCTTGTTTACATTGAAGGAAAATTACAACACAGAACATATGAAAAGGATGGTGAAACTAAATATGTTACTGAAGTTGTCGTTCCTAAATTCGGTGGAGTTATGACAATGCTCGATGGACCCAAAAGGAATGAAACCGACAACCATCAAACAACGGAAACCAAGGGAACTGACGATCTGAGCGACGACATTCCATTTTAATCTACATCAAACAGGGGGGGTAGCTCACATGAGCTTCGCAATAAATTTTGGCTTCTTGGTATTTCTCGGTGTCGGAATCGGTTTATGCATAGCCTTTATGGCTTGGTACATAAAAGGAAGAATGTTCAAGCAGTGGAAACGGCAGTTTGATGAAGTCGTTAAGGCCGGACATAGATCGAGGAATCAAAATGATTGACCTTGAGGAATATGAAGACATCGCAAAAGAAGCATTTCTATCAAGTTTGAGAGAGACAGCATCTGATCCTCTTGCATTAGCTCGCCATATATCAATGCTAAGTAAGGCTTCGACTCAAGAGGCATTTGATTATTATGGCGCTGCAACGCTTCTCAATTTCAAATGGGATGTAAGCATAAGCCATGGTAATGGACAAATATATTGGAGGAATCCTCAAGAGATTATATTTCTTGAAGCTCCAAATCCAATACAAAATTTTTCACATGCTAGAGAACTTGTGGATTCAAAAAAATACTATTGGTGGGTAAATACCTATGCATCACACGCCTTCAAAGCCTCGCTTTTTTCGAGTGAAAACATAACCTCAACACCAATTGAAGAAACAAAGGATTCTATGATTTCACCTGGGGCGGCTCTTTGCTACGTCCTTCTTCAACGAGCTTAATGGGGAGTTAATTATGGGAAAATTTTCAGACACCATATATCCTGAACATATTCAGGCATGTATAGACGGGTTCAAACGTGATTTACCGCTTATCCTTGAGGGAAAAGACCCTCATGTATATATGGCAGACCGCGCTGGATGGAAAAATCCAGTAAGGGGATACAAAGCTCCCTTACGAGGCATATTGCAAGCATGCGCTTATTTTTATGAAACCAGCATAGATGATATTATAAAGCGTAAAAGAACAACTAACCCCATGCTAGCAAAGAAAATGTATTGTTATCTTGCCAAAACCAGAACCAAAAAAACCAATGCGCAAATAAGAGCGCTTATTAGAATTGACCAAAGCTCAGTTAGTGCGCATTACAAGGAAATGTGTGAAAAAATGTATTCTCCATATCCAGAAAAAAGAGATGGGGAATCATTATATGCATTTAATCAAATTACAGACATATTGAATAGACCAGGGCAATATTCAGAATATGGAACCAAATACCTCGACCACGCCATTCTTGCTGATAGCGGTTCTTGATGAAAAAGATTTTTGGTGGACAGGATTCAAGAGTGAGCTGGAATGTCAAACACAAGCCCTCATAAACCAATTTGATTGGTGGGCCTGTATTCCTATATCTAGTTTTTAGAGGAGAGGATATGACGATGCAATTTACCGAAGAAGAGAATGATGATGCCAGTCTTGAAAGGTACAATAAGGCGGCTCAAATCGTTGATAAAGAAATAGAGATTGAGCGTGGGCCGTGCATATTTTTCAATGAGCCTACGCCAGTTGATACTTACTTGCGGGATTTAAGGATCGAGGTCGAAATTTTAACGCGGTTGCTGGCAGAAAAAGCGGGATTAGCGCGTTCCCGCGTCACGCTCAAGGTTCACGAAATAAAGAACCTTTTCCCTAGTTTCGACGGTTCTTCACCGTTGGAAAGGGCAAAAGAAATGTCGCGTATCATAGATGAAATGTCAGATGACGAAATAACTTTTCAACTGAAAAAGCGACTCCGCTATTCTGAAACTACCAGGGAATAGCCAATTTGAATAACGGAGCGCTCACCAACGGGAGGGGAGGTGACATAACTATAAAGGCAATAAATTAATATGACAACAAAGCAATTACCATATAAGCCCCATTGGGTTGCCAAAGAAATCCGACGCATGAGAGAAGAGCGTGGATTGAGTCAGCTAACGCTTGCAAGCATGGCAGATACCACACCCGCTACATTAGCTAATTATGAAAGCGGGAAGCGAAACATGCACTTGGTCAGAGTGGATGCTGTACTTGAGGCATTGGATTATGAAATCGACATTCATCCAAAAGACAGGCAAAAATTACCTGACGTCAGACAAGAGATTTCAAATGCCATAAAGCATTTAAAGAAATGTAATGGCAGCGCCAATGTTTCATATCCAGACCCAACAATCAGACCTAGAGTTTCATTGTTTGCTTCCGAAGAAACAAAAAATATCTATACGAACATAGAATCTGCGATAAATTGCCTTGAATTAGCTCAAGATAAATTTATCAAGGAAAATTCAAACTAATTCTTTGGTCGCATAGCCCTATCACCAAACCACCAAAGCACTGCCGTTGACGACATATAAATAACGCTTTGAATTATAGCTTCCTGCTGCGCAAGATCACTTATGCGAATGTAAATGAAAAGCATCAGACCTATCAGAGCGAATGTCAAAAGCGGGCGAACCAGTCGTAATATCGCTGCAACCCATGGATAACTTACTCCAGCGGATATATCGTGCTGATAACTTGCTGTCTTCGCAGCCCCTGCCGCCTGGGCTTCAACAATACCCAATTCACTTTCAAGCTCTTGAGAACGTAATTCATTCTGGAGTCTTGTCATCTCCATAGTTCTGGCATGTTCATTTTTGGCTTTTTTCTCTTCTTGCCAACCATCAATGAACCCAAATACTTTTCCCAAAACCGATCCAAGTATGCCTGTAGCACCACCTGTTAGTGCCGTCATAATAAAATCAAGCATCTACCACTCCCTTCGCCTGCCCATATCGATGTGCATGAATGTCCGGTATCTCATTCCAAATCCAGTGAAACCAACGCGCTCTGCCTCGTCCCGCAACTTGGATTTATCCATACCTCTCAATTGGACATCGTGCGCATGGCCCTCTAAATGACTCGATTTTGGCGCGCCACCCACACATGAATTATGGTAAGGGGAGCGATACGAGGATGATAGAAAAATAGGCACACCAAGATTCATCCTTAACTGATCGAGCGCCATCAGAGCCTCGGCGTGAATGAGGATGGAGCCGGTCCCTTTGCAGGCAATTTCATGTGGCTTGAAGAACTTGCAAGGCCACATTCTTGCAGGAATTTCAGAACACTTTGCATAATGCAATCCGCTCACTTGGTATCGCCATTACCGAAGCGATCACGCAGCGATGTGAACCTGTCGTCCAACCGATCACGAGCCTTGTCTTCTCGCGATAAAACACTCTCGTTTGCAGACCACAGTTTAGTGATATTTTTTTCAGCCTGATCTAACTGAGCCACAAGTTTTACAGTAGTCCGTGACCAATCTGCTGCCTCTTTTTCAAGTCTATCCAAATCCTTTCTTGCACCAACCATATCTTGATATGTTTGATCCGCTCTCGCCTTAACTTTGACGAGCGCAATTAATCCTGTGAGTGCCAGGATAGCGATAGGAAGGAATGTCTTGAGGGATGCAATATCCATCAAGTATCAATTTTCTTTGAATATTTTCTTGATACATGATCTGGAACTTGTAAACAAATCAGATCAGCATTATCAGGAGATGGATATTTAAGTAAATGGTCTGTGCGGACAAGATCGCAAGCGGCCTTATTAGGCCATATCATATCCGTAGTGATAGACGCATCATGTCGGAATAATACCGCAGTTAGGCTCACTTTGGTTGCGACCACGAGAACGATCATCCACACGTAAAATCACAATCTGTGTCAAATCAATCCGCGCTCTCTAAGAACGATAGAGACGGCTGCAACTGCAATGCCCGCAACGGCAATCCAAAAGTTATCTATTAGAACCGATACACCAACAATAGCTGCCGCCGCTGCTGCCCAACTTGATGGTTCAATAGATCGATCAGTAATCCATTTTATTATCATGAATCCTCATTGATGTTTTTATCGCCTTGGTCTTCGTCGCCCAAGACAAGTACCCAAAAGTCTATCTGGAATAGCTTTAAGCGTAAACCAAATACGATGAAACAGCAATATCGTGAAATTTACAGGCTTACATAACAAAAGAGGTATTAAGATGTTCTGTTAACCCCTTCAGTAATAAGCAAAACTTCGCCCGAAGTTCCTTGAATAGCATTTACAGCTAATGTCGAGAGATTTCCATTATGCCTGGACATTACGAAGCTGCCACCAGCAACAATCTTAATTCCTTGATTGGCGACTGCTGTGTCACCAACCTTAATATAAGCAGCGTCACTGGCATCATCATTTTGAATGAGAAGATATTTTCTATTCACATTTGCGGCTTTTGCCACTTGGCTTGTGGCGCTTGTGGTTAAGACCGTATGAGTCAATGTTTGAAAATGATCTTGTCTCGGTTCAATTTCATTTTGGCTTCCGGCTGTCATTATAAAATTCCTCTAAAGTTAAAGTTAAGCCGATTCATCCGGCCAAGTGATATGGTACTCATTTGGGAAACCTTGTTTTGATCTCGGCGACCTTCGCAGCCCACGTTCCTGCCGCTACCTCGCCGCGCTCTTCTTCTAGATGGAGGTGGTCAGCTTCAGCTTGATAAGCGTTGCGGCGGTTATTCTGAACTGCTTCCGCCGCTCTATCCGCCGCGCCATCGGCCCATGCCTGCTCCTGTGCGTCTCTCGCGGATTCTTCCGCAGCGGTGAAGGCGACCTCCACCCCGTCGATCATATGATGTCTAGACATTTTAATTAATTATCCTTTACGCTTTTTTCATTCCCAAAAATGTAAACTCGCCAGTAGCAGTTCCGTTGTTGGGGTAAAGTTGAATAGCATCTACATCAGCGGCACTCGCCCGCATGGCAGCACCGGCAAAGTAGGCCATCTTTACGTCGTCCCACTGATTAGCGTTGAAAATGTTGATATAACAATTCACGGCGGCGTCGGGGTTTACTATGAAAAGGTATCCCATGTTGTGTTCGCCCGAGGCGTTTCCACCGTTCGCACCTTGTAAGGTTATGTGGTCATTACCCGCAGAATACTCGATAGCCGTAGCGTTACTATCGTTCGTCGTCGTGCCTGCATATCGATAATCTGTAGCACCGGAATCGTATGAGCTTCCACCATTGCTCGACGTTCTCAAATAAAGCCGCGAATTATCAGTGCCAGGGGTATATCGCCAAAACACTTGGTACGCGCCATAAGTTGACGAATCAAACCCTGTGAAAGAGATAGTAGATGCCGCCGTTGCCACAGTATGTGTAATCATAGTCCAAGCACCTCCAGAAGGTGTTGCGAAACTGAGGGTGCCACTTCCATTTGTTTGGAGGACATCGCCGCTTGATGATCCATCAGCATCAGGAAAAAGCAAGGACGCATCACCAATCGCAACCTTGCCGGTGCCTTTGCCGGTTAGTGCTAAATTGGTGTTCGTGCCGGTTGCGGCTGTGACGGCATCAGATTCAATGGTACTCATTTTGGATACCTCGATTTAATTTCGGCACGCTTCGCGGCCCAAGTTCCGGCAGACACCTCACCCGCCTGCTCCTCAAAATAGAGTGTGTCAGCCTCTGCTTGGTAGGCACCACGGCGATTGTTCTGAACCGCTTCTGCTGCTCTGGCTGCTGCGCCATCCGCCCAGGCTTGCTCCTCCGCATCGCGCGCGGCTTCCTCCTCTGGGGTGAAGGCGACCTGTGCGTCGTTAACCATATGGTGTCTAGGCATGAGCGATTCCCCATACTGTCATTCGGCCTGAAGTTATGTTGCCTGTGTTCATAAGAACCTGTACGCGGTCGACAGTTATAACCGCTGTTCTATGCCCATGTACCGTGCCTCCCCTCGTTCTTGGTTCAGCGCTTATGGACGTCCAGTGTCCAATAAGTTTGGGGAATGTAGTGGCATCTCCCGGCTGGGTTAAATACAGCATAGCCCCCATCCCTTCCCCAGTGGCGTTCCCAATGCCTCCGCCTATTCTTATAACTGAATCTGAGGTACTAGAAGTTGCTGCATAGCTGGTTGAATTATCTACAACTACGCCGGAGTGATATCGATAATCGCCGGAAGTCGTATCGATCCCACTTGCGTCACCTAATCGGAAATCAAGGTTCGCATCATCTGTAGCGGGAACCATGTCCGAAATGGCAATTACAAAGGTGTCATAGGTGCTATTCAGCCCTGTGACGGTCACTGTAGCGCTGTCACTAGCAACTGCCGTGCCGATTATATTCCAAGCACCGCCGCCAGCCGCTGGTGCATTCCAAGTTCCATCGCCTCGCAGAAAAGTCGAACTGCTCGCGGTTCCAGAACTTGTGCGGATACTAGCCATCGGAACACCGGCTACGGAACCAACCTTGAACGAGGCCTCGATGTCAGGAACACCGGAGCCGTCGCCGGAAATACTTAGATCACCGTTGGTCGTTTTGCTGGTGAGAACGTCAGCTTTTAAGGTTGAGGTCATCAGCTAGGCTCCTCTGGCCATGTGGGATTTGAGGGATCAGCCGTGTTCGCCGGAAGATCGCGAAGTGCTGTGCGATAGGCGGTCTGTGCGTCAGTGATCGAACCACGCAAAACCCACCAGTCCGTTTCAGTCAACAACCTATTGCGCTCACCGCGCACTTGTTCCCAAGCCAGAGCGGTGGCGGCGGCAGCTTCAACATCGGTATCGCGGGTGACTGTCTTTGCGGATGCATCGATTGTCCATAAAGACTGATTACCGCCGGGGTCTTGAACCACAAACCCGCTGTAAGCCGCTGCATGGGTGTCGGCATCAGCTTCAATCTCAAATGGCTGATACTTAGCTAATCTATTATCAGCCGTGACGCCGGTGATCGATAGAAACATATTATTCTCCTAGTTACATATAAGTTATGTTCACCGAACCGGCGTTGAAACTACCACTAGCATTAAAGAATTTTAATTGTGTCAATTCCCCCGATAGCTGTTTACGTCCAGCGCAAGTATTTTGCCTATTGCTGGACGCTGGACACGACATGGTTCCGAACATTGTCCAGCAATGGTTAGTGGAATCTTGCAAGGTAAAAATTACTGAACCGGAATGCGTGATACCCGCACCGTCATTGGAGTTCTGCAATGAGAAATGAGCGGTGGAGCCTGAAGTATAAGACACATTGGCGTTTATGGCTCTGGAGGCGACTGAGAGATAGCCGGATGTTTCGAGTCCTCCAGAATCTCCTAGTTGAACTATTAGTATGCCGCTACTGTTGCTTGACACGGCGTCCAGCCCCAACACAATCATCTTAGTTCCTGCCGGAATACTACCAAATGTTACGTTGTTACCGGAAGTAGTCGCGACCTCCGTTCCCATGGTCATCCCAGCACTGGCTGCTGCCGTCGATTGCCAGGTACTTCCGTTGCTCGTCAGGATGTTCCCACTTGTCGAGGGCGCGACGACCTGAAGAGCGCTCGTCCCATTACCCAATAGGACGTTGTTTGATGCGAATGTGGACGCCCCGGTTCCACCATTGGCAACACTGAGGTCGGTGCCCGACCAGTTGCCATTATTGACGCTAACAGCTTCAAACGCTGGTGGACTGCCAGCGCCGGTACTGGTTAAAACCTGACCGTCAGTTCCCGGGCCAACGTGGACTGGGTTGCCTGACGCATCGTAGGTGATAACTACCCCGTCAACCCCCGTTGCCATTTTCGCAAGGGTTACGGCATCGTCTTGGATTGAAGCAGTGGGAACCCCGGCTGATCCGCCCACCTTGAACGACGCCTCGATATCAGGGACGCCTGATCCTGCACCCGTGATTACAACATCGGTATTTGAACTGGCCGATGTGATCGCATCGGCTTTAAGGGTACTCATTTAATTCTCCTCATATCACTGCCA
>Ga0255048_10003000_pt1 | contig 10456 bp, 16 predicted proteins | sample JV7_2_2_MG_FD_183619 | JGI IMG/M metagenome (GOLD analysis project Ga0255048, IMG submission 183619) | Seawater microbial communities from Jervis Inlet, British Columbia, Canada - JV7_2_2 | ecosystem: Environmental > Aquatic > Marine > Inlet | place: Canada: British Columbia | collected 2016-10-06
GGAGTTCAATATAGCAAACGCAATGCCTAATATTAGCCAATTAGACTACGTTACGGATGCTTTACAGCTATTCAATTTGTATTATAATATAGATGAAAGCAATAAGACAATAAGTTTCTTAAAACGCTCGAGATACTTTCGTACGGATAGCCCAATTGAAATGCCTTTCAGCTTACATAATAGGAATTTCACCCAAAGTAAAGCGCCACGTAATCTATTTCTAGGATTAAAACAAACGGATGACGGATATGCAGACCAGTTGGAAGGTTTGCGACAAATAGACGCTAATCCTTTTGCTGATAAGGATAGCACATTTACTTTTGCATCTAAGTTTTTTGGGCAAGCATATAAAAGGCTGTACACAATTGAAGGCGACCCACGTGATAGCGCACAATTTGAAATACCTACACTATCGCCAAACAATAGCGCAAATATACTGCGAGCGAATGTCGGTGAATTGCAAACCAACACAACACCTAGGCTGATATTTAGAGGGAACGGCAATTTTGTTTATAGACAATTTTTGCAGGGTATCGGTGTAAGTAGCGGAGTTATACAAGTGGACGGCGAACAGTTCTCGCAATTGCCGATATCAAGGGTAGACCCTTTTGTCAGCTTTTTAGATGGTAATACTATTTTTGGGGAATATTGGGACGATGACTTTCTTTACCAAGCTACAGACGTACTCACTATTAAAGTAGCAATGACAGCAGGGCAATACAACAAATTAGATTTAAGACGCTCGATAGTGTTAGAAAACAATACTTACACTATTCAAGAGGTGAGCGGCTTCAATCCATTAAATCCAAGTAACGTAACAATTAAACTTTTAAGGTTATAATATGAGTACAATAGTAAAAGCTATAAGAATAGACGTCGACGCTTCCTCTATAGAGGAGGCTGAGATTGCCTTCGGTGGTGTGACCGAAGAGGTAAAAGACCTGCAAAGTGAGTTAATGAAGCTTGATCAAGCGAAAAATCAAGCCACTTCACCCGAAGAGGTCGCACGTTTGGAAAGTGAATACGAATCTTTGGCAAAAGAACTTGATAAGGTAGCCAAAGAATACAACGATGTTGCAAAGGCTGAAAAAAACGCAACAGATGAAAGTGAGGACTTAATAAAGTCACAACAGGAAACAGCAGAAAGTGCTTTCAAGGTTGGAGAGGGATTAGTCGGTGCGTTTACTTTGGTTTCACTTGCCTCAGCTGATAGCCAAGAAGATGTAGATGCATTACTAGCTGATATGTTGCAACTGGTGGTCGTGTTAGATTCTGTTAAAAAGGTTTCTGAAGGTTTAGCAAACGGTTTTAAGCTTGCACAAAAAGCAAGTAAATCCTTTGGGGTGGGTACAAAACGTGCTATTGCTGCGACTGGTATCGGTTTACTTGTAGTTGCCATTGGTTCTATTGCCGTAGCTTTAAATAGTATTGAAGAAGAGGGCAAAGATAGCTTTGGGGGATTAGCTGACACCATTGACATCGTAACCGCCGCCTTTAATACTGTTAAAAGAATAGCTATTGAAAACTTTAAACTTGTAGGCTTAGCGATTGCCCCTGTTATTGCCCCTTTAATTATCTTAGTTAGGACTATTCAGAATATCAAAGGCGCATTTGATGAGGGTAAGACTGGCTTAGATGCTTTTGGCGCTGGGATAGGTAAAACCATTAATGAAGCTAAGGTATTAGTAGGGGAGTTAGTGGATGACTTGAAAAATGTAGATAAAGTATTTGAGGAGGAAACACTAAAACAACAATTAAAAAGGGTGGTAGATGCCCTTCGTGAGCAGGTTAAGCTTACCAACGGTTTAACGGCTTCAAACAATACACTTTTACAAGCGCAAAAAGCGGTCGCTAAGGGTGCGGAACAAGCTGATAAAATACAACAAAAGATAAACGCAAACAAAAGGAGCGCAATCTTTCAAGAGATAAACTTGCTAAATAAAACGGCTGAACTTAACGGCAAATTAACCAGTGAGGAACTGATAAGAAAGCAGGAGCTAAACAACCAATTAGCAATACTAAGGATAGAGGAAAGCCAAGCGGAAATTGAAGCGCAAGATAAACGCTTTGAGGCAAAACAAGATGCAATACAAAAAGAACTTGAATTAAGGACGGCAACATTAACGGCAACAATTACAGATGCTGATTTACTTAATAAGGAACTTTTACAAGTAGAAGAGGAGGCACTTTCTAAGCGTGTAGAGCTAAATAAAGAGTTTGGTAAGGAACTAACTCAGGAAGCGCAATTGACTGCCTTAGAATTACAGCAAATAAGAAACCAAAGCGCACAGGTACAACTTGATGAAGACCAAAAGGTAAGGGATGAAATAAAGGCACGTCAAGATGAAGACCTTGCGGATGCTGAAAAGGATTTGCAAAACGCTTTGAACGGTCAAAACTCAGCAATAGCAGAACAGCAAAGGGATTTAAGAAAGCAAAGGAATGCAGGATTAATAAGCGAAGAGGAGTTTGCTAAAAAATCAGAAGAGATTGAAGCGCAAAACTTGGCTACTAAAATCCAATTGCGCAAAAACTTTGGCAAAGAAACATTTGACCTTGAAAGCCAGTTACTAGATTTAGAACGAGGCATAAGAGAAAAAGAGGAAGAAGAGTGGGAAGAGGGCTTATTACGTAGAATACAGCAATTCAAAGATGTAGCTTTAATAATTGCGGACATTGCCTTCAATATCCAAGAAACTCAAATAGCAAACATTGACCAATTAATCGAGGACGCCCAGGGTCGTATTGATTTGTTACAAACTAACATCGACAGCACACGAACGCAAAAAGACCAGCTAGATAGTGACATACAAGCCAGTGAGGAAAATGCACGTAAAGCAAATGGGGCAAATGCGGATGAAATAAGAGAGCAATTAAATGCCCAAAGAATACAGAGAGTTAAGCTGATAGCCTTAGAAAAAAAGCAACAAAAGGAACGCGAGCAAGCCGAAAAAGAGCAGGCAAAACTTGAAGAGCAGAAAATCGCTAAGGAGAAACAACTTGCAAAGCAACGTGCAAATATAGCTATTGCGACTGCAATTGTTCAATCCGCTCCAGCCGTAGCGAATGCATTAAGCGCACCGTTTCCGTTATCTATCTTAGCAGTCGCTACGACCTTAGCAACTCTAGGAGGTGCTATTGCAAGCGCAAAGGCTGAAAGTTCTAAACTTCGTAAAGGTGGATTGCTTAAAGGCGCAAGCCATGACAACGGAGGGATTAAAGGTACTGGTTCATTTGGAAATATAGAGGTAGAAGGCAATGAGTTTGTAATCAATAAAGAAGCGACAGCAAATAACATCGGCTTAATCGAATCTATTAATAAATACGGAGCGACAAAGAAATTTGCAAGCGGTGGGCTAATACCTAATGCAAATGCTACAAGTACGGCGCAAGGTAGTTCAGAGGTTTCAGATATTGCACGCAGTGTTCAAGCCTTAGCTACCCGACCAATGGTTGTTGGAGTTACAGACATTGTTAGTGGAATTGATAGAGTTGGAACGATAGACGACAGTAGCCAGATAGGATAAAAACAAAACACCCCAAAGCTAATAGCTAAGGGGTGTTTTTATGAAAATTAACAACTAAATAAATTAATCCCAGTACACTTTCATTATGTACCTTTCTTTTTTATCGAAAGATTTATATTCAATTCTATACCCTAAATCTACAAGCTTTTTTTCTAAGGCTAAAATTTGAGAATCTGTACAATTATATACAGGTATCAAAGAGTAATTATATCCATTATCAATAGTCGCCTTTATTGTTTTAATAGCTTCCTTGAAGTTGCTTTCAAACAACATTAATTCTATCCTCTTTGATTTTTCCTTAGCTTGTGAGGCATTTATTTCGCTTGCTTTGTTTTTACCTATCAATCTCAGTATCCAGTCCTTCATATTATTTAATCAATTTTATATATTTATTATTATTCGGGTCGTCAAACTTCGCTTGAAGGTCGTCGCCTATTTGGGTGTAATACCATGAGCACATATCGCCATCTGTATTATAAGTATTCATAAAATTTAGCTTGTGTCTTACTACTAATTTCGCATTTGCTACTGAGTTTACTGCTGTGTTATGGTCACCTTTAAAAACCGTTTCTTTTTTGTGAGGGTTTTCGGTGGTGAAGTCGATAACACGCTTACAACCCAAACTTAGATTATAAACAAAGTGAAATTTTCCTAGCATACCGATATATTCGTATTTCTTAATACTCCAACCCTCGTAACCTTCAATCTTAACCCATCCCTCTTCACCTCTATCAAAAGGCTGTGATTCTTTTAGTTTGGCTTCTGCTTTATTAGCTCGCTCCTTTTCGGCTTCGTATTTAGCTTTAAAATCCTCCCCATTCATTTCCTTAAGAAACTCCTTTACGTCTACGGCTTTCATACCGTAGGGTAGGGTTATCGCATAAGTCCACTCAGCATTATTAACCACATCTGCTAAGAAAAACCTATCTGTACTCCAGATCATATTGTATTTATCCTCTGGGAATGCATAATCTAACACTTTTTCCAGATCCTCAATTTTACCACCTTTATCAATAGCTACTTTTCTATTTTGTAATTGCTCTATTAAATTCATGTTATCTAAGTTTTGATAGTTCGCTTTAAATAAATTGCACTAAGTCTGCTTTTGTGGCAAATACCTCGTTTTCAAATTTAAGGTTTGCAAGACCTGCGATGGAGTACATCACCCAACTACCTTGCGAATACTCACCGTTGCAAATGCTCCTTCGTGGTTTACCGTGATGGTCAAGGTAATAGACAGGCTTATTGGTCGTAATGTTCGTCTTCATTTAATTTTTCGTTTATAAATTGTAATTGTTTTATTGTCGGTTCAAAGTTCTCACCGAATTCGTCGGTCGCACTAGCAAAAAGTATCTCATTACTAGAATCGTAATAGCCGACTACGTATAGTATGCCGACCTTACGAACCTCAATTTTCTTTTCTACTCGCATTCGTCTAAATCTATATTATCGTTTATATAATCAATTGCATCTATGTCTAAATCCATGGCTCTAAAATATTCGGTTACCCCTGTATCCTTAAGCTTGCGCAGTGCAATACCTTGTGCTTTATTCCTTACAATTTCATTAGTACTATGAGAATCTTTCTTCCAAACTGCCACAATTTCAACGTTGTATTCCCAGTCGTGAACTAACATACCTCCTATATTGAAGCTCGCACGCTCTTTTAAAACGTTATATTCTACGATAAAAATAACGTTTAAGCCTTCTAATGTAAATTCTATCTCATTCATAATTTTATTATTTAGTTAAAAAGTGAATTACAAAATTCTCAATATCCACAACCCAAACGCAACCTTCATGTATATTTACCTTGTTCGCCTTTGGGTACACTGTAAATCTACCTATATCATTATTGATATAAGTAAAAGATGATGTATCTTTTGTTTGTTTAATAAATTCCGCATTCTCTTTAATTATCTTGTGCATTCCTTTTTTAAATGCACGGTATTTTAATTCACGTTTATTTCTTTTTGCGTTTGTCATAATCTTATTATTTAGTTGTTGTTGTTTTCTTTATTACTATAACGTAAATGTACAACAAAGGTTTTAATAAAACAAAATTATATTTAGTTTATTTTAAATTATTGCCATTTGTCTTAACTCAAAGTACCCACGCATAGCGATTGCATCGGCGAAATCCGGTGAACGCCCTATAAGATTTTTAATTTTATCTTTAGGTGTTACGTTTATTTTCCGCTCTCCTGCAATAGAGTTAATTACCCTTAATTCTGTTTTAATGTATTCACTTATTTTTACGTTTCCTTTTTTTCCCTTGACAATAAACTCAGGCGACCACGTCCAGTCTGTATAAGCCATAACATGGTAAACTTGCGCTTTTAAGTTTACGTATTTTTCGCCTTTTATTGCCTTACCTCCTGCTGTAAACGACCTTGACCCTGGTATCTCTTTGCGGAAACCACCGCCCACCTTAATGGTTTTACCGCCATTATTAAACTCGTCGCTTTCTAGTGCATCGGTAACAGCACCGCCCACACCGTCCGTGTCGACAATGATGTTTGATTTCGGGATAGCGTACTCAATTGCAAAGCTTTTTACCTTGTCTATTAATTCCGTTATAGTATTCTTTGCGTAATGCTCGCACCGTACAACGTTCATTCCGTCCCATATAAGTATTATACTAAGGTCACTCCCGAAACGCGCCACGTCACACGTTATATACCATTTATTCTTAGGATTAGGAATAGGCACGCCGTTGAATATTTGCTTTATTTTTTCAACACCAAACAAATTAGAACCGTCTTCATGGTATTGCCAATCACCTAAATACCTACGCCTGTCTATCTCATCCATTTCAGCAATGGTTTCTCCGTAGTCTTTCGCTAGGTAGGGATTATCGGTGTGTTTAGCTTCAATAAAAGCATCTTGCTTCGGCAAAGTCCCTGCAATCCACTTTTCGTAATAGTCAGCTTTTACGAATGTGTTAGTCGGGTTACATGAGCCAAAGCGTTTAGGTGTTAATCCGTACTCATCTAATCGGTAACGAATACGCCCCATGATTACCGACCAAGCTCTATACTGAATTTCTGCAATTTCATCTATAAAGATACCGCTTATTTCCAATGAACCTAGACGGTCAAAATCTGGGTCTTTGTGTGACACTTGAAAGTGCATCAACACAATCTCGCTACCGTTCGGGAATGACACATGAGGGTTATCGCTATCCATTTTAACGGTATAATCCTGACCGTCTACCATGCCATTTAAGTCAAAGACATTTATTAAAGTTTTAAAAGTAGTCTTCTTAAGCTTACCAAACTCAGCCCTTGCCATAGCCATACGAACACCTGGATAACGGATACACATTGACCATAACCAAACACACCCAAAGAATGACTTACCACCACCTGCGGCACCGCCGTAAACTATTGTTTTGGTTGTTTTGTCTTCCAACAATTCCCATGCAATCGACTGCTTATCTGTTAATTCTATTGCCATACTTTTACACATAAAAAAAAGTGTGCAACAATGTCACACACTTTTAAACCACATTCAACTAAAACAACTATGAAGATAAATACTAATTGTGACTCGGGTAGGAGTTGAACCTACACGTTGATTCTGTATACGGTCAAAGGGGGAGGGCTCGAACCACCCATTATCAACTAACATCGCCCAAACGGATGTTTCACCTATCGTATATCAGTTAGCGTCTTACATTTCCGCCACCGAATCTAATCTCTAACCGCAACATCTTTTACCTGCTACTGTTTTACATCCTAATGCTTCACCTAAAGCATTCAACTCGCTTGCAAACTTCATTGCTTGTTCTCTACGCCTTGGAAGCTTAGACACCTCAAAATCAAGTAAACGCATAATACGTGCGTAAGTCTGAGCGTCTAAGTTACCGCCGTTTTTCCATTTCTGAATCTCAAGGCAAATATCAGCCTGCTTGCTTTCGCTTATCTTTTCGGGTGTGACTTCTTTCCCCTGAATTTCCATCTTTAGGGCAACCGCTTTGACTTTGGTAGTCTTTTTTGTTGCGACCTTTTTTTTTGGCTCAATTTCCTCACTCATATCTTATACTAATTTATCTACAATATTAACATTAACCAGAGAATCTATAACATCCCATTTATTTTTTGATGAGATGAAACCAACCACAAAAGGGTATGAATATTTATTTGTGGTTATGTAATTAGTCCATTCTTTTTCGTTACCTAAATCATTTACCAATAGTAAACTAAAGTCATTATCGCAACGTATTAAATACTTCTCATCTCTATCAAAAATCATATCTATAAAATCTAAATATCATTATCACTATCAGTAAGGCTAATATAGGAATTAATATTGAATCTAGCAAATTATAAGATTGAAAATAAAATATAGTTGCATTTATTACACCTATCCACCAAGACATACACACCATACAAGACAAAGGCTTTCTATCTAATATTGGGAATTTCTCAAATAGCCAAAACTTTGGAATAGGTAATACCCTATCCCAAAGAACTGCTATAAATACACTAAGTATTGCTAGTTTAATGTACATTAAAACGGCAAGTCGTCTGTAACTACTTCAGTTTTTGCTTCTGGCTTTGCCTCGGCGACCGCCCCAGCTTCTACCTTCCACCCGTCTACATTCGTAAACCAACGACCGTTGTACTCCCTGCTCTTTAGGTTAACCGATACCGTAACGCTTTGCCCTGCTTTTAAGTCTGCAATTAAATCCAACTTATTAAAGAAGTCAATTGCAACATCATTAGGGTATTGCCCTTGCTCTTCGATAACTAAGGTTTGCTTTTCCCAAGTTCCGCTATTACCTTCACCTGTTACCTTTGCTAATTTGTGCTTCACTAATCCTGTTACTTTCATAATTATTTTTTATTTACTTGTTTTACAATCAATTCATAAGCCTTACCAGAGTCAACACCTGACAAATCCCCAAACTTATCCATACACATAATGCACAATTTCGCTCGATCAAGTGGCTCTTCTATCTGAAAATGCTCAATAAGAAAGCTATCAATCAATAACATTCCTTTCTTGACATCTTGCATCAATTCGCTTGGCTTCTTTTTATTTCCCATTTATTTAAGCCTAAATAGGTTTATAAACCACTTAGCACATATTAAAACTCTATGGTCAAAACTAATCATTAATAAGTTTAATCTAGTATTTAAGTCTTCAAATGTAGATATATTACTCCCAATTTCATTGCAAGGGATAATATAACCTCCTTCTTTGTAAGAGGCAAAAGAAGCCATGCGAAAAACACCTGCCAAACCATTACCATTATTATGCGACGCATAAGAAACCATACGATAAACTTCATCTAAATAGTCATCAATATTATTTTTTACGTCATCCTTATTATCTTTTATCAACCATTCCTTTTTTTCTTCCATCCTCCTTCTATTTTATCAGCAATATCATAACCGCACTCTTTTTCTGGTGCAATATCTATGTATTTGCTATTATCTACTAATTTAACATAATAATTTGAAAAAGCCAAACGCCCAGCACTATCACAGTCGGGAATTAATATACACTTCTTCCCTTTAAGCTTTTGAATATATTTCTCAGTCAAGCCGTTTGTTCCACCTGTAGCAATCCAGCAAGATAGTTTACCATACTTTAAGAAATAAGCCATAAAGCCTAATACAGCTGATTTCTCACTTTCAACAATATAAACCGTATCAAAGTCTTTTACGTGCTGGAAACCAAACAAACCACGGTCGTAATTACCTTTTGGTAGGTAGCTAATGTACTTTGTGCGTTTGCCATTGCTTTGGTATCGCATAAATTTAAAGCGTGCTATCCTTCCAAACTCATTGAAGCAAGGGAATATTACACCACCTTCATGCCTACCAATCTCAAACCAAACAATAGCCTTTTGAATCAGATCTTGCGGTTGCAAAGTGAGCAGCCATAAACTAAAACAAGACGTCATCCCTTTAAGCAATCCCAAAGCATCCCACTTATAATTCTCTAAATCTTGATTAGAAGGCATTTTAAAGGCTTCTGCTTGCACTTCGGCTCTACTCTTGAACTTAGATATAGGGTTACTATTTGGAGGGCTGTAATGACCGCATTTAGCTTGCCTATCACAACGACCTTTGTCTAGCAGGATTTCATAAGTTTCTTTATCCATATAAGGAACAAAGGTTTTCTCACTACAAGCAGGACAAACCACCTTCATTCCGCAGGCTAAATTGAATTGAAATTCACTGCCTTGACTTTCTCGGTCAAATCTTGCTTTATCAAATGCCATAGTGAATGTCATATATATCAAGCCAATAATCGTGTCCTTTCTTAGAGGTAGTCCAACAAAAAGAATTAGTTAATGCTTTTTCTTTTTTATAAACCCAGTCTTTACCTTGCCTTTCAACCTCTTCTTTTATTTCCTTTCTTAACTTTTTAGGAAAGTCTTTCACCTTCCAAGGTTTTTCTGGTTTGTGCGACTGATTATAACAATCAACCCAACCATTTAGATAATCTATTCGTGAAATACCACTTGCGTCAGATAACTTAACTGTCCGTACTAATTTACCTCTTTCTTTCTCTGCTTCTTCTATTGTCATAGTTTTTCGTTTTGTGATACACAAAGATAATCAATCTTTTTAAAAAACACAAACTTTATTAGGCTTTTTTATAACGCCTTAGAATAATCCAATAGGATATAGGAATAGTGCAACGAATTGGACAAGCACGGACAAGCAGGGACAATGTTCAACCAGTGTTCATTTACTAATATAATATATATTAATTCTCTATGTGTAAGAGAGTTATATATATATATACCATTGTAGACAAGCATTTTTTGATTTTGTAAAACCTTAGAAAAAAGCTAGAGGGTCTTTGCAAAAAACGGCTCTCCTTGTCCAGCAACCAAAAAAATACCCCTTAAAGCTTTTACGCTCAAGGGGTTAAATGAATTAATAAAATTATTTGAACATTGGATG
>Ga0255048_10003001_pt1 | contig 10456 bp, 9 predicted proteins | sample JV7_2_2_MG_FD_183619 | JGI IMG/M metagenome (GOLD analysis project Ga0255048, IMG submission 183619) | Seawater microbial communities from Jervis Inlet, British Columbia, Canada - JV7_2_2 | ecosystem: Environmental > Aquatic > Marine > Inlet | place: Canada: British Columbia | collected 2016-10-06
AACCTGAATGGTTATTGTTTCGATATCAGGGGTGGCGGTCGGAATATCGATCCATCTGCCGGGCTGCAATCGCATACCTGCTACAGCTATCGCGGTGATTTAGGCTCGGATCAGGCGTTTGATCCCGAAGGCATCGCTCGCGGCGAGTTCAAGATTCCTGCCTTCGATGTATGCGCCACGATGGAAGGCACAGACGCAGGCGCCGGAGTTACGCTGACCGCTTGTGATCAAAGCGAACTGCAGCAGTTCGACTTCGCTCTGAGTGGCAACATTAGCCCGAAAAGTGCTCCTGGCATGTGCCTGACTGCGGGCATGGAAACGACCTTCGGAATGGGCGGTACTTCGCCGCACCAAATCAAGAACCTGACGTTAGAGTCGTGTGCCGGCGATCGCGCTGCTTATCAAGAGTGGACCACGCGAACGCAGGATGACTACAACACCGAGCAGGGCGAATAACTCCGCATTAGAAAGGAGCGAGTCAGTATGTTTGGCCAACGCGTTCAACTATCAGAGCTTTTCGCGGACACGTCTTCCGGTCTGCTGCGAAAGATTTCGCCTGCTGCCGTTCTAGTCGTGATAGCCGGTGGTTGGAACGGAGTTGCTGTTGCACAGAGCGTCGACGACTGCTCTGACCTATACCTGACCAACGGCAGATTTTTCTCGATGATCGATTTGCCTCAGAGCGGGAACGACACATCTGCAAGCGACTTCAACAGCATGCGCATCACGGACAACAGGATCGCCGAGGTTGGCGACGATCTCGAGCCGATCGCTTGTGCGAGAGAAATCGATCTGGACGGTAGAACCGTTATTCCCGGGCTGAACGATACTCACATGCATTTCATACGTGCCACGTTGAGACCAGGTCACGACGTTCGCGATCTTGAGCTCAGCCGCAGCATCCCCGAGGCGATGGAAATGATCGCGACCAGAAGGGCCGCTATGGACGATGCGGGCGTTCCCACGGATCAGTGGATCACGTTTATCGGCGGCTGGGATCCGATTCAGTGGGACGAGAACCCGATCGGTTCGGGTCCCGGCGGCGGGGCGGCTTTCGTCTTTCCGACAGTGGAACAGATGGATGCGGCCGCAGGCGACTATCCGTTCTATATTCATCTGCGCTCGACTGAAGCGGCGTATACGAACTCGCTGGGCATGGCCAGACTGAATGAGCTCGCCGCCGAGACGGGGCCAGCGGGTGATCTGCAAATCGATTCCGCTACGGGGTTTGTCGCTGACTCGACCGCCGCCTTCGTCCTGATAAAACAGGACAGCGATCCGCGCGAGCAGGCAATCCGCGTCATGCGAGGATTCAATAGCGTCGGCCTGACGTCAGTCGTCGATGTGGGCGGGAGCATTCGTGGAATGGGCGCGCAATATTTCGACGTATTTGCCAACTATGCAACGATGAAGGAACTCTACGACGCGGATGAGTTGACGATCCGGGTCCGCTCTCTCGTACAAGGAGACCTGATAACGCCATTGGCTGACTACGAGTCGTTAATACACTCCGTAGCAGCGGATTTCGGCAGCGAAGACGACAGCATGTTCAAAGTCATCGGTCTCGGAGAAGATCTGGGGGATCTCCAGACCAATGGTTATCAGAACATCGCCGAGATGGCGATATCCAACGGCTGGCAGGTCGGTAAACACGGCGGCATGCTGGCGGACATCGAGAACTATCGCAGTGCCGCCGTTGCGGCCGGGCAGGTCACGCGGCTGACACTGGAGCACTCGTCTCCCGGTGAGCCTGAGCTCGGTCGAATCCGAGAGCTGGGATATGAAGATGTTGTCGGCATCAACCTGTCGACGCATGCATTCCTCGGTCGTGGCTCGGCTGGTCTCGTTTGCGATGGCGTACCTTTTAGGACCGTCTATGACAGCGGCTTGCACGCCGGCATCGGAACCGACTCTACCAACGCGCAGCCCAGTAATCCCTGGATCAACATCTACTTCATGGTGACGGGAAAGGACGTGAAGGGTTTCGAGGCTCGTGCTGGCGGAGTAACAACGCTGCGCGCGGGCGGCGGAGGAATGGGCGGCATGGGCATGGGCGGTATGGGACCCGGCGCAGCGACGACTGCGGGTCCCGCGGTCGATCTCGACGCGCCGATAACGTGCCCGGACGAGCGAGTCTCGAGAGCCGAGGCGATTCAGCTCTATACGAAAGGCAGCGCCTGGCTGGCCGGTTCAGAAGAGGACTACGGCGTGCTCGAAGCAGGTAAATTGGCCGACCTGATCGTGCTGAGCGACGACATCTTCTCGACATCCGTCAGCGATGAGCAGATTCCGAGCATTCGGTCTGTGATGACGCTTGTCGACGGCGAGATCGTCTATCTCGATGAGGGCGGGGGTTTCTCTGTTCAAGATGCAGAATAGGCTGCTCGCGAGTCTGGAAAAAAAACGGAGAATAACGATGTCCCACACTGGATTTCGGTTGAATGTTAGTACCTGGTGGATTGGCGTGGCTGCGCTTATCGTAGGAGTGCCCGCGGCGATTGCCTACGAGGCATTTCAGGGACCCACGGAGCTGATCCAATACGATCCGGCCAGGGCGTATACGGGCTATACGCTATTCAGCCCGTTCCGGGGTCAGAACACCTATCTGATCGACATGCACGGCAATGTCGTTCACTACTGGCCTTATCCAAAGGGCTGGGGCACGCCCGGTGCCGAGTCGATCGAGAAGCATGCCCGCTTGCTTGAGGACGGCACCTTGTTGCGCGGGTTCGTCGACAGAGTCAATGCCGGCGGTATGAGCGGCGGGATCTATCAACTGACGGACTGGGACGGTGAAGTCATCTGGCAGCATGATGAGGAGCGATCCGGGTACACACCGCATCACGACTTCCGAATGATCTGGAATCCGAAGCTCGAGGAAAGGACCCTGATGTACGTGGCGTCGAAGGAAATGACGCATGAAGAAGTGCTCGCGCTCGGCGCCGACCCATCCAAACGAGAGAACTACGCTTCGCGACCCGACGGCATCGTCGAAGTCGATATGGACGGCAACGTGATCTGGGAGTGGAACATCAGCGATCACCTCGTTCAGGAGTACAGTTCGGACGCTGCAAATTACGGCGTAGTCAGCGAGAACCCCGGCAAGATGGATCCGAATTTCGGCGCCGGGGTCGGCGGTGACTGGATCCACATCAATGGCTTCGACTACAACGAAGTGCTCGATCAGGTAGTGATCAATAACTCCACTTTCAGTGAGTTTTATATCGTCGATCACGGCGCGACGTTTATACCGGGCGATGCCGACAGAAGTGTCGAACTGGCAGCCGGAGATGAAGGTGACTTTATCTTCCGCTGGGGTAACCCCTGCGTTTACGACTCAGGGGAATGCCCCCGATCGATTAACGAGGGTCAGGGCAGCGTAGAAGGGCATCAGCAGGTATTTCGAACTCACGATATCCAGTGGATTCGCGGCAAAGAGGTCACGCCCTTTGGGAGCGACCTGCCCGGGACCGGCAATTTTCTTGTCTTCGACAACGGCAACCGGCGCCTTGGCGACAGATTCTCGCAGCTGGTCGAGATCGATCCTTACGACGGAGCGATGGAGGATGGAGTCTACGTTCCGGAGACGGCTGCCGGGTATCTCCAGCCGCAGGGTATGGGCGCGCCGCAAAATGTCTCCAAGCAGATTGTCTGGACCTATCGTGCGACATTGGAAAATGCGTTCTACAGTAACTACATCTCCGGCGCTCAACGACTACCCAACGGCAATACGCTGGTTTGCTCCGGCGCCCATGGGCACTTTTTCGAGGTTACGCCAGAAGGTGACGTGGTCTGGGAGTACATCAGCCCGGTCGGTGACCGAACCGGCGATGACTTCGGGATCTACACGACTATGACCGACGCAGCCGGACGTCAATTCAATTCCGCGTTCCGTTGCGCTCGCTACCGGCCGGAGTATTCCGGGCTCGAGGGCAGAGATCTCACGCCGATGGGAAAGATCACGGAGCTTTTCACCGACGAGCCACCCGCGCCAATTCCGGCACCGGCCGGAATGGGGATGGGTGGTTAGTTGATATGAAGACGCTGATACCCGTAGTTTTTTCTGCAGCCGTGCTTCTATCGGCCTACGCGAGCGCGCATCATTCTTTTGCGCCCTATGACGTCTACAACGATCCGATCGAGTTCGCCGGCGTAGTCGAGAGCTTCGAATTCATCCGGCCCCATCCCGTCCTGAAGCTCAAAGGAGAAGATGGCTGTCTTTGGACTCTGGGAGTGGCCCAAAGGTGGTGGAATCGGGCCGAGCTGCCTGAAGATTCCATCAAGGCCGGCGACGAGTTGATCGTTATCGGCTGGCCGGCACGAGATAGTTCTGCGGAGATGTTGCTCCGCGGCTTCGAGATCAAGGGCAGCGAGCGAATCATTTTCCAAACCCGCGCGACCGGAAACAGCGATCCACCTGAAAACGAGGTCACCATCACAAGGCCCGTGTGTACTGATTAGCGAGCCAGTGACAGGGAATCCTTGTGGGAGCGACCGCCTGGTCGCGATCTTCCGGCCAGAATCTAACATCAGTCTATAGGTTCTCTAGTGGCCCTCCAATACGCACTGCCTCACAGTGCCGGTCATGGTCCGCATCCGCTTGACTTACTACGGCAATGCCGTATAATAAGCTGTTGCTCGGTTTTATTGAGACGCGACTTTTCTCGCGCCTGGCCGAGGTAAACGCGGTGGCTATCGAGTCATCTACTTCGTAAGACGGCCCAAAGGCGTAATCTGGATGCTGACGATCTATCCGAAGACCGTCGCTGACGATATTCCGATCCATGTGCCGCGACAGATTAGGAAGGAAATCGAGGATGGCTAAGAAACGCGACATCGGCGTTGAGATTCTTGAAGGTATTCGGGAGCTCAAGCAGGGCAAAATCGGCAGGGCTACAACCATCCCAGCGGTTGGAGAGATTCGCGAGAAGACGGGGTTGACTCAGTCGCATTTTGCCACGTTGCTCGGCGTCTCCGTGCGTACCCTTCAGGACTGGGAGCAGGGCCGCCGTGCTCCGTCCGGCGCAGCCAGAACGCTGCTCATGATCGCCGCGAAGAATCCCAAGGCGCTTCTGGATGTAGCTTAGAAACGAAGATCAGTCGACTATACATAATGCTGTTTCCGCGGGAGCGCGCTCCCGCCTGCACGCTCTCCGTAGCGTGGTAGGGTTTACAAGTGAGAACTCCTAAACGAAAGCGGCATTGGCAGGCGGACGTTATCTCGGCTTTCAAGCGCGCCATCAATCGACTCGAGTCCGGCACAGGCGGGCTCGACGATATTCAGGACGTATACAAACTAAGCGCCACCGTCGCTGCGGAGAACCGTGGAGTAAAGGATCCCACGACAATCAAGCGGATGGCCGAATACGCCGAGGAGCTCGTCGAGGAAGATCACGCGCTAGCGCCCGAGAACAAACACCAGGTTCTTTTCCACTTCGTAATCGCATACATCTATGCGCATGTCCCGGCAGGCATTCTCGAGGAAATGGAGGCGGATCGAATCATGGAGTATCTGAACGAGGCCTTGGATCTATTCATCGAGCCGGAATCTGAGCTATCTGATCTCGCTGGTCAGCCATCGGACGAGGCGCTCGGCAGCGATTTGTTCGGGTACCCGTCGGACGTGGAGGTACTCGACTACGATCCGGAGAGGGCGCTTGACAAAGGTGCCTGGTTGGATCTGGACGAGGGCGAGCAGCTGGAGATCGTCATGGCTTTCCACGAATCGCACGTCGAGCTCGGAGATTCGCTCGATGGCCACGCAGCTATTCACGTGACGATCGAGACACAGATTGCGACCGACACACCGGAGGTCATGGCGGCGCTCGCGAGACTCATGAAGCAGGGACTCACGCGGCACGGCGCAATTCACGCGATCGGCTCCGTATTTTTCGAGAGCGTACAGGAGCTGCTTGCGTCGGATGATTCCGAGGGTGAAGACGCAAACGAGCGCTACTACGCGAAACTCTCGAGTATTAGCGCGGATGACTGGCCGAGTCAGGCCTGAACCGGTAAAGCTTTTCGATCGCGATTCCGCGGAATCGGCTTCCCGATCGCGACCCCTGGAGCAGTCTCTGGGACAATGGATTCGGAGATCGATAACAACAACAAGGGCTGGCAGTGATGCGAACAATGCAGTACCTGAACGGTTTCGTCGCGCTCGCCGCACTCGCCGGCTTCGCCACGCAGGCCAACGCACAGATCGACGAACGTCAAGGCTGCGAAGCGCTGGCCGTGACGGCAATCGTAGCCGATTCGGTGAGGCTGCCGACCGGCGGCGTCACCCTGACGTCGGCCGTGTACGTCCCGGCGGCGGAGCGGACGACGGCAGCAAACGGCGAAGCGGTACTCGAACTGCCTGTCCACTGCCGCGTACAGGGTGAGATCGCACCAGTCGACGTGCAAGCGCCGTCGATCCTGTTCAACGTCAATCTGCCGGTCGACTGGAACGGCAAAGCGCTGCAGTCGGGCGGCGGCGGTTTGGGCGGCAGTCTCAACACCGGGCCGGGGTTGAAAGCATCGGGCCGGTTCGATCCGCAGCCGTATGACGACAGCTACCCGCTGACCAACGGCTACGTCACGTTCGGCGGAGACGAAGGCCACCAGGGCGGCGACGTCGGCTTCATGAGCAACGACGAGGCGCTCAGAAACTGGGCGGGCGACTCGCTGATCAAGATCCGTGACGTGGCGGTCGAATTGATCGAAGCCGCTTACGGGCGTGGCCCGGACTTCGTTTACTTCAGCGGCGAGTCCGCCGGCGGGCGGGAAGCCGTTATGGTGACGCAGCGTTTCCCCGACGCTTACGACGGTGCGATCGCCGTGACGCCCGTGCTCGGCTGGACCTACATCCATATTGCCGACAACCGCATGCGCAGCAAGCTGATCGACGGCTGGCTGGACGAGGACGCGATTACGCTCATCGCCGACGCGACCCGCGAGCTATGCGATGCGGACGACGGGCTCCTCGACGGCATCGTCGGCCGCTACATGGAATGCCGTATGGATTCCCAGTCACTGCGTTGCCCGGACGGCGGCGCGGGGCAGGGTTGTCTTGCGGATGAACAAATCGCGGCGCTCGATTCGATCCGCGATCCGTGGTCGATCAGCGTGCCGTTCGCCCACGGCGTGAACCGTTTCCCGGGCTTCGGCGTGACCGGTGACGAGGACAACCGGAACAATCAGTACTCTTTCTATACAGTGGGCACCTCGCCGCCGGTTAATCCGCTGCCGCCGGGGCGCGGATTCCAGCCGGGGCTCGGCGCCATTATCAACTTCGGCGCGGTATGGGTGCGGCACGGTATCGTGCAGGACGAGAGCTTCGATCCGCACCGCTTCCATCCGCCGGCGTATGCAGACCGCATCCAGTATCTCTCTGGCCTGTTCGACGCGACCGACCCGGATCTGTCCGCATTCCGTGAACGCGGCGGCAAGCTGATCATCGTGCAGCAGTCGGCGGACAATGCGGTCAGCACGCCGATGGTCGCTGAGTTCTACCGCAGCGTGGTCGCGGAACTCGGCCAGCCTGCTGCCGACGACGTCATTCGGCTCTACGTGGGGCCGGGGGGAACGCACAACGGTACCGGCGTTGCTCAGGTCGATGCGCTGGGGCTGCTCGAGAGTTGGGTCGAGGACGGCGACGCGCCGCCCGCGGCGATCCCCGTGCACGACGTTGATCCGGTGACGCTCGAAGTACGGCGTTCCATGCTTGCGTGCACCTATCCGCTGTACACGCGCTACGACGGTACAGGCGATATCAACGACTCGTCCAATTACACGTGCGCCGAAAGGCACGACCCGCTGGCCTACCGGTCGCCGGCGCGCTGACCAGAGTCCCCGCGATACAGCTGCCTGTGGGAGCGACCGCCCGGTCGCGATTCTGCGTCGAACCTGGACATTGTCTCGTTGACATACCAAATAGTGTATATATACTATTTTTGGTATGTGGCAGGTATTGGAGCATCGCCGCGTCGTGCGGCGCATTGCGAAGACGCCTGTCGAGATTCTTAAACGCTACGAGAAATGGAAGGACATCGTTACGGTCTCCGGGCCACTAGGCTTGAGAACTATCAAAGGATTTCGGGACGAGCGCCTAGGTGGAGAATGGAGAGGTCATCGTTCCTCGAGGTTGAGCGATCAGTATCGAGTGATCTATCGGATCGACAAGCAGAGCGTCATCGTTGAGGTTATCGACCTCACAGCACACGACTACCGGAGACAGGGCAAGTGAGTGAGTTTCGAAAAGCGAAAAAATCGGTCGAGGTAACGCCCGGAGAATCGGTTCGGATCCTGCGTGAGTTACAGGAACTCTCGCAAAACGATCTCGCTAAACTCACCGGGATTCCACAGTCCACGATCTCGGCCATCGAGAATGACCGTGTCCGGCTCGGCGTCGAGCGTTCGAAAGTCTTCGCACGTGCACTGCGTTGCCACCCGGCGGTCCTGGTCTTTCCCGGCTGGGACGTCGAATCGGCTGCTTAAAGGCGGATCTGCGCCCCGGATTCGAGGTCGTCGAGGTCTGGAATCAGGCCCGTAAACCTGCCAACCTGGGGCCTACGAAGCCGATTTGTTGAGACGGGAGGGGAGATATGAAACTGTTTCTCACGGCACTCACGCTGTTCGCGGGCGTGATGCCCGCCGCGGCCCAATGGCTGGATCGTCCCTGGCCGGACATTCCGCGTACCGCAGACGGGCAGCCTGACCTCACCGCGCCGGCGCCGCGTGGGCCGGACGGCAAGCCGGATTTCAGCGGCGTGTGGAACGGGCAGCGTCCCGACGTCAATCTTGAGCTCGCCACGCTGCAGCCATGGGTCGTGGACCTCGCGCGCGAGCGTCAGCAGAACTACTACAAGACGCGGCCTTACTATCAGTGTCTGCCGAGTGGCCCCGAGACCGAGCACTTTGGCGGCTGGAAACGCATCATTCAGTCGCCATCTGCCATCGCGATACTTAGCGACACCCTCAACTATCGCGTCATCCACATGGATGGCCGCGAGCTGGAAGCCCATCCGATATCGAGCTGGGCCGGGTATTCAGTAGGGCGCTGGGAGGGTGACACGCTGGTCGTCGAGAGCAACGGGTTCAACGACGAGACCTGGGCGGTGCGCTTCGGCGTTTCGCATTCGGAGTCGTTGCAGGTAACGGAGCGCTACCGGCGTACCGACTTCGGTCACATCGTGGGAGACGTCACGTTCACCGATCCCGAGGCGTTCACTGAGCCGTGGAGTTTTACCGTGAACATGGAGGTGGCAGCCGACACCGAGATGCTCGAGGCGATCTGCGAACACACCAGCGAAGACTGGGCGGGCAGCATGACAGAAGTCGCGGATCGAGGGATCTCCGTTCCGGCTGAAGTCATGGCGGGATACGTGGGCGCCTATACGGGGGTCTATGGAGGACGCGAGCGAACCTACGAAGTGTCGATCTCCGACGGCCGGTTAGTCGCTACTATCGTCGGCGACTATACGCAGTCGGGTCTCGGTGCCGCCGGCCTCGACGAGGGTGCGACGCGGCTACTGATGCCGCTGTCCGAGACGCTGTTCGAAGGCCTGGGTCTCGGTTACGAGTTTATTGTCAACGACGAGGGCGTGGCGACAGACCTCATCGTGACCCACGTATCTGGCAACTATACATACGCGCGGCAGCGCTAATTCCTTCAGACGGCGCCGATTGCTGCCCGATGGTGTAACTACGGAGCGCAGCATCGCTGCGGATTAGCCGTGATTCCGCGGAATCTTCTGTGGGAGCGACCGCCCGGTCGCGATTGGTCTGCGCATCCCCCTGTGGGAGCGACCGCCCGGTCGCGATCTTTCCGCGATTGACACCCCCGCCTCTTAGCCTTAGTTTGCTCTAGACGCCACGCCAGGCTCGCGTGGCCGGGGAGAGAGCATGCCGAAGAACAACAAGGCGGACTTAAGCCGCCGCGATTTCATCGCGACCACAGCCGCCGGCGCGACGGCCGCCGCTTTGGTACCCGGTACGGCCCAGGCCCAGGAGGCCGACCGCCAATGGGACCTGACGGCCGACTTCGTCTCTATTGGCGCGGGAGTCTCCGGGCTCGCGGCCGCCGTCTCCGCCCTCGAGCACGGCGCTTCGGTCATTCTCGTCGACGAGAACACCGACATCGGTGGCCACGGCATGGTCTCGGGCGGCATCGTGAATCTCGGCGGTGGCCACCGCGTGCAGCGCGCCCACGGCATCGAAGACTCAGCCGACCAGGTTTACGAAGACTGGACGCGCCCCGATCATCCGAGCGCGCGATACAACGATCGCGACCTCGTGCGCGTCTTCGCTGACATGAACGCCTCGACCTTCAACTGGCTCATGGACCTGGGCGTCGACTTCCACGAAAACGAAATACTACCGCCGGAGATCGCGTCGACCGTACCGCGACAGGTACGCACGCGGCAGTGGCCGAACAAGGACGAGATCTATACGTCGGTGGTCACGCGCCGCGGAT
>Ga0255048_10003003_pt1 | contig 10448 bp, 4 predicted proteins | sample JV7_2_2_MG_FD_183619 | JGI IMG/M metagenome (GOLD analysis project Ga0255048, IMG submission 183619) | Seawater microbial communities from Jervis Inlet, British Columbia, Canada - JV7_2_2 | ecosystem: Environmental > Aquatic > Marine > Inlet | place: Canada: British Columbia | collected 2016-10-06
GTTGGAGGCGAAGTCCACCGCCTCCTGGTGGGTCCACTCGTTACCGTGCTGCATCAGGCCACCGATGGCGCGCGCGGCGCGCTGCGCCAGCAGGATCCAGATGAGCTCACGAGCGCGGGGGCGATCATCGAAGGTCCCCGCGTGCATCATCATCTCCTCGACGCCAGTGGCCATGCCCTCGGAGCGACCGTCGTAGATGTTGTAGAGCGCGGGCACCCGGCGGATCGGACTCTCGTGCGGCTCGTACTTCATTCGCGCCAGGTCGAACCAGTGGTAGCCGTGCGTGCGCATGACCTCGCCGTCGCGGTACTCGACCTCCGCGAAGAACCCTCGGAGTCCGTCCGAGCGCTGGGGTGGTGAGAAGTTGCCAAGGCGCTCGCGCAACGCCTGGTCCATGTAGTCGCGGATCGACATGATTTCCTCCTCCCCGAGAAATTCCATGAAGCCCGTAACGCCTTGGTTCAGTGCCGCGTCGTACTCCTCCGCGTTCTCGTAGCGGGTCTGCTCCGGAAGGTGCCGATTGCGGTTTTCCTCCAGACGCAACGAAGCGTTCGCCCGCCAGAGCTCCCGCTTCATCAGCGTCAGCGCCTCCTCCCACGTGTAGGGCACCAGATGCACGTTCTGCAGATACCAGCTGTAGTTGTCCTTCCCTACTCCAGACGGGCCGTTCTTGTAGACAACCTGGCTCTCGACCCAGTCGCCGAATTCATCGGTCGCGGCGATCGCCTGTTGCAGGACCTCGTCGAGAGCTACGCTCGAGCCGGCCACCTGCGCGCGGTAGCTCGTCAGATCCCGACTCTGCGCGCGCATCGAGGCGATGCTCAGCTGCCACAGATCACGTCCCGGACCGACCAGGTTGCCGCGCGCCTGGTCGAGCAGCGCCGGAATGATGGCAAAGCGCCCGGCTAGTTCCTCAGCATCCTGCGCCGACAGCGGGTACTCGTACTCCCAGGTGTCGATCCAGGTATGAATCACGGGGCCTTCGTGAGCAGGCACATCCGATTGGGAGGCAAACATCATCACGTAGTAGGCGGGGTTGTTGGCCCACGGCTTGCGCACGCGATGATCGAAATCGAGCCCGTTCATCTCGGCGCGCACCAACTCCCGATCGATCTGCTGCGGCAGCGGCCAACCCGTGGTGTCCATGGCCTCGAGCCTGGCCTGGAACCGAGGGAGAGCCTTACGTTGCCTCGCCATGGCCTCGGCCGAGTAGTCGGGCACGCCATCAACGAATCTCGGTGCCTCGAACTCGCGCCATTCCTCGAACAACGCCACGAGTGCCGCGTAGTCCGCGGGCGCCGCCGCACTGCCTGGAACCGCGGAGGACAGGAGCAGAGCTCCGACAACGAGCACGACCGACACCTTCGGCGAACTCCCGGTGCTCCCCGCCGACGACGGCAAACGCCGCCCGAATCCCGCAACAGTGGCAGCGTTGTCCTGCGACATCGACAAACTCCAATCGGTCTGAGAATTGGCCGTTCGGTACCCGCCAGCAGAGCCGCCGGGGAGATCCTGACATCCTGACGCGCGGTCCCGGTGCGCCTCACGAGCGGCACTGTAGTCGATCTCCGCGTCGGCGCCCAGGAACGTGATGCCAACTTCTCCTGCAACCGATGAAGGACTTGCGGCGTCCTAACCAGTAGTGGACCGACGCCGAAAGTGCGTCGTCGACCCGCTCGTGTTATCAAGAACTCTTGCCGGCCGTAGCACCAGACCCGCGAGGAAAACGAATGGGAACCCTGAAGATCGCTTTCCGCACACTGACCAAGACTCCCTTCGTTACGACGGTCGCCATTCTGTCTCTTGCCCTGGGAATCGGAGCGAACGCCGCTATCTACTCGCTGTTCGATCAGATGTTGCTGCAGGCCCTGCCAGTGCGGGAACCGAGCGAGTTGGTGAACTTGGCCAACCCGGGTCCGAAGCCCGGCTCGACATCGTGCGGCCAGGCGGGCAGCTGTGAGGCGGTCTTCAGCTACCCGATGTTCCGGGATCTCGAGGCTGCCCCAACAGGCTTCGCCGGCATCGCCGCGCACGTGGCATTCGGCGCCAACCTCGCGCGTGACGGCCAGACCGTGAGTGCGACGGGGCTGTTGGTTTCCGGCTCGTACTTTCCGCTGCTCGGCGTGCAGCCGACCATGGGTCGACTTCTCGGCCCCGAGGATGACAGGAACATCGGTGAGGGCTTCGTTGCAGTCCTTAGCCACGACTACTGGCTGAGTCGACTCGGCTCCGACCCGAGCGTGCTGAACGGGACCATCATCGTGAACGGCCAGTCGCTGACGATCGTCGGCGTCGCGGCCCCGGGATTCAGCGGCACGACGCTCGGTTCTCGACCGGACGTCTTCGTACCGATCACGATGCGCCCGGTGCTGATGCCGACCTGGGGGGGCTTCGAAACCCGAACGCACTACTGGGCCTACCTCTTCGCGCGGCTGCAGCCGGGCGTGACGATCGAGCAGGCCGGTCCCGAACTCAACGGCGTCTTCACGGCGATCATCAACGACGTCGAAGCCGAACTGCAGCGCGGCATGAGCGAGCCCACCATGGAGCGTTTCCGCGCCAGGGAGTTGAGCTTCGAGTCCGGGGTGCGGGGGCAAAGCTCGATGCACGGCGAAGCTGAGACACCACTCCTGCTGCTGTTCGCCATTACCGGCACCGTGCTGCTTATCGCCTGCGCCAACGTCGCCAACCTGTTGCTGGCGCGCGGCGCCCAGCGGGCGCAGGAGATGGCCGTCCGTGGAGCACTCGGTGCCAGCCGCTTTCACCTGCTCAGGCAGCTTCTGGCCGAGTCCCTCCTACTGGCGGCACTCGGCGGTGTCGCGAGCCTGATTGTGGCGCGCTGGACCCTCGCGACGGTTGCCGCGGCCCTCCCGGCAGAAGCCACCGGCTCGATGACCTTCGGACTGAACCCGTCCGTGATTGCGTTCGCCTCGGGGCTGTCGCTGCTCACCGGGCTCGTGTTCGGTTTCTACCCCGCCCTGCACGCGACACGCTCGGACCTAGCGGCCGTCCTGCGTTCGACTTCGGGGCAGCCCGCCGGATCCAGGGACGCGGCGCGATTCCGTGGCTCGATGGTGATCGCACAACTCGCGCTGTCCACCGCGCTGCTGGTCACCGCGGGGCTGTTCCTCAAGAGCCTGATCAACGTCACGCAGGTGGATCTCGGCTTGAACACCGAGAACCTCGTGCAGTTCGGTATCTCGCCGGAGCTCAACGGCTATCAGCCCGAGGAGACCAAAGCGCTGTTCGCACAGGCCGAGCAGGCGCTGGCAGCGCTGCCCGGAGTGACCGGTGTCAGCACCGGCATGGTGGCCATCCTGGGCGGTAGTAGTTGGGGCAACAGCGTGGCGGTGGAGGGGTTCGAGTCCGGCCCGGATATCGACGCTGGCTCCCGGTTGAACATCATCGGCCCCGGCTATTTCAGCACGCTGGGAATCCCGCTAATCGCGGGCCGTGAGTTCAGCGTCGATGACACGCTCGACACGCCGCGCGTGGCCATCATCAACGCAGCGTTCGCCGAGAAGTTCGGACTCGAGGTTCCGCGCGCCGTAGGCAAACGCATGTCCACGGGTGGCAGCGGTAACGACGACCTCGACGTCGAGATCATCGGCATCATCGAGAACGCCAAGTACGCCAGGGTGAAGCAGGCCGTGCCACCGATGTACTTCACTCCCTACCGGCAGAGCCAGAATATCGGTGACATAACGTTCTACCTGCGGACGGCCGGCAATCCCGAACAGGTCCTGCGCACCGTCCCGACGGTCATCGAACGGCTCGACCCGAACCTGCCGGTAGACGATCTGAAGACCCTGGCGATTCAGGTGCGGGAGAACGTCTTCCTCGACCGGATCATCAGCATGCTGTCTTCGGCCTTCGCGACGCTGGCGACGTTGTTGGCGGCGATCGGCCTGTATGGCGTACTCGCCTACACCGTGGCCCAGCGCACACGCGAGATCGGAGTGCGGATGGCGCTCGGTGCCAACGCTCGGAGCGTCCGCGGACTGGTACTCAAACAGTTGACACGCATGGCGGCTGTCGGCGCCGTCATCGGCCTGATCGCGGCGGCGGGCCTGGGCCGGGCTGCGCAATCGCTGCTGTTCGAGCTGGAGGGAACCGATCCCGTGGTGATGGTTCTCGCGATTCTCACCCTCGGGTTCATCGCATTGCTCGCCGGCTACATCCCGGCGCGCCGAGCTTCGCGCGTTGATCCAATGCAGGCCCTGCGCTACGAGTGATATGAAGGGGCGATGGTCAAGGATCTAGAAGCGATCGATCGCCGCTGCCCGCTTCAACCTTCCGTATCCTCGCTCGCGGGCGGTTCACTCGGATCGAGTCCGACGTAGAACGCCGCCGCCAGCAGCAAGCGCTCGGCCGAGCTCATCTCCTGGCGCGTGGCAATCACCCGGCGGGCCTGCGCCGGATAGTCGGTGATCAGCCCATCGACCCCGATGGTGATCATGCGCGACATGTTGATCGGATCGTTGATGGTCCACACGAAGACCTCCTTGCCTGCTGCGTGGGCGTGATTCACGAAAGCAGCGCTCGCGATGGCGTGATTCACCGCAAGAAAGTCGGCCGAGGTCGTGGTCAGATCGCCGACGGCCCGAGCCGTCAGCAGACCGGCCGCCCAGGTGGGACGTAGGCCCTTCATCTCCTGCACCGCGTCGTAGCTCAGCGACATGGTCACGATCTCGTCCTGCATGCCGAGACGCTCGACAATCTCGACGACACGTTCCTCGAGGCGTTCGTCGCGGCCGTAGTACTTGAGTTCGATGATCACGCGGGCCCGCCCTCGACATAATGTGAGCACCTCCGCCAGAGTCGGTACCCGCTGGCCAGTGAACTCAGGGGCGAACCAGCGCCCGGTATCAACGGCGCTGAGTTGCGCCGCCGTGCTTTCCCAGATCCGCAAACTGGAGCCGCCGACCTTCATGAGATCGCTGTCATGGATCACGACCACTTCGCCGTCGGCCGTCTCCTGCACATCGATCTCGACGTAGTCCGTCCCCTGATCGAGCGCCAGAGCCATCGCGGCCAACGTGTTCTCCGGAGCCTCGCCGGACGCTCCGCGGTGCGCTATCACCACCACGTCGTCGCCAGTCTGCACGCCGTCGAGAACCGCGTAACCCAGAAAGACCGTCAGGAGAACCGCTGCCGCCAGCCCCAGGGTCAGGTGGCGACGAGTGAGACGTCGGCCGACCTGGAGCCTCTCTTCCTGCCGGAGCGTCGCCGGCAGGCCCGCAACCTCTGCATCGCCCGCCAGTTGATAGAGCCTGACGGTCAGCAGGGCGAACATCCCGGAGGTCACCAGCGCCACGACCAGGTTGAGCACCGCCCACAGCGACATCAGCATGCTCATGGCAACGACCAGTAGTGCCATGGAGGCCGCCACCATGGGCACGACCAGCTGCCCCAGGAGAACGGTGACGGCCAAGGGCAACCCACCCACGAGCGCCCCGCCGAGTCCCCAACCGACGAGGACTGCCGCCACGGTCCAATGACGGTCTCCGACTCGCTTCCGACTGGCAAGGAGTGCTTCTGCCGCGGAGGCTCCCTCGAACAGCAGAATCGGCAGTGCCAGCGCCCAACCCAGGAGCCGACGGACGATCAAAGCGCCGCCCACGGCCAGCAACATCGCCACGGCGCCTGCCGCGAAGAGAAACACCGGCGGCTGTTCGGCCAGGTAATAGTTGATGTCGTGCCGGGTCAGCAGGAGAAGGTAGACGAGCGCGCCGAGGGCAACGAACGGCGCGGCGATCAGCAGGCACGGTGCGAGGACTCTCAGACCCAGCCCGATCAGCGGCAGAGCACGGCGCATGGCGAAGCGGACCGCCGACAGGGCGTCCACCTGCGCGCGGTGAACGGCCCCCAGCCCGATCGCCAGGAGCACCGCCTGATCCAGTGCGACCACAGCGAGCGATACCGCGCCGACGGCGATGAGCGCGAAGATCCCGAAAGGGCTCAGAACGAAGAGAACGATGTCCTGATCCGCCAGCACTTCGCTGCCGGAAAAGCCTACGAAGACGCGCAGCAACCCGCTGACCACGGGGACCAGGACGACGAACGCCAGCAGCTTGTAGACCAGCCCCGCGATCAGGATCCGGCGCCAGCACCACAGCAGGTCGCCCGTCGCCCGGGCCAACACCCCGATCGCTGATCCGATCACGGGCACTCCCGGCAACGGGACACCGGTCAGGCCGCCCAGTACTGATCGCGCACGAACAACATCGTGGTGTCATCCGAGAGATCGGACCGGTAGGTATAGCCCTCCTCGTGGAAGTCCTTGATGCCCGAGGGCGCATCGACGCGGTTCCTGATGATGAACCGCACCATCAGTCCGCGCGCCCGCTTGGCCGAAAAGCTGATCGTACGCAGCTGTCCCTCGCGGTTCTCCTTGAACTGCGCCGTCACCAACGGCGGCACGAGATCGACCGTCCTCACGCTCTTGAAGTACTCGTTGGAGGCGAGGTTGAGCACGGCCTTCACAGGCCGTGCGGCGTGCTCCGCGTTGAGCGCGTCGGTGACCTGGCTGCCCCAGAAGTCGTAGAGGTCCTTGCCGCGCGGGTTGGCCAGCCGCGTGCCCATCTCGAGCCGATAGGGCTGGATCAGGTCGAGCGGCCTCAGGACGCCGTAGAAGCCTGACAGGATGCGCAGGCGCGCCTGACTCCACTTCAGGTCACTCTTGTCCAGGCTGCCCGCGTCGAGCCCGCGGTAGGCGTCACCCTGGAACGCCAGCACGGCCGGTTTGGAGTTGTCCGCGGTGAACGGGGTCTCCATCACCTGGAATCGTTCGTGGCCCAACTCCGCCAACGCTTGGCTGATCCCCATGAGCTTGCGCAACTGCGCGACGCTGAGCTTGCGGCAGACGGAGAGCAATTCGGCCGCGTCCGCCTCAAAGCGCGGCGGCGTGACGGGCAGGCCATCGGCCTCGAAGTCGAAGTTCAGTGTCTTGGCTGGCGATAGCAGACTCAGCACAGGGCCTCCGATGCTGTTCGTGCGGCAACTCGCGCTCCTGGCAACCCCTGGCAGAAGCGTATCAAAGGGCGCATCGACCTATAATCGGCGCCCATCGTCCCGATTCTCCGGAGTTGCCCGCCATGACCCGTCGAGTTCTCGTTCTGATCCCGCTGCTGTCATTGCTGCTCGGCGCGGCGCCCCAGGAGACCGCGGTGGACGCCGCCCTGTACCAGGAGTTGCGCTACCGCTCCATCGGGCCGTTTCGCGCCAGCCGTACCGTAGGCGGCGTCGGGGTCCCCTCGCAGCCCAACGTCTTCTACATCGGCGTGAACAACGGAGGAGTCTGGAAAACGGACGACTTCGGCCGCACGTGGAATCCGATCTTCGACGATGCGCCCACCGGGTCCGTGGGCGACGTGGCGGTTTCTCCTTCGCATCCCGACGTCATCTATGTCGGCACCGGCGAGGGACTGCACCGGCCGGATCTGTCGGTCGGCGATGGCATCTTCAAGTCGACCGACGGGGGCGCGAACTGGGAGCACGTCGGGCTGCCGGACGTCCAGCAGGTCGCACGGCTGATCGTCCACCCGACGGATCCCGACATCGTGTTCGTTGCCGGGCTCGGCCACCCCTACGGACCGAACGAACAACGCGGTGTCTTTCGCACGCGTGACGGCGGCGGTACCTGGGAAAAGGTGCTCTACATCGACCACAACACCGGCGCGATCCAGGTCGAATTCGATCCGAACGATCCCGAGGTCCTTTTCGCTGACATGTGGGAGCACCGCGAGGGCCCGTGGGAAAACGCACGGTTCGCTGGGCCCAACAGCGGGCTGTACAAGTCCACCGACGGCGGCGACACCTGGCGCCAGATCACCGCGGGCCTGCCCACCGCTGGTGACGGCCTGGGAAGGGTCGGGGTCGCGTTCGCACCCAGCGATTCGAACCGCATGTACGCGGCCGTCGACGCCAGAGCCGAGAGCGGCATCTACCGCAGCGACGATGCCGGCGAGAGTTGGAGCCGCGTCTCTACCGACCGCCGGACCTTCGGGCGCGGTGGCGACTTCGCCGAGCTGAAGGTGCATCCTCTCGACCCCGACGTGATCTTCGCCGGCAACGTCGCTTCCTACCGTTCCGACGACGGCGGCCGCAACTGGACCTCGATCAAAGGTGCGCCCGGTGGCGACGACTATCACCGCATCTGGATCAACCCGGACCACCCCGAGATCATGCTCTTCGTCGCCGACCAGGGCGCCGTGGTCACGGTCAACGGCGGCAGGACCTGGAGTTCCTGGTACAACCAGCCCACCGCGCAGCTGTACCACGTCGCCACCGACAATCAGTTCCCCTACTGGGTGTATGGCGGCCAGCAGGAGTCCGGCGCGATCGGAACCGCCAGCCGCGGCAACGGCGGCCAGATCTCGTTCCGCGACTGGGTCGGAATCGGTGCCGACGAGTACGCCTATGTCGCCCCCGATCCGCAGGACCCGAACATCATTTACGGCGGCCGGGTCGTGCGCTTCAACAAGCGCACCGGCCAGACGCAGAACGTCGCCCCCGAGGCGCTACGCTCCGGCAAGTACCGCGGTGTGCGTACGATGCCGCTGCTGTTCCACCCCGCCGACCCGACGATGCTGCTGTTCGCCACCAACGTGCTGTGGAGGACGACGACGGGCGGAGACGGTTGGGAGATCATCAGCCCGGATCTGTCGAACGCGCAGCCGGGCGTGCCCGAGAGCATCGGTGACTTCCGCACGCCCGAGATGGCAAACATGTCGCGGCGTGGCGTGATCTACGCCGTCGGCCCTTCGCCGCTGGACGCGGACACAATCTGGGCCGGCACGGACGATGGCCTGGTGCACGTGACGCGTGACGGCGGCGCCACCTGGACCGACGTGACCCCGCCCCAGCTCAGAGCCTGGGACAAGGTCTCGCAGATCGACGCCGGACACTTCGGCGCGAACAGCGCCTATGTAGCGATCAACGCGATCCGGCGCGACGACATGCGTCCGCACGTGTACCGCACCCGCGACGGCGGCGTCTCCTGGCAGCACACCGCACGCGGCATGCACGAGATGGGCCCCGTCAACGTCGTGCGCGAGGACCCGCAGCAACCAGGCCTCCTGTTCGCCGGCACGGAGCGCGAGGTCTACTTCTCGGTCGACGACGGCGACTCCTGGCAGTCGCTGCGCCAGAACATGCCTGCCACGTCGATCCGCGACCTCGTGGTTCACGGCGACGACCTGGTGGTCGGTACCCACGGACGCTCGATCTGGATTCTCGACGGCATCACGCCATTGCGTCAGCTCGCGGCTGCCGGTGCCGCCGAAGCCCCCTTCCTCTTCGCTCCGGCGCTCGCGACACGCGTCCGCTGGAACATGTTCTCCGACACCCCGCTGCCGCCCGAGGAGCCGGCCGGCGAGAATCCGCCGGACGGCGCGATTCTCGACTACCACCTTCCTGCCGCTGCCCAGGAAGTCGCAATCGAAGTCATCGACGCGAACGGTCGAAGTGTGGCGCGGTTCTCGAGCGCCGATCCGGCGGAGAATCTCGACCCGACAAGGATGGCCTACCCGACCTACTGGATCCGGCCACCGCAGATCGTCTCGACCGCGCCGGGCCACCATCGCTTCGTCTGGGACATGCGTTACGCCGCGCCTCCGGGCGCCCAGCGCAGCCACTCGATCGCCGCGGTGCTGGGCAAGACCCCCAGCGGTCCGCATGGTCCGTTCGCGGCGCCGGGCGTGTACACGGTGCGTCTCACGGCCGACGGCTTGACCGGCGAGCGGCGCCTGACCGTCCGCCTGGACCCGCGCGCGGAACTCAGCGACCAGGACCTCGCGCTGCAAACCGAGTACTCGATGCTCGCCTACGACGGCTATCTGGGGCTGCAGCAGATGCGTGACGATGTCGATGAGTTGCTGGCCGCGGACGGGCTCTCTGCCGAGCGTCGCACCGCGCTGCAAGAGCTGCGCGGTTCCGGGGCTCCCGGCAACCCCGACATCACGTACGGCAGCATCACGGCAGTCCCTGCAAACAGCGAGTCGATCGTCGGCCTGCAGCGCAAGTTCCTGTTCACCCTGAACGTCCTGCAAAGCGCCGATGCTCGGCCCACCACACAGGCGATGCACGCCGTGCGTCTGCTGGCCGAGTCGGCGCGGGCCCTCGAGGCCCGTCTGCAGGATCCGCGCTAGGAGGGCCTGGCGGGGAGTGCTGCAAGCGGGTTTCCGTCGGCGACGTATGATTGCCGCTTGCCAGATGCCTCCCCGATCCAGAGTTGCCCAATATGGCTTCGACCACGTCACGACGAATGATCTCTGCCCTGGCGATAGCTGCCGTTGCTGCTGCCGCCATCGGCGCGTCCGCGGTCGCGACCGAGCCGGACGAGAGCGCCCCCGAGAACTGGCCGCAGTTCCGCGGTCCCAAGGGCCTGCCTGTCAGCAACAATCCCGGCCTGCCCACACGTTGGTCGACCACGGAGAACGTGGAAT
>Ga0255048_10003006_pt1 | contig 10441 bp, 9 predicted proteins | sample JV7_2_2_MG_FD_183619 | JGI IMG/M metagenome (GOLD analysis project Ga0255048, IMG submission 183619) | Seawater microbial communities from Jervis Inlet, British Columbia, Canada - JV7_2_2 | ecosystem: Environmental > Aquatic > Marine > Inlet | place: Canada: British Columbia | collected 2016-10-06
TGGACACCCAAATGAGTATTTTCAAAAAAGCCCCCAAGCCCGTTTCCCCCGTCGCCGCCTTCGGTAGCGTCATCCTCACCGGCATGCTGTTGCAGCTCGGCGCCAGCGCCGTGTGTTTCGTCGGCGAGGTCGTGAGTGACTCGTTGACCGCGCGCAAAGAGCGCAAGGCTCTCGAGACCGCGCGGGCTTCGGCTCGCGCCCCGCAGTACGCGCAGCCGCGCGCCAACGGCTAAGTCTCCACCCAGCCGGGTGTGAGGAACCAACCAAAAAAGAATCCGTACACCCTTTGGGGGTGTGCGTTTTCTTTTGTCTCAAAGGAGGTACGTAATGTGGATACTAGCCGCACTCGTTGCGGGCGTTGGTGCGCTTCAGTACGTGATGACCAGTGCTGAGGAGCACAGCTCCTTGCAGCGAGACCGTAAGAAACGGCAGGAGATTGCCGAGGAAGAGCCCCATCTGGATTTGACAGGGGCGCGAGCGTTTTGGCATGCCCAGGTGGGGCTGGTGGGTAACTACCACATCAAAGGCATGCCCAAAGATGCTGTGTTTATTGCACAGCTTCGTGAACTTACCGAGGACCAGTTCTTGGTTCTCACCGACCCCGATGACGTTGAAGTTGCGCGTGTTCTGTTGTGGGACGTGGACAACTATTCCGAATTCTCACCTCCTGAAAAGGAGGTCACGAACTAACCTTGACACCCCGTTCGGGTGTCGGCCCATCGTCTCTTGACGTGGGCCTTTCCTTTCGGTTTGATAAGGAATCATGGAAAAACTAGATATTGATGTGCGACCTGTTCCGGTCGATAAGTTGGCAGCCTTCAAAGAAGAAGAGTTGTCATCGCGCCAAGCTCGAGTTGTTGAGCTTCTCACCGCCTATACCCAGTACGTCGAAGACCTCCGGTCAGAGCTGGAGGCGACTGAACGCAACAAGAATTTTCTGGAAAGGGAATTCAAGAACGCTGAACTCGCCGTGCTGCTAAAGCGAGGCGACCTCGTGCGCGTAGTGTGTCCTGCCTGCAAAGGAAGCGGAATGAAACCTACTGACGTGACCAAGGGTCGCGTAGCTACCGCTGCTGGTTCTGCATTTGAAAAGTTAGGAAATAAAGACGCACAGCCCGAGGATGACCCAAGACTTCAGTGCATTGAATGCAAAGGGGAGAAGTGGGTCATCATGGAGAGGTATCGAGGCTGATGCCTCTATTTACCTGGTAAAGCGGGAGGGATGGGAAACGGGGACGTACCCCGCCCTTCTTTAGCTGCCACGCTGTAGAGGTGAACTAGACCGCTACGGGAACGGTCAGTCTGCTCACATGTGGTCCGTTGCGGAATTCCAGCGGAACGAGACGACTGGCCGCCGAGATGCCGGACGGGACGTCGAATGTGAGCTGAGCGTCGAGCACCTCGGTCAGCACGCACGCGGTTCCGTTCATCGTCAGGCTCACGCCTGAGCCGATGCCGCCTGCGAGCCACTGCTCGGCGATGGCTTCATTCACGGTACCCGCCACGCCCTCGGTCGCCTGGACCAGGAGCTTGGCACTGGCGTCGCCGTTGACCGCCGCTGCGATGGCCGCTGCGGTCGACCCACCAGATGCCGGTCGAATGCTGATTTTGCTTGCCGCCACGGTCACTGCGAGCGTGGATGCAGGCGTGATGAACTCGACCGAGATGGCGTTGCCGGGAGCGCCCGGATTGACCGCCTCGAAGTCCACCTGAGCGTCCGCCGCCACATTGGCGATGTTCTTGGTAGCCTTCACCTGGTTGCCCAGGAGGCCGGTGCCGGTCGCGATTAGGTCGGTCTCGCCGCTGCCGGTGCTGTAGTCGGCGTTCTGATACTCGTTCAGGCTGGGGAGCCCGGCGAGCCCTTCGACCATGCCCCGGTCATCGCCGGCGTCACTGGCCAGCACGGACCAACGAATGCCCACGAGAACGAGAGAGCCATCGGCGTTCCACTGGAGCGTTTCCAGGGCCTTCAGCTTCTCGGCCATACGTTGGACGAGGTCGTTGGTGACGTCCTTGGACTTGGTGGCACCCTTCTCCACCTCCATGACGAAGTCCGTGTAACCTTCGAGGTCTTTGACAACGACGGTGGCTTCGCCGACGTTCTGAATTTGAAGCTTGAGCATTGTATCCTCCGCGATGATGCGTGGCTTTCTTTCCTGCGACAGACGAATTATAGGCTAGCACCTGGAATCTCACAAGATACTTGACAACCTAGCAGGAAGCACGGCACGCTACAAGAACTCGGGGCTACTGGGTCCGAGGGCCAACCCAAAAAGCTTGCTTTCTGGTCTTGGCGAAGGCTGCGGTGAAACTTTCGAGCGGAACCAACGCTGCCCAGCCCTGGGGTGCCTTCGGGCACTATGTCTCCGACTCTAATGTGTGGCCCAGGGATGCGGAGTCGGGACAAGCCCCTTCGAGGGCAGGTCGAAAGACCACTAGAAGAGCCCCGCGACTTCGGTTGCCGGGCTCTTCGCTTTTTACGCCGTAAAGCTTTTGGTCGACAGGGTGGCAGGTAGCGCCGCAGCCAATGCCGCGTTGGACGCCATCAGTGCAGCCAATGCGGCGTTGATAGCGGCTGCCCATGCAGCGAATGCGGGAGCCATGATAGGGCCTACAGGCCACAGTATTGGTCCTAGACCGCCGACGACTCCGAGAAGAGCTGCGGTGGCGGCGATGGCGGGCGTGAGCGCAGCCATGTTGGCGGCGGTGTACGCACCTATCGCAGTGGTGTGGACAGTTCCCTTGATGACGGGGTTGATGAAACTGGCGGCGATGGGTCCAAGATTGACGGTGGTTCCGTCGACGTTGGCGATACCTACGGTCGTCTTGAGTGAAGCGTTTCCTAGCAGTGTTTCGAGAGTTGCAGTACCGGCTTTGGTTTTGAAGCTGACGTTGCCCAAGGTTTTGACAGCCATCTCGATATCGCCAGAAAAAGCGTTCAGTAGGAAACCAGCGAGCGCAGCGGGATTGGCACCCGAGAGTGGGTTACCGATGTCCACCTCCCAAGAGCCGTTGTTGATGGTGGTCTCTCGTGCGACGTCACCTGGTTTGGCTGTGAGCGGGTTACCTCCGACGACTTTTTCTTCGTGCTTGCCGCCGATGGTTTGTGTGAGGTGTCGTTGGATGCTTTGCGTTTCGTCGTTGCCGACGTTCTTGGCGGCGCTACCTGAAACGACCGTGTCACGGTTCCCTTGAATGGTCTTCGACTGGCTACCGTGAATCGTTTGGTCATCGCCACCTTTGACGACGGTTTCACGGTCGCCAAGTATCTTGACGTTCTTGTCGCCACCAACAAATTCGTCACTACCCTCAGCAGAGAACACAGTGAGCTGTCCGTCGGGGTCGACGTGAAATTTGAAGTTTGTGCCGCCATCGGCTTGCGTCAGTTCGAAACGGAAGAGGTCACCTTCTGCGCCCAAGTCGATACGAATGGTCCAGTTTTCTTCATCAGAACCTGTTTGGGTGAATTGGTCGGAACCTCCGCGAAACGACCATGTGATTTGTCCGTTGTCATTTTTTATCTCCGACTTGCCCATGTCCGAGATGTGACGGAAGTTGCGGCTGATGACTTCGACAAGGTCGTTGAGGAGGTGGGTACGGATTTGCGACATGCCGCTTGAACGTATGACGTTGACACCGCCGCCGAGTACTGCGATGGCGTTACCTTCTTCTCCGACTTGAGCCCAGTCGTTACCACCCATGTCTCGAGGTGTGTTTTTGGTGCGGTAGTTGGCCGAGCTGTCACGCCCTGAGTAGAGCGGGTCTTCACCGCCTGTGCCGGCTACGCCTGTGAGGTTCAAGCGGTTTTCGTTGTCGTCACGACCGCTGGTGTAGGGGATGATACCTACGATGAACATCTCGCCGAATTCAGTGCTGAGCGCGACACGGGCTCCGATGGGGAGCATTTGGATGTCGCCAGGGCTCTGGGTAATACGTCCCACAGACTCTTTGTTGGAGATACCGTCACCCGTAGAGACTGCAACCGTGTAGGTGTGCGTGTCGGGGTTGCGGTCGACGATGGTCCCTTGATGACCTCGACCGTCGAATTTGAGCGCCTGCGTCCCAAACTGGTCCTGACGGACTCCGTTACCCTTCTTGAGCGTGTGCGCGTCGTCAGGAAGACGACATTGCGGAGCGTTGAAATCGAAGGGTGATGGGGGGCTGCTGGAGCGAGATGACATTCTATCCTCCTGATAAAGAAGGATAGGCCGTCCGAAAGGTCAGAACAAGATGTTAGGAGGAAGCCTTCTTCGTGGGGAATGCGCCGCCAGTCAGGCCATCAGCCTTCTCGGCGTCCGAGGTCACTTCGTCCACGAAACCCATCACGGTGTCGAGCGTCGTCAGGTTGTCCTTGAAATCGTACTGGACCACCTGGTCGTCGAAGAACGGCAACAGCCGGTCGAAGACGATGTTGACCTGCTCCATAATCATGTTCTGGCCAGCGTTGAAGCCGATGGCGTAGGACGTAATCATGGACAGCTCGCCGTAGAAGCCACCGATGTGCTGGTGAATCTTGTCGCGGAACAGGGAACCCAGGCCGAACGGGATGAGGTACAGCTCGGAGTCGAGGTTGACGTAGTACTGCGACTCTTTCCTGTTTGCCGGTCGGTCGTCCATCTTCGCCACGTCCAGGTTGTTCGCCCTGGCGTTGTGGTAGAGGACACGGAGCAGGTTCCTGCCGTTGACGAAGAGACGCCCCAACGTTGCCTGACCCTGCGCTTTGCCGGACACGAAGAACGTGCGACCGGAGCCGATGGCCATGACGGGCTGCGTGGGTTTCTGCTGCGTGAACTGCACGCTCTGAAGATGCCCGAGCGCGAGCAGCTTGTCCTCGACGGACTTTGAGCCCTTGTCATAGTCCGGCGTTCGCGCGGGACCAGCGAGGACCAGCGTGTCGTCCGGATGCGCCGCCGTGTAGGCTGCGTTGTCCATGACGCGTTCGACGTAATGGTCCTGAAACTTCCAGGTACCCAGACCTCTTGTGATTCCAATCATCGGCATGGCTTTCGCTCCTTAGTATCCAGCATACATCATACGACCCGCTCCGTACATCTGTCCCGGTGCATAGGGCATGCCCTGTGGTCGCTGTTGTGCTTGTTGTGGTGAATCGAATGTGGGCATTAGCGAAGAAGCGCCCAAAGCGCCCCCGAGCCCGACGCCGCCCACGAGGGCTTTGGACCCGAGGCTTTTCATGCCGCGAGACATACTGCCACCGGGGCCTCTGAAACCGCCAGTCCAGCCATGCCGGCCGGCGCGGTAGACGCTTCCCAGGCCACCTTTGGTGGTAGCACCCAGGGTTTTGCCCAGGCCGATACGCGCGGCGTTGCCACCCATACGCCAGGCAGCGCCGCCCAGGGCACCACCAGCGAAGCCACGTCCAAAGGCACCGAGACGGTCACCCTTCTCGGCTGTGGCGGCGTTGAGCCCACCGCTGAGGAGACCAAAGCTGGCGGCATCACGGGCGGCACCCTTGCCGACGTTTTTCAGGGCTCCGGCAGCACGAGGGCTCACTTTACCTACGGCACCGAGTACTTTGCCACCGGCAGCTTCGAAGGGTTTGGCTACCTGGCCGACAACTTTGCCGCCGGTAGAGCCCCAAGCTTTGGAGAGGCCTTTGCCAATCCAAGGGAGAGCTTTGCTAGCGGCGCCTGCGATAGCGCCCCAGATGGCTTCCTTCTCCATATCGGACAGACCGAGGTCGTCCAGTGCCGCGTAGGCACCGGCCGTTTTGAACAAGACTCCAGGGTTCAGGTCACCCGTCTCGATTTGGGCGTTAGCCCGACGAGCACCCTCTATGAGGTCTTGAACAACACGGTCCCCGGTCATTGGACTCCCTACGAGCTGATAAGGTGGAGGCCAATCCTGTTCAGCGGCTTGGGCATATCGATGGTCATGTAGGCTTCGACGCGGTCAGCCGCAGCCGTGCTCACGGCCAGCGACGTGATGGACGCGTCGTTCAGCGGCGCACCAATCTTGGCGTATTTGCGCAACTTCAACAGGTCGATGCCCGTGTTCATGGCCTGCTTGAGGAAGCCCATAGTTTCGTCGGTGATGTTGTAGATGCCGAGGAAGTCGTCGAGGATATCCTGAAAGAACAACGCGATGAAGTCGAAGTTCTTGACCAGGCTGTACTCGCCGGTTTGCAGCGTGTCGGCATCGGTCGTGAGCTGGTGGACGCAGAACGGCAAGGCGTTCGGCGTATCCTGAGCGAAGACGAACCAGCCAGCGTCCGAAATCTTGGTGATTTGGGTGTCGCTGAAGTAGCGCGTCGAGTGCGTGATTTCGTCCACGCCCGCGATGCCCAGGTTGGTGAAGCCCTGATGCGAGGGCAATCCGGCCGTCATACCACCCACGATACCTGCCAGGTAATAGCCCGGCTGGTCGTCAGCGTCTTCGGCAGTGGTCGACACCGTGCGTGTCTTTGACCCGTCCACGAGCCCGTTGACGGTGACCTCATCAGGCCAGACGAGAACCGTACGCCGGCTGTTGAAGCTCTGCGCGATGGTCGACAGCTCGGTGACCATGTCGTCTTTGGTCAGGTCGCGGTTGATGCGGTAGTTCAGGGTCGTGTCACCGTCGATTGGGTCGGCAGCGACGACATCCGAATAGGCCGCCAGAACGATGTCGTTCTCGTTCGGGATGAACGCCACGGTGTAATCGAACGTCGTGGTGTAGTCCGTCCCCGTCAAGGGGTTGGGGACTTGAAGCTCGTCTGTGGCCTTCACCAGGTCAGTGGTGAAGGTTGCGAGGGCGTCGGAGATAACACGCAGGGGCCGCCGTGTGGTGGCTGCGCGTGCGGTCGTAACGGACACGATGGTCGAGACCTGCGAACCGGCGGTGCCGCCGACATCGGCGCTCAGCGTGATGCTGTGGTGCGCGACGTCGAAGTCTGCCGGAGGACCGGCAGCGTTCATTGCGGTCAGGAGCCAGTTGCCGGCATTGGGCGCGGGTGCGGTGAGCACCAACACGTTGCCGACCATCCCTGCGGTGCCGGTGACCAACGGCATGGTGACGTTGGGTCCGCCGACGATGGAGTCACCAGCGGTGAAGCTCGTGCTGGCAACCGGCGTGCCGGTTCCACGGAGGATGTAATATTGCACATCGCCCGTGAGCTTCGAGAGGTCGTTGGGCGCTGCGGGGTCAGGGAACGCGGTGGCATCCTGCACGCGGATGCGTGTTTCGTCGTAGACTTCCGCGACGGTGTAGGAGCCTTTGCGGTCGTCGACTGCTGTGTCGCTGACGAGGACGAGCTTGTCACCCGCACGTACACCATCAGTGACGAAGGTCGCAGCGGCGTCGTAGAACACGATGGCATCGTCGGCTGCGGCGATGGTCGTGCCTGCGATGGAGCCGGATACCGCACCGTGACTACCAGCGGTGTAGGCGCCGCTTATGACCTTGGTGGTCGGGAGCTTCTGGGCACCGATGACCACGCGGAACTTCTGGGGGATGCCCGTTGTTTCGGTGGTGCTGACGCTGGCCAAACCTTCGACGTCAGCCTTGTACGTGGCCAGAATGCTCTTGTCTTCGGTGAGTGGAACGATGGCGTAGATATCTTTGCGGCCCGCGATGACTTCGATGCAGTCGTCATGGCCCGAGGCGTTGTCCGACTTGACGCCGAAGAACTGGATGGACGTGGTGGTGTTCTTGAGGGCTGCTGCGACCACGCCGGCCAGCGGATTGCGGGAATCGATTTTCCCGATTTTGGTTGTGATTTCCGTCTCCGAAGAGGCGGAGTCCAGGCTGCGCAAGTCCTGGCGAAGCGACTTGTACTCGATGTAAACCTTCGAGTACATCACGGTGCGCGCGGTGACCTCGCCGGTCAGGACCGTGGTGATGCCGCCACCGATGACGATTTGGTTCAGCGTGATTGTGACGAAGGCGGTGCCGAGGAGCACGTCGTCGACCTCCCGCTCTACGCGGAAGATGAGGTCGGTCGCCGTCGCAGCGAAGTTCGTGGTGGTCCGTAGGACCGTGGTGCTGTCGACCGCGAGTACGCGTTTGACGATATCGTCTCCGCCACCTGCCGGGTCCTGTATGATGAGGTAATCCCCGGCTTGGATGCCCGTGGCCACGAAGTCGATGGGCGTACCACCTGTCGCAGTGACCACGTTCTTGTTGATGGTGACGTCGGCGCCGGTTGACACATCGCTGTCGATGCTGTCTTCTGCGATGAGCACACGGCACTCGTCGAGGTAGACTTTGACGCTGCTTGCATCGAGCACCGCACCCGTCTTGTTGCCCGGCGGGTCCGCCACCGTAATGGCGTCCGTGAAGAGCGCAGGGGGTGTATACGGATTGTCGGCTTCCTTCGTGCCGTAGTCCGTCCCCGTCTGGATGTCTCCTTTGTCGTCCAGATAATCCTTAATCCAGTATGCGGGACCCGAGACCAGACAGTTGAGGTCCGGGGTAGTTGGCGTCACCGTGACGGTGGCGAATTCCTGATAAATCAGAACAACGGGTCTGGCCATTGTGTTCTCCTGCGGTCCGTCAACAAACGGTGGTGAACCACCGTGAACTGCACGATTGTTCGACCGAATTATAGGTGGCAGAAGCTCATTTCACAAGCGGTCCTGATGCCTCAGCTCTCGGGAAGTTGGTCGCTTCCGCGAGCGACCAGCTCGAGCAAGTATTCATTCGCAGACATACCACTTTCTTGGATTTTCAGCGCAATTTCTGAGAGAAGCGGGGCTATTGGAGCGACGGTCCAGCGCACGTTGTATTGCACGGTGAACGAAACCGGGGTGGTCCAAGCCTCCTGGTCGTCCTCGTAAGGCACGGTTCGACCCAGGGTGGGCGGCGTCATATCATGCAGCGCGAACGCTTTTTGAATGACGTCGGAGGCCACGTGGAGACTCCAATGGCAGATGTCACCAAGGATAGCACTCTCTCCTTTACGGCTTGACACACAGTCCACCATGATGGGGACCGTGGAGAGGCACCACTGCGCGTCTTTTGAGTCTCGAAAACGGTGAGCCGCACGGTCGCCGATAATGCTCTTGCCGTAGACACTTTGGTCCTTGTCTACGTAGAGCGCTGGCTTGACGCCACGCTTGGTGTCGTTGTCTTCGAAACTGGATTCGATGAAAATCTTGGTCTTGGTGGCATCGTCATACCAGGGGTAGTCGCTAGGTCCGTTACCGAGTGCAAAACGCTCTCGTAGAAATGCGACGAAGATACCCACGACAGCCAGGGGCGACCCATCCACGATGTTCAGGGAAAGCTGTTGGCCAGGTGCCCGTACAGGGGGCGGTTTGACCATCCCGTATCCGCGTTCGTTGCTCATAGGAGTGGAGGCGTCGCACGCAAGTCTACCGGGATACGATACTCGATGGCATCATGCGCGAGAAGAGAGGTTGTCACTTGTTGATGGACTGTTCGCCGACGTAGTTCGGTTTGCCGTTGGTTACGCACCTCGTGTCTTAGGTTAGTTGCCGATTCGATGATGAGGTCTTTGTCTTGCAAGACCGGGACGTCGAGTAGGGTGATGACGTGGGGCGCCGCTTCCTTCTTGTTACGTTCCGTGGTCTGGGCTTGGACATTCTTCGGGGTGTTGACCCGGCCCCACACCACGACAGGGTTCCAATAACCTTGCTTGAAGGAAGTGCCGTAGCAGGTCTCGCAGTATTCTTTGGTCGTTGCGCGTGTGGTGGGGTCGTAGCACTCGGTGCAACGTTCACCCCAGAAGCGGCGCTTGAGCACGATGAGACGGACACCGTTGTGCCGCTTGAACAAGATGGTCTCGTCGTAGCGTAGACGTCGACGAACACCGCGTGCCACAGGGTCCAGCTCTGTCTCCAAACCGTGAGGGTCACTGACGGCCTGGTTGGCGCAGCCTGATGGAGGAACGACGGTGATGCGGTAGTAGATTTCGCGTTGGAGCGAGTAGAGGTGTGCCTTACCGTCCGTGGGAAGGTGCGGTTGGTTCTCCATGTCGTCGATGTAGTTGAAGCTGTTCTGCGTTCCCGCAATCAGCGTCTCCCACGGACCGTCGGAGGACCCGCTACGCGCAACAGTGAAGGTGTACGAACCGCTTTCGCTTGGGTCTAGCAAATCCCATTGGATGAAGACCCGCTTGGGAAAGAGCGGCGTGACCTTCGTTATGCGAATCCCAAGACTCATTACAATCCTGTGCGTGAATCGATGTCGGGCAGCACACCCAGGTCAATGCGTTTGTCGTGTTCGTTCCAGATACCCTGCGTGTCAGCGGAGTCCGCGACTGGAGCCCCTGAACCCAGCGGACCATCCGGGCCGTTTGTCGCAGGCGTATTAGTTTCTGTGTGCGACTGGAACGTCTGGTCTTCGGGACGGTCGAGGGACTCGCCACGTTTGCGGAACATCGGGAGGTCACCTAGACCAACTGATTCGGGTGAGACCTGTTGCGCACCAGGGTACTTCTGGTGGAACGTGTCAAGACGGTCTTGTGAGACGAAGTGCATCT
>Ga0255048_10003007_pt1 | contig 10439 bp, 15 predicted proteins | sample JV7_2_2_MG_FD_183619 | JGI IMG/M metagenome (GOLD analysis project Ga0255048, IMG submission 183619) | Seawater microbial communities from Jervis Inlet, British Columbia, Canada - JV7_2_2 | ecosystem: Environmental > Aquatic > Marine > Inlet | place: Canada: British Columbia | collected 2016-10-06
TGAGCTGCTAATTGAGAAATACCTGCTATTTCGTATGATCTAGAAAATAATCTATCTAAATGACTAAATAAATCTGGTGGAATAGTTCCTAAAGGAGCGTATGCTGGAGGAGTTCCTGCATATTTAATAACTCCGCCAATTCTATTATTTAAATGAGAGGATACAATTTTAGAACTAGCTTCAATTAAAAGTTTTGGAATAGATACCAAATGCATAGAAACTTGAATAGTTCTAAGAATTTTATTAATTTCTAATTGAATACCCTGCAACTGTTCAGCCAGTCCTTGACCAAAAAATCCTACAGGTCTAATACCCCATCTAAAAAATACAAAAGGAAAATAACTTTTTGTATATTTATCATCCATCAAGGTTCCAGAAGAGACGCAAATAGAATGTTTTCCATCTTTAGCAAACTCACTACTTGGTAATCTCCAAGATTCAATTACCCTAACCATATCTCGAAGTTGTTCACTATTAGCTTGATCAGCATCAATGTAATCAGCTTGTTCTATCATTATATCTTTACCTGGAAACATACCTCTTAAAACATCTCTATCTACATACTTAACTTGGTGCATTTGGCGTGGTTTAGCATAGTAAGCTTCTACATCATCTATTTTTATTTCCTCTATAAACACTCTTTCAGTTTTTATTTGATTATCATCTTCATAAATTTTTATACAACCTGTCCCAAAAATAGAAGCATCAGTAAAAGCTAGAGCTGCTTTATCATAAAACTCGTCATAACTATAAATACCTTCTACGAACTTAGTCAATTTCTTAGCTCTAGATTGTAAACTAAAATCACCTCCCGAAGTTAAAAACTGAGCCTTTGGTCTATTTTTAGTTATTTTAGAAACTACAGTATCTATCATGTTTTGTACTACATTTAATGTCATTCTATTGGTAGTTAGTGCATTTTCCATTCTAGCATAAGAATAAGCATCTAAACCTAAATAGTCATAATTCCCATACAATCTTGCATATCTCAAATTGTCATGAGATCTATATTTTTGCCTATCGTCTAGCCTAGTAACAAAAGCAAAAACTTCCTGATACAAGTCATTTTTTTTAGCAAGCCACCACTTATTACCATTTATCTCATCAAACATCGACATAATTCACCCTAAGATTGTGAAGACCAAAATAACAATTCATCATCTTCCTTTTTAGCTTGTTCAGCTTCAAAATTAGATTGTGCCAAAGAGTTTACTAACTTATCAGCATTATCTTCAGAAGCTTCTATAAAACTTAATTCAGAAAGTTCAAATTGTAAGTCTTTAATTTTAAAAGATTTAACCTTATGCTCTTTACACCATTCAATAAATAACTTTATATCTTCAACATTATTAAGCATATCCTCACCTATTGTCTATATATTATATCTTCAAAGTCGTCCAAATCTTTTTCTAACTGTTTTTCCATTTGAAACCCGACAGGATCTTCTTGTCTACGTTCCATATCTTCAGCTTCTTTCATTTCTAACTCTTTCATATAAGCATTAGAATTTTTTGCAGGTTTATCTGCTGGCTTTTCAGACATGTAGTGCCTACACTCACGCCAAGCATAAAGAACTGCGTCACAAATATCAGAGTGGTAAGTGTCTGATATCTTTGGTCTTTCTGGGTTTCTAAGTCTAGAATCCTTATCCCACTGTACTAGCATACAATCTTCTTCAAACAGAGATCCTTTAAAGGCTTTGAACTTATCTGTTCTTAGATCATCATTAAGTAACTCAATAAACTCAACTTTTCTAGTTTTCTCAGCAGCCTCTAAATTCAAACCATGCCTAAAGCGTAATTCTTCTTGAATCTTCTTACCTAACGCTCCAGCATCCATAACCATACGAATTGGATTATACAGATCTTTATATTCCTGTATAACTGCCACTAACTGGCTAATATTCTGCTTATTCTTAACATGTTCATCAACTAAATAAACTTTCTTGTGATGCGTATTATACCCAATCACAGCAATAGCATCTGAATCGTTATAACCTATATCGACGCCAATAATGTAATTCCATTCACCACTATTAGGTAAAGTATCATAGATATTCCTAAAGCGGTTAAACTTATAAACAAGCGCATTTTCATCTTCGATCCATCTACCAAAAGTCTCTCTAATGTACGACGGATCACTCTCATCAATCCCTCGTATGATTCTTTCCTCTCTAAGCACTTCCTCCAAATCCAAATTAGGAGGCTTATGCATGTAAGGATTATCAAAAGCGGTCCAATGGTGGGATTTCCAGTTTTTGGATTGAGAATATTCGAAGAATACTCCAGCTTTAACAGGTCCTGGAGTACCAGTGAGATATAGCTCTCCTCTAGTATCTCTAAGAGCTGGGATAATGATATCATTTATCAGTTCCTTTATATATGTCCTAAAGGACTGGCACTCATCAATGTAACACTTTCTTAACTTCCAACCTCTAAATTTTTCTATCTCCGTCCTATCTTTCGCTCCTGCTATATAAATTCTAGACTTATTTGGAAAAAGAACCGTTAGTCTAGTGTTGTCAACTTTACATTCTATATTGTAATCTTCTATTAGTCTTTGCAAATCAGCCCATATAATAGCTCTAGCTTGCTGTTGGGTTATAGTAATATAGAGTAAGTTAATTTCTGATTCTTTACTGCAAGTATCAAGCATGTCTGCAACAATACCAACTGTCTTACCTGCTCTACGAGAACAGACGGCGTTCCTGAACCTAGTTCCTATTCCTCTAAAGAATTCCAACTGCTTATCAAAACAAAAATCCTCAAACACAAACTGTGGTTGTTCAGACTTTGTTTTACGCTTTTGAATTTCAGCTAGTAGAGCAGTTCTACTTGTTATCTTGGATTGCACAGCACAATACTTCCTTACTTATTACTTTCTATTTGGTCTAACTTTAAAGGAGATAATAAATAAACGCCTCTTACAGATGCTAAAGGTATTAAAATATGATCTCTGTCTGATTCTATTTCTACCATTTGAAGATCATAATTTATACTAATCTTCTTTCCCTTTTTACCGTTTATATTTCTAGAAGATAAAAACGTCTCATTTTGTTTTTCAAACTGAACAGGTATGCTTAAATGAACAGAGTCTATTATGTACTTCTTCTGTTCGTGGATGTTTGCCACGTTTTTCTTTTTTGATTTATCCACCATTGCTATTCTCCTTATTTTCTAAAAAATCTATAATGATTCTATATTTAGTTCTGTAAAAAGTAAAGTTTTCTATCCTATCTATAATCTTAAATTTTAAAGCATCTTTTGCATTCCACCACTTATCTTCTTTTATTAGCTTATGAAATTCATCTTTACTGATTCCAAACTTTGCAGCCATTTCTTCTTTTAATATATTATCAAAAAAATCCAAAGCCTTAAATAGTGTTTTATTATGCTTACCTCTTTTAGGTCTGCCTCCATTTATTTGTGTTAAGTGGTGCATAAAAGTAGAGGTGTCTCTCCCAATACGCTCATCACAAAAAGTTAAAAGAACAAAACCCATAGAGTAGGCGTTGTTAACATAACACTTAATCTTATAGCCATCAGACTTTAGGTTTCTCATTTCTGCTAGTATATCTAAACCAGCTAGAACACTTCCACCAGGACTGTTGATTCCTACCCTAATTTCTTTAAACTGTTTATTTTTAATTCTTGATTCTTTTAATTCTTTTATAATTCTGCCAGATTCCCAAAAACTTATTTCACCAATAAGTAGATCAAAGTTATGGTCCAAATACTCAGACTTGTGAATAGAGTTATAGAGTTTTATAGGTAGCCACGTAAACAGGGCTGCTAATAATAAACTAACAAATAATTTTCTTTTTTCATGCATAGTATCCTCACACTTTTTTAAAGATTAAAACCCCATTTGAACCACCAAAGCCCGCGGAGTTACTCATCGAATATTTTATATCTGCTTCTCTACCTTTGTATCTTACAATATCTAAATCAAACCCAGGATCATCACAGTTTAGTGTGGGGGGTAGTATGCCTTTATAGAGTGCCATTATGCTAAAGATAGCTTCAATTCCACCAGCTCCTCCTAATAGGTGACCAATAGCCCCTTTAGTAGACGAGATAGGAACTTTGTAATCTCCAAAAACTTTCTGTATAGCTAACGACTCTGCAACATCTCCACGTTTTGTGGCTGTTCCATGGGCATTTATATAGCCTATATCATCAGGAGATATGTTAGCATCTTCAAGAGCTATCTCCATACATTTTGCCAACCCATGTCCTTCCTTATCAGGAATGATAATATGATAAGCATCTGCCGTTGCTCCTTGACCTACAATCTCAGCATATATTGTAGCTCCTCTTGCTTTAGCTGCTTCGTACTCTTCTAAAATTAAAATACCAGAACCTTCTCCAGCAACAAAGCCTGATCTATTTTTATCAAAAGGTCTTGGTTGGGTTTCAGGGTCATTATTATTTGTTATAGCTTTACCATTATAAAAAGGATCAAGACACTCATCATAGATAGTGCTTTCACATCCTCCAGTAATCATAACATCCTGCTTACCGTAGGCTATTTCATTGTAAGCCATTTGAATAGCGTGAGTTCCAGACGCACATGCAGATTGTAATGTGTAGTTAATACCTTTAGCTCCTATAGCTATAGAAACCTTTCCTGCTATACAGTTTCCTAAGTAACCTACTAATAAGTATGGTCCGATTTTCGCACCAAGTTTTTCTTGCATTCTTTGATGTATTTTCCTAGCAGAAGCCATACCACCTGAGCCGTTACCAAGAATAACCCCAATCCTATGAGGGTCATAGTTATGAAGGTTATTAGTTTCCCATTCATGAAATCTCCAAGTTCTAACTGCTGCATCAATAGCATACAGAGCAACAATGTCTGAAATTTCTTCATCCTTTTCAGTTAGGATATCTGGACTAAGTTTCCAACCTTTAGGTTTACATCCAATTCTACTTCTACACCAATCATATAAATATTCTGATAAATCTCTAACAGAGGATTTACCCTCTATTAAACCATCCCAAGTAGTTTCTAAATTATTACCTAATCCAGTTACTGCTTCCATACCTGTTACTACCACTCTTCGCTTCATAAGACCTCACTTAAAAAATTTCATCTACAATACCATACTCTAAACATTGCTCTGCTGTCAAGTATAAATTCCTTTTATATGTACTATTATACCAAAAATCTGCATCTTTATTACATAATTCTGCCATCCAATCACACCACTGTCTTTCTTGCCTCTCAACTTGCTCAACTTCTTCCTTTGTATCTCCGTGAGATCCCATTACATGGTAGGTCATTTGGTGAGCCATAAAAACACAGTACTTAGAAATGCGACGTTTACGACCAGAAGCAAGTAGAAGTGTTGCGGCGCTCATGACGTGACCATAACCTTCTGTTATTATTCTACAAGGAGAAGAGGATATTCTTCCTATTATAGCTAGAGCATCATAGACTGATCCTCCAGGGCTGTTAATCCTTACAGTTACAGTTTTCTTACTACCACGCTCCATTTCAGATAGAGCAGCATCGAATAAAGAGAAACTATCTTCAGTTATCTCATTATCTAGTTGTATAATTCTGTCTCTGAAATTAACACCATCTTCAAAGTGATAACAAAGACGTAATTTTTCCAGTTCCATATCCTTATTCTTTGACATCTTGTTCCTTTTCTTCGATAAACATTAAGTATGGGTGATATACAAAATTATATTTAGCAGCTAATCTAATAGATAGACTGTTACAATGGGTATAAACAGAAGCAGATTCTCCGGTATGTCCAAAAGTTTTTAATAGAAGGGTGCCAATACCTAAGTTCCTAAATGTATATTTTACATAGATAAAATGAAGAACAAAAATGCCATCCTCTTCACTACCAACAGCGTACCCATATAGTTGGGAAGGGTCGTCCTCGTTACAAGAGATCATAACCACACTGTTTTTTAGTAGCCTTTCAATTACCTTATGATGGTCTGCAAAATATATAGTATCTGGTATGTCTCTAGCAAAGTAAGAATCTCTAAAAGACTTTAACCAACTATTAAAAATAAATGGTAAATCTTCGTCGTTAGCTGTTCTCAGCCGGACGTTGCTCATCTTCTTTGCCATCTTGTTCCCTTTTCTCAAAATCTCTCAAAGGTTTAGTAACTAGAATAGATCTAATTTTAAACTCTAACTCTTCTTCCTGTTCAGCTAGTTGCTTTTTTTGCAAAGCAATTTGTCCTAGTTGAGCATAAGCATTTTCTACTTCTTCTTGAAAAATGTCTTTTTTTTCTTCTTTTTGTGGAAACATAGTAACTCCTATAACATGTCAATATATTATCATTGTTTAGACAGCACACTGGCTGCTAACTTAAGTAATTCTTCATTCGATAACTGAGACAAATCCTCACTCCGAGTTTGCTCTCTTTCTTCTTTCTGTATCTTAACTAAAGATTCCAAATAACCTTGAACTATCCTAGCCTGTTTTGGATCTAAAGTCACACCCCTTTGAACCATGGCTCTGTATCTAGAAAGCTCTGCTCCGATGATAGCTTTGGCGTCGTGCAGCAATAGTTCAGTAGCTGGTATAATGTGCGACTCTTCTAAAGTAATTTTATTTTTCTTTGGTGGAAGAAGTATTTTACGTTTATCGCTCATAGTATGGTATCCTCCTATCTCCAACAAAACAGTCTTTTACACGAATAATTCTCTTCCATATGGTTTCCTCAATGTAAGGAATATCATACTTCAAACATAACTGATTTACAAATGGTTTGGCAAGACAATATTTGTTCATAGGGAGGTTTGGAACTATGTGATGTTCTATCTGGTAATTCATATAAAAGTGCATATGATCAGTTGTGTCATTGGGTGAAGAGAAATTAACAGATGTGACTATTTGTCTCCAATACCATTCTGATCGAGTTTTGGGCTTATCCCTAAACCTCAAGACATCTTCTCCTGTGTGGTTGGTTATCTCTATGCAGAATGTCCCTAGACTAAACCACAGTTCAGTTAACAATCTAGCAGCTAGAACATACCCTACAGAACCTAGAGGTGAGAATAGTAAAGGTATGGCTACAAAATACCAAAGAACATATGGACCTATATGTAGAAACCAGTACTTCCAAACTCGTAACTCTTTGAAATTAAACAAGGTTTTAAACCCTTCCTTAGCAGTATCAATTCCATTAAAATGAGGAGAGTAGTATAAAGGAACCCACAGAAATGCTTGAACCCAAAAAAGAACTTCTTTCTGAAAAGAAGAAAAGGGAGTCATAAAAGCTCCATGCTCATGATCCATATAAACTGGGTCTGGATCTCTAGGATCATTTACAGTTCTATGGTGTAATAAATGCTCCCGTATAAAGTCTTCTTGTTTAACTAATAAAAAGTGATAAAAATATCTACGCCAACCAATTCCATAATACTTACTATGATACCTTTTGGGAACTCCAGGAATATTGTCGTAAGCTCCATGACCACAATGATGCCCCAATAAAGCTCTGGTTACCATTCCCCAGCCAATTAACACACTAGAAATAATTACAGTAAACCAGTTAGGGAAAAACCCTACCAGTAAGTAGCCTGATAGAGTTCCAGCTCTACCTATCCATTCTACTTTACGCAAGTGTTTATAATCTTCATAAGATGCCAAGCTTAATAACCAAGATCTCAAAGATAGAATCTCCGAGTGCATCTCATCTAATTGTGTTTTGTTTAACATAGGTTTTCATCTTCCTAGTATCTAAAAAAATATCTTTTGTTCTTAAAAATCTCTTAAAAATGGTTTCCTCTGTGTAGGGAATATTATGGCGTAAGCAAATAAGTTGAACTTCGTGTTTAGCCTTTTTATATTTAGAAGGAGGAAGGTTAGGCATAAGGTGATGCTCAATTTGATAGTTCATAAAACAATGAAGGTAGTCAGTAAAACCATTGGGTGATGCGAAGCTCGTTGTCGATAAAATTTGTTGTAAGTACCATTCACCCTTTGAGTCCCAAGAAGTTCCGCTTGTATCTAAACTGAATTCGTATAAATCTTTTCCAACATGATTAGTAACTCCTATTGAAAACATATAAAGACCCAATAACATATCGGCTAGTAGCCTAGCCATTAGCACCTGTAGAACACATGCTATGCCCCAAGGGGCGAACAGTAAGGGGAGCAATACAAAGTGAGCAGTTACATAGGGCAAGACTCGATATACCCAGTAGCGAATTGTTTGAGCCATGGAAAAGTTGAACACTGCAAAGGGGCGCACCCTAGTGTTAACGTCTTGGAAGGATGGGGCGTAGTACTGCCAGATCCAAGTGAAAATGCCAACCCAGAAGATCATTTCTCGTTTAACTTTCCCATTTACTCCATCTATTTTCAAACTGCTTCGAAGGGCATTAGGATCTTTCCGGGTATTGGTAAACTGATGGTGTTTATCGTGCCTTATCCGATCATCTTCAATACTCTGTAAACAAAAACAGTCTATAAACCGTCTCCAACCAACACCCCAGATAGCTCGGCTATACTTTTCGGCTCCCGGTATAGAATCATAGGCTGAGTGTCCAGTATGGTGGGCTACAAAGGCTCGGCAAGCCATACCCTGTACCATGAGCAGGGCTGCAAGAGGGATCAGCCAGGGGGATGCAAATGCAGCAAGGATAAACCCTGATACGGTGCAGCATTTTCCAATTTCTTCCCAAAATTTTGTGTGTCGCAAATCAGATATGTCGACTTCTGAGGTTAGCCGGGCTTCTAACTCTTCCACATCCCTTTCCAGTTCGTTAAAGTCCACCTTAAAAGATCGCATATTGTCATCCTATCGTTACCGGAGGTTTTAGAACACAACCGGACAAATTAACCCCCCCACCCCGATTGTTAAGATATCTTCATATTTGCTATAGCAATTGCCAAGAATCCTTCACACTCTCCATACAATTCGTCTCTGAGTATACTAATATCAATGATTTCAATAACTTAAGACGTGAGTGAACGTAGAAAGTACTATAAGGAATTCCTTTTCTACCCTTTTTGTTTAGAGGAGAGTCATAGTTGGCACGTAAATATGTAGAAATCTTTGCAATTGTATAGCCTTCGCCATGTAATTCTAGTAGTTTACCGTCGATTCGAGACAAAAAGGTAGCGTGATTGCCAATAAATCTTGATATTTCATAGTATAGTGAGGTATAAAAATTAAACCTGGACCTATAAACACTTAGGGGTTTTCTCATTAACCCTGAAAAGTCATTAAATAGGTTAAAACGGTCTTTGCCACTATACTCAATGTCGATAAAGCCTTCATCCTTCAAACGGTTATACCACCGCTGTCTCAACTTATTAAAGGCTATTCTATCCATGGTTAACTCTTTATCACTCATTATATTAATTGTCCATTTATTATTATAATAAAAAACCTTAATAAAGTTAATAACTTAAAGGTGTTGAATTTTCTTGACCTCATTATACTTTTCTGATATTATTACATTAAGACAGAAATTGCAAGGGGGATCAAACAATGGAAAGTCTTTTAGTTTTTATATTAGTTTTTTATGGGTTTAGGTTTGTAGGAATATTACTATCAAAAATGGGTGGGTTTTTATCTTAGGGGGAAAAATGAAAGAAGTTTATGTCAAAATGCATGTTGATCATGCAAAAGAAATTGTAAAATTGTTGAAAAAGTTGTCCAATGAGATGTATAGTGGAGATGATTGGGAAACTCGTTCAACGCTTGATGAAAGGGTGTTGACCATAGCAACTCAAGTCGATATAATTCGAGGAATAGAACGGTACGAAAAAAGAATAAAAAGAGCTTGACAAACTCTTTTTTTTTTGATATTGTTAAGTATAAATAAAACAGGGGGGAAAATGCATAAAAGTATTCAAACAAAAAAGCCATTCGTTATTATTTCGGCTGAAAAATATATCAATACAACAGAAGAGAATAAAAAAAACCATCTAGATCTTTGGTCACAACTAAAAGGAGAGGGATTCTCAATAAAAGAAGTTGAGGGCGTTTATGAGGGAACGATTGAAAAATCAATTCTAGTCGTTTTAAATAAAAGATGGTTAGCCGTTGAATTGGCAACCTTTATAAATTATGCGGCTATCTTTAATCAAGAATCAATATTATTTGTTGATGAAGAAAGGAATGCTTCTTTAATTTTTCCTTATAATAGAGAGAATTCTGAAAAACTTGGTAAATTTATAGCCGTTCCTAAAGGTATAGCTATACAAATGAGTAATCATACCTTTGATGGTAAAGATCATTACATTTGCGACCTTAGAGGCGCATAAAAGAACTTAGGGACCTGAAAAGGTCCTTTTTTTTTGCCTAAAATCCTTGACAACCCTACATTTTTTTGATATATTAATTGTAGGGGGGAAAAATGGAAAAGACAACAGCAAAAATTCTACAACTACCATGTTTGAAAGACTTAATCACTGAACCAAGTGAAAAAGAAATCTTTGATTACATTGAATT
>Ga0255048_10003008_pt1 | contig 10439 bp, 11 predicted proteins | sample JV7_2_2_MG_FD_183619 | JGI IMG/M metagenome (GOLD analysis project Ga0255048, IMG submission 183619) | Seawater microbial communities from Jervis Inlet, British Columbia, Canada - JV7_2_2 | ecosystem: Environmental > Aquatic > Marine > Inlet | place: Canada: British Columbia | collected 2016-10-06
CTATCCATATAATTAGTTACTACTCTAAATTGACCTTCTTTCCATTCTTTAGCAACATTTCCTTTAGTGTCAAACTTTTTTGCTGGAATCCACTCAACACCTTGTCGTGCTGTTTTCCCTGTAAATGTATTAAATGCTCTTGATTCAGCTTCAGCGATACCAACTTCAAATCTACCACTATTTAGCCAACCAGATTTTGCATAACTCGGTCTGCTATCCATCAATCCAAGTCTTGCCATAACTCCTATTGGGTGGTCTAATACACCAAGAACACCATCAGCTATTGCTCTTATCTGCTCCTCTGCTATAACTCTTACTGTCCAAGCTGGTCGTAAAAGAACTAGGGGTTTGAAAATCTTACTGGTGTAACTATTTAAGAATCTACCAGCAGGACCTTCCCCAACAATACCTAATACATTTAGATATTGTCCTTTCATACTTTTGTCTAAATTATTAACTAGCCTTACAACATCAGATGGATCTGGTAAATAGAAATCTTGTGTCAGCATAGTTTCAATTATTGGTCTGCCAGAAAAAGTATTAAACATTTGTTCAATAGTTTCATCTGAATACCCCTTATCTACGAAATGTTTTCTAAAAACCTTTGCTGCATCTTCAGGCATATTATCTAAAGATGTATATTTTCTTGCCAGACCACCTACTTCTTCACTTACTTCTTCTGTGTATTTCTTTAAGTTTGTAAATACAGCCTTGAGTAAAGGTTGAGCTTTAGCTAATTGTTTTTCATCTAATGAATCCTCTATTGTTTTTCTTACATAACCAATATCTTCTGTAATTTCTGATATAAGTATTCTTCCTCTAAGTAAAGGATCTTTTGTTTCTAAAGCATCTAACTCTTTAATAAGTTTACTCAACCTAGCATTTCTATCTATATTCTTTCCAGTTGGATCAAGTAGCTTTAAGAACTTTGTGTAATTTACTAATAAGTTATCTGGATTGGTTGCACTTAATCTTTTACCATATCTAGTACCAAAGTATGTATCTAACATAGTTCTTGACCTTCCAAACTTTTTCATCTTTGGTCCATAAGCAGGTACAACACCACCAGTAACAGAAGCTAATACTTTATCTGTTAATAATCCCTGTACTAGCTTTCCACCTTCTTCAACAGAGTTAGCATTTAAGTTTTCTAATTCAAGCATAAACCTTGTTACATCATCACTTAATTCCTGATTTCTCATAATGTATTTATTAACGAAGCTAAAGTTAGATTGTTCTAATATTTCAGCAGGATTTTTTCTATTTTCATAAAGAAACTTTCCTAATTTCAAACCTTCCTTACCTTCTATAACTTCTCTAGCTGTTCGTTTACTAAATGACTTTCTAACAAAACCATTTAGTAAACCAACACCTGCTGCTGCTTCATCACTAAGAGCTAACATCTTTGTTCCAGCTTTATATGTCTTTACACCTTTCCCAATTAAAAATGAAGGATCAAATAAATTAGCAATTAAATCTATTGTTCCTGTATAAAAGTCATAAGCTCTATCCTCTGGACCTGCAATAAAATGAAGTGGTTGCCACATAACACGACCAAATGTTGCTTGTCCACCTCTACCCCTAGCTTCCAAAGCCTTTGCAGTTTCCTCTGTCATTTTTACTTTTCTTGAATCTTCTTCAATATCTGTCCAAATATTTTTACCTAGTCTTTTTTGAACATATTGTCTTGCTGCAAGAGGGGATACTCCATTATCTATTAGCTCTTTATACATATCTGTTTTCTCTGGGTTAGTATCGCCAAACAAACCAGTTCCTAAATCAATAGTTTCCCCAGCTTTTCTTTTTTCGTTCCATATAGCCATTGGAGATACCTTTGCTTTTTTCCAAGGATTTTCTACACCTTGTTGTGATAAAGATATTGCTCTACCTACTCTTGGAAAAGACTGTTCCCACAACTCTCTTACCCCAAGAAATAATCCTTTAATTCCTAATTCTGTAAAACCACCAGTTTCAGGATTAATACCTAAAGAATCAAAGACAGAATTTTTTAATCTATTAGATGAGCTTTCATTTGATCTACTAAAAAAACTATTTAATTGCTGAACCATTGATTCATCAACATTGTTCTTTGCAGCTTCAACCATTATAGTTTCAGGTACTGATGCACTTTCTTGATTTATTTGACTAAGGCTAACTGCTTGTTGTTCTGTTATGTCGTTTCTATCAGGATTAACAAAATGAGGAATATCATATTTTGATGTTGCCATTATAAATACACAAGTAAACTATCATCTCCAGTTGCTAACCAACTTTGATAGATGAAATCTTTTACCATATCTGTACCTTTATTTTCTGTATCAACTGGACCATTAGCACCAGGACCAAAAGGCAAACCTGCTGTAACAGGTTCATTTGTAAATTCTGTTTCTCCAAATACATCTACATTAGGCATAGGTCTTGAAGTAGCTTGAACATTTGGTGTTCCTGTTTTAGGAAGTGGAGCTATCTTTTGTTGCTCAACCAAAGCATCTTGTTCTCCATAAGTAACACCAGGTATTCTTTTAACTGCCTGTGTATTATCTGAATAGTTCCTTGCTGGTGGTGGAACATTAGTATTTCTATTGGTTACTTTTTTATTACTAGAAGATCTGGTCGCCATAATCTTCCTCATAAAATTCTATAATTGGAGTTATTATCATATAACCTATTGGTAAAAATTGTTGTGGCATCCTTTCCATAATGACTCTTTTCTTAAGGAAATCTTCAAGAAGAATATCATCTCCTGTATCATCAACATCAACAAGGTGTTGATCAATCATCTCTATAAATATTTTATCTAATTCGTTCATTGTCCACCCATTCCTGCCAACATCTGTGCAATTCCTGGTGGTGGTCCTTGAGGAGCTGGACCTACTTCTTCTCCAACAAATGACATTTCTTCTTCTGTCATTTGTGGTGCTTGTGGCGTGAAAAACTTATCTAAAATGTTATCTACATTCCCAGGGTTTTTTCGTATCTCTACAATAGCTAATGTTGCTCTCTGGTCTCCCTGTTGTGATAGTGTAAGTAAAGTATCAAACAATACCTTATCTGCTTTCTCTCTAGTTATTCGTTCATTAACTCTAACTATGTTATCTAACCCATCAAGGTTCTCTTGTAAAGTCTGTGTATCTATAATCCCAGCTTGAAGTAATTGCAAACCTGTAACTATTTTCTGTGGTTCATCATAACCAGCCATAGCTCCATACACTCTGCGTGTCTTGTAATTAAATCCTATATCTTTCTCTGGATCATATTTCTCTGCATAGAACTTGTTATCCATATATCCTGATAATGGTTTTAGTTCTCCACCATACATAACATTATCCCATTCAAGTCTTTTGGAGTCTGTCTGTTCAATAGCATCTGCCATTACTGTATGATATTCTCTAATCATTAAAGACATTGATGCACCAAGTTCCTCTAAACCTCTACCAGTAGCAAAGCTAAGTGGAGATTGGTTATCATCAGTTACTGGATAAGCACTTCCAATCCTAAGTTGCCTTTCAACTCTATCTATCTGTTGAAAAATCTGATAAGGAACATTTGAAGCTGGTTTTGAAACCTGTGTTCCTGGAGCTAGATAGTTTACAGCAAACCTTCCTTTTCTATACTGTCCTGATTCAAGTTCTCCTGAAATATTTGTTTCTGTAAATACAGCATCTTCCATAGCGATAATGCTCATAACATTCATCTTTGCCATAGATGCCATTAAACCTATAATTTGGTCGTACTGTCCTTGTAGCTGGTCAAATGAAAACTTCTTAGCTACAACGAAAGCAGGACCACTTTGTAATGGATTGGCAATAAAGTCCACAGTCTTACCTGATGCCATATGATAAATATATGTTCCCTCATCATTATAATATTCTGCAATTAAATCTCCCTGTCCGTTTGAGTTAGCCCAAGAACCTGAATAAGAATCTGTATATGGAGAAGCATATCCACCACCGATATTTAATCCTTCGTGTTTAGCATCTCTGTTAATTACATCTTTGAAATCTGGATACGCATTTTCTAACGCATACTTTGGTACTCTACGAACTATTGATAAATCTACTGGTTTCTGGTCTGCACCATAATAACCTGGGAAACAATTATACGGATCTCGTAACTCTGCACAGGGATAAGGAACACCACTAGCATCTTTTTTCTCTCTAATAACCCATACAGCAAATCCATAACCTGGTAGCCATCTACCAACTTGTGGCATTTGAATATCTAACCTCTGGTTATCATCATACGCAGTAACAATCCTTGAAATCTTTTGTGCTTTTTGTCTTGACCTCTCTGAATCTCTGTCATTAGGTACATCTACTTTAAGATTTGGGATTCTACCAATCTTTTGTGATAAATGCTCTAATCCTGTGGACATAAGGTTTGGAACTGGAACTTGCCAATCTTGAAAACCTTTGATCTGGTCGCCAAGAAGTGCCATAATACCTGAAGGTCCACCATTCATAATGGAACGAATACGACCTCTTGTTGCATATGCTTCTTGATTATCGTAATGTAACTGTGTTATTCTATCTTGTAAATCTGATTCTTTCATATTAACTCCAAGGTGCTTCGTTCACTTCGCTTATATCCCATTCTCCAAAACTTGGTTTATAATCCAACCCTATCTCTGCTATTCGTTCCTTTTGTAATCTTCTAATGACACGCATTGGAAACCAAGATGCCATAACTACATCAGACTTATAACTTTTTCCTCTACTAGCAGAAGTTGAGAAATAAATTAACTGCCTACGATATATATTACTCTTAGTTTCACTTTCTGTGTTACCATAAGGCAAACTTATTAATTTCTCCTGAAATAGCTGTTTCATAGAGCCAACACCAAAAATAGGATCAAATTTGTTTTTCTGTGTCTGGTGTCCTTCTAAATAAACACCTTGTCTTGCACAATAGTCTTTTATATCTTTATCTTGTCTAATGGCTTTCTGAAATCCGTTCTCCTCAATAACCCAATGAGCAAGTCCATACATCTCATACCACTTCTTTATTGAATCTTTTGCTTGAAGTATTCCACCACCTTCTTCATTTTCAACATCTACTAGATACATCATTCCTGTTTCAGGATTAGCTGCCCATAACACACAAGCCTGAAACCCAGTAGATGCTGGATCTAACCCTGCTACTAAATGAGTTCCTGATGGAATATGTCCTACTACTCTATTCACATCTCTACATTCATCAATATCATCAATATCAAACATTGTTATACCATCAACAAATGCTTTATTAAGATACACCATTTCAAAGATAGCTTTACCACCTGTTGTTTCTGCTGCTCTCCTTCTTGAGAGTAACCACTTATAACTTCGCTTAGATGCCCATAACATACACTTTTTATGTAATTTAACTTCATCTTCAGGAAGTACACATTCTGAACTATGTGCTTCCTCAACGATTGTTTGCATCTCTTGATTCTCTAAAAGAAAGTTATATAAATCCTCTGGGTGCTGTCTTGAGCCAATAACCACAATAGCTGTATGTTCCTCTTTCCTTGAAGAAAGAGTTGTTGTCCACCATTGTCTTGTCTGTTCTCTTGCACTTGGTTGAACAGTTGTGCCGTGGTCCTCAATGTCATCAGCAATAATTAAATCACAATCTCTTGAGAGAATCTTTCCACCTTTCCCAACTGCAACTAAAGTTGGAGATTTAATCCCTGTAATAGTTCTAGTTGCTATTGTGAACTGACCTGAACTCCAAGATTTGCCTGATCTATTCTTTGGTTTAAATGAACCACCTGGACCACAGAAGTCCTCTATTAATCTTTCGTTATTATCTAAATGGTCTAGTACAGCTCCTACTGCGTTCTTTGCTATCTCCTCATTACCACCTACCCACATAATTCTTGTGTTAGGGTTTTTACAAATCTGCCATACTGCAAAGTGTGTAAGTAAGTCTGTCTTTCCGTGTCTTGGTGGAGAGAGAATCATTTGTTCCCCACCTGTCTTAATTGCATCTAAAATAGAGTTAATCCATTTTTCGTGAAAGTCTGCTGTTTCGTACTTCTCTCCTGTTTCTGTTTGAAAGTACCTATCTCTAAACGCAGAGAATTTTTTTAATGATTTCTCTGCTTCTTTATCAATCTTCCAGTTCTCTTGCAGTTCCTCGTTTCGCTTATCAATTCTGTACGAATTGTGCATCTTACTAACAAGATCTCTGTTTACCCCTAAATGTTTAGCAACATCTATCTTTTTAATTTTTTTAGTTTCAACTGCTTCCCCATATTTTTTTGCATATTCTTCGTAGTAAGCACCACGATTAAGCAGAGATGGATCTAAATCAATAACATCAAAATTCTTTTCAGCTTCCCTTTTTTTAATTCTTTTATACTTAGATTTATTCCTACATTGTTCTGAACAATACCTTTGATTGTTATTTGGTGCTGTATATCTTTTCTCACAACCAGAGTTACTACAAGTCTTTCGTTCAGCCATTACTTTTTTCTCTGTCTTGCGTAATAAGCTCTGACTTGCTTCCCTGTTAAGATTCTGCCACTAGGGGATCTAAATTTATTCTTTCCAACTTTCTTAAAAGGCATTATCTTCTATATCTATTTTTTTTATTAGCCTTCTTCGGCTTATACCCTTTTTTTGGCATTTCATCTCCTATACTATATATGGTATGAGTGAGTATATCAAAGGTAATAAATACCCTAATAGTAAACCCTCTACTTCTTATAGTAGTGGAAGGGTATGTAAAAACAACAACTGCTCAACTGTTATTTCAAAATACAATAAATACCCTTGGTGTAATAAACATAAGATAAGAACCTTTCCAAGAATCAAAGGAAGAAAAGCACCCACCGATCTACAAGAACCTATAAAGTAACTTCGTTTTCTATTTTTTCCATCTTTAGTTTCCAGCGTTCTTTGCTTTCAAGTGTTTTTAAATGGTCGCCCTTTTGAAACCATTTGAACCCCAACTTTTTGTCCATCAATACTTGAAGTTTTGGTCTAGGTCTAAACCCTAAATTATGTTCTCCCTCTATTTCCATAGCTAAAATTGCTAATGCTCTACGACCAGGATTATTAGTTCCCTCTTTATAGAATTTTTCTCCCAGAAACATTTTATTGTAAGTTTCGTTAAAACACAAAGATTCAATTATATTATTCAAGACAAAGTTTTGTTCAAAACTTAAAGGTCTGGGTTTCCATTCTAAGGGGTTCTTTTCTCTTTTTAACCAATCTTCTTCGCTTTCATACAACCAATCTCTTGGTTCAGGTTCACTTTTCTCAGCTTCTGTAGAAACTCTATAATTATCCAATGTGTGTCCTTTCTATATTTTTACTTTGTTCCAATATCATTTTTGCCATTGAGTTGTAACACATATCAAACATAGCTGTAGTTTTATGTCCATCTTCTACCATTTCAAATTCTATTTTTAATCCTTTTTCATCAGCAATAAAATAATAATTATTGTGATGTCCTTCGTGTGGATCAAAACTTACTTTAATAATTGCTTCTCTAATATTTTCTTCAAAATCACTAGCACTAATATTTCTAAATTCATTACTAGCCCAACCTTGTATTTCATATATTTCTGTCATACTTCTCCTTTTATTTATCTTACATAAACCAATTAACAAAGTAAGTAAAAAATTATTTTTTCTGTGGAGTAAAAGTAACTTCGTTCCCCCAACTATCCCAACCCTCTGCTGTTTCTCTAGCAAACAATTCTATGCGTGGTAAATCTCCACAAAGTTTGACTATGTTATCTCTTACAACATCTGGCTTTTTAGAATGTTGTTCTCTATGATGTTGAATTATTTGTTTTATATTTCTTTGTTCTCTCCAATATTTACCTTTAAGCCCAATTAAACAAAATTCAGCATTTTGGTTTGTATAATATCCCATTCCAGAATATGGCTTTTTATAGTCTTTTGTCATTTTTACCCAAACAAAGCCAACAGTTTTGTATTTGAAACCCCAACTATTGATGACATCAAATCCTAAATTTAACAGACTTGAAGTTGTCCATAAAAATAACATACAATTATCATCAGCAATTTGTTTTACAGGTAAATTACATATTTCATCAATTTCCATATCTTTATAATGTTTTCTAGCACCACCTGCACCATTAGGATTCTTATATCCACTTCCACTTCTTTTGTCTTTATAACTCCAAGCAGGGTCGGCATAGATAATATTATATTTTTTATCTGGAAAAGGAATCATTACTGAATTATATATAGAACACAGACTTGTTTTGGAATAAAAAAAATTATTTTTTCTGTGGAGTAGTTGGGAATTGAACCCAAGTTCCTAGACCATTGCTGGTAAAGGGATCGCCTTTCTACCCCCTTTGAGGAAGATTATACAGAGTGGTTAGATAAGCAAAAGGGAGACTCACACATCTCCCTTTCTATAAAAACAATTCCGTCTCAGATAAAAGAGGAAGTGTCTCTATGAATGATTATATCATTGATTCCTGTCTATGTATCGGTATAAAAGAAAAACCCCCTATCTTAAATCAACAAACAAACCTTCAAAATTCTTTAATGCTTCTACACATTCGTTACCCATAGCAACCAGTATGCTTGGTGCTTGTGATGATCCTTTCCCTTCTCCATTCAATAAAAACTTTACTCTACCTTTCTTAAACAGTATTGCATCTGTTTTTGGTATCCAATCGTGCCACCATTTTGTATCGCTACGATTAAACAGTAGTGCTACACCTTCTTTGTTATTGACAAACTTCTCTAACCACAAACTCATTTCGTTTCTTGTGTAAGGTGGATTCAACCAAACCCTACCAAACCAATCCTGGTCAAGTCCATTATCTTCTTTAGTGTATATATGTTTTGCACCTATAATCTTATTCGCACCTTCAGAAGTAGCAGGATCTAAATCAAATTCTAAACCTAGAGTATCTATTATTTCCTTTGGTGTCCACCATTCAGTACCACCACTACTACCAAAATGTTCAACAAATCCACTTTGCAACTTGACTCCTTTCTCTATGTAAAGAAAAACTCTCTATCTTAGAAGATTCTCTATTACTAGAAAACTTTCTTTTCAAGAGAGTTTCTCTTTGTACTAACTATAAACTGGGCAAGTTTATTTTTATGTACTCACGATTATAGGGAACTTGTGATAGTATTCAAGTAACAAACAAGAGAAATCCCCAGCTTTAAGAAAGATCTCTCTGACCATACTTTATCAATCAAGTGGACTAGCTGGACCATAATAACTAGGGTAAAAGCCTATTACTTCATATATATTAAGCATTAGTCATAGACAAATGTTATCTGGTTGGGTGGGATGACACAGGGTTAGAAGTATTCTTTTTACCAGTAAATGAATTATAATTACATTATTGAAGAAATGTAAAGAGTGTAAAAAGCCTTTAGCTAAAAGGGATAATGTTCTTTTTTGTCAAAGTTCTAGTGTTGTATGTAGTAGATCCTTAAAGGGATTTATTGATACTTAATTGGTAATTTTTACCAGAATGTTTCCAATGATAATCTAGTGTCTATCGTTATAAAGAGTGCAGGTTCAGGTTAGCATTTGCATTCTTTTTAACTTCGCAACATAATTTATATTATAGGTCTTTGATAAAATAACCAATGATTAACAGGCTTTATCGCTTAATTACCTAGAATATAGCTCACCTGTTAGAGTCTGGGGTATTTTATTGAAGTAATGGGGTAGGGTGATTGAGTTTGAATTCGTTTGGTGTCTGCGATACTAAGTACCTAATCAACTATTAATTTAACAATACCTAACCAACAACTAAAAAGATTTATTATTTATTATTAGATATAAATGTAAATAGCTGTTACAATATAATTAAGTTGTTGTTAAATAGAAAGGAATAATAATGAAGATATTAAACAAAGATTACATTAATAAAAATGACTTAATAGACTCTCAATGTGAATACTGTAATGAGTGGTTCGATGTTTATTTTGATGACGGTATATTTGTAGTTCAATTAGAAAATGATACTTTGCTAACATTTTGTAACGATTATTCTTGTTACGAAAATTATAAGGTGCAATTATAATGGATTGTAAACAATGTTCGGAAAAATTATCTTTAGAAGATTATTTTCTTAGCGTTCATAATGTATGTAAAAAATGCACCGATAAAAACTATAATAAATTTATGAAAGTTGGATTATGAGTTTATATATATTACTAATTGTTTTTGGCAGCTTAATGGGTTTTGTAATAACTGATGAATGGATAATAAGACCATTAAAGAGAAAGATTAAGCACCTAGAAAAAGAATACAAAGACTTATTGCAGGAAAGTTTAGACCTAATCAATAAGTAAGAGAACATACGGCACAAATTAGAGGGGGTTTAATAGCCCTCTTTTTTTTATGTTCTTATTAATTCTGATCGGAAAGAGATCCTTAGTGGATCGCACTTAGTAAAAAATATAAGTTGATTAATCTTTTAATAGGTGTTAATATGG
>Ga0255048_10003014_pt1 | contig 10425 bp, 10 predicted proteins | sample JV7_2_2_MG_FD_183619 | JGI IMG/M metagenome (GOLD analysis project Ga0255048, IMG submission 183619) | Seawater microbial communities from Jervis Inlet, British Columbia, Canada - JV7_2_2 | ecosystem: Environmental > Aquatic > Marine > Inlet | place: Canada: British Columbia | collected 2016-10-06
TAGGGCTGGTTCTATTACGTCCGCGTCTATGCGGTCGATGCTTTCCCACAGTAGCAACGTGTCGATTGCATCTATAGGGCTACGTTTCCAGAGTTCCACGCATGCACTAGCATCCTCGAACACAACGCTCTGGACGTTGGCTAGACGATTTCTAAACTCGCTCCACCTCATAACCTTTGCCATGTCAAAACCTCCGCGCTAATGTGTAGGCTTATGCCCACCATAGGACACGGTAGCACCGGGCTACCATGCCCTAGCTGGGTAGAAGCTACCGGGCCTTGTTGTACTCCACGCCTAGCAGTTCTGCTAGTTCCTTGCGTATGGCTACGATGTGCGAGATTGCCCGGTCTTGCCCAATGCATGCACGTTTGTAGGATTCCGCGCGCCTAGTCATTCGCGCAAGGTAGTCGCGCAAGGTCTGCGCTCTATCCGTATGGTAGTAGGTACCTCCGGGGTAGTTCCAAAGTACCGCGTGATAGGGCCGTTCTAGCTCGTCTAGCGGTACGATGCAATGGAGTACCGTGGGTTGTCCTGTTGGTGACTCTCTGTGTAGTTCCGTATAGCGCATGTCCATGTCTAGACCTCCGATGTAGTGTATGGGCTGTAGCCCACCATAGAACCGTTGTGGATTGTTGTGGATGCATCCACAACGGCTCTAGCTGGGTTATAGACCGGGCTTCTAGAGTTCGTTGTCCTCGCTAGTGTCCAACGCATCAGGAACCATCATTACCGATACCCCAGAGCAGTAGCAGCCGATTTGCATGCTGGGCTTGGCGCGGGCTTGGCCCTCGCAGAGTGGGCAGCGATGAGCGACTGCTGTTTGTTTGGCCTTGGCCTTGGCTGGCATCGCCACAGAGAAGAGCGCGAACGCTGCTGCGTCGGGTTTGAACTCCGCGAGAATCTTCGCTTTCATGGTCTCTGTGAAATCTGTGAAAGCGAATCCGTGTACCTTGTCCTCGCCGATTACCTCCATACCGTACAGAATCGCGTTGCTCTGAAAGTTCTTATTGTGGCGACCTCCTTGCGAGCAGTCGCTAATACCGTTCTGGTGATTCGCAAGGTGCATCAACTCGTGCCCAACGGTCTCCAGAATGTGCATTGGTTCCCGGTTCAAGTCCTCGCTGCTAATCATCAGCTCGTGAATGTTGTCTCCAGCTTTGTTGGTCCACGCTGGTGATACTAGTTCTAGCTTGGCCTTGCCATCCTTTTTTACAACCTTGCCGTTGTCATCTAGCACCTTGCGGAACTTGCCAAGGTTAGCGTGTCCGTAGATGTTTCGCTTGCCCTTGGTTTGAATCACCATTGTGAACTTTTGCTGTAAGTCCATGCCAGTAACTCCGTTGAACCAATCCGCAAACCGTTCAATCTCTTGCATGGCTGGTACCAATGATTCCAACGGTAGGTCTGCTTCCATGCTGTAGACCTTGGGCACTACTGGGGTTGTGTGAACGTTCTGCCTGTGAGTTCCTGTTGTGGATGCATCCACAATTCCTTGCGCGCCTTGGCTGCTGGGTGTGTTCGTCATTGTCTTGCTCGCTTTCTTGCTCTTCTTGGCCCGGGCAGCTTTCTCCACGTTGGTGGCTGCTTCTAGTTCGGCTCGCTGGGCTGCTGTTGTCAGTACGTGTCCCATGATGGAAACCTCCGCTATTTTTGTATGGGCTTTTGCCCACCATTGGCTACACTGTCACTAGTAGCCTAGCTGGGTAGAAGCGTTTTAAAGTGTCGCTGCTCGTGTCGCTAGGTAGTCCTCTAGCCTAGCTGGCACCTCCACGTCGTGTAGCTGGGTAGCTACAAACCCGTTCCAACCTCCATCCCACAAAAAGTTGACTGCTGCTACTACCCATGCATGACTAGCAGACCTTGGTACTGGCTGGTCAATGTCCTTTAGCCAGTTGATTGCTTCGTTGTGTAGCTCGTTGTAGTTCTTCATGCTTCTCCGTTCTGGCTAGCCCTCCCTACCTAGGTGGAGGGCTGCTGCGTCTCAGTATAGAGGAGTGTCAAGGTAAGTCAATAGCAATATGGAGGTTATTTGTTGGCTAGCTTCGAAACTCGCCTAGCAATCTTGGTTGTGGATGCATCCACAGTGCGTACACGTACCCTCCTGCTGCTGTCATGGCAGTACCCCAAATCAAGGAATGTGCTACCAGGAACGCAAATAGTAGTATGTGGCATTAATAACGTTTTATGCGTGGAAAGTGACCCCATACCCGATGGGGTATTGCCAACCGACCCCCTCCATGTATGTAAATCATTTGAGCTTCTCTTAAACGACGATGCCAAAAAATAAAAAATATTTTGTCCAGAGTGCCAGCCAGTAACTAGCCTCCAAAGGAAAATGTCTCGGCATTTATGAATGTGGCATCCACTAGTTGACAACTACCCGAATGGTCTATATACTAGACATGTGGTACAGACGAGCGAGGGGGCTAGCAATTGAGCGCAGTAGCAAATGAACTCAAGAAGCAGTTTGATTACTACTATCGTGGGATTCCTGTTTTGCAAACAGACAACCTAGTAGCCGAGCAACATGACAATGCGCTAACGCTAACGCTAGCAGACTTTGTAGGACAGGAGGAAACAGGATGGCCCGACCTAGTTAAGAGCAACCCTGTCGATTGGACAGGTTACACAAAGACCCTCAAAAAGAAGGTACAAAAACTAAACTACGATTTCTACAAAGAACAAAAGAAAGCGAGGCACGAAGCAATGACGCAAGAAGCAGTACCTGACGAAGCAGAGTCAGGGGGCCGTATGCCCCTCCATTGGTCAGACGCCGAATTACTCGGTGAACGTCCCAGTGTAGAGTTTGCACAGTATGTCCTAGAAAACTCCATCGAGCTATTCGGTGACAGGACAGCAGAACTCCAACCCGGCGAGGACGACTACATTTTCCATGCCCTCGGAACAGCACACCCGGAACCCAACTACTGGGTTAGGTTTATGATTCGCTCTGGCGATGGCCCCGACGCTATTGGTGAGTTCCAAGTGACAGGCGCGTATACCAATGGTCGAAAGATTTCCATTGAAACAGAGGAACAGCTTGGTGACATGGGGTTCATGCGTGGAGTCATGGCTCAAATGGCTATCTCAGCCAAGGGTCTACCCACGCGGTGGATTGGTTGTTACATCGAGAAGGTCAAGAACTAAGGAAAGGAGTGGCATGAAGAACCTATTAGCTATCTGGCGACTGTTCAAGCAAGTCAGGGCTGACGCTAGCGCGAACCCTAAAAAGTACGCTAAGGTTGAAAAGTCCTTTCACGCTGTGGTTAACGCTAATACGAACACAGCGCGAGCTAAGGCTATCTCAGACCTAGCGTTTGCGGTCAAGGCCGTTTACCCGGCATCCCGCAAGACCAAGGCCAAGCCCAAGGCTATCGAATCACCCAGCGCGTAACTAGGAGGACGTTGTGGCTGTATACTCAATGAAGATAAAATACTCGGACAAGGTCAAGGAAAAATTGGGGATGCATCCACAACCCTCCCGGGTGGAGTGTCACTTCTGTCACAAGCCAGTAGGCCGACGAGGTGATGCTCCATCCGTGACCCTCAAGAAAGCAGACGTAGACGGAGAGGTAATGACCCACATAACCTGTCTCCGTAGCTACCTGCTAGGACAAGGCAGCAATATCAAAAAGGTCGGTATGGACTAATGACCACCCAAGACGCTATCCTCGATTACATCACAAACCATCGTGACCATTTCATCCGGGACAACTTCAAAATTGTAAACAAGGATATGAAAGTTGTACCACTCATCCCAACGATGGCTCAGGAATACTATTGGCGTACCCGTACCCTCCGCGACATTTACCTCAAGGCCCGACAGGTTCGGATTTCCTCCGCTGCACACGCAGACGTGGTATCAGAAACAATGGTCAAGCCCGGACTTAACTCGCTTATTATCGCTCAGAAACCAGAGGACGAAACTCTTGGGCCTCACCGAGCGAGAGCGCGTTTGTTTTATGAACAAACTCAGAGTCACTGGAAACCCGAGCTAGTCAACGACGCTGCACACATGATGCAGTTTGGTTGGTTTGACGACCAGCACAACATGGTCTCTTCCTCTAGGCTGTACTTTGGAACTAGCGGGTCGGCTAGTATAGGCCGTGGTGAAACCCTGCACCGTATGATTATTGAAGAGTTCGGTGAATGGGACAGCAAGGAAGCCAACGCTATCTTCCAGATGGCAATGGGTCTCCCCCTTGATTCTAGGGTTATCGTAATCGGTACACCAAAGTCCAATAAAGGCCCGTTCCGCGCGCTATGCGAGGGAGCGCAGAATGGAACCAATGGATTCAAGCTACACGTTCTGCCTTGGTTCTGGGAGACAGACTACTCTCGACCAACGATGCCCTTAATCTACACAGAAGAAGAGGCCGCTCTCGCTTCGCTTCACGGCCTCACAGTGGAGCAAATAGCTTGGAGGCGTAATCAGCTTATCCTCGCAGCAGCAGCGAACCCCAACCATCCCATGTCTACGTTCCTGCAAGAGTACCTAGAGAACCCTTACACTTGCTGGGCGTTCTCAGGAACTCCCCTGTTTGATAACGAATACTTGCTAACGCTAGATGCAACAGCAACACAGCCTATAGCCGTAACCCACGGTGGAGCACTTCGTATCTGGGAACTACCTACCCCCGGTGTAGCGTATGTAATAGGTGTGGACCCAGCAGAAGGACTTACTACCTCTCATCTTTCCGCAGCAATAGTGAGGCGTGTGTCCGATTGGAAGCATATGGCTACCATCCGAGGTCAGATATCTCCAAGCGACTTGGCTAGGCTTCTCTCTCAGGTAGGCGCACAGTACAACAACGCTCTCATCAACGTGGAGCGAGACAACCACGGAGCAGCCGTAATCATGTCTCTCCGGGAGATACACAACTATCCGAATCTCTACGTCCACTATAAGGACATCGTAGTAGGAGGGGACGGACGTATTGGCTTTCCTATGAAGTCATCCATCAGTAGACTTGACACAATCGCTGGAATGAAGGACTATGTTAATACCAAGCAGTGGTCAACCGCCGATAGGGAGACGATTGCAGCTATGATGCGCTTTGAAGAAGAGAAGTCAGAAGGCAGCGCACTCTCCAAGTACCACGGTGAAGCTGACGACCTCGTGTTTGCGGAGCTTCACACCCTATCTGCCAGAGACCAAGCCACAATGCTGATGCCGGGGAACCGTAAAGAAGCCGAGAGCTACGGCCCCGACTGGATGAAGAGGTTTTAATGGCACAGTTACAGACCATTCCACCCCAGCAAGTAGCCCCTACACAGGCTGTAGCCGTTGTGGATACATCCACAATTCGTAGGTATACCCCAGACTCAGATACCATTATCGAGCAGCGTATCAAGGACAACATAGCCTTCTGGAAGCCTTGGCTCAAGGTGGTTCACGAGTCCTATGATATGCGTATGATGGAGCCTACCATCCCGGGGAGCGGAGAGTTCATTACTCCTGATGTCCGAGTGGGGTTCAACCTAGCCAAGCACATGCTTAGCAGGAAGCCCTCCCGATACTCTATTGCCCGTTCTACTGAACAGGACGAAGCCACTCACCGTATCAACTCGGATACAGAGCGGTTCCTACAGCACAACTGGGAGAACAACGACTTCAAACTACGATTGCAAGGGAGGGAGTCATTTGATAGGCAAGTTGCCGATTGGGCCATTGGCACCGGGTTCCTTGACGTTCTGTGGTATGTTGGAGTTGACGCGGAGGGCTTCCCTATCTTTGTTGCAGACCCCCTTGACCCAACTCAAACCTTCCCCGAGTTCGGCTCTATCGAAGATGGCATGCTTGCCCTTGACAGGGTCTTTACCCAAACCGTTTCCAGCATAGGCCCAGAGGCCGAGCGCAAGGGTTGGGACATGTCTGATGTACCCCTGACCACCAATGGCAAGAAACAGGTCACAGTCAAAGACCACTGGGAACAGCGCAAGCAGCCCGATGACAAGTACGCTGTCTACCATGTTGTTTACGTCGAGGACAAAAAGGTATGGGCTGAGTTTGAGGATGCCCCAGAAGGTATCCCCATTGTCAGCATACCCGTAGGAGGCATGCAAACAGCAGCGTCCTATTTCACCAACCCTTCCGAAGCAGCAGCCCATTGGGGTGAGAACATCCTGATACCATCCCAGATGGTGTACAAGATGAGGAACATGATTTGGTCTATGCAAGGTCAAGACATTGTAGACAAAGTCAAACGAACCATCATCGACCAGACTATGGGGCGTCGTGGAGTTATCTCCGCAGCAGACATTGGTAAAATTGTTCACCTTGACCTCAACGAGAGTGTCCATGAGCTAGTCCGCCAAAGCATGGCAGCAGACTTCGGACAGGTGCAAGCTGGCCTAGACCAGATGCAGCAACGTTCTCTGTTCCCTTGGACTATGTTCGGGCAGACCCCATTCGACCTTTCCGGTGTAGCCCTAGAACAACTCAACGCAGCAGCTATCACAGTTATTGGCCCTGCTCAGGAAGCTATCGAGTTTGCCAAGACTGTCATTTCACTAGGCTGGTTAGCTGAGTTCAAACGTCGCTGGTCTGGTACAGGAACAACCATCCGTGTAACTGGGATATTTGAGAACAAGTCCCGGTCTCTAGTCTTAACCCCAGAAGATGTACCAGAGCGTCCAAACGTGGTCGTTAAGAAGGCCATTGACCTAGCAGCCGACAAGATTACCAAGGCCAACATTGCTAGGCTCCTACGGCCCCAAGGCGACTTGGCTCCCTACGAATACATTGCCGACGAGATTATGGAGTTCCAAGACCCAGACTTGTTCCGAGACCGCATCATTGACGATGCCGTTTACCAAGACCCCGGAGTTGTCGAAGCTCTAAACCTAGTAGCTTTGGACGAAATGGCAGAGGCAGCTAAACAAGAAGGCCATGAACGAAAAGCAGCTATTCTCCGTTCTGCCTTTGAACGTCGCAACGCAGCTTTTGGGCAACCTAGCGATGGGCAGGGCGGGGGAGGCGTAGCCGACCAAGCCCGGCCAGGAACAAACCCTCAAGCTAGGGCACCTTTTGCCAACAACGCTAGAGAGGTAGTGAACGCTCCGAACCCACCCGGTTAAGGATTAATCCACAACGAGAAAATGTTAGCTAATTACTTATTAATATCTTACCGTTGGGTTTTTGGCTAGAGATTATGGTCAAGTAAAAAAGACCCTTCCCAGAGCTAGCTAGAAACCCAACGGTACAAACCATTCTTGGCTAGGAGTTATGTTAAATGGCAACACCAGATGAGATAAGGGCTGCGAGTGCTACTCCGCAACCTACGACTGCTCGGAATGTCAATAGGTTCGGCATGTTAGCCGAGGCCATTCGTTTGTGGGAAGTGACCCAACACAAGCCCCCTAGCGCATCAGACATCCGGGTACTCTTTGACCACATTACCGGGAATGTGGGTGCATCCACAATACAGTTTGAAGATAAGAATGTCGTACCCGGGTTTGATTTCTTCGGTTCCGTACCTCACGTTGTTGAGAGTAGTACAGCGGATGCTATAGCTTCTGAAGTTACTGAAATACTGGCGAGGACTATAGGGTTTGAAGCGTACCCAGAAGATGCGCCCGGGGAACACATCACTCAACGAGAGTTCCTACAGTCCTATGACCCAGAGGAACTATTCCCCTCTCACGTGAGCGTTACGGACGCGCAGCGTATCCCTATATACAGGGATTTGTACTCGTTGTACGTAGCTGCTAACGGAGGGGAGCCTCCTGTAGGCAGGGACATTGATGGGTTGGTTGCTTGGTTCTGGGCTAACTATCAGGACAGAGGCAACGCGGAAAGCATGGCAGATATCCGGGACACCATTATAACCATGCAGAAACAAGTAGGGAAAGACCCTGAGTTGACCGCCACGCTTAGAACTGTGATGAACGCAGAACCTGAGCTTGCCATTCGTTTGCTAAACGAATCGAGAGAGCGTAAGGTTTCTATCCCTACCGCACTTGAGCTTCTTAAAGGAGAGGCTGCTGTTAAGGCGAGGGATGAAGAGGACATGGGAGAGTATGGGTTGCAGTTCCAAGCTCTCTACAAAAACGGTGAACCTATGTCCGAAGCAGAACGTGTACAGCTTACAACCCTACAGTACGGTCATACGATTAAACGTGAAGAAATGTTGCCACGTGTCCGAGGGTTGCTGCCATTGATTGGCAAGAACCTTGGTGCGTTTAGAGACAAGGATTTGGAAGAAGAGATTAACGCTAGGCTCCTTTCCCTGTTGCAAGCTGGCAGGATTGGCTCTGTTACCCGACAGAAGTTCTGGGACAAAACTGCTATTGACAACATCCGGGATTCTATCAAAGACCAGTTGACAATGCATCCGGGGTTGCAAAACCTTAAACTAGAGGATGTTGTTAACCAGTTTACACAAGGCATGATAACTGAGTTGACTATTGTTGAGCGAGAGCGTGTGAAGGGTGATGTGGCTGCTGCTGTGAACGAAAGACTCAAGCTCGCGCGAGCCTCTGATTTGGACGGTATTTTTGAACGTGCTATTGGGGAGACCGCTTTAGAGTTCGACGCTATCGTGAGTGAAGTGATTGCACAGAAGCGCGCGCATGATGAACAGCAACGTAGAACAAAGGATGAGCTTGCCATTGAGGGTGAACGTTACGACATGGTGGAGTTTGACCTTGCGGACGCTGCTGTTATCGCAGTCAACGCCAGACTTGAGCCTCGACAAAACGAGGCTGTTGTTAATCAGCATAAAGCTGCTGCTGCTAAGGAAGCTATGGATGCAGCAAACGTCAACCGAGCGCGTACCATCGCAGGAGCGAACATTACCCAATTGGAAGCTGCGTCAGATGGAACAAGCTACAGCCAACTACGGGAACTTGTTGCCACTTCTGAACAAGGTCTGGGTAAGGATGGACAAGACGTAGACCTAAAAATGCTGGATTTGATTGAAGTGCATGGTTCCGCAGAAGCTGCGATTAAGGGCTTTGTTGCTTCGGTTGTACCCGGGGAGGAAAACTCCACCACACGGTCTGTGTATGAGGCAGTGCAGGGAGTCCGACAGACTCAAGAAGCAACGCAAGCAGACCGTACAACACTCAGTCGGTTCGGTAGTATTCGGGAGGCTCTTGTTACCCCGGAAGGACGAGAAGCATTGCAGTCTCGCGCACCCGGACTTACAGGAGCAGACTTGACAGAGATTGAAGAGATTGAGTCCCGGATTGAACAGGCTCTTTTGGAGCCAGACAATGCGCTAGAGTTCTTAGGAGAAGCAGGAGAAGCTGGTGCACGTGCAGAGATTGCAGCAATTAAAGCAAGGCCCGGGATTCGATTCGGGGAACTGCTAGACGAAATGTTGAACAACCCTAACGCGAATGTGAACATTTCTGGTAGAGTAGATGATGGAGCGTTCTTCCAAACACAAGCACGGCGTAGACAACAAAGAGATTCATTCGACTTGGGTGGTCTACTTTCTACGTTGAAGGACGATGACCTTGCAGACGCGCAAGCGTTCCTCACAGAAGAGGGTATAGGGGGGCTTCGTAATCGTTTCACTGAGCAGTTTCAGGTAGGCCAACGTGGTGACGGACTGTCAAACGACGCAGCCTTCCAGAATTTTGGTCGGTTTGTCAGTGCTAACTTTGGTGACGCTGTCAAGGCGTTTAAGGGCAGGAAGGCCAAGGAGTTACGAGACTTCACAGGGAGCAAGGGGACAACCTCTACTCTCTCCACCCGACAGGCTCGATTCTAATATTGTGGATGCATCCACAAGGAGTAAGTAATGCCAGATGAGTTCGGTAATGAGACAGAAGCAGAGAAGCTGAACAGTCAGCTAGCAAGGTTCTCAGAGAACCAAAAGGCGTCGGGCGTCCCTACCGAGGATAGAGTCATTGAGCTTCCCCAAGAGGAAGATGAGAGTTTGTTCTCTAAGGCTAAGGGTGCTGTAGGGGGCGCGTTGGATTTTGGGTTCGACATGCTTACCATGCCCGGAGACATGGCTTCGTTGGGATTGTTCACCAAGTATGGCGATGACTCTGCTGAGTCTCGACAAGCACGGAGAGAAGTCTCTGACCTCTGGAACAACGAGAGTTGGTTTAGCAAGTGGCGTAAGCTGCAAGAAGTACAACATGAGCGTCCTTCTCAGTTCTTCGGGGAGAAGCTGATTACAGCTACATTGTTCGACCCGTTGACCTACGCAGGGTTTGGTATGTTCGGTAAGATTCCTCTTGCTGGGAAGTTACTTGGCCCGATGGAACAGGGTTATATCTCCGTGACCAACCGTACTGTGCAAGGTGCTGTTAAGGCATTGAGTGCAGCAGGGTCAGTTCCTCCGAACTTCCTTGCCAAGTTGACCTCTGGTTCTTTTCTACCCGGGGGTGCAGTGAGTAAACTTGTAGACAGTGGCAAACTTGCCCCTGATGTTGCGAAGGCGATTAGAGGAACATGGCTCGGCT
>Ga0255048_10003017_pt1 | contig 10422 bp, 7 predicted proteins | sample JV7_2_2_MG_FD_183619 | JGI IMG/M metagenome (GOLD analysis project Ga0255048, IMG submission 183619) | Seawater microbial communities from Jervis Inlet, British Columbia, Canada - JV7_2_2 | ecosystem: Environmental > Aquatic > Marine > Inlet | place: Canada: British Columbia | collected 2016-10-06
ACCCAAGTAGGCTGGGCCGTCTTCTACCAACTCCGTAATGTAAATACCATCTGCACCGCCGTCAGACGGTTGCCATTGCATTATCTCGCCAGCCGCATCCGACTTGATGATCGGCTCGTTTTCGACTGTGACACCCGTTGTTCTTATAGAAGCCTGTTGTGTAATTCTTGCCATGACTTATGCTCCGTAGGCTGTTCCAGCCGTATGTGCGCTATCGTTAACCTGTACACTAAAGACAACAGCAGTAGACGTTACCGCACCGTCACCGCAAGCTGTCACATCCACGTAAGAAGCGTCGTTAATCTCTGCCTGTGACAGAGGAGAAAGTTTTATATGATAAACAGAAGACGTAGCTGTTCCACCCACACGAATGCAGATATTATTGCTACCAACATTTTGCACAAGTGCAGAACTGTATCTATAACGACCGTCCAGCAAAGTGACTGACGAGCCTGTTACAGGCACAGTAACCAATGAGGGTGTGTTAACTGCGCCGCCCTCAGTAAGACCTAATTGTAGTTTAACTGTAGCCATGATGTATTAAAGAAAATGTAGGGTAGGTGGCCTGAATACAAACCACCTACCCTACTGTTGAGATTACGACGTGCGACGACGACGATAGAAAATAGGCAGACAATGACGGGCATCACCGGGGATACCGCCAAAGACAGCCTGTGAGATGAACTTCAGGTAATCACCATAGACGTTTAAGTCCTGAGTACCCGTGTCAGACAACGCAGTACCGCTGTTCGGAATCAAGAACTGATCCGTTAGCGTAACTTCGCCGTTCCACTTCATAGAGTAGAACTTCTTCGCGCTCATGCTCTTCGAGGCAAACTCTTTTGGCGGTGGGCCAACAGAGATCGTCTTGAATGCGTCTGCACCAACAAGGAATGCAACCTCGCTACTAGCTACAGTATCAGAAGAAGTTGCTGATATGCTAGTATAGTTGCTGTTGGGAACGAGCTTGTGAGAGGTAGCATCAACTGTCTGCGGAGCCAAGAACGTACCGTTATCGGTAAACCGAAGCGGATACGGGTCGAACCTTGCAGTAACCTTACCCCAAAGATCGCCAGCAAAACCGTCATTAACGAGGTTCATGTTGGCAGGAGCAAGACGGCTGTTGCCATCGTCACCAGCTTTGAGATCAGCATCCCACAACAAGGACGACCAAGCTTCTGTGGAGCAAATAAGTACATACTTGCCCTTCAGCATCTCGGATGTCTTTGGTGAATTCTGCTGACGCTCAAACGTAGGTGCTTGAACATCTTCCTGTAGATGCAACATGGCCTTGTAGATATCCTTCAAGGTCAATGGGCCTGCTACATTAGTTGCACCGAAACAGAACTCATCCCTGTACTCTATACCCGCGCTGTTCGCAACGGTAGCACCGCCGCCAACCTCAAGGGCCGTAGTAACATTGTCAGCACCGTTGTCAACTAGACGAACGTCAACTTGACTAAACGCACGTTTATCAACACTACCGGGCAGCGTTAGCTGAGAACTCAGACCTTTGTTACAGACATAGAGGTCTGGGGTCTGGTAGTACATCAACGTACGTGTGAAGACGTTGTTGGCCAGAGCAATCTGACGAACGATATCTTTGTGCGCGTACTGAAGCTGATCTCTCCAGAAAGACTCGAAGTTGCTTAGGAAGCGAAAACGAGAACTCTCGAAGCGATGCGCTCCAAGCTTTGCAGTTTCGTATCGTTCACCAATCGTGAACTGGTCTTTCGCAGGGAAAGAATCCAGAGTATTGGGAGCGAATGTTATCCTTTCCACAGGGCTAGGCACTGCGACAAGGCCGTTAAGGGTATCACCCATGTTAGGTTGCCACTTGATAGAGCCAAAAAGGCTATCGTAGGTGTTCCATTTCGGGAACTGGGCAACCTCGTTACGTGCGAGATAGAAGCTAAGCTTCTTAAACTCAGGCTGGTATGGTGTAGCTGTCGCGTTAGCGGCATGACTTACAGCATCAGCGAGGACTGAACTAGGCATAATGTTATATTTATATTTAAGTTACAGAGTCCGTAGACTCCAGTTTTGGAGGTTCTAAAACGCACCTCCTTACGCCGCGATGCCCTTCGCACATAGTAGCAGTGGTATGCCCTTACCCTAGTAGCTTTTCGAAGTCGTCCACGGAGAAGATTTCGTCATCAGAACTAGCTGACTCGGACTTTCTCCCAGAACGAGGTTCGACTCGACGAGAATCTTTCTTGTTTGTCTCTGATATGTCAAGTTGTTTTTTCAACTTTCCGAGTTCAGAGGCATAAAGTTGTAGCGTCACGTAAAGGTTTGAAGCTAAGTTAGTTACAGGATGCTTCTGGAAGTTTCCCGGCATAGCATCAAAGAAACCCTTCTTCAAGTCGGCTATCGTAGCCGACTTTCCACCCGGAGTCTCAACTGTTGTCTTCAACTTCTCAGCGTTTTCCTCCCACTCAAAATGCTTCTTCTGCTCTGAAGATAGCATATCATCCGCTTGGCTGTAGATCTTAGAGTAGTTATCCTGTATATGAGAGGCTTGCTGACCGAACTGATTCATGAAGTTCTTGGCCTCCTGTAGCGCAGACTCTATGTCGATTTCCGAGGACTGCGTAGCCTTAAACGCCTGCTTGCCCGCGACCATCTGCCCGTCTGCGTTGTAACCATCTATACCCTGCCAAGGCTCTCCATTACGTACGTTGATTAGCTGCTTTTTCCAGTGAGCGTACTCAGTCTGGGCCTTGCCGTAGTTGTTAGCGGCCTCACGGTACTCTGGTGAGAGTGTGTAGGCTTCCGGGTGTTCGTGGAAGTTCTCAGGCAGCTTGGAGTCTGGAGTCTTTGTTCGCAGTTCTTCTAGCTGCTGCTTGGCCTCGACCATTTCCTTACGGTTCTTTGAGTATTTCTCAAAGGCCGCATTAGACATCTGCTTGAGCAAGGGCCGCTCGGCCTCGTCGAATTCCTCGTAATTCCTAGACTCAGGTTTCGTCTGAGGTTCCTCTACGACTTCGCGATCTTCCTCTAGCTCACCCTCTGGTAACGGGGTTTGCTCGTCATCGTCTGGTAAGACATCCTCTGTCTCAGCGTCCTCAGCACCATCGTCATCAACAAGATCACCGTCGAATATGTCGCCAAACATATCCAACTGGCTTTCTTCTGTTGACTCAACGGAGTCCGATTCCTCTTGCCCGACCTCTGTTGACGTCCCCGCCCTTGGGTCTTGGACTGTTACTTTCTGTTCGAATAATGTTTCTACGCTCATTTATTATATCCAATATGTCATCCACTGTTTTTAACTGTGCAGCCCTGTACCTTATAATACTGTCTGGAGAGACTGCATCCACAGACTTAAATTTAATCTCGTTAAGCACTTGATCCTTGTACTCGTCAAGCCTCTGCCTGAGAAGCTGCGTACAAGTAGAGTCGCGCCAATGCATGTAGGCTAACTCAGCCTGCCGATCCCCTATGGTCTCAGCTTGGTTGTTGCTGTTGCTCACCGGGGTTTAATACTTGTTGTACCTGTTGCATTATCTGGGTTAGCTGCTGTTCGTAGGGCTGGGCCTCTTCGGTAAGCTGGCCTGTTTCTGGGTCTACGATCAACGACTGTAGTATCGTGTTTAGCTGCATGAGGAGCTGGGTCTTGGTGTTGTCGTCTTGGATAGCCTGCACGTAAGCTTGGCCGTCCTCTGGAAACAGCATCGAAACGAAGCGTTTAAGAAAGAGGGAGGCTGCCCCTGTTTGCTGTACCACAGGCCAAGCTTGCATCATTTTGTTTATCTTTTCCTGCCGCTCTATAACGTCCGTGTCTCCTGCCGGTCTGACTGCGTATTCGTGGTCGGTAAAAAAGTTGGGCGGTATTGTTGGCTGTATTAAACCGGCGAGTATTCTTGACCTGTATATGTTCCAGCATTGTGAATAAACTTTCTTGAGTGCTATACTAAAGAGTGCAACTTGGGAGGCTGAGAGAGATTGGGCCTCGGTAGTAGCTGCTTGGACTTCTGTGGCAGTCTTACGACTGTCCTTACGGTTCATCGCAGCGTAGTTTACTTGGGAGGTTTCCTGCATGTTTTGTCCCAAGATAGTCTGGATAGCCCCCATGATGGAAGAGTCCGGGGGCGTTAGTTGAAACTGTTTTATATTAGAGTCAATGAGCGCATTCGGCGTGAAGAACACACTCGTCTGGAGGTTCGTGTTGTTAGGGTCGTTACTATCCTTGGCGAAGTATAAACCAGATGCCCTACGATGTGCTGTAACGAAAGACGAGAGGAGAGAGGTTGCTGACTCCTGTGCGTACTCGTCAATTTCCGCACGGCCCTTCAGTAGCGATATTGTGGTGTCCTCGTTTATGTTGTAGGAAAATATAACGTAGGGGTACTGAGTTTCGTAGAGGTCTTCACCCTGCTCTTTCTTACCTAGGAACAGTGGGCGAGGTTTGCGTATCCAGTCGTCGCAGCGATCTAGGCAAGTCCAACCGACATAGACCAAGTTGTCCTTCTTGAACAAAACCTTCTGGACTTCCATCAACGAGTAGTTCTCTGCGAGGCTGGCGAAGTCCAAGCTCTTCATCTGCTCCTTGTTGAAGTCGTCAGATTCAGCCATTCGACGAAGTTGGAGGTCTGTAAAGTGGTGACGGTGTACGATCATCTCGCAGGCTTGTATATCTCTGGCGTCTTCGGGTAGCCCAAGGTCTTCAAAGTTTACATCGGTTACTGCAAAGTGTCCCGGCTTGGTTACATCGAGGGAGACTTCCGCTACCCCATAGCCGTGTAGCTGCATGGAGTCTATGATTCTGAATATGGAAGTCTGCCAACCTGGATATCTGGCCTTGTCGGTGAAGTCTTCCTCCAGCACAGTCGAATCAAATGCAACGTCGTTCAAGCTCTTGAAGATGGCCACCCGTCGTGACGAACTAATATACGACACGTAGCGTGCCTGCTCCCTGCGGATATTCATGTCCACAAGGTGTATCGGAATATAAAGCTCATCGGGGGCCAGATGCCCACTACGCTGTTCCGCGTCTATGTCTATTGTGGGATGCCTTAACAGACGATGTTCGTCCGCCTTTGTGGTTTGTGCCTGTAGATGACTGTTAAGGCGATGGATTTCCTTCGCCGCATCATCGTAATCCATGTAGTCGTATGTCATCTTAGTCATTACCGTAACGCCTTAATCTCTTCCATTAAAAATTCCTGTGCCAGAGGGTCACGCTTGGGAAGCAAATGCCTCAACCGCTGGCTTCTTCGGGCCTGCGTTAGTGTGAAAACCTTGCTTTCCTGCTTTAGCTCACACTTGTTCAGCTTGTACTTGACACGTGTACCCCGCGTTTTTGTAGGCCGATAGTCACAAAATGCAAGCACAAAAGCGTCTGCATGGTCAGGAGAATTCCGACCTTTAGCCTTGGCTACCTTCTTACTCTCAAGCTGTAGCTTGTTTTGGGGGGTTACCGTGTAGTAACGAGAGGCCAACTGCTTACGTAGCGTCGTGTACTTGGGTACAATGATCTCTTTGTTTTCAATAAGCTTGGCCATATTGAACCAAGTTTCTGCTCCTCGGTTAAGGTAAGCCAGCTCATTTCGTGGCTTAGCTTGGTTGAGTACGTACTTAACTGGCCAGTTGTTTGCCCTTAATGTGTCGAGGATAGGCTTACCCAAGCCGCCTGCGTCACCGTAGATTATGGCGTTTTGGTTATCTAGGCTGTATTTGTAGAAGAGTTTTTCCAAGTGTTCTATAAGAACCACGGTGTCTGTGAACCGAAAGCTTTCGAGGGCTATGAGTTCGTTGCCGTTGCGTATAGCGAGGACTTGTTCGTCACCACCTGCTGAGAGATCGAGGCCCGCGATATTGTACTCGGACTCTAGACGATCTACCTCAACAGCGTCTAGGTCTACAAGCTGCTGGAAGTTTATTACGACCTGTTCTTCGAGGCCACCGAAGTCGGCTAAGATCATGGAGCGGTAGAGGGTGGAGTTTTCCCCGTAGGCACTCTTGATGTCGTCTATGTATTCGTCACTTAAATGGGGGCAGTCAAACGCCGTTACGTGGTATTGCTTCCACTTGTTACCGACACAGGCGTTGTAGAAGTGACCATCGGGAAGACCGGGAGAGCTAACGTCCACACGCTTGGTGAAGCCTGTACAGCGAGCCAAGGCTGTGAAGATGTCGTCGCCGATAGACTTGGCCTCTGAGACGAAGATTCCGAATTGCCCGTTGGCTGTAGCTGGATGCCAGCCCTCTGCTCTACCCGGCTCGTCGGTAGCGAAGAGTTCTATAGTCGAGCCGTTTAGCAAATTAGTGTAGTGCCGGTAGTTCAGCTTCCATATCTGCTTGTCGAAGATTCGGTTGATTCCGTTTAGGAGTTGCTGAACATAACGGTCTGTCTGGCGGTCTAGCTGATTACCAGAGGCAGAGGTTATGATGCAGAGAGAGTCATCATAGACTGTGCCTAACCATACGGCGCAGGGTGCTATGATGTATTTGTCTTTGCCTGAGCCATTGGCTGCACGTACCACTGAGCGAAAGGGGTCTTTGTCTGTGCTTGGATCAGCAAAGTCCATCATGATTTGTGCCTGCCACTTGTGGAGCTTCATCGAACCGTCAAGAACTTCGTCATCTACGAAAGAGACCAGCTCCAACGGAGACTTAAACTTGAGACTGTTTTCTTGTTTAGTAGCTGTCAACGGTTATGAAGCTTTCTTCTGCACGTTTCTGTGCTGTCTCTAGGCGGAGGTTTAGATCGTTAACGTTGAAGGAGATGCCCTTGTTGTTCTTGTCGCTCTTTTGATCTCCGAACCATTTGAAGAGGCCAGCGCGTACTGCTTCGTTCTCACCGTATTCCATAAGTTCTCTGGCAGTCTGGAACGCTAGGGGGAGAAGCTTGTCCACCTCTTCGTTGAAGTCGAACTCTGGTTCTTCTGCTTTGTACTCTAGGTCTTTTTCATGCTTGCCGTTTGCACGCTGTAGAGTACCTTTGAAGCTTGAGTCGAAGGCTATACGGAAGGCAGTTTCGGTCTCTCTTTCAAGGACTTCGGAAACTTTTGCTGGGTTTATCCCTTGGCGTACAAGGGCTATCGCTTGGAGGTCGTGATTTTTCACGGGTTAGCTTTTACCTTGTTTCCGCAGTTGATCTGCTCTGGCCTCTAGCCATGCTTTAAGTTCTGGGAAATCGTCAAGCCCATCTGTACCAGCCATTATCTCTATGTTAGATGCATTGAGTCCTAGATTGTCAATAACTGTTTTCATGTCTTCTATACGCGCCTTCGCAATGCCTTTGTCGAAAGTTATGGCGTTGTTGTGGAATCTTACATCTACACCGTTTTCCAGCAGAGTCTTGACTAGCTCGTATCTGACGTCTCCAACTGCGGGATCTGCATTCTTGCTTGCGTAGAGAAGCTGTCTAGAGACCTCCATTGGGTCTTTCTTCATATCTTTGCTTGTGAAGTTGAGCTTACCGCCAACTTCTTTACCGAGTTTGCCGAAGAGAGAACCTACGCTTTTGGCTGCTTTGCCTAGGAAGTGGAAAGCACCATTGAGTATGTCTTGCGCCATGTTTCCCTTGTAGTTGGGGTTGTCATTGAACATTCCCGCTGCAGCATTCTTGAAGTCGTAGAGTAGGCTGTTGGCTGTCATAGCTAGTGCTGCTGGTGGGTTTGTTAGTAGAGCAAAGATGCCGAGAGGCTGCATATCACCGTACTCTTGGGTTTTTGTGAAATCATTCCACTTTCTTCCCCAAGCCTTGTCTTCGCTGGTTTCCCACATCTGGCCAGCTTCCTTGCGGAACTTGTTAAAGTTGCTTGCCATTTCTTTTAGGTTGCTACCTTTCGTAGGCATCATCCCAAAGTCTTCAAGAATAGCTGCAGTAAACTCAGCCTTGCTGGGGTCACCCATAAAGTCGAACACCTTATTGATTGTACCTGTTATCTGGTTGAATCCGTCTAGAGCGTGGTTTCCCCAGCCTACACGATTACCTTCAGCATCTTTCTTTTCATAGACTAGGTCGTTTAAACCTTTGAGTGTTGGGTCAAGATCAATTACTCCATCTATCCAATCATCGACACTCCCAATATCCTTGAATGTTACTGTCTGGCCATCACTGGTCGCACCGGGATGTAGGTAGTCTAAGACAGGAGTTATGCTACCTCCTGCCATCTCTGCAACTTGTTCAGCGGTGAAGCCACCCCCTATTGAGCCACCACCCGTTGTAGTACCCGTGTCGTCTGTACCACCTACGGTAGTACCACCATAAGGGCTTACTGGGCTACCTGCTGGCTGGTTAGCCCACCACGTAAGAGGTTGCGTTGTGATCTCGCCAGTCTCTCTGTTGACTACAGGGCCAGATACAGCAGGGGTGTCGGTTATAATTGGGTCTCCTTGACCTGCGCCGAAGAGTTGCCAACGTGTTTCTGCAAAATCTTGATCTCCCGTGTGTAACCATTTACGACCACCTACGGGCGGCGACGTGGCGGCTGCGTGAGTCTGTGTTTTTTCCTGACCCGTTGTATCTACGACAGTGTCTTCGGTAACAACTTGGTCTTCTACGTCTGGTATAGGTGGCCCAGCCGGTTCTTCTACAACTACCTCTTCGGGCGCTGGCGGTACGCCTCTGTCGTGAGTCGGCAAAGGCACATCTGCACCCGGATAACTTGTATCTACCTCACCTGTATCTACCTCACCTGTGATGTCTGCTGTAACTGTTGGATCACTTACGGGTGACGTTGTGCCTTCTTCTAGAACTTCTGCGATTTCTGCTGCGCCTACGGGGTCTCCTACGATTGGGCCACCTACGTACTCGTCTATGTTGCCTCGGCCTACTCCAAGGTCTGTGCCTCTGTGGTAGTCTTCCCAAGAAAAGTCAGGCTCTGCGAACACATTACCGACAGGGTCTTGCTGCTGAACAACAAGGTCATCTAGGGTACGCGGTGGAAGCGGTTGTGGAGCTAAGATGTCAGCAGAAGATTCTATTATGTCTTCCGATCCCTCGTAGGGGATTTCTGGTGCTACGTAGGGAACTTCCGATCCTACGTAGGGGGTTTCCGGTAGGATGTTGTCTATGAGGTTTGTTATCTCATCTTGGGGTACGGGTAGTTCTCCGTAATGTGGTGTTGGTCTTGGTTCTTCTAGTTGAGGTTGTAGGTATTCTACTTGGATAGGTTCGGGTTCGACGTAGCCCATGTCTATGGGGGTAGGTCGTTCTATGGGGGTTGTTATTGGGCCGTAATCGACCACAGGGGGTCTTTCTTGGACTATGCGCTGTTGTGGGGGCAGAGTAATTTGTTCGGGCGTTATATCGACGCCCACGTTTGGTTGCTCATAAACAGGGGGAGTGATGGGTCTTTGTGGGGGAGGTTGTATGGTTGCTGTGTTTGCTGTAGGGGGCAAGAGCCGAGGTTGCGGTTGCTGAGGTATGTAACCGAAGTCTCTTGGGTCAACGGCAAGGGGTATGTTTGTAGAGGGCTGCGGTAGAGGTGGAGGTTGATTAGCTGCGGCCAGTCTTTGCTGGTAAAGCAGTTCGTAAGGCTGTATTGCACTGCTAATGCCAATGGTGGGGTCTATCTTTAGTCGGCCTCCTGCGCCTTCTCCGTGTTCCTTTAGACCTTGATCGTCAGACGGCTTTCCTACGAAGGCGTTACCCACTTGCGTAGGGTTGACAGCGTTTCCGCTACCCTCAAGTTTCTGTATGGGCCTCCTTGTTCGGTAGCCTCTAGCCCCTGCTGGGGCCACGTGTGTCTTAAACTGTCTTACTGGTTTGTTTGCCATTGCTGCCTCCTAAAGTAGTACTCCATCAAGGACGTACCCCGACAAATCTCCTCGGCCCTCTTAGAGAACCCCTCGAAACTAACGCTATTTTTGGTATCCATAACCACCTATGCCAAAGCACCTTTTATGCCAATCCCGTTTGCAGGTAAAGGTTTTTTCTAACTGTTAGAGCAGTTTGTATTTTTTGTCATTTTGCCAGAGAAGGTGATAGTTCTGTGAACGACTTTTTTCTGGCCCCTCCCCCCTAGTTTCTAGGTTACAGTATCTATCGGTTATAGTCTACGCAACACCAGGGTTTAGACTTACACCAGGGTTTAGACTAGGGCTAGGAAACTGTAATAGTTGGTTAATGATAATTTATAAATTAGTCAACCAAGAAAAAGAAAAGAGGGATGATAGGGGTTGAGAGTTTGAACATAGTATATGATAATATACATATATATATATATATGCGCGGGAGACCCTCTTTTCCCCTTCGCCCCTCTTTCGCTTTTCCCCGTTGACTAATCTATAAATTAACCTTAACCAACAGACACAAAAAAACCTCCCAGCAGTTACGCCGGGAGGCTGCAAGTCAATAGATCAGAGAGCTACTCTGCTGCTTCCTGCACTCGCTTGTAAGCTTTGATCTGCTCAACCAAGTTAGTGTGTTCAGGTGTTCCCGGCTTCAACTCTATTAGTTGCATTGTT
>Ga0255048_10003019_pt1 | contig 10421 bp, 24 predicted proteins | sample JV7_2_2_MG_FD_183619 | JGI IMG/M metagenome (GOLD analysis project Ga0255048, IMG submission 183619) | Seawater microbial communities from Jervis Inlet, British Columbia, Canada - JV7_2_2 | ecosystem: Environmental > Aquatic > Marine > Inlet | place: Canada: British Columbia | collected 2016-10-06
TTGTTTGTATTTCTCTGGTCGTCTTATCTTCATTTGCTCTATTTGTTCTATATAGCTTTTAGATAAGTTTTTTATATTGTCTTTATACGTAGTATGTATGTATGTAGTATTTTCTTTAGTTGTATTGCTACCCTCTTGCACTCCTCTATCCTCAAAGAAACGTCTGTATATAAAATGCTCTTTTGTTGTAGGGTTTAGTATTAATATAATTCTGTTTGGTTTGCCTTGTTGTCTTACTGACAAATCAATAGTATCGAATTTTTGCTCGTCCACTAATTCTTCTGCTTCATCTACAACCCAGGTTGTTATCCCTTGTAAAGATTTTAAGTTTGCCGTTTGGTCACCGCTTGAAGTTTTTATTCCTCTGAATATTATTTTACTACCAGTCTTTTTATTTAGTATTTCGTCCTTTGTAATATGAAAGTCCGCTATTGAACCAAACTGTTCTAACTTGTCTATAAATTCTGGAATGATTGAGATATAAGCTGAGGTTAATGTGTAACGAGTAAACAGTATTGTATGTCCTTGTTCGTATGTAAGCATAACAAGTAAGGCGTTTACTGAAAAAGACTTTCCAGAACCACGCCCACCACTTACTATAAAATACCTACTGTCGTTTTCAACAATAGGCATATATTTCTTTTTTACTTTAATCAACGAACTTTATTAAATCTCTAAAATTAATGTTTAAACCCTCACTAGAGTTGATATCAACACTTTCCTTAGGTTTGCCATAACGATAGCTTAAATACAGCTGTACGGCTCTCATATCGCCTTTAGTTACCAGTTCTCCTAGTTTACTTATAGCTTTGTCTTTGTCTATTATAGCGTCTAAGCGTTCAATTAGTTTTATCTCATCTGCCTTTGGTGGTCTTCCACCTTTGTTTCCTTTTGTGCCTTTGTTGTTTACTCTCTTATCCATAATCAGTATTTAATTAGTTAACTGAACTTATTAATATATAAACAGAATTATATTTTTTTAGAACATTCTTATTTGTGCTTTGTGTTGTTCTATTCTTTTAATAGCTGCATCAAAATATTCTTTGTCAAGTTCACAAGCTGTTAAATCATACCCTAGATTATGACAGGCTATTGCTATTGAACCAGAGCCTAAATGTGTATCTAAAATCTTATCTCCCTCTTTTGCGTAATTCATTAATAACCATTCGTATAACTGTATAGGTTTTTCTGTTGGATGTATTCTGTTAGGGTTTTGCGGCGCTATTTCAATCCATTTAGAAGTAGTGCCTAAATTTTCCGATAAACTTGCAATTTCTACCATTGACATTGTAAAATTTAAACCTATTGTTTTTTTCTTCCAAGCCACAAAACCTTTCCATTGTGGTAATTCAAAATTATTTGCACCCCATATTATTTGCTCTTTGCTTACTCTAAATAACTCATTCCAATACTCCTGTGTCGGTCTACCCTCTAAACTTTTCATTGAACCATTCGCCCTCATATCTTTTGTTGGTTGGTTTGTGTCTCTATAAGGAGGGTCTACAATAGCAAGGTCAAAATAGTTATCCTCATACCTTGCCATCAGTTCCATATTGTCTTCATTGGTTATTAACATAGTACAGGGTTTTTAACTTTATTGTTTAATGTTGCACCTTTTATTTCTGGAATTGTCTTACGCTTTACTCTAGTCTTTATTAATGCGTTAAATGGGTCTAGTCGTGTTTGTTTAAATTCTTGTACTGTTTCTGTATCCCAGCCTGTTAAGATGTCTATAACGTCTTGTATTTCTTTTATAGTTTTGTTTGTTGTTTTTCTTTTTATTTCTTTTTTTATTTTGTCTTGTTCTGAATTAAAAAATGGTTTAGACAATACTAGGTTTAGTTCTCTTATTATTTGGTCGTGTTTCTTTTTATCTTCAAGAGTTATTACGTTTATGCTATTAACGTGGTGCAGTATATTACAGTGACTTTTTTTTATTACATCACCTACTTCTCTAAATGTAGCTCCACTTTCGTAGGCTAGTTTACTAAATACCTTTTTAGCATAAGAGTAATTCCTTTGTCTTGTGTTTACTGATATATCTAAATTGAATTTTTTATCTACTGCTTCTTTTATCGTTTCTAGTTTCATATTTGTTTTTAGTTAAATTCTGCGTGTTCTAAACACTCACTACATAAATCTGTTTCTAACCACTGTGAAGCACCACAGCAATTAGAGCCTATGTATTCTTCTGTATGTGGGTTTTCTATTGCGTTTTGCACTATTTGTTTTGCTTTATTGCTTATGTCTTCCATCTTTATTGTATAGTTTTCATTTGTTATATTCATAGTTTATTGTCTACTGTTTCTATTAAGTGCCTTAATTCTGAACGCTCCCATTCTCCTAGTTTAACTCCGTTTATACTGAATTTAAAATAGTCTTTTCTTTCTGCTTTTTTTAGTTCTATATTTATATACATATTAATCTATTTTAGTAAATTCTGCTGTTTGGTTTTTATTATATTCTTCTTTGTTTTGAAAGTAGTTATCAACTAGTGCATCAATCATTACTAGCTCATCAATACTAGCGGTTTTTATTTTGTGTATTAAGCTGTCTATTTTGTTTAGTACATTGGTACACATTTCTGGGTTATTGTGATATACAGTATTAAAACCCTCTTGGTATATTCGTTCTAGTACCTTTGACGTTTTATTTACTTGCAGCTTTACATTTTGTTTAAACGCTTTACTGCCTTTTAAGTCATCGTTTGCTTCTAGTAGTAATTGACTTATTAACACGCATTTTAAATACGCTAGGTGTCTTTCGTTTATAGGTTCATCATAAACCCCTCTCACTTGCTCTTGGTGTTCTAGTTCTTTTTGTTCCATTTGTTTATAGTATTCTATTTGTTTTTTTCTATCCATTGCTGCTGCTGCTCTCTTAGGTATTCTATTTCACGTCTTAAATAATCTGCTGCTTTTTCTAAGTCTTTTAATTCATCGTCTTTTTTTCCACTTCTGCAAATATACTTAATTATATTTCCTCTATTAAAGTTTAGCTCATAATCTTTTATAAAGTCTATAACGTCATAGCCTTTGCCGTTTTCGTAATGTAAATAAGTTGCTCTCATAATTTTATTAATCGTTATTATAATGTTTTAAATATGGTTGTTCTTTTTTAGTACATTTTTTTATCCAAGATTTATCTAAAAACTTAATATACCTAAATTGCCTTAGTTCATAGTGTTTGACCCTATCTTTGTTTTCTGGGTCATTTAAAAGCCTATAACCTCTCTTACCAGCTTTTTCACTTGTTTTTATAGAGTTGTGAAAAGTTTCTCCATCAAGCTCCCAAAAACTGCTTATGTGTTCTCCGTAAAATCTGAAGCTACAAGCTTGATAAACAATACCTAGACCACCGCATCTTTCATCTGCAAAACTTTGTATCCATTTAATGGTTTTAAGCTTTCCCTTAATGTATTTTATTGAATAGCTTATAGCCATACTTTCACTATTTCTTTCAGCTTTGTCATCTAACCACATTCTGTTTAATTCTAAATATTGGTTCATTTCCGTACCCGTAACAACACTTCCGCAACTTGCTGGGTTCATTGCGTAACCGTATTGTAAAACCCCCATAAACTCATTATTAATAAAAACCCCTAAATTAACATAAGTTCCATTATATATTTTACCACTATAATGGTTTTTAATTATAGTTTCCTTAGCTAAATCTTTGTCAATTTCCTTTACTTGAAAATACTTAGTTCCATATCCTATAATATCTTTATGTCCGAACATAGGTATCTGGTCGCTATAAATATATCCTTTCATATAGTTGTTAAGTAAGCATTAAAACTTTTATCTATTGCATCTTTTGTAAAAGAGCAATTTTCCATAGAGTTATAATGATAAAATGTAAAATCAATTAGTAGGTTTAATATTTCTTTATTTGACATTGATAAAATCTTTTCGCTTCTTTTGATTTTTTTAAATACAGGTATAATACTACCCCCATTTAATTTCATAGATTTACCATTCTTATTTAAGTGTTTTATAAGCCTACCATTATATAAATAGTTTTGTCCTAAATAATCAACAACCTCTAAAAGCCTGTTATGGTTCTTATGTAACTTGCAAGAACCCTTTTTAACATCTGTTGTTGTGCCTAAAAATATAGAAACTAAAGCAGGAATAGTAAAAAGTTTTCCATAAACATTCTCCGCCTCCTTTAAGCTGTTTGGACTTTTCATAACCTCTAATAAAAATCTTTTATAATCTCTATTTCCACTACCAGCATAACTAACAATGTAATCAATAACCTTTAAAGATTTACCTCTTGTGTTAAAAGATATAAATGTCTGCCTAGCCTCTTCGTTGTCTTTAACTTGTTTTTCTAAAACATTAATTTTTCTATATTTAAGGTAATCAAAAACAGCACTATATAAATGGTTTCCGTCAGTTAATATTTTAGTTCCGTCTTTAGTTATACATATAAGAACGTCCCTAAGCTGACCGTTCTCTGAAACAGCTTCCGAAAGGTCTTTAACGTTCTTTTCATTCCTCCACCTTTGCCACGTTGGAATAATTACATTTTTAAAATCTTTTTTTGTGTAAATTGTTCTTGTTGTTTTCATTTTGTTTTTGTTTTAATTATTATTATTTTAATTTTGTGCAATATATATATTTTATTTTTAATAAACAATTAATTAACTATTTATTTTATAATAATGCTAATATTCTTAAATCTTCTTGTATGTCTTTAATCATTGCTTTTGCATCTTCATAGTCTTGGTTTTCCATAGCTTCAAGTACTATATCTAGGTCATATACAAATCTAATCATTTGTTCTAAGTTTTAATAAGTGATAGCACTCAGCATATTTTTGTCGTGCTTTACCTTTGTATTCTTGTTTAAATAATTCGTACATTTTTTTTGTGTATTGGTATTTAGTGTCGCAATCAGCTAAGTATTTTTCTGCAAACTTTTTACCTTTGCCTTTAAAGTAGTTTACGTTGTCGGCTGTATCTCCGATTATCATTTGCTCATAAAAGTTGTATAAAGCTTCATCTTCGCTTATATCTAAAACCTCTTTGTGTTTGTAGTGGTAGTTGTACATCAAGCAAGGGAACTGCTTATAATCCTTGTCAATGCTTACTATCATAACATTGTTACGTCCTAGTTCGTTTGATAACTCGTACCAATATCTAGCAACCACATCATCAGTTTCAATTCCAAAACCCCAAACGCTGTCGTATTGGTCTTTTACGTATTGATGCATCTCATCTAACAAAGGAGGTAACTCTTGTTTTTTTCTATTGGCTTTGTATTCGCTTGTAATTAACTTTCTAAAGTTTCCCTTTGAACCGCTGAATGTTATTACTTTTTCAATAGGGTACATATCCTCTAGCTTGTTTACTATGCTCATAAATTGCTCATCAAACTTCGCTTGTGCTTCTTCTATATCTCGATAGTATTTATCATCTTCTGGGTTCTCTCGTTTTTTATAACAAGCTGCAAAGATTAAACTATCTGCATCTACTAGTAGTATCATTCTATATCTAAATTAAAGCATTCAACTGAACAATAATAATCTCCATTTGTTTCAGAACCACAACAAGCACATTCTGTCTTTGCATCTGGTTCATCTATATAACTATCTAACCAACTCATATCTCGTATTTTTTTAAATCGTTTTGTAATTCTTCTATTTGCTTATTCAAACTTATAAGCTGTTTGTTTTTTTCTTCTCGTATTAAACCTATGCGTCTAGTCAATACTGTATTCTCAACAGTTAAACCGTTTACATATTGACCAATTTCAGTCATTCCTTGCACCATATTTTTTAAGTCTGTATTGGCTGGTTTTTGTTTGCTCCATTCTATAACCGTATTGGCTATGTGATTAAACCATAAATTGTAAGACTGTTTTTGTAGTGGTGTCATTATATCTTAGAACCTATAATTAAACCAAAAGTAAAAATTAAAATCCCTAAAAGTAGAATGCTTCCTGTTATTATAAGGTTTTTATATTCTTGCTCTTTACGTTCTTTTTCTATTAAGTCTTTTTTAGTATAAACTTCAATACGGTTTTTTCTTGTTTCAATGTGTAATCCTGTTTTTGTCTTTTTCATAATGTTTGTTTTAATTGTTGGTACAAATATACAACTTTATTTTAATTATAAACAAATTATTAACTATTTTTTTTATTTATTTTTTCTTTTATCTGAAAATAGCTATCCCAAACCCCTTTTTTTGTTTCCTCGTTTAGGTTAATTATTGAAGCGTCTTTCTCTTTTAACAGGTAACAAGGCTTTAATATTTTCTTTTTAGTCCAGAGCGTTGTATCAGGGCAATACATATCTTTTGTTTGTAAGTCTTTTAAATTATTGAGCCAGAACATATAATTACCTTTTGGGTCATTTACTAGGTACAAAGCGACTTTTCCAGTTTCTATGAGCTTGTCGTGTTTAAACTTCTCTAGTATTTTAGTGTCATAATATTTATTTCTAAATTTCATTTCAATAACACATTCTTGACCTTTGGGGGTTGTTCCTATTGCGTCCCAGCTTTCATTCCCTTTTCCTGTATGTGTTAAATTCCAACCATCAAGGTTTAATAGTGTTACAACTGCCTTTTCCCAATTATGTATTTTCTCAATCATTTATTTTATTATATATGTTATCAATATCTTTTATCCACATTACTAAAATTTTTGGTTTGCAACTGCAAGGCTCGTGATACTTATGATTTAAGTACCTAGCGTGTAAGGTGCATAAAAGCCTAAACTGGTCTTTTGTTAGCTTAGTAGTAACGTTTGCTTTAAAATCAATCCACGCTTCTTGGTCTTCTATTCTCATAGCTCTATATTTATATCGTTCCAATCGTCACGCCTTTGGTCGCAACCGCAGTCTTTTCCTAGTGCTTTGCTAATCTTTTTTACTAGCCAATGTATGCCAGTGTAATAAGTAATGTAATATACTAAATCTCCTAATCTCATAATAATTCATTTAATGGTAAAATAATTCCTTTACTAGCCATATTATCTCCGCCTTTTTTATCTCGGTTTGTGTTTATATATTTTCTGCATTTATCTTTTAAAACCTCTGTTTTAATAATATACAATTTATCTAAATAAATATAATATATATCTGCCTTAGTAGTTGCTATTCCACTTGGTTTTCCATTACAAAAATACTCAACATAAAAATTTCCTGTTTTCTGATACTGTGCATCGCTTTTAACTTCAACGCCTATTTTTAGTTCTGGAATGTATATATCCCAATCTAAACAATAACCCTCAATTATATACGCCTTAGGATATTTAAGTTTAATATGTGATAACGCTTTACTTTCATACTCTTTGCCATTTTTTAAATCCTGTTGAAACTTAGATATCATAACTTGTTTTTTATATGTTTCTTTGCGTTTGTATATGTATTGTAAAGTGAGTAGTAACTTATTTTTGTGTTTCTGCTTAACTCTGCAACGCTTACGCCCTTAGCAACTATTTCAAATATCTTTTTATCATACCAATACATATTATTTAATATGCTGTCTATGTAATCACGTTGTTTAGCCCATTCATACTCATCAATTCCACTTTCTTGTATTTCTTTTAGTTCGTTTATATCTTCTAAATATACTTTTTTTTGTCTTAGGCTTGACTTATATAAATTTGTATAAATACCTCTTAGAACTTTATAACAATAATAATGGTTTATCTGGTCTTTATAGTAAAGGTCTAAACCTTTTTTTACATCAGCATCTAATTGGATATACATCTCCATAACAACGTCCTCGCTCATTGAGGTGTTGCAGCCGAAACTCTTTACAATGTTATTCCAATCATTATGCTTTTTATATGCAAGTTCTAAAATTGATTTCATTTATTTATTTGGTGTTAGTGTTCTAGGAACAAAGTATTCTAAAGGGTCATATATCTCGCCTACTACAAAAGGCAATCCGAACTCGTTTATACTAAAGCTAAACGTGTCAAAAGGAAACCCCCTAGAGCGTCTGCATAATACAGTAACCCAATCTTTATTTGTTGTGTTTAATTCTAATTCAATAACTGTTTCGGCTTTCTTTTCTAAAAAGCTGCCTAGATGTCCTGTACCTAGTTTTGTGCTTCCAAAATTCTGGTGCATTACAACCATTATATGACAGTTATAAGTAGTGGTTAATTTCATAAGTTTAGCCACCATTTCATTACAAGAAGTTAATTCGTTAACATCAGCGACTAAGTCCGCTGCACCATCAATAAATACAATTCCTGTTTCTTTTCCGTTTTCTTTATTTTGTTTTAAAGTCCATTCTATAAACTCAAGTCTTTGCGAATAGCTTAAAGTCCTTAAAGCATAGGTTTGATAACAACCTACATCTTTTATGTTAGCCATTTGTTCCGAACGTTTAAAGCATCTTGCTGCGTGAAAATGACCTTGCTCTGTATCAAAATGAATTAAACATTTACTTTCTCTATGTCCTTTTAGTTTGCCACCAAAGTTATTGCCACCGCTTAAATAAACTGAAGCTAATAATGATACAAAGAATGATTTTTTTGATTTTGGCGGTGCTGTGATATAGCTTATATTTCCATATGTAGCCAGTCCAATAGGATATGTTATTTCGCCACCTCTGGCTTGTATTGTTTTTTCTCCTAGACTTAACGCTGTCGGAGGGTACTCTATGTCAATAGATGTGTCGATAGTGCATTCTTCTGCTATCAACTCCATTAACATATTATGTGTAGTTTCTTCTTCTGTCATTGTTTTGTATTGTTTTGTAAAGATAATAAAAAAAGGCGGTTATTACACCGCCCTATTTAATTAAAATGGTAAGTCGCTGGTTTCAGCTTCTTGTACTACTTCCTTAGCTTCTTCACGCTCGGCAAGAGTTATTTTATTGTCTGTCCATACAACCTGACCGTTACCAATGTAAGTTCTAGGTTTTTTAGCTTCACGCTCTTCTTGTGTTTGACTAATCATAATAGATGCGTTGTTTCCGTATCTTGTTTCGTCATTTACACTCATTGTAAGGTTTACATAAACCGCTCCATCTTTTCCAGCGATAAATTTTTCCTTTGGTAATTTATCTACTCTAATTGAATAATTGATAATTGCTCCCATAATTTTACTTGTTTTTAATTGTTATTATTTATTATTATTTTTAAAACTTTCGCTTTCATCTTCTCCGAAAACGCCTTGCTCGTAAAAGCCTGTTAATTTAAGCACTGCTCTGCTCATAGCTCGTTTCTCTGCCATTTCAGCAACGTACCAACTATTTGTCGAACCGTCTTTATAATTTTCGCCTTTAAATGCACTTCCAAAAGTTTCGATAGTTGCAGAACCCTTATGTGCTATTGCTTTAAATACTGCGAAATTCGGCTCGCATCTTACTACTTCGTAATTGATTTGTATTTTAGCAACCGCCTGTATTTTATCAATTCCGCTTCTAGTGATGATTAAATAGTGTTGATGCTTGAATACATCTTCTTTTTCAAGTTTGTAGAGTTTATATAACTCTGTTAATTTTTCTTTGTTCATATTAATTGTTTTTGATTTCTATTTGTGCTTCTAAAAATTCTATATCTTCTTCTAAAAATTCTACTCTTTTTTCTAGTGCATCTATTCTAGCGTTTAAGTAGTCTATTGTATCTGTGCTTGATGCTCTTTTAACGTCTTCTGAATAAGTCATATTATATCTCTTTAAATAAATCATAAGGACTATCTACGTCCAATAAAAATTTTAAGTCCACAACTAAGCCATATTTTAAATCTCTAACATATTGTTGAGTTTCTAATTCATCAACAACATACCCAACCAATGACGGATACTTAATGTTTTCTAGTTCTAAAATTTCTTTGTACTCTGGTTTTAATCTTTCAAATAAATTCATAATGTATTGTTTTAAATTAATATTAAGGCAAATATAAAATAAATAATTCAATAAAAAAAATAATAAACAAAAATAAATAATTTTAAACAAAAAAAACCACCCTTTTACAGGTGGCTTAATTTGGCTGGTTAGCCTATTTTAAAACAAAAACAATACTCAACAAATATACATTAAGTATCTAGTAATTTAATTAACATTTCGTATTTTTCTATTAACATTTCTAAATCTGTATTATCTAGCTTAACCGTTTTATTTGCTTCAATATGTAGTTCTTCTGCTAAACCATCATAATAAGTGTTGTCTAAATTTAAAGCAAATTTATATTGTTCTCCATATCTAAACACATTGCATCCAGGACACTGAACTTGACAATTTTGTTCGTGCCACCTTGTTGAATAATGTTTGCGACTTTGAAAATGTCCGTTTTGTAGTTTCTTCCAATGGTCTTTTTTACCACAAGTAAAACATTCAGCTATATCATTAACCGCATTTCTACGTCTTATATATATACTAAATATTTTATCTAGTTTTTCTACTAACTTTTTACGTGGTGTTTTTTTTGCCATTTGAGTAGTTTTCCTAACT
>Ga0255048_10003020_pt1 | contig 10421 bp, 6 predicted proteins | sample JV7_2_2_MG_FD_183619 | JGI IMG/M metagenome (GOLD analysis project Ga0255048, IMG submission 183619) | Seawater microbial communities from Jervis Inlet, British Columbia, Canada - JV7_2_2 | ecosystem: Environmental > Aquatic > Marine > Inlet | place: Canada: British Columbia | collected 2016-10-06
TCCATCCCGCTTCGAAAGGAACCGCCAGTTCATGTGACTGGCCTACGTATCGAGTCTCAGCTATCACCGCGGAGGACTCCGGTGCCTCTCCATGCTCCCTCGAGAAGCGGACACGGGCACTTTCGAGCAGTTCCGCTGCGGCAGCCGAGAGACGATCCGAGCCCTCGGCGAGAAGAACGGTGCGGGACAGATCGGCGCTGGGTCGTGCCAGCAACAAGCCCAGCGCCGAGAACACTCCAGAGAGAGGTGGAACCAGGATCGTTCTCATACCCAGGGACCTGGCCAATCGGGATGCATGAAGACCACCTGCCCCTCCAAAGGCGACGAGCACCGACTCCCGGGGATCGGCGCCTTCTTCGACCGAGACCGCTCTGAGTGCCCGTTCCATATGGTTGTCGACGACCTCGATGATCCCGGCTGCCGTCGCCTCTGCGCTTAGCCCGAGAGTCAGTCCGAGCCGATCGATCGCAACATGGGCGGCGTCGGCATCCAACTCGACCTGCCCACCGAGGAGTAGGACCTTGGGGATGGCACCGAGAAGAAGATTGGCGTCGGTGATCGTCGCCTCAGTGCCTCCGATGCCGTAGGCGGCGGGTCCAGGATCGGCGCCCGCGGAGCGGGGACCGACACGGAGTGCTCCTCCGGCATCGGCCCAGGCGATGCTGCCACCCCCGGCTCCGACGGTGTGGACCGCCTTCGAGGGCACCCGATTGACCCGTCCCCCGATCTTGTGTACTGCACCTCCTGAAGCGATGCCATCGACCCGGCAGACGTCTGTTGATGTTCCCCCCATGTCGAAGCTGATGACCGAGTCGAAGCCTTTCGCTCTCCCCAATTCAGCCGCGGCGACTACTCCAGCGGCGGGACCGGAAAGCACGAGACGACCCGCCGCCTCCGCCCCTGCCGCAAACTGAGCAAGGGCACCCGCCGAGGTCATCACCATCTTGGATTCCATGGGCAGTGTCTGATCGAGTGCGTCGAGATAGCCCGAGACCGTGGGTGTGAGGTAGGCGTTCAACACAGTCGTCGCCACCCTTTCGAACTCGCGGAAAGGTGGGGAGACGTCGGCACCAACGGAGACCGGCACTGAGAGCCGGCTCCGGACCGCATCGGCGATCCTCCGCTCCTCGGCCGGGTCCTCGTAGGAACGGACCAGGGCAACGGCTACGACATCAGGGGCGGTAGCGCCGAGGGCATCGATCACGGCGTCGATGTCGCCCGAGTACCCAATTCGTCTTTCCCTTGGCACCAGGGGGAGAGGGCGGTCATCAAAAGAGTCATACAGGGACGGTCTGGCCTGTCTGCCGATCTCGACGACATCCTCGAAGCCACGCGTCGTGACCAGAGCCACCCGGGCACCGTTGCCCTGAAGAAGCTGATTTGTCGCCACCGTCGTCCCGTGAAGGAAGATCGATGTATCCGATGGTTGATCCTCGAGAGCTGTTGTCACTCCCCTGTCTTCAGGACTTGTCGTCGGCACCTTTCGTCCCGAAACCGATTGGCCGTCGAAGATCACCAGATCGGTGAAGGTTCCTCCAACGTCGACCCCGAATGTCACAGCCACGCGATTACCCTTCGCCGCCCATGCCGGTATCAGCCGGGCCCACGCCCAACCCCAACGCAATGAAGTTCTCTGTGGGTGTGCCGGTGGGAGGTCCAAGCACATTTGTTGCAGGCGCACCTACCGATGATCCACTTGCCGAGCGTCTGCTTGCCGTGGATGGCGTCACCAGCTTCTTCATGACCGCGGATTTTGTCACCATCTCGAAGACTCCGGACGCCTCATGGGACACGATCCAAACCGAGGCGACGGAGATCCTAGAGAGCCATTTCGGCAACTGACCCCTACAGAGGGTCGATCAGGGAACCTGGACCCATACCGGGCGGGTGACTCCGTCGGTTCCTGTGGCAAGCACTACGACACTCCACCCACCGTCTGCCCTTTGCGCCCCTCCAATGATCTCTGTGGACCCAGTCAGCTGTTTTGCAGCCTCACCCACCTCGGCGGGAACGTCGGCAAGAGCCAATTGCTCGGGGCTCGGTGCAGCGACTGCGCTTATCTGCGGGGGAAGCGCGATACGAGGACCGGAGTCGCCGACGACCACCTCAACAGTGGCGACAACGGGAGGCTGACGTCGATAGATCTCATCGTCTTTTGCCAGCAAATACCTGACGAGGACTGTCACCTCGTATCGGAGAGGTTCTAGTTCGGTCGCATCAAGACTGCCCACCGATTCGACAAAGATCCTCGTCCCGTCCGGAGCCGACGGAAGAGGAATCCCTGCCGGCATCAGAGATGCCAGCGTGGTGCTGTGTTGCTCGGATCCGTCGATGGTGAAGTACTCGGCGATGAACCATTCCGCATGGGCAACAGCTTGATCGAGCAGTCTCTCCGGGTTCACGGCAAATAGATCGGCCTCGGCTACCACGACAGGGCTGGTGACAACCGGCGGCGGCGCCGGCACAGGGACCACCGGCTCGGCGGGCCCGGCAGCCGGGAGTGGGTCGGCCACTACAACTGACGGCGGTGCCTCCTGAGGACGGTTGCTCATGAACGAATAGGCGAGAGCCCCCAATACGACGGCTCCGGCTATCGCAAAGATGATCCACTGACGGTCGCCTTTCTTCTGGTCGAGCGTCTCCCAGGGGATTCGCTCATAGACCTCGCTTCTCTCCTGCTCCATTCATCGAACGTATGGGCTGCTCACGGGTGGTTCAAGGGGTACGACCCGGTATCCATAGGAACTTCCTGCACACAGCTATCGTTTCGCTGGTAATGGCAGTCAACCCCGACCCGAAGCCGGGCCGCTGGATCCTTCCCCTGGTCATCCTTGCGATGGTTGGTTTCACCTACTTTTTTGTAGGTGCCCTGCCCGCAGCCGAGCCCGATCCGACCATCCCCGTCGCAGTCGTCACCACCACGACTTTGGGCGAAACCACAGAAACCACAGTCCCCAGTTCAGGCGGAGGGGCGGTGGACGCCGAGACCCAGGCGTATCTGGATGAACTCGATGCCATCAACGCCGAACTACAAGTTCTCGACACCGAAATGGTCGCGGTCAACGCCGGTTTCGACGCTGACCCCCGCGAGATTCCTTTCGGAGACGCAGAGATCAGGCTGGAAGCGGTAGCAGTCGAGACCCAGGCCCTTGCGGACCGAGTGGCGGCACTGTCGGTTCCGGTTGGACTCGAGGCAAACCAGGAAGTCCTCAAGACGGCGATCGACTTCTGTGCCGGTGCCGCCCAGGATGCCATCGACGGCTTGAGGTCCACCGACAGTGGTGAGTTACGGCAAACCGCCATCGTCGCCTACACCAGTTCCGCCGGCGACTTCGCCAACGAGGTCCAGAACACGAAGATCGCCGCCGGCGCCGAATAGGGAAATGGCCGGCGAACCGGCCATTTCGTCATCAGTTATCAGATGTCGTAATAGAGCTCGAACTCGTGGGGATGGGGCCGCAGCCTGATCGCATCGACCTCATTCTCGATCTTGTAGTCGATCCAGGCACTGATCAGTTCCTCCGAGAACACCCCACCCTGCAACAGGAAGTCGTGATCGTCAGCGAGAGCCGCAAGCGCCTCGTCCAGGCTTCCCGGCACCGATGGCAAGCCCTCCAGCTCGGCAGGCGGCAGGTCATATATGTCCTTGTCCACCGGGGCAGGGGGCTCGATACGATTCTGCACCCCGTCGAGGCCGGCCATGAGCATTGCTGCGAAAGCCAGGTATGGGTTGGCCGCGGGATCGGGGCAACGGAACTCGAGTCGCTTGGCAGCCGGAGCCTGGGAGTACTGCGGGATTCGAATCGCTGCCGATCGGTTCCGGCTCGAATACACCAGGTTCACCGGTGCCTCATATCCTGGCACCAACCGGTGGTACGAGTTGGTCGTCGGGGCAGCAAACGCCAGGACGGCTGCTGCATGCTTCAGCAAGCCGCCGATGTACCAGCGGGCCATGTCCGACAGTCCGGCGTAGCCAGCCTCATCGAAGAAGAGAGGCTCTCCGTTCTTCCACAGCGACTGGTGGGTGTGCATCCCCGAACCGTTGTCCTCGAAGACCGGCTTTGGCATGAAGGTCACCGACTTGCCCGCCTGCCAGGCGGTGTTCTTCACGATGTACTTGTAGAGCGTCACGTTGTCTGCTGTCCGGAGCAGAGTGTCGAATCGCATGTCGATCTCGGCCTGCCCGGCCGTCCCAACCTCGTGGTGCTGGACCTCGATCTCGATCCCGGCGGCTTCGAGGTTCGCGGTCATCTCCGAACGGAGGTCCTGAAAATGGTCAGTGGGTGGAACCGGGAAATAGCCCTCTTTGTACCGGGGCTTGTATCCCAGGTTGCCGCCTTCCTCTTCTGCTCCGGAGTTCCACGCACCCTCGACCGAGTCGAGGTAGTAGAAACCGGAATGCTGGTTCTGTCCGAACCGGACATCATCGAATATGTAGAACTCCGCCTCCGGCCCCCAGTACGAGGTGTCGGCCAGTCCCGTGCTCTGGAGATATTCCTCCGCCTTCTTTGCGATATAGCGGGGGTCCCGATCGTACGGAATGCCGGTGATCGGATCATTGACAAAGCAATAAAGGATCAGAGTCTTTCGATCGCGGAACACGTCATCGACGGCAGTGTTCGGGTCCGGGATCAGGATCATGTCCGATTCCTGGATCTCCTGGAAACCGCGGATCGAAGAGCCGTCAAAGCCGAAACCGTCCTCGAAGGAATCCTCGGTCAATTGCTTGACTGGAACAGTGAAGTGCTGAACCTGGCCGGGCAGATCACAGAATCGAAGATCGATGAATTCGTATCCCTCGTCGGCCACGAGGGACAGGACGTCAGTAGCCGTCTTGGTCACAATGCCTCCTTGCACACATTTGTCTGAACTTAGAACGGAATTTGTATCGGCGACGGGTTTCTCGCCAATTGCGGAAATGTGAACTCTCTGTTTCCGGTCACCGTGCCGACCACTGATGCCGGTGACTACCGTCGCAGAAGGTCATGCCAGCCACTGTCGTTTTAGGCGCCCAATGGGGTGACGAGGGGAAGGGTCGAGTCGTCGACTATTTCGCCGAGTCTGCCGACTTCGTCGTCCGCTATCAGGGTGGCAACAACGCCGGTCACACTATCGTTGTCGGTGATCAGAAGTTGGCGCTGTCCCTGATCCCGTCGGGGATCCTCTACCCCGATTGCACTCCGGTGATCGCATCCGGGACCGTCATCGACCCCGCCGTGCTCCTCGCCGAGATGGATATGGTCGCCGAGAAGAACCTCGACCCATCACGGGTTCGAATCTCTTCGAACGCGCATCTGATAATGCCTTACCACCGCAAGTTGGATGCGGCGATCGAGCGTTATCTGGGTAAGAATCAGATCGGAACCACCAAGAAGGGGATCGGCCCGGCATACACCGACAAATATGCCAGGTTCGGCATAAGGGTCCAGGATCTCTTCGACCCCAAGATCTTCCGGGAGAAAGTCGAAGCGGCCCTCGAAGACAAGAACAAGATCCTCCCCAGGGTTTACAACACGCTGCCCATGGACGCCGACGAGATCACAGACGAATACCTCGAATATGCCGACCGGCTCCGTCCCCACGTCACCGACACATCGAGACTCCTCTGGGATGGCCTTCAGGCAGGCAAGAACGTCCTCTTCGAAGGGGCCCAGGGAACTCTCCTCGACATCGATCACGGCACCTATCCGTTCGTCACCTCCTCGAACCCGACAGCTGGAGGCGCTGCGGTCGGGTCCGGGATCGGCCCGAAGGCGATCGACGAGATAATTGGGGTCACCAAGGCATACATATCGCGGGTGGGCACCGGACCGTTCCCGACCGAGCTCCAGGACGAGACCGGCGACCGCATGATCGAGCTTGGCGGAGAGTATGGAACCGTCACCGGGCGCCGGCGCCGCTGTGGCTGGCTCGATTTACCAGCACTCCGCTATGCGGTTCGGGTCAACACTTTCACCAGGCTCTTCATAACGAAATTGGACATCCTTTCCGCCTTCGACACCATCAAGGTCGCCACGGCCTATATATCCGAGGGCGAGACCTTCGACGAGTTCCCTTCACAGCAGAGTGTCCTCTATCACTGTGAGCCCACCTACGACGAGCTTCCCGGGTGGAATGTGGACATCACGAAGGTTCGTGAGTTCGCGAAGCTTCCCGCTGAAGCCAGGGCATATATCGAGTACGTTCAAGGGGCAGCAGACGTTCCGATCGGATGGGTTTCGGTTGGGCCGGAGCGAAGTCAACTGATCGAGATCTCATGAAGGTCCTAATAATCGGTGGCGGAGGGCGCGAGCACGCGATGGGTTGGAAGCTCGCCCAGTCATCTCGCGTGGACGAGCTGATGTCGCTTCCCGGCAACCCCGGCCTGGCCGAGCTTGGACCGGTAGTGGACGGGATTCCCCCTACCGATGTCGGTGCCATCGCTGCAATGGCAAAGCTGCACGGTGTTGACCTCGTCGTCGTCGGGCCAGAAGCGCCACTGGCCGCAGGTGTTGTCGACGCCATGTCTGCGCTGGGAATTCCGGCCTTTGGCCCCACCCGTGCCGCCGCTCGACTCGAGTCATCGAAGGCCTTTGCCAAAGAAGTCATGGACCGCGCAGCGGTGCCAACTGCGGCCTCTGAGTCCTTCGTTCGGCCCGACTCGGCGAAGGGCTATCTCGACGAACTGGACGGGCCCTACGTGGTCAAGGCCGACGGTCTGGCCGCGGGCAAGGGCGTTCTGGTCACCGAGTCACGCGTCGACGCCAAGTCGTGGGTCGACCACTGCTTCGGTGGAGGGTTCGGCGAGGCCGGTTTCTCGGTGCTCATCGAGGACTATCTCGAAGGGCCCGAAGTCAGCGTGTTCGCAGTTTGCACAGAGAATGGCGCAGTGGCATTGGACCCGGCCCGGGACTACAAGCGTCTTCTCGAAAACGACGAGGGCCCAAATACCGGCGGCATGGGGGCGTACTCCCCCGTGACCGACCTGCCGCCTGACCTTGTGGAACGAACGATGTCGGAAGTGATCGAGCCGACGCTGGCCCAAATGGCCGAGGCCGGAAGTCCCTTCACTGGTTTCCTCTACGTCGGCCTTGTCCTCGCCGAAGATCGGCCAAGAGTCCTTGAGTTCAATGTCCGTCTCGGCGATCCGGAAACACAGGCGGTGCTGCCCCGGATGACCAGCGACTTCGTCGACGTCCTCGAAGGAGCAACCCCGGAGTGGTCGGAAACCGTGACAGTGAATGTCGTTCTCGCCTCTCCTGGATATCCGACCGCACCCGACCTCGGGGCCGTCATCAATGGTCTCGATCGGGTGCCAGAAGACGTCCTCGTCTTCCAGGCCGGCACCGAGAAGGATGGAAAAGACTTGCTGGTCGCAGGGGGGCGCGTTCTCAATGTTGTCGGCAAAGGCACCAGCGTGACCCTGGCCCGGGAGCGGGCCTACACCGCAGCGGCCGAGATCAACTGGCCCGGTATGCAAATGCGGACCGACATCGGGGTCTGACTCAGGGCAGCAGCTCGTCGAGGAAATAGACAATGTCCGTCTCGCGATCACTGGCCACGACCACCTCTCCCGTCATGATCGCGTTCAGAGCATCGTCCATCCGGTCCGTCCAGGGCGTCAGGTGGCCGCCACTGGTCGTGTAGCCCACACCTTCGTTCTGGACTGTCAACACCAGGTCGTTCACTTCACCGGTCTCGAAGAACGTCGAGATGGCGGCCTCGATGCCGACATCGAGTCTCTTCACTACCGAGGTCAGGATTCGACTCTGGACGAACTCGATCTCCTCCAAATCCATACCTATGTTCTCACCAAAGACCGGTGCCTCAACCCACTGATCGGAGTCGACACCGATCGACCAGACATTGGCGCCATCGTCGCGACCGATCTTTGCCGCCCAGTCGATGGCCCCCCAAACCGAAAAGCCCGCTGGGGCGAAGACAACATCGGCACCCAGCGCATGCAGATGCCGAGCTGCCGCTTCACCCATCGTCGGGCTGGCGAACCCACTCTGATCAAAGCGGATCTCATTCCAGCCCGAGAGATAGACGGAGACAATGTCAACCGAGGAGTCGAGGTAGGCCACTCCCTGCTCAAACCCGGTCTGGAATTGCCAGATCACCTGGATGTCGGCACCACCGACGAACCCGACGGTGCCGGTATCGGAGGCCATGGCGGCGGCCGCGCCCGCCAGGAAGCCCATTTCGGCATTGGCGGAAAAGATACAACTCATGTTGGGCGGTATCCCCCCATTCTCATCATCGAACCAGAAGTAGAAATCGTCAGTGCAGTCGATGAACACGAATTCCGTTTCGGGGTTATCAACCACCATCTCCTGAGTGAATCCGAACTGCGCCCATTCGAGGATGACGAGAGGAGTCCCGAGGGACACCTGTTTCTCGATTTCATCCGCCCGGGACGAATGCTCCTCTCGTTCCACTATCACCAGATCCGGATTGCTCTCCCGGGCCGCATCCACTCCGGCACCAATGACGTCGCCGAAGGAGCCGTCGCCACGCCCATCCCACCAAACGATTACGTCCGGAGGAGGGTCGGGAAGCAAGGTGACAATCAGGATCGTTACCGCCGCCGCCAGGGCCGCCACCGCTCCTCCAAACGCCCACAAGCGACGTCTGGCTCTCTTGGCCAGGGCCGTCTCGCGCTCGACACGATCGACCTTGGCCCTTTCTTCACCATCGCGAAGCTCGACCGATGAGTCGAGATAGGCCTCCTCCCCTGATGTGAGTCGGAGGGTGGTAGCGCTTCTCCACCCCTCGGCCCCTTGTAGTCGGTCGCCTCGAAGCAGGTAGTCATCCGACTGGAAGTTCTCCACCCACTCGATGGCAGCAGCACCGAGCACCATGACACGGTCGAGATCCTCGGAATGCTCTTCGATCCAGGCGCCCAGCTGTGGCCATTCCGAGATCAAATACTCATGGGCGATCTCTACCACGGCAGCACCGGAAGCATCACGGCCGAAAGTCAACAAGCGTCTGTCGCCGAACGCTTCGAGGACTCCCTGGAGCGCCACGCGATCGCCGCCCAGGTCGAGAACCTCTCTGATCGCGGCCGGTCGGGCGGTGCTCTGCGTGTCTCCTCTGGAGACCATCCTCATGAACAACTGCTCGACAAGGTCCTGGGCTTCGTCGTCCATCTCACCGAGGATCTGGTCGGCGCCACCGGTCAAAGCCCCGTGGAGCCCGCCGATATCGTTGTAGCCCTCGAGGTTGAGGCCATTGGACGATCGCTCGAACATCTCGAACAGGGTGAACTGAAGAAGAGGGAGAGCACCGGGTTCGTCGCCCATATCGGAGATGAGTTGCGCCAGAAGCTCGGGCTCCACAGCCCTGCCGGCCCCACGCGCCGGTTCCACGATTGCTCTCTCAATCCCCAACGCCGACATCGGGCCGACGCTGACAGCCGACTCGGCAAACACCGCGGCCAACGACGGCATGGAGAGGGGCCGGTCGTAGTAGTCAGCTCGGAGGGTGGCCACCACCCTGAGCCGGCTGCGTGGATCTCGAATTGCCCTTGCGATCGACTCGCCAAATAGAGAAGCCTCTTCGGGCTCGGCCAGGGTGAACAGCTCTTCGAACTGGTCGATCACCACGGCTAATGATCGATCGACGAGGGCCGCCAGCGCAGCCGGGTCTGTCTCCAACCGTCGCAGGATCGTGGCCCGTGACCCGAACCCGGCACGATCGAGGGTGCCGGCCAACTCCCAAAGGGGGCGAGCACCGGGTTGAAACAGGACCACTGTCTCGCCGCCGGCGCGGAGTGCGGGGATGACACCGGCTCGGGCGGCGCTCGACTTCCCCGACCCCGACGGTCCGATAATCGAAACAAACCCGGCACCGTCGCTGAGACGATCGAGCACCTCGGAAACAAGGTCCTCACGGCCGAAGTAGACGTCGGCATCCTCCTCGGAGAAGGCCCGCAGGCCCCGGTAGGGATTACCGCCATCGCCAGAAGTCGTGGTGAAATCGGCAAGGGTCGGATCCTGGAGCAACACTCTCTCCTCCAGGTCACGAAGCGCTTCCGATGGCTCGATGCCGAGCTCTTCGGCGAGCAGCCTCTGGAAGTCGCCGTACTCACGAAGGGCGTCTGCCTGCCGTCCGGAGCGGTATAGGGCCAGCATCATCAACCGGCGTGGCTCCTCACGTAGCGGCTCACTCTCGATGACTCGTCGGCAGTACTCACGGGTTTGATCGAGCTCTCCCTGATCCAGGTGAAGACCGGCAAGCGCCTCGAGAGCATCGGCTCTCATCTCGGTGAGGGAGCGAATGTAGCCCTGGGCGAACTCCTCATAGGCAAAATCAGATAGCGGTGACGCCGACCACAGCGAGACCGCCCTTTCCAGTTTTGGCAGGCCTGTTGCGGTGTCGCCGGTGCGGACTGCGGAAGTTCCGTCTCTGATCAATCGTTCGAATTGGAGGGCGTC
>Ga0255048_10003022_pt1 | contig 10416 bp, 7 predicted proteins | sample JV7_2_2_MG_FD_183619 | JGI IMG/M metagenome (GOLD analysis project Ga0255048, IMG submission 183619) | Seawater microbial communities from Jervis Inlet, British Columbia, Canada - JV7_2_2 | ecosystem: Environmental > Aquatic > Marine > Inlet | place: Canada: British Columbia | collected 2016-10-06
CGCCCAGGAGAGGAACCATGCGCGATCTGTCCATGCACGGAATCACACCCGAGGCCGAGATCTATTGGGATCTCGCCACACCGGTCCTGGTGGAGCACACGTTGCAGCGCGGCGAGGGGATTCTCGCGCACAAGGGCCCGCTCGTCGTCGACACCGTCCCGTACACCGGCAGGAGCCCGAAGGACAAGTTCATCGTCAAGGAAGAGACCACCGAGAACGACATCTGGTGGGGCGACGTCAATCATCCTGTCGAACCGGAGGTGTACGACGCCCTCTACAAACGTGTGACTGAGCATCTCGGTCAGCGTGATCTCTACGTGCAGGATGTCTACGCCGCAGCGGATCCTGAGCACCAGCTTGCCGTTCGTGCGATCACCGAGAGTCCCTGGCACGCCCACTTCGTTCGGAACATGTTCCGTCTTCCCCGGATGTTTGAGCACGACGACACCATCGAACCGTTCATGCCGGACTTCACGATTGTCCATGCCCCGAATTTCAAGGCGATCCCAGAACGCGACGGAACCCGCAGTGAAGTGTTCATCATGATCAGCTTCGTGCACAAGGTGCTGCTGATTGGCGGCTCGAGCTACATGGGCGAGATGAAGAAGTCCGTGTTCTCTGTCATGAACTACCTTCTGCCGAAGTCGGGGGCGCTCTCAATGCATGCTTCCGCCAATGTTGGCAAGGCCGGCGATTCTGCTGTGATCTTTGGACTCTCCGGGACAGGTAAGACGACTCTGGCGACCGATCCGTCGCGCAAGATGATCGGTGATGACGAGATTGGTTGGGGCGACGACGGCATCTTCAACATCGAAGGTGGCTCGTATGCAAAGACGATCAGCCTCTCTGAGGAGGATGAGCCGCTGATCTTCGAAGCTGCGAACAAGTTCGAGACACTTCTCGAGAATGTTGTTCTGAACCCCGAGAGCCGAATGGTTGAGTGGGAGGATGGGTCCAAGACCGAGAACACACGTTGCTCGTACCCACTGGTTCATCTGCCCAACGTGGTGAAGAGCGGGGTGGCCGGACATCCGAAGAACATCGTGTTCCTTTCGGCCGACGCGTTCGGTGTGTTGCCTCCGATCTCCCGCCTCTCCAAGGAACAAGCGATGTACTACTTCGTTTCGGGTTACACGGCGAAGCTCGCCGGTACCGAGCGCGGTGTCAACGAGCCCGTTGCAACCTTCTCGCCTTGCTTTGGTGCCCCTTTCCTGCCGTTGCCTCCGTCGTACTATGCCGATGTGCTCGCAGAGAAGATCGACGAGTTCGATCCGGCTCTGTGGATGATCAACACTGGCTGGACGAGCGGTCCGCACGGTGTTGGATATCGAATCAAGATCCCGCACTCACGAGGCATGCTCAATTCGGCGCTCGCTGGCGACCTCGATGACATCGAGTTTGCTAAGGATCCGATCTTCGGCCTCTCAGTGCCAACGGAGGTGCCGGGGGTTCCGTCCGAACTGCTGATGCCGCGGGGCACTTGGGATGACAAGGACGCATACGACGTTCAGGCGAAGAAGCTCGCCGGAATGTTCAAGGAGAACTTCAAGCAGTACGCCGGAGGCGTTGCCGAGTCCGTGGTCAGGTCAGGTCCAAAGGGATAGGCATATCAGGACAGAGATGAGCCGGCGAACTGCGTGGTCGCCGGCTCTCTCGCGTAGCCTCTACGTACGGAACTTGGTCGCTTCGACCGCTGCGTCCCTGATGATCTGAGCGGGAGCGAATCGGTCGCCGAGTCGTTCCTCGAGCTTCTCGAGCTTGGCGAGGACCACGTCCGCCCCCATCTGATCGATCGTGAAGAACGGTCCTCCACGGAACGGCGGATAGCCGAGGCCGAAGACCGCTCCGACATCACCATCGCGGGCCGATCGCAGAATCTCCTCCTGCAAGCACAGTGCGGCTTCGTTGATGAATGCCATCGTCAGCCGCTCGGTGACGTCCTTCTTTGAAACAGGAACCCGGTCGCCGAGACCGAGGGCGTCATAGACCGTCCGGTCAACGCCGCCCCGCTTCCCGTCCGTGTACTTGTAGAAGCCCCAGCCGTTCTTACGGCCCTTGCGATCATCCTCGATGAGACCGGCCATCATGTCCGGACCCTTCATGCGGTCACCGAACGCCTCGTGAAGGATGACAGCGACATGAGCGCCAACGTCGATTCCGACCTCGTCGGTGAGCAGCAGAGGGCCAACAGGGAAACCCCAGTCCTCCATCGCCATGTCGATCGCCTCAACAGAGGCACCCTCCTGGAGGAGGAACGCTGCCTCGTTGAGATACGGTCCAAGCAATCGGGATGTGTAGAAGCCCGTACCGTCGTTGACGACGATGACCGTCTTGCCCTGTTCCTTGCCAACCTGGACGGCAGTGGCCGTGACCCAGTCCGCAGTCTTCTCCGTTGTGATGACCTCAAGAAGCGGCATCTTCTCCACCGGGGAGAAGTAGTGCATGCCCACGACATTCTCCGGACGAGCCGAAGCATCTGCGATCTTGGTTATCGGGAGCGTCGATGTGTTCGATGCGAAGATTGCCTTCTCGTTGACGACGTCTTCGGTCTCCGAGAGAATTGACTTCTTGAGGTCCAGGTCCTCGAATACCGCCTCGATGACGAGGTCGGTGTCGGCGAAGCCATCCCACGTGGCCGAACCGGTAACGCGGTTGAGTACCTGATCCACCTCGAACGGTGACATGCGTCGACGTTTCGCTTGCTTGGTGACGTACCGGTTCACGTAGGCGAGACCACGGCCAACGCCTTCGTTGTCGATCTCTTTGATTCGAACGTTCTTGTGCGCCTTGAGTGTGGACACCGCAGCGATTCCGCCACCCATGAGCCCGCCCCCCAGAACGGCAACGTTCTCGACTGCAACGGGGTTGGCGTCCGAGTCGATTCCCGTGTCGGCCTTGAGCTGTGTTGTTGCAAAGAAGATGGATTGGAGCGCCTTGGACTCTGGGGTCATCACCAACTCAGCGAAGAATCGTATCTCTGCCGCAACCCCAGCGGCTCGGCCCTGCTCCGCACCGATCTTGATGGCTTCAAAGGCACGCTTCGGCGCGGGATAGTGGCCCTTGGTCTGGGTCATCATCGTGTCGTACGCCTTCTTCCACAAGACCTTGCGACCAGCCGGATTCTTCTCAAGCGCGAGCTTCTGGAGATTGTCTGTCGACACATTGAGCGCAATGACCAGGTCTTCTGGTTCCGCATCGATTGCCTCAGCTGCTTGTGTCCTTGCCACTTCGATGAGGACCGCTGGGGGTACTACCTCGTTCACGAGTCCGAGCTTCTTTGCCTTGAAGTGACGAACCGGCTTGCCGCCCATGATCATCTCAAGACCGGCCGCGAGACCGACGAGTTCGGGCAGTCGCTGGGTTCCGCCAGCGCCGGGGATCAGTCCGAGCTGGACTTCCGGCTGTCCCAACTGAGTCCTCGTGCTCTTCGAGCAGATCCTGTATGAACACGTCAACGCGAGTTCGAGGCCACCACCGAGGCATGCCCCGTGGATCGCTGCGATGACGGGCTTTCCGTGTTCAGTGTGCAGGGCCTCAATCCGGTCGAAGATACCGTGAAGCGTCGTTAGGCCAGTAACAGCCTCTTCTGCGGTTGTCATGCTGGCAAACATGCGAATGTCAGCCCCGGCGAGGAAGTCACGCTTGGCCGATCCGAACACGACTGCCTTGACGTCGTCCTGTTCCAGGCGAGTAACGACGTCGAAGAGTTCCGTGAGGAGGTCCTCGCCGAGGGTGTTCATCGACTCGTCCTTGCGGTCGATGAGGACTGTTGCGACGCCGTCGTCGTTGAGATCGAAGTGGAAGTTCTCGTAGGTCATCGGGTCACCTCTCCAGGACGACGGCCGCACCGAGGCCCCCTGCCGCGCATTGGGTGACGAGGGCGGTGCCTCCACCTCGCCTTTCGAGTTCGTTCGCCATGGTCATGATCTGTCGTGCGCCGGTAGCGGCGAACGGGTGGCCGATGGATATCGACCCTCCGTAGATGTTGAACTTGTCCATGTCGATCTCTCCGATGGCCTTCTTGCGACCGAGACGCTTGTTTGCGAATTCGTCTGATGCGAATGCTTGGACGTTCGAGAGGACCTGGGCTGCAAATGCCTCATGCATATCAACAACGTCGATGTCGTCAAGCGTCATACCTGCCCTGTCGAGGGCCAGTGGTGTGGCGAACGCAGGTCCCATGAGAAGTTGCCAGTTCGGGTCGAGCGCGGCGAACGCATATGACTTCAAGTAGGCCTTCGGCTCGTACCCGAGCGCCTTCGCGACCGACTCGTCCATCAGGAGAAGGGCGGATGCTCCGTCGGTGAGAGGAGATGCGTTGGCTGCCGTAACGGATCCGTACTTCTTGTCGAAGACTGGCCGCAGCCCAGAGAGCTTCTCGAGGGTTGAATCGGTTCGGGGGATATTGTCGCGGACGACCGTGTCCGTGTACTTCGGAGGAACGCCGTACGGCATCACTTCCTGATCGAAGATTCCCGACTCCCAGGCCTCGATCGCCTTGGCATGAGAGTGGACAGCAAACTCATCCTGGGCCTCCCTGGTGATCCCGTTCTCTTTGGCCATGTCCTCGGCACTGTGACCCATTGTCTTACCCGTCGAACGTTCGGCGATCGCTGGCGGGTTCGGAGCGAGGTCCTTGGGTCTGAGCTGCGACAGCGCCTTCACTTTCGAAGGGGCGTCCTTTGCGGCATTGGCCTGCATCAGAATCTCGACGAAGCGGTCTGAGTACATGATCGGCGGCTTCGACAGTGAGTCAGCTCCGCCTGCGATCACGATGTCTGCGTCTCCGAGGAGAATCGACTTGGCTCCGTCCGCGAACGACTGCGTCGACGTTGCACATGCCCGTGACACGGAATACGCATCGACGGTTTGCGGGAAGGGTCCTGCGAGGACGATCTCCCGTGCGATGTTCGGAGAACCGACGTCGGCCACCACCGCTCCGTAGACGACCTGGTCAACGGTGTTGGCATCGATTCCTGTTCTCGCAACGAGTTCGGCGACGACGCCGCTGGCGAGATCAAGTGTCGACTCCTTGCGGAACACGGATCCCGACTTGGCGAATGGTGTGCGGAGACCGTCGACGATCGCGACGCGTCGTGCCTTCTTGGTGGGTGACATCAGCTGCCTCAATTCTTGAGCGTTCGCTCAAGATTCTAGGGCAGTGGCTTTGCTTGCGGTTCACCACGTTCGCCTCGGCGTTCAAGAACACCCTCCTCGCGAGGGCAGGCAGTTCGCGCCCGCAACCAGAGGCATTGATACCGCCGAACCGGAGACAGCGGCCGGATGCCTCGCGACGCTCATGGCCAACGAAACGCTGGAGGACGCGATCCCCACGTATCGCGGCGCGCGCCGGTACTGAGACTTCTATGCATCCAAGCGAACGACTCACTAAGTTCTTCGCATGGCAGACTCGGATTATGCAGGTGCGTACCAGCGCTCCCTCGACGATCCATCAGGATGGTGGGGCGAAATCGCCGAGCGCATCGACTGGTACACGAAGTGGGACACTGTGCTCGACGCATCAGCAAAGCCAGTGGCTCGATGGTTCTCGGGTGGCAGCCTCAACACCTGCCATAACGCGCTGGACCGACATGTGGCGAACGGTCGGGGAGATCAGGCAGCCCTGATCTACGACAGCGCCGTGACGGACACGGTGGTCACGTACACCTATCGAGAGCTGCTCGACGAAGTTGCTCGATTCGCGGGAGTGCTCGCCGGCGCCGATGTTGGCAAGGGTGACCGTGTCGTCGTGTACATGCCGATGATTCCCGAGGCTGTCATCACCATGCTCGCGTGCGCACGCATCGGGGCCATCCACTCTGTGGTCTTCGGTGGATTCGCGGCGAAGGAACTCGCGAACCGTATCGATGACTGTGATGCAAAGGCTGTTGTGTCCGCTTCCTGTGGCATAGAGATCGACCACATTATTGAGTACAAGCCTCTTCTTGATGCTGCGATTGAGATTGCCGACCACAAGCCCCTGCATTGCATCATCTACCAACGTCCCATGGCCACCGCCGCGATGCAGGTGGGGCGGGATCGTGACTGGGCGGAGGAAATGTCCGTGGCCGAACCGCATGCCTGTGTGCCCGTTCTGGCGACCGACCCCCTGTACATCCTGTACACGTCAGGCACTACGGGGCAACCGAAGGGAATCATCCGCGACAACGGCGGTCATGCGGTCGCTCTGAACTGGACCATGGACGCCATCTATGACGTTCAACCGGGCGAGGTCTATTGGGCCGCGTCGGACGTGGGGTGGGTGGTAGGCCATTCCTACATCGTCTATGGGCCATTGCTCTACGGGTGTACGACGGTGCTGTACGAGGGCAAGCCCGTTGGGACACCAGACGCCGGAGCGTTCTGGCGCGTCATTGCAGAACACGGCGTTTCATCCATGTTCACCGCTCCAACAGCGCTTCGGGCAATCAGGCAACAGGACCCCGAGGGTGACGACATAGACAACTACGACCTGAGCTCGTTGCGATCGCTGTTTCTGGCAGGCGAGCGTTGCGATCCGGACACCTTGGCCTGGGCGCAGAGCAAGCTGGGCGTGCCGATCATCGATCACTGGTGGCAGACCGAAACCGGCTGGGCGATCGCGTCAAGCTGCCTCGGCATCGATACTCCGACGGTGATCCCTGGTTCACCGGGAAGGCCTGCCCCGGGGTGGGACCTGGTTGCCCTCGATCCAGATGGAAACGAGCTGGCACCGGGCGATGTCGGTGCTCTCTGCGTGAGGCTGCCGATGCCCCCCTCAGCATCGCCGACGCTGTGGAATGCGGAGGAACGGTTCGTCAAGGCGTACCTGTCCGGGTTCCCAGGGTTCTATGAGACGGCAGATGCCGGATTCATAGACGAAGCCGGATACGTGCATGTGATGGCCAGAACGGACGACATCATCAATGTTGCTGGCCATCGCTTGTCCACGGGGGCGCTCGAAGAGGTCCTTACGGCTCATGCGGACGTCGCTGAATGTGCGGTTGTCGGGGTCGCCGACGACCTGAAAGGTCAGCTGCCGGTGGGGTTTCTGGTACTCAAGGTTGGTGCCGAGGCAGGGAACGACAAGGTTGTCAGCGAGGTCATTGCCTCGATCCGGAAGACCATCGGCCCCGTGGCGGCCTTCAAGTCTGCCGTGGTCGTCGACCGACTCCCCAAGACGAGATCGGGCAAGATCCTTCGCGGAACGATCGCCCACATCGCAGATGACACCCCTTGGACGATGCCGGCCACGGTCGACGATCCGGTCATCTTCGAGGAGATCACTCAGGCACTGTCCACGTTGGGGTATCCGAAGTGAGTGATCTCACTATTGGGTCGATGCGTCTTGTTGCTGCGGCTGAAGTGGAAGTAACGACGCTCACCGTAGAGGAGGCGATGGAGGCACAGGAATCTGGTGCGCTCTTCGTGGACCTGAGAGACGTGAGGGAGGTGAGACGAGAGGGATGGATTCCGGATTCGTACCACGCCCCACGGGGGATGCTGGAGTTCTGGATCGATCCGGAGAGCCCGTACCACCACGAATCACTCTCATCCGCCGACAGGCTGGTGTTGTACTGCAACCTGGGTTGGCGCTCGGCACTCGCAGCCAAGGCGCTTCAAGACATGGGTCTCACGAACGTGGCCCACCTCGGTGGTGGCATATCCGCATGGCAAGCGCATGGTGGGCCGATTGAGGAGAGACCGGCGTGACCCGGTTGTGGTTGTTCGGGTAGCTCGCGGTTGCTCCATCGAACGTCTCCAGATCGAGAGGGCTGATCGCCTGGCGCGCAACGATCACGTCATCGGGATCGGAATCATCAACGACAGGAGCCGCCCGAGAGGGCGGCTCCTGTTCTCTGACTTCAGTTCAGCTGGCTTAGAAGTCGGCTTCCTGACGGAGGCCGAAGGCCGGGTGGCGGAGGCGGCTCAGCGCCTGCTTCTCAAGTGAGCGAACCCTGGTCGGGCCGAGCTCAAGGTGCTTGCCGATCTCCTCATGGGTACGTGGCAGCCCATCTTCGAAGCCAACACGCTTCGAGAGGATGTATGCCTCGCGGTCAGGGAGACGGTCGATCGCCTCGCGGAGTGCGTCGATCGTTGAGAGTCGCTCGGACTCTGCTACCGGATCGTCCTCGTCATCGTGTGCGACGAAGTCACCAAGCACTGCACCGTCCTCGCCAACGGGCGATTCGAGCGATACCGAGTCAGCAACAAGCTGTGCCTCGAGTACCTGGTCGAGCTTGAGACCAGACTCATCCGACAGCTCTTCTGAACTTGGCTCACGACCGAGCTCTGAGAGCAGACGGTTGCGTGTGCCGTTGAGCGTGAGAAGTGTGTCGTGGAGTGAGTTCGGGAGACGAACGGTGCGTGACTTCTCAGCCACGGCACGCTGCATCGCCTGACGGATCCACCAGGTGGCGTACGTCGAAAACTTGAAACCCTTGCGCCAGTCGAACTTCTCGACTGCACGGATGAGTCCGAGGTTGCCCTCCTGGATGAGGTCAACGAACTCGATGCCGTACTGGCTGCGATAACGCTTTGCCTGGGAAACAACGAGTCGGAGGTTCGCCTGTGCGAAACGGTCCTTTGCGACCTTTCCGTGGCGGGCGACACGCTGAAGCTTGACCTTCTCTGCGCCCTTGACGCCGCCGGCCTCGAGGCGCTCTTCTGCGTCACGGCCTGATTCGATCGCCTGAGCGAGATCGACCTCGTCATCAGCGGTAAGGAGTTCATGGTTGGCGATGTCACCTAGGTATGTGGTGAGGCTGTCGCCGACTTCGGTTGGTGAGTATGCGGTTCTTGCTGTCATGTTGTGAATTCCTTCACATAGTCCTGGTCCCCGGCACGCCAATGTGATTCTCGCATGGCGGTACCAAAGGAGGGGCCTTCTTTGGCGTTTGATGTCTATGAGACGTTTGCGGGAGCTTCTTGGTTCCCGTCGTTCCTGCCCTCGGCATCGAGCCAAGACATCATGAAACGACGCGCGTCATCACGGATCAAAAGGCATCGTATACCAATACGCGGCCCTTGCCTAGTCCCTAATTGTGTCACCTACTGGTCAGTCGATCAGGGCACCGCGGTGGATGATGAGTTCAGGCCGGTCAAGGACTGCGACATCTTCATAGGGGTTCCCATCAAAGAAGACAACGTCGGCCGTATTCCCCTGACTCAGCGAGTTCGCACGCCCCACATAGTCAAATGCAGCGGACGATGTTGCGATCGTGGCGGCCCTGTCCGTGAGGCCGTGGTTTCTGAGGAGCATGGCCTCCGTTGCGATCTCGCCGTGGGGAACCGCGAGGTCGCTACCAGCAAGCACGGTGAGGCCGATCTCTTCTGCGAGAGGGAGGTTCTCCGTCATGCGATCCAGACCGGCCTTGAAGAGCTTCCCGCCGGATGACTCGGCTCCGAGGGCCTCGACCCAGTGTTTCTGGTTTCCCACCGTTGGGACCCAGACGCCGCCGCGTGCGGCAAGAGCGCGGAGGTCCTCTTCTGTGAGAAACGGGCCATGCTCGATCGAGTCAACCCCCGCTGCAACCGCGTCGGACGCGCTGCTCGCCATCGTATGTACGGCAACGCGCGCCCCAGCCTCGTGCGCTGTTTCGACCGCCTCGGTAAGCGTGTCGAGCGGATAGTTGGTGAGGGGCCCGACACCTCTTCGCGGCCAGTCACCGACGATCTTTACCCAACCGCCCCGCGTCTCAGCCCGCGTGCGGATGTGCTCGACCAGATCCTCAGGCTCGACCTCCGCTCCGAATCCCTCCATGTATCCACCCGCTGGATGGATCAACGCCCCCGCGACCTCCACATACGGACGAAGATCGGCATCGTGATCGAGAGACACGAGCGTTGCATCTGTATCGCCGCCCTTGTCGATAATCAGGAGGATGCCTCGCTCGACATGCGTCCACGCCGTCACGGGGATATTCGCCTTCATGAGTTTCTCATCGAGGCCGCTGATGTCGGTCAGCGATGTCATGGTGAGATGGGCGTGCGCATCTGCGAGTCCTGGAAGAGCGAAGAGGCCGGCGGTGTCGATGTGCCGAGTAACACGGTCGTCCGGCTCGACGAACTGGCTTCCGTCGATGGCGAGGTCGTAGGCGTCACCCTCTGGCGGTCTGATTGTGAGCAGAGTCGTCATGAGGCGAGAATACCGGTCAGTAGGCTGCAGCAATGCCTGACGTTCCGTTCGATCTCCCCATCGTGCCCATGGAGGCCAAAGTAGCAACGAAGTGGCCGCAGGACGGGTGGGCATTCGAACCGAAGTGGGATGGCTTTCGTGCGGTCAGTGCACACGATGATTCGCCACGCATTGACTCGCGGAAACAGAAGCCGCTGCTGCGTTACTTCCCCGAACTCGTCTCGGTGGTTGCGAGCCTCCCACGGGGATGCGTTGTCGACGGCGAGGTGCTCGTCGTCGAGCGTGACCGTCTTGCATTC
>Ga0255048_10003024_pt1 | contig 10408 bp, 9 predicted proteins | sample JV7_2_2_MG_FD_183619 | JGI IMG/M metagenome (GOLD analysis project Ga0255048, IMG submission 183619) | Seawater microbial communities from Jervis Inlet, British Columbia, Canada - JV7_2_2 | ecosystem: Environmental > Aquatic > Marine > Inlet | place: Canada: British Columbia | collected 2016-10-06
TGCCCCGGAGTCCGGCCCTGCAAAAAAGCAGAGGCGTCAAAATCAAAAGGAGACCCCACTCCCGTCGCTGCGGGTACTGTTTCAGTTACAATTCCCATCTCACTCTCCTACTTAGACACTCCGGAACTTCCCGTAAAGTCGGTGAAAGCCGCTCGAGAGACGGCCCCGCCGCCCCGGTTAAACCGCTCGTTCTGTACGCGGGCCAATTCAAGAGAAGTGCTGGCGCTCAACTCCGACAATTGCAACTGCCGTTCAAACTGCTGCTCCGCCAGAAGCTGCGTATCTCCAAGTTGCCTCGCGTAGAACCGCCGCTGCTCACTTCGTTGTCGCTTCTGTTGGCGGTCCGCGTACCAGGTCCCGAGAAGCGTTAATGCGAATTGCATTGTAAGTTGCCGGTTCAAAGATTCCCGGTTCGAGGTGAACTGTAACTTCTTAAAGTCTAAAAACCTTTTCCGCGCTTCTCCTTCCGTGAGAGTATCGCTATCCCCCGCGAACAAGGCCTCAAGTGCCTCCTCCGAATCGTCCTCCCCCAAATCAATACCGAACGGAGAAGCAACAGTCTCCAACAGTTTAAAAACGAGATTCCCGGTCGACCCGACGACAGGGCTTTTCGGGTCGTGAAAAGCTCCAAACAATTTTGAGAAAAAGGTGGGGTCTTGAACTACCGGTGGCGCCTTCTGTCGGGGGACTAACTTGCCAGAAACCGGATCAAAAGAAGTATCGATAGAAGCCGCCAATTGGGGCGACTGCCGAGAAAACGCGGGGTTAAAAACAGGTTGATTCTGAAGAGCACTGAAAGAGAGATCACTACTCGAATCCCCAAAGCCTCCCGAAAGAGAAAGGCCACTGAAATCAAAATCACCTGAAGGAGTCTGAGTAACCCCAGATCCCGTTGACCCTATCGTCGATCCCGACGTTTCCGGACGAAAAGTAAGAGACACGTCCTCAAAAGGACTTGCCGAAAAATCCGCAAATTCTGTGTCGCCCGATTGATCTCCGTTAGCCATCTCAATCTCCTAGTATCGAACCCTAAGAAAAGTCCGTGAACCCCGCTCGATTAACCCCGGCGCCGAAGGAAGAAAATTCCTCGGCCGCGCGTTGACTTTCAGTAACCGTTGAAAGCTGGACCGGGCGCTGTTCAATCGCCTCCAGTGCGGCTTTCTCGTTCTTCAAAAAGGCGTCCACATTAAACTCCGGATCACGTTTCTTTTCGTCTAAAGCACTCGCAATCGCGACTGCCGAAATTCCAGCGGCCATAAGCGACTGAACCCGGGGGTCGCTCCAATCCAGACCCAGACCCTCCCGAATGACACTTCCCTGGGCGAATGGGAAGATCCCGGTAATAAAGCCCTTACGAATGTCCTCGAAAAATTCGGGGGTTCCGGGCTTTAATCTTGGATCATCCGGGGATATTACAGTTTCCGGAGCCGTTTTTGAAGGACTAAATAGAGTTTTTTCTTGACCGAACAACACAGACTCTTCAACCGGCTCAAGCTTGTCCTTGATCAGCTCAGCATCTCCCAACTTCAGCGTCCCTTCCGCAACCGCTCCGGATGCCCCGAGACGAAGCTGATTCTGCACCCGCTCGTTCTCAGCAAGCAAAGAGGCCGCCCCGAGGGCCACCGCTTCCGCGCCCGCCCCGGCGGATTGGCCGACAAGATCCCCTACATACGTAGCCCCAGCCGCGATCGCAACGTCCGTCCAGTCCGCATCGTTCGCCCAGGCACGCGCGCCCGCATGAATCGCAACCAACTCCGGACCGCCAACGGCCCCAATAACCGAACCGGCCCCTGCCATTAAAACAGCTTCAGAATCCCCGCCAAGCGCCGCAGTCCGACCCGCCGCAAAAGCCCCCTTTGTCAAACCCTCGTAGGCCTTAACCGTACGAGCCGCCCGCTGCAACTTGGAGGCGGTCTGTGCGGCGGAAATCGTAGCATTCGCATTTGAAGAAAGGCCCGCCATAACCGCGTTAGCGGTCTGGGTTGAAGTCCCAGTAATCGCGCCTGCCTGAACGGCAGAAATTGTGGAGGAGGATGTCGCAACTTGGGCACCCGTCGCGGCATTGGCCTGTTTAGCAAGAGCCTCATAACCAGTCCGCTGCTGGGCGACACCACTGACGTAGGAAGTCGCTGCTGCAGAAGCCCATGTAAAAGCAACTCCAACCGCAACATCCGTCCAATCCGTGTTTTTATAAGCGATTTCCTGCCCGGCAGCCTGGGTAACGGCAAGCCCGGTAGACACCGCAGCCGCGCCATACGGGCCGAGGAAGTATCCGGCGACCATGGACCCGATGACCTGAACCGCCAGATTCACGTCCCGGTTATAAGTGCCCCACCCGAGCTTATCCATGGTAGCAGAGGAATAGGCTTCGCCCTGGGAACCCCCAAGAATCTCGGCGCCCTGCCCAGCGACAGCAGCGTCCAGGAAGGGCCAGATCTCGCGAGGAGTGGCCTTGTCCCGCAACTGGTTGAACTCGTCAATTCCTGTGTCGTTGGCAAGAGAGCCGAGAAGCCCGCCGGTAGGCGTGCCCTGCCCGGCAAAGACAGAGTAGCCGGTGAGGGGGCCGTCGGAATAAGAAAGCTGCTTTTTCCAGAATTTATCGCGCCGGGTCCCGGTCGGCATAATGACGACTGAGCCCGGGGATTTCCCCTTCTGGGTGAAGCTGCCGCCCATGGTCTGTAAGGCCTGGGGGGTAATCAGGGAATAAGGTATCGGATTCCCGACGTCGTCCTCGAAGAAGCCGTGCCCGATCTCCCCACGGAGTTCCGCCTCAAAATGCCCGGGGCTGCCCCCGAAACGCACCCAGTTCCGAAACTGATCCTCATAAACGACTTCGCCCGGCCGGGCGCGCTGGAACGCATCAAAATAGCCTCGGGCCTTACTACTCCCGAGAGCGTTCGGATTCACAGGTGTCGACCCGAAATCGATCGGATTGACCCCCATACGGCGCGCTTCGGCAGACTGAGACAGGAGCCGGATTACCTGCTCGGTACCCGCCGGGCCTCGAGATCGCTTGGAAAACTCGACTAATCCGGCCGGATCGGCATCCCGCCCCAGGACTTTTTTAAAAGCCTGATTGGTGTTCTGTTCGGCCTGGTTCAGATCCCGGACGGACAGGCGAAAGCCCCGACGCGCACGGCGGAGCTGATTTTTGAGGTCACCTGAAGAAAGCCCGGCCTCCCGGCGAGCCTCGCGGGACTCCTTAGAACTCCCCGCCATAAAACGGAGGCGCTCGATTTCCTGGGAAAGCTCACGGGACCGGCCCTGATCGCCCTTGGAACCCTCGATAGAGGCCTCCCGGCGCCGTCGGTCCCGCAAAAACCGGCGGCGGCGTTTCTTACCGAACCCGGCAAGAATCTGTTCTTCCGTTGCGCCCATTTACATAATGCGGCCTACACCGCGCCCAAAGTGAAAGACCCGGCTGACGTCCAGGCCATGGGTATGTCCGTCTTCCTGATTCCGGAGGTCCTCGTCCAGTACAAAGACGGCCTTCTGCTCGTACGCCAGGGCCTCCTGCAGATTCCGCGCGTTCTCCTCGCGGATCGCGATTACCATAAACTTCAAAGCGTCGAGGTTCTGGATCAGTAAAACATCGTCCGCTCGGGAAGCCGGGATATACCGGAGCTTGCACCGAAGCGTAACGCAAATGTCGTCCTCGCAACACTTTCCGAGGATCTTGTACCGGTGGTACCCGGGGAAGGTCTCGTCCGGATGGTACTTGGAGAGGAAGTACATCTTGTTGGTGGCCGGATCCACCGCGTAAAGGGAGACGTAATCCACCCGTCCCGCCGGGAGTTGAATCCCGGTGATCGACTTGAAAGTGTTTGTCGTGAGCGGAGTCGGGAGATCGCAGAGCACCCCCTCCTGGCCTTGATCCCATACCGCAATCGGGAGAGGCTCACCGGGCACGCCGTTCGTACGGACCTCGTGCCACAGATCGGTCGGGCCCTGAACGATAACCAGTTTCCCGAGGTCCTGCGCGGAGGGGGAAACCGCAAAGATCTTGTAAGGTCCCTCCGGAGTTTCGAGGCAATCGGGGTCGAAGGTCGGGATATCGAAGAAGGTCGGGAACCCATCACCCATGTCCTTCAAATCAACCCCGGCCCAACCGCTGACAAATTCGCCGGGACCCGCCTCCATGAACTCGTAGGCCTTGTGAAACAGCTCTCGGGGAGCCCCACAGATATTGACAACGCGGGCCGTCTCGCACTCGCGCGGGAGCGTGATGCACCCATTCTGGGTCTGAACCTTGAATAAAGTCGTGGTTTTGTCCCAATCGGCCTTGGGCAGGAGCCGACGGATCGCCTGGTTGATCCGATCGTCGACAATGCCCCGGTTCGGGCAGGCGCCGCCCGTAGTAACAAAGTTCGCAACGTGTTCACGGGCATCTTGTAACGTAATTAACATAGCCAAACTATACGATTGAGTAGGTGAAATCGTCAAGAAGTACGCCGCCGGAACCCTCGACTAACGCAACCACCCCTGTCTCGTCCTCACACTGAAGTTTCGGTTCCGTAATCTCCGGGCGGACATAGAAGGCCGCCTTCTCGATCTTAAGAAACCCTTCCCATTCGACACAAAACTGAAAGGTCGAGCCCACGAGGATGTTGTCCCCCGTAGTCTCGTCGCACAAAAACTCCTTTTCCGGAGAGAAACGAAGCTGAAATCGCCGCTGCGGGAGCGCGCCGGAGACATTCACCGGGGCTGAAAGATTGACCTCGTTCGTCTCGTTCCACAGCTCGTACCCGTCGGGACGCCAGTACATCTTCATCCGGACATCCCCCCGAAGATCCCGGACCCAGACGTCCGCGTACATGAACGCCTTCATAAACTGCGGGGTGTCGAAGGAATACTTTCGGGTACAGACCCGGCAAAGCGGGCGGGAGTCGTCCCCGTCGAAATAGCCGTCCTCGTCCACGTACCAGAGTTCGTTCTGGTCCCCATTCTTCGTAACGAAAAGATGCGTCGGCTTGTTGTTCACCCCGGCAGACAGGGTCTGCTGGAAGTTCAGGCCGGTCCAAATGTCGTTGTAGGCCGGGGGCGTCGCGGAGGTCACCGAGAACGCGGCGGCCGTATCGAGGCAGAAGAGGCCCTGGAACTGCCCGGCGGCATTCCCGGAAAGCGTACCGAGGAGCCGATTGGCGGCGAAAGAGTAGGAAATGAAGGGGAGGTCCTCAAAGCTGTTCAAAGGCAGCCTATGGGAAATCTCGTTGCTCAAAGGGGTAATCGAGAGGGAACCCGACGACCCGGCGATTTGGGAGGTCGTATACCGAAGCGAGCGGACCCCGTCCTCCGCCTGGAAAAGGATGTCGTCATTCACAGGAATGACGCTGCGGGGGGACAGGGTACCAACCCCGGAGAAGAGAACCTGCGAAAAGTCGAGGCTCTGCCAGTTGCTCCGGGGAGACTGGACCGTAAATGCGGAAACCCCCGTTCGGGCGAAAATGACCAGGGGGCCCTGACCGGAACCGGAGGGGGAGTTCCGAAAGAAAATCAGACCCTGAATAAACCCAAATTCAGAGGGCATACTCGCCGCGCCGCCCCCGGCCAGATAGTTTGTCTCCGAGAACTTAAGCACTTCTTCCGGGTCGTTGGGCTTGAGGATGTCCCCCGCCACAAAATAGGGTCGACCCTCGGTCGTAGGGTCCGGGATCCCGTCTATCCCGTGCAGATGCTTGGCCACGACAATGGTCCGCCCATGCCCATATGCCATAAGGGAGCCCGTGAAAACATCATTCTTTGTCGTCAAATCGTCCGGGTCAAAGACCTGGTACGGGTCCGCGCGGCGAAGCAGGGCATCCCCATTCAGAAACAGGGGGCGATTAATGTTGTCCTGTACGATAAAAAACCGGTCTGACTGAGCGAAATACGCGAAATTCGCCGTTGCGTCCATCGTTTCGGCGAAGGCCGTTGCGAGGCCCGTCGACAGATTATAGGAACTGACGACCCCATCGATCGAGAAAACCACCCGCTCCCCCGAATTCAGGCGGTAAATCGAGGCGCCCTGGAACTTACCCTCCCCGAGATCCGCGAGTTTCTTAAAAACCGGACGGGTTCCGATAAGACCCCCCCGGATCGAGAGATTGACCCCGGAAGCGAACTTCGTCGTCGAAAGAAGGGAGGCATCAATACCCCCGTCCACTCCTTCGAGGAGACTCACAAACCCTTCTGTCAATGGATCAGGCATGGCTAAAAGATACTCGCACCGTTCGTTGTCCAGGCCTTAATCAGGCCATTACTTACAGATATCACATTTGTTACAAAATTAACATCGACAAAAACGCCCGTACCCAGGGCCCCCGAGACGGCGGGATCCGTCTCGAAAGTGGGGACCTGGGACCCGGTAATAAAGCCCTGGCCGAGAACAAAGGCCTGGGAAGCAAAGTTACTGGGATTCGAGTCTGGATAGAACCCCACGATAAGGAGCGCGTTGAAAGGGCCGGAGATATTCGGGCCGGAAAAGAGGGTCGGTTCGGTCAGGGCGACGCCGGTTATCTGCGTAGGGGTGAGCGCAAAGGACGGATCCAGCTTGTCCGTAGAGATAGAACCCGGAGCAATATTAATCTGCTGGACGATATTCGAGATCGCTTCCAGGTAGAACTGGTCGAGCTGGGCCTTGAGGAACGGGTCGAGGACATTCTGTGCGAACACCGAAGTCGCAAAGAATGCAAGCATCCCGGCACCTAAGTTTCTAAGTTTCCAGGTTCCCGGTTTCAAAGTATCCAATCTCCTACTGTTAAAGGTTAGGTATTCCGCCCAAAAAACCTAACACGTCCCACTAGTCTCCCAGCTCTTTTCCACTTGACACCTCGGGGATCTCCCACCGGCCAATGAGCCACCAGTAACATCGGGGCCCGACCCACCGGCCAATCACGGACTGGCGAAACCCGAAACCAGGACACCTAAACATATCAAGACCAAAAGCCCGATTAGTAGCAAAGAACATACGATCCCCATACGCCCGGACCTTGTCCGCCTCTTTTCGAGTCGGTTGTCTCGCCGCAAGAACGCACTGATAGTCATGAGCTACGCAGGGAGGAAAAAAGGAAGTCTCCCAAAACCTTTCGTCTACGCCCGTACAGCCATCCGAAGTCCGCCAATCCCAAAAAAGAGGATTCTCTTCCCGATAATTCAGGGCGGAGAAGGCAGAAAACAGAAACTTCCGGGCCTCCAGATTGATCCGGCCGAACCGCTCGAGCCGGGCGACCTTGAGTTTAATCCAGGAAAATTCCCTCGCATAAAAGGAAGTATCCGGACTCCGTACTGTCACAACAGGCCTCCCGGGGTTTACTCGTCGTCCTCGTCATGCTTCTCAGTACACTTGAAGGTATTGTTTTCCCCTCTTTGGTCGACGCTCTGGTGAGAGCAACTGTCTGAATGCTCAATCTCAATCCGGTTACCCTTGCCGCGCTGCGAGAACTTCGACCCCTCGTCCGAGGATTTGGACGAACGTTCCCGCTTCCCGGAATCCGAGTCAAAGAGATCCTCGACACTATTGTAAATGTCGGAATCCCCATCGGAAGCCAGGTCCGCCAGGATCGTAAGGAGAGAGACCAGTTTAATCTTTTCCCAACCGCCCTGCCCGGCATACGAAGTCGCGGTCTTACCGACTTCTACCGGCGCGGAAAGAACCTTAGCCAACACGTTCACCGGGACGGCAATGGTTTTCTTGATCCATCCCGCGTTTTCGGCGTCGATGAATTCCGCACCGAAGACCCTTTCGCCCACGCCGGACGCCAGGATATCCAACATGACAACCGGGACGCCGTCGATACTAGAAACTTCGAAGCCCGAACCAGAGCCCGAGCGGGATATAGAAAGGCCGGAAGCATCACCATCAAGAGAAGCATCGGCGCCACAATCGATACATAGAGCCAGAAAAAGCCCTACGAGAGCCAGAATTAATCGGATCATCATACCCTCCTTATTCAGGATCTCTCTCGAGAAGTTTTGAGACCGCAAGAATCAGACTGTCGAGTTTCTTGTCGGACTCGCTCTTCCGGAGAGACTCAGTTAAGCCCCTTAGCTGGGTTTCAACGCCGACCTGGGCCACGGACTGCGCTTTCTGTTCAAGGACCAACGCTTCGCAAACGCGCTCTACACGCGCGATGTCGGCCGACAAACCACTGATCTTTCCGTTCGTTATCGCCAGGACTTCCTGTTTCGCGGAAACCAGGGAACTGGAAAGTTGAGACTGGGAAACCGAGTCGCCTGCGTCGGCGTCGTTAATGAGCGGGAGCAACAGTTTAAACGTGAGCGCAATCGTCACTAACCCGACACAGGAAGCCACAACAGCCGCCGGTCCGTGCTTAGATAACTGCCCCTTCATCGCTTCTGCTGCTGGACTCATATCTTTCAGACCGCCCCAATTACCAAGAATCAATTCCTACGTTTCCAGTGTGAAAAGCTGTCGCGTGGCCGGAGTTCGCGTGGTGCCCCCTGATCGAGAGATAAATCATAGACACGTTTCCTTTTCTCCGGTTTATCTTCCGCTCTTGTCCCTGCGTAAACGAATTGGTCTCCATGTAGCGCGCGATAAAGATAGACGCTCGCTCAAAGTCTCCGGGCAGAAACGGTTGAGAGATCGGGATAGGGATAAGGTCTTTCAGTTCTTTGAACTCATTGGTCCACGTTTGTTCAAGGTCCAACAACGTATCCCCGACAGAGTTTATATAGATTTGAGATTTAAGCACAGCCGGAGGATAATTCGTCACGATTGCCGTCAGGGTTACTTGCTGCGCGGCGGTCAGGTTGGTGCTCAGGAACGTTGCGACGATACTCGACCCATTCTGATCCATCTGCTCTACCGCAGGAAGCGTAGTATCGGCATCCACCGCGTCGTGTAGACCGGAAAAGTTCTTCATGGTGACGTTCGAGTTTTGGTTTGTATAAACCCCGCCTAACGCTATCGCGGGAAAAAGAAAAAGAAATAACCGTTTCATATTATTGTACCTCCCAAATATTCATAGTTCGTTCCCCGGCGGTAACGCTTCCTCCCGCCGTGTTCCACCTAAGTTCAATCGCCTCTGCACCGTTGACCGTGGCCTTGCCGTGCGTCGTCATGGGAAAGGTGTCATTCACGCCCGAGTTTCCGTTCGCCGTCCTCTCCGTATGAGCAATTTCTGTCCCACCAGCAAAGATCGCAATGTTCGCGGTCTCCCCGTCTACAACTACCGATGTTCCCGCTATAACCATGTACGTACCCGACGCGGGGGTGATCGTCATTGAATCCATAAGCGCATACGTTCCACTGTTTCGGGTAGTGTTTCCGGTCGCGCTTACTTCGGTGTTTGTACTGGCGCCGCCACCGCCCGAGTGAGCATGTAACGAATCGGCGTTAGAGCCATCCGTCAAAGTTTCCAACTCCGCGCCCGTTGCGGTGGTGTCCGAGTGGCTCGCTATGTTGTGCGACTGGGCGTGGTGTGCGTCGGCATCTCCGGCGTGCGTGGTGATTGAGTTCGTTGCCACAACCCCCGCCTCTGCATCTGTGTACTTCACCGTATGCGCCCCGGTTACATACCCGCCGCTTGAAACCGCCGTCAATGCTTCGTTCGTGGTAAACCGCGCGTGGTGAGCACTCGCGCTCGCCGCGTGAGCCGAGAGTTGAGTAGTCGCGGACGGGTCCGTTTCTACTGTTAAGTACCCCTGATCGGAGCCAACTGCCGTGATCGCCGGGGTGAGATCAACTGAATAAGTTTCGCTGGCTTCCGTTATGGTTCCGGTAGATCCGTCCAAAGTGAATGACACGATTTGTTCATTCGTGATATTCCCGTCCACCTCTGCCGATAAGTGTCCTGAATTAGCCACCGCCTGAGTAGCAATCACACCGGCTTCTAGGTCAGTGTATTTAACGGTGTGCGCCCCCGTGACATACCCCGCCGCGCTTACAATGGTTTCAACCTGTGCCGTCGATAAAACCGTGTCGACCGTATGGGCGCCGGTAGTGTAGCCCGCCGCGCTTACAATGGTTTCAACCTGTGCAGTCGATAAAACCGTGTCGACCGTATGGGCACCGGTCGTGTAGCCCGCCGCGCTTACAATGGTTTCAACCTGTGCAGTCGATAAAACCGTGTCGACCGTATGGGCGCCGGTAGTGTAGCCCGCCGCGCTTACAATGGTTTCAACCTGTGCAGTCGATAAAACCGTGTCGACCGTATGGGCACCGGTCGTGTAGCCCGCCGCGCTTACAATGGTTTCAACCTGTGCCGTCGATAAAACCGTGTCGACCGTATGGGCGCCGGTAGTGTAGCCCGCCGCGCTTACAATGGTTTCAACCTGTGCCGTCGATAAAACCGTGTCGACCGTATGGGCACCGGTCGTGTAGCCCGCCGCGCTTACAATGGTTTCAACCTGTGCCGTCGATAAAACCGTGTCGACCGTATGGGCGCCGGTAGTGTAGCCCGCCGCG
>Ga0255048_10003027_pt1 | contig 10398 bp, 12 predicted proteins | sample JV7_2_2_MG_FD_183619 | JGI IMG/M metagenome (GOLD analysis project Ga0255048, IMG submission 183619) | Seawater microbial communities from Jervis Inlet, British Columbia, Canada - JV7_2_2 | ecosystem: Environmental > Aquatic > Marine > Inlet | place: Canada: British Columbia | collected 2016-10-06
TGGGTCGATGTGGGTGATCTTCATCCCCCGCTCACGAGCCTCCACCATGTGCCGGGGCCAGATGATCCAGCACGTCTTGTTACCTCCGGAGTTGGTGATGTTCCAACCCCACGACAACATGTAGTTGCACTGGCGAAAGTCGGGATGCAACACACCGTGCGTGCCCACCGTGTACTCGAGGGCCCGATATCCGGCGTCGGAGCAGTACGCCCCGTGGCCCAGCTTCGACGAGCCGATCGACTTGACGAACGCGTCGTCGTAGAACTTGCCGGCCTTGGAGCGGCCCTTCTGCCACAACACCATCTTCGGGTTGCGCGCCCTGGTCTCGTTGACCTCGTCGGCGACCATCTCGAGGGCTTCGTCCCACGAGACGCGGCGCCACTCACCGGTGACGCCCTTCTCGTTGGTGCGCACCAGCGGCCACTTCACCCGGTTCGGGTCGTACAACGACACGATCTGAGCCTGACCCTTGGGACACAACGTGCCCACATTGCGCGGGTTGTTGGGGTGACCTTCGAATTTGACGACGCGACCGTCGACCCGATGCGCCAGCATCCCGCAGTCCTGTTTGCCGATCCAACACGTCGTGGGCACGACGTCGGTGACTCCAGCCTGGCCCTTGATCGCCAACGGTGACTCGAACGCGAGGGTGTCGAGGCCACCGAAGAGGAACTCCTTGGCCGCCAGCGCACCCCCCGCCGCAATCGCTGAGGTCTTCACGAACGTCCGCCGCGTGACTGCAGGCACAATCCCTCCAGGAATCGCTTTGTGACAACTTTCACAAGTCGCTTGTGCTAGTTTTCACAAGCGTCGGCCGCGCGGAAACGGGCCGAAAGTCCCTAGGGGATGACCGTCTGGTCATCTCACAATCGCCACAGCGACAACCGCCAACCACCGGAGTCCCCATGTCGGAGTACCTGCCAGAGACCTATACGTCGTTCCGGACCGCCTACCCGGAGATGGCGACCAACCTCGATGCGGTTGCTGCCGCCTCCGACGCTGCGGGCCCCCTCACCGAACGGGACCGCCGCCTCGTCAAGCTCGGCATCGCCATCGGCAGAGAGTCGGAAGGTGCGGTACGGTCCAACACCCGCAAGGCGTTGGCCGCCGGACTCGATCGCGCCGCCATCCGGCAGGCTGCACTGCTGGCGATCACCACTGCAGGGTTCCCCACGGCGATCGCCGGGCTGGGATGGGTCGACGAAGTCTTGACACAGGAGGCGTGATGGGATTCATGAGAAACCTCGGGGGACCGGAGCTGTTGATCATCCTGGTGGTCGTGCTGCTGATCTTCGGGTCGAGCCGTCTTCCCAGCTTGGCGCGTTCGATCGGAGCCTCGGCCAAAGAGCTGCGCCACGGCATGGCAGAAGGTGATGACGAGGCCGAAGTGGTGGCCGAAGACGCCGAAGCAGGAGATGCCATCTCATAGGGCTGGAGTCGACCGAGTGATGCAGCTACGTGATCTGCTGGACCGTCCCCTCCGGACGGTCCGCATTTCGGTGACGGATCGGTGCAACTTCCGGTGCCGGTACTGCATGCCGCGAGAGGCGCCTCAGGCGTTCTCGGATCGAGGAGCCCTCCTGACGTTCGAGGAGATGGCCGCGATCGTGCGCGCCCTGGCACGTCGAGGCGTCGCCAACGTGCGCCTGACCGGGGGAGAGCCGCTGCTGCGGCGCGGCCTGGAGGACCTCGTAGCGGCCGTGTGTGCAGTTCCGGGGATCGCCGATGTGGCGATGACCACCAACGGCTCCCTGCTCGGCGAGCGCGCCGAAGCCCTTGCCGCGAGCGGTCTCGACCGGGTCACCGTGAGCCTTGACGCCCTGGATGAGGACCTGTTCCGTCAGATCACAGACGGCGCCACGCAGCTGCGCAGGGTGCTGGAGGCCATCGACGTCGCGGCCGAGGCTGGTCTGACGCCCGTCAAGGTCAACACCGTCGTTCGCCGTGGCCGGAACGAGGGACAGATCGAACTGATCGCAGGCCACTTCCGGGGAACGGGGGTCGTGCCCCGCTTCATCGAGTACATGGACGTCGGCACCAGCAACGGTTGGCTGCGTTCTGACGTTGCCGAGGCCACCGAGATCGTGGAGCGGATCTCCGCCCGCTGGCCGCTCGAGCACGTGCCGCGCGGTCCCGGTGTTGTTGCCGAACGCTGGCAATATGCCGACGGTGCCGGCGAGGTCGGCATCATCGCCTCGGTCACGCGACCGTTCTGCGGCGATTGCACTCGGGTGCGCCTCACGGCAGACGGCAAGCTGTTCTTGTGCCTCTTCGGTCGGGACGGCGTCGACCTGCGCTCGGTGCTCCGCTCCGGAGCCTCGCCTTCCGACCTGGGCGACATCGTTGCCGGCGCGTGGCAACGCCGAGACGACCGCTACAGCGAGTCGCGCGATGCGATGACCGTTCCCTGGCCGCGGATGGAGATGAACTACGTCGGCGGCTAGGTGAGGATGCCGAGACGGAAGCCGACGGCGACCGCTTCGGACCTCCTGGTGACGCCGAGCGTGGCGTACACGGCACGAAGCTCTGCCTTGACTGTCGATTCTGACATCCCGAGCTTGGTGCCGATCTCGCGATTGTCGAGTCCTTCGGCAAGCGCCTCGAGGACGCCGCGCTGGCGGTCGGTGAAGCTCACCGACAGCGGCACCACTTCGCGGTTGCCGTCGATCGAGGCGATCAGGGTCCTGGTGAGATCATCCTGGACGTACGGCCGGCCCTCACAGACGGAACGCAGCGCCCGCAGGAGCTCATCCCTGCCCACAGACTTCAGCAGGTAACCCTCCGCCCCGAGTTGGATCGCACGCCGCACGAATGCCAGATCGTCGTGCATCGACAACACGAGCACGCACGGGGCCCGCTCCATCTTGTCCAGGGCCTCGAGGACGTCGAAGCCGCTCATATCCGGCATCCGCAGGTCGAGGAGAACGATGTCGGGGTCGTTCGCCTCGATGTGCTCGAGCGCCTGTCTTCCGGTCTCCGCCTCGCCGTCGATCTGGAACTCTGGCTCGCTCTCGAGCAAGAGGCGCAGCCCATCGCGTACGATCTTGTGGTCGTCCGCGATCAGAACCTTCACTCGGGCTCCTCCCATGGTGCAGACGGTAGCCACGCTCTGACCGTGGTGCCTCGTCCGAGGCGCCCCGTGACCTTCAGTGTGCCGCCGAGCGCCTCGAGACGCTCGCGGACGACGGCCAAACCGATGCCTTCCTTGGCCAGGTTGCCGTGGCCGTTGTCGGCCACCGTCAGCGCAACGCCGTGCTGCCTGTAGCGGACCGTGACTGCCACGTAGCTGGCGTCGGCGTGCTTGCGCACGTTGATCAGCGCTTCGCGCGCGGCTCGGAAGAGGGCGATCCGTCCCGTTCCCACCCCGGTGACGGCGGCATCGACGTCGACCTCGACTTTGAGGTCGGTCTCGGCCTCGGTGAGCTCTGCCAACTCATAGAGGGCAGTGTCGAGCCGGAGCTCTTCCGGTGCGCCGTGGCGCAGGGTCTTCAGCTCGGTGCGCAACACCCCGTCGACTTCGAGGACGAGGTCGTCCACGGCGCGTAGATCATGGGAGATCCCGTCGTCGGTTCGGGCCACCATGTCCTGGAGCTCGTAGTGGATGCGGTAGAGCGGCTGGCCGATGTCGTCGTGGAGCGTGCCGACGATGTGGGCCCGTTCCTCGGCACGAGCCCGCACCAGGTTGCCGAACATCGTCTCCGCCCTGCGCTGCTGGGCGACCACGCGCCGGCCCTGGCCGATCAGCAGCGCCAGCAGGGCCACACCGGCGAGAACGACTCCTCCCAGGGACGTGACGGTCACATAGCGACGGACGGCGGCCACTGTGGCATCGAAAGGCTCTGCCAGGTGCTCGACCTCGACCACGGCGATGGCGACACCGTTCGCGGCCTCAACCGGCACGAAGAACCTCCAGACGGGCGCGTCGCCACCTCGGCCCTCCCCTTGGCTCGAGTCGCCCTTCACGGCGGTCGGACGTCCACTGAGGGCGTCGCTGAGGGAGCTCTCGATGGGGAGCTGCTCGCCGATGAGGTTCGCCTGGTCGGAATAGAGGACCGTGCCGTCCGCTGCCCAGATGGTGACCCCGACGGTGTCGTCGCCGAGCAACGTGACCTCGACGAACTCGTCGAGGTCGGCTGCCTCGGCCGGAGAGGCGGGGCCACTGGGAAGCAGCCCTGCGCTCAAGACGCGCTCACCGATCGTCTCGAACCCGTCGAAGTGGCCGCTGACGATGGATTGCTCGACGTGCGCCGGGACGGTTTGGGCCAAGAGGGCGACGCCAACGGCCATGACTCCGATGGCGGCGAGGAGGGCGCGACCAATAGTGCCGAGATCTGCCCACGCGGCTTGGAGAGCGCTTCGGGCGGGCGGCGTCTGCAGCTGAGGCGGGGTGTCGCCATCGACCATGGGCCCTCCGAGGGTCGTGGCCCGATCATCCCAAACGCCACTCGATCCGTGCTAGGGCCGTTCGGTCCTGAAATCAGAGCCCAGAACTGAGAGCCCAGACTTCAGAGCCGGGAGTCCCGGCGGACGGCCGTTGGCGTGGGTTGGGGCGTCGTGATGCGCAGAAGTTCAGCGGAGGTCAGGGCAACCCAGAGGAGGAGAGTGACCGCAAAGATGCGCTGGACGAGGCCGTCGATCGAATCGATCTGCGCCGCCTGGGTGATCACGAAGGCGATGAGGCCGCCCAGTGCGACGTACCCGCTGATGCGGGTGTAGAGCGCATGCCGACCCCAGGTCGCGTCGTCGCGCCACCGTCTGGCCAACAGGAACATCGCCACGATGGCAGCAACAAACCCCGTCATTCCAGTGGTGTTGTGGAGCAGACCCGAGGTGGTTGCTCCGCGGCATCCGGGATCGCAGGGAAAGACTGCCTGAAGGATCGCGGCCGACAGGCCGAACACAGCCAGGAGCGCCGGGGCGACGTGGGGCGGGTCGATGGCACGAGAGAGGGCCCAGGCGAAGCCGATCACGCAGAGGCCGAGCACGATGAACGCCGTGTTCTGCACGGCGGGGTTCGCCGCACCGGTGCCCCCGAGCTCACTGATGGCCTGGTTCAGGTGGCTGTACTCGTCGTCGAGGAGTCCTCCGGTTGCGATGGCGATGACGAACAGCGCAGGGCCGGCGATGCCGGCGACGGCGAGGAGTCGCACCCAGGACGTGGTGGTGGTTGTGGTCATGGTCCCTCCCTTGTTCGCTATATGGTCATATATTCAGTAGAGTACACTCTAGCTATTAAGATGAAGTCGTGTCAACTGGAAGAAGCTACCGATCGTCGCTGCGTGCGGAACAGGCTCAGGAAACCCGGCGCCGCATCCGAACCAGTGCTCGCAGCCTCTTCACCTCCCGCGGATTCGCCGAGACCACCGTGGCGGAGATCGCTGCCGATGCTGGGGTGTCGCCGCAGACCATCTACGCCGTGTTCGGTGGCAAAACCGCCCTCGTGGTTGCCATGTTGGAGGAACTCGAAGAGCCCGCCGTTCGCCGTGGTGTCGTCGCCGAGATCCTCGCCGAGCCGCATCCGGGACGGCAGCTCCGGATGCTCATCCGCTCGAATCGGTCGATGTTCGAGCGCGGGTCGCCCATCTTGCGCGCCGCCATGGCGGCCCGAGGTGACCCCGATGTGGCGGCGATGGCGCGCCGGGGTGATGTCGGTCGCAAGAACGGTGCGCTGGAGCTCACCCGGTTGTGGGCGGAGCAGGGGGCGCTGGCCCCGGGGCTCGATCCACGAGATGCTGCAGACCAGCTGTGGCTGCTGACCAGTGTCGAGCAATTCCTGCTGGCAACCGACGAACTCGGCTGGAGCGGAGATCGCTATGAACAGTGGCTGGGCGACCTCTTGGAGCGCACCCTGCTGGCCGACCGGCCGCCTTGACCGGGTGGTTGAGAATCAGGGCCGTTTGGCCCTAAGCGTGGCGCCCGCCTTTCGTCGATCATCACACCCAGAGCAGCCACCGCGGCGTCTTCTTGCTTGTTGACGGCTTGTGAGTCAGGTGCTGGCATCGGATGCTCGCCCCGGCGGGTCGCATTGCGGCCCGCCTTCATATTGGGCCCGCCTTCATATTGGGCCCGGCTTCGTATTGGCCCACCTTCCTTGTGGGTATGGGTCTGGGGGAGGGTCTCGGGAACGGGTCGGTCAGCTCTCGAATTCGCGCCGCTGGGCCAACAGGGCGGCCTCCACCCGGCTGCGCACATGGAGCTTCTTCAGCACGTTCGTCATGTAGTGCTTGACGGTCTTCTCGGCCAGGTAGAGCCGCTCTCCGATCTCGCGGTTGGTGAGGCCGTCGCCAACGAGGGCGAGGATCTCTCCTTCTCTCGGTGTCAGCGCGTCAATGGGATCGGCGACGCTTTCCCTGGTCATCTCGTGGAGAATCCCCGTTGCCAGAGTTGGTGTGACGTAGACCTCTCCCGCAATGATCGCTCGTACGGCGTGGACCAGGCCGGGTCCGGGCACGCCCTTGAGCACGTAGCCGCGAGCTCCGGCCTTCAGCGCAGCTAGCAGGTCGTCCGGATCCTCGGAGACGGTGAGCATGAGGACCGCGGTCGCCGGGCAGCGCGCGGTCATCTCCGCGGTGGCGGCGATGCCGCCGAAGCCGGGCATGGCCACGTCGAGCATCGCCAGGTCAGGAAGCAGCTCGACGGCCAGCTCCACGGCCTCCTCACCTGTGCTGGCCTCGCCGACGACGGTGAGGTCGTCTTCGGCAGAGAGTGTCGAGACCACGCCGTCGCGAAACAGGGGGTGATCGTCTGCCACCAGAATGCGGACCGCGTCAGTCATCGACCGTGACGACCGCGAGCGGGATGCGCGCTCTGACGGAGGTGCCTGCGTGCTGGGAGCTGACGACGGAGAACGATCCGCCGAGCAACTCGACACGCTCGCGCATTCCGGCGAGGCCCAACGTGGCGACGCCGGATACGCCGGACGGGTCGAAGCCGATGCCGTCGTCGCGGACCTCGAGGTCCACCGCCGTGTCGTCGACGGTGATCCGCACGAGGCGCCGTGCTGCGCCGGCGTGTTTGAGGCTGTTGGCCAGGGACTCCTGGACGACCCGGTAGACGGTGATGTTGACCGGCAGCGGCGCCGGCTCCGGCTCGTCACCGCATTCGACCACCACCGACTCGCCGGAGATGCGCTCGAAGTCGGCCACCGCGCGCTTGGCCGCGTCGCACGGAGCGATGCCCTCGACGTTCGGCGAGCGCAGACCGTGGGTGATGGCTCGCAGGTCCCCGAGCGCCGAGTCCAGGGCGGTCCGGAGGATGGCGATGTCTTCGAAATCCCCGTTGCCGTTGGCTGCTGCGGCGATGTCCTCGATACGGAGCAGGGCGAGGGCAACGTCCTGCGCCGGTCCGTCGTGGATGTCGGCGGAGACCCGCCGCAGAAAGCGCTCGTTCAGGGCCGTGGTGCGGGCTGCCGCCTTGCCGACCTTGCCCTGGAGCTGCCGATTCCGTTGGAGCGCGGTGCGGAGGTCGGTGACCTTGCCTTCGAGCTGAAGCTGCTGCCTGCGGATCGTGTTGCTGGCGGCACGAGTCATGCCAACGAGCAGCAGGTACATGATCACGGTGGCGATGCCGACGATGGCCCAACCGCGGATCCGAGCGGACCGGATCTCGTCGGCCAGCGCGTCTGGCAGCGTGTAGAACTCCGAGACGGCAACGACGGCTCCCGATCCCTCGTGACGAATAGGGGCATACGTCTCGATGAGGGTGTCCCAGCGCTGGCGCTCGAACTCGTTCTCCGGCTCGTCCAGGGACGTGACTTCGGCGACGACCTCGCCATCCAACGCCCGCCCGAGGTGCTCCTCGACTTCGAAGGTCCTCCCGACGAGCTCGGGATTGGGGCTGTACAAGATCTCGCCGTCTGGTGACCAGATCTTGAACGACACGATCTGTGATCCGAGGGCGGTGTGGCTGATGAGTTGATCGAGCCGCCGCTTGTCGTCTGTGCTCAGGTCGCCAGGCGATGCCTGAACGATCGGGCCGACGAAGCTGTCGACGTACAGCGCGGTGACACCAGAGGTTCGGTTGACCACGGCCTCTTCGACTGCAGACTGGACCCAGAGGCCGATGGTCAGCATGCCGCCGACCAGGATGACGAGGCTCAACACCAGAAACTGTCCGGCGAAGCTCAGTTTGCCGAATACAGGGACGTGCACGGACCCTCCCGGGTCGACCTCCGACATTGTATGAGAATCGCCGTCGGACGAAGGTCGGAACCTGCTCCCGTCCGATGAAGAGGGTGGAAGTCGGCACCCGGCCCGAGGTGGCGGTTCCAGCGGGCGACCCGCTGGCGAGCGCAGTCGCGGCGCCGGCGATGCCGGATCACGCCGCCAGGTGGTCGGGGGTGTTGCGACCTTGGTCGGGTGCGATCCCGGCCCGGGGTCCGACAAGTTGCTCGACCCGCGCCCCTACCCGCCGTGGCCATTCCCTCATACGTTGCAGAGACGTCCGGAAACGTGGCTTGGGGAATCAGCTCCGAGTCGCCCGGCAAAGGAGGAGATGGCGTGAAACGACTGATCCTGCTTCTGATGGTGGGCGCGCTGCTGGTGACGGCATGCTCCAGCACCGGGGCCGACCCCGGAGATGTGACGTTCGACGTCGAGCTGATCGAAGTCAAGGGCTCGACCAACGGGATCCCGCCCCCCGACACCGACCCAACTACCCTGTCGCAGGGCTACGGCTACAAGGCCCCGGGTGACTACGACCCGGAGACGCCAGACAAGTGGCAGGTGGCGACCTATATGTTCGCCCCGGGAGCCATGTCCGTGATCGAGGGTGACAACGTGACCTTGCGCATGTTCGGCGTGAACGGTGACGAACACCAGATCTACGTGCAGGCGCCCGATGGCACCACCGTGGTCGATGCCTTCATGGCCAACAGGGGCCGGGAGTACAAGGTGAGCTTCAGTGCAGACCAGGCGGGGCACTACAAGCTCATCTGCACGACCCACGCTCCGACCATGACGGCAGACATCCTGTCCACCTGAGAACCCGTTTCTCCTGAGAGCCGAGGCCCGGCGGCACCTGCCGCCGGGCCTCGGCGCGTCATAGGGTCGAAGGGCCCCTTCCCCGTGGCCGAGTGGTTGATACCTTGAGGCAGCAAGGGGAGTATCCCGAACGAGTGCAATCGTCAACACGGCCGAGACGCCCGGTTGCACTGGCCCCGGTTGCATCCGTACTGGGGCGGGAGAGACCTGCGGGAAGCGATCGATCGCCCGGAGGTTGTGGAATGACCAGGACAGGCACCCCCGTTCCCGACCCGGCGCCGTTCGCCGAACGTCTCCGGGGCCACCGCGAGGCGGTGGCTCATGCCATCGCCGCCTTTCGCGCCGAGTCCTCAGAAGCGATGCGCGAGCGTGATCTCAGCGACCTGCTCGATGACGAGCCGGGCGTCGACCACGACGCAGAGCGCAGCCTGCTGCTCGCCGAACATGCCGAACGCCGGCTCCGGGAGATCGACGATGCCCTGAACCGCATCGACCGGGGCACGTACGGCGTGTGCCTCGACTGTGGGGCTACGATCCGCCGTTCCCGGCTACGGGCGCTGCCGGCAACCGCCCGGTGCCTGATCTGCAGCAAGGAAGCCGCCAGGCGGGCCTCGCTGGACCGTTCCGCCTCGACGGCAGGGGCGTTCGCTCTGGTTCCTGAGCTGTCCGGACGGCGGTGAGGCCTCAGGTCGCCTGGAGTTCCGCGGCCTCGCGCAGGTTCTGGACGCCCTCGTAGCCCGATGCTGCGGCAACGAGGAGCGTCGCTGCAGGATCGGCCCACCACCACCCCAACACGGCGTTGGCCAGCAATCCGAGGAGCACAGAGGTCGCCAGGGCGGCATCGAGGAAGGTCATGCGGGCCTCGGCAGCGAGCGGCCGGGAGCCGAGCTGGAGGCCGGTGCGGCGCTTGACGATCGCCAGGGACAACATCACCACCGCGGTTGCCGCCAGGTAGATGACCCCGAGCGGCGAGGCCCCTGCCGCGTGTCCGACGGAGAGCACCCAGGCCGCGGCGACCACGAGCACCGCTGCCAGGGCGAAGAAGGCCATGGCGACCAGGCGGAGTGCCTTGGCAGTGATGGCGGCTGCGTGGCGGTCGGGGTGGCGCAGATGCCAGACCACGACGCCCGATGCGAAGACCTCGACCATCGAATCCATGCCGAAGGCGATCAACGCTAGGGAGCGGGCGGCGATCCCCAGCCCGATCGTGATGAACATCTCCATGACGTTCCACGCGATCGTGGCGTATTCGGCGACGGCTCCTCGCCGTTCCAGACGAGCTCTGGTGGCGTCGTCGAGCGGTGGGTCAGCCGAGGTGGGCGGCGAGCTCATCGGGGTCCATCACCCCTTCGAAGCGGGCCGTCACGGTTCCGCCCTCGTCGATCACGAACACCCAGGGTTCCGATTGCAGGTTCCA
>Ga0255048_10003028_pt1 | contig 10397 bp, 11 predicted proteins | sample JV7_2_2_MG_FD_183619 | JGI IMG/M metagenome (GOLD analysis project Ga0255048, IMG submission 183619) | Seawater microbial communities from Jervis Inlet, British Columbia, Canada - JV7_2_2 | ecosystem: Environmental > Aquatic > Marine > Inlet | place: Canada: British Columbia | collected 2016-10-06
TTCGTTGATGCACCAACGCCACCATTGGTTACATAACCGAGATCGTTGCCGTAGTCCGACACATTCGTGAGCAGCGCATCGTTCTTGAAGGTCTGGAGATCGCTACCCTTGAAACTATTCGTGCCAAGGAAGATCGTGTTGACCTCAAAGATACCCGTTACGGCACTGATCAGATCAAGGTTGGTCAGTGTCAGGCCACCCGCATCTTGACCGCGACTCAGTGTATCGAATACGGTACTCGTCTCGCCTGCGTTCCATTGATTGATGCTGGCCTGTGTCACGAACGATGTACCAACGATGTTGGTCTGCGATGATATCGTGGCAGCATTACTGATCGATACATCAGCCGCGCTACTCTCACCAAATTCCCAGTAGTACAGGCCAGTGAAATATTTGACCCGACTCTCTCCGTCGTTGTCCTGAAGTGATATGAACTGATCATCGCTCGCATTGGGGTGCGTTACAATTAAGAAGCTACCTGCCTCAGAGGGAGAGAGGACGGTGTTGCTGCCGTACATCAGCAAATAGGGCGGCGCTATGCCGGGAAACGGGGCGTTCTGCATCAGCAAATCCGTAGCATCTGACTCGATAAAGTTGCCGGCTAGTTCCAGACTCGCCGAAGCAATATTGCCGCGAGACATAACGCTTGCCAGTGTGCTCGTCTCACCCGAATTGGCTGCGTTGATAAGCGTTTGCAAGGAAACTTGATCTAGCGTGCCCGTACCAAAGAACACCGTCTCAAACAGGCCCGTCTTGACGAAGGCTTCCCGCCACCAGTTGCTCGTACTCCCCACGTTATGAGCGTTACTCAGAAGCGATACGTGCGTGCCGGAGATGAGGTCACCCTTGAACCATGCGTCACCATCATTATCAATCCACGCAACAACGCCATCAGCCACGGTGTTCGTTCCAATATAAAAGAGGTACGCATCCGACTTCGTCAAGCTACGCCAATTGATGAGATCGGCATACGGAGCAATCTCGCCACTCTCCGACCCGAAGGCCAGGAAGTTGTTGGTGGCATCAACGGAATTGCACTGTATTACGGCGTGGGCATTCGTTGACACTTGCCCCAGGACGCCTGCTTTGACCTCATCTACCTTGAGGAACACTTCGGCGTTCACGGCAGCCTCTATGGCTATCGTGTTGCTCGCCATGTGAATGGAGTTGATACTGCAATAGAAGGAACCCCCTCCGAGGACGTTGATGGCCCGCGGGTCGATCCCTGCGGCTTTCACGTCAGATAGGTTGATGCGGTCCACATGACCTCGCATCTCACCCGCGTTGTCGAGAGCTGTACCCTCATCTCCGAAGAGATTGCCGATCTCAATGAACAGGTCAGCAGTGGCCGCGTTATGAACAATGTCCACGATGCCTGTGGCTCGGAGGATGTCGGCAGAGAAATAATTCGTGCTGGCCCCTCTGACATCGACGATATTGGCAGCCGTAGCGAAGTCGTTATTGAGTTCCCTGACCCGGACATTGTTGTTCGAGATGATAATAGGCCCGGACAGAATCGCGTTAGGAGCATCGAGGTCAATGAACTCCGGGAGAGTGAAGTCGCCGAAGGTCGCGGCGTTATACAAGCCATCATCTACGACTCGGATCACGTACCTGTTGGTCGCAGACTTGTCGGCTGCAATTGATGCAGCCTCAATCAGAAAGATTGCGAGATCCACCTCTACGATGGCGTTCTCAATACTATCGCCGGGGCCGGTGGCATCACCATGCTTTCCGACGTAGATGATGTTCTTCTGCGCGACAAACAGGTTGGTCAGCCCTGACCCGTCGCCCTGAAACGTCCCGTTGCTGACGGTGTTACCAGCGAGATTCAGGTTCTGGAGTAGGTTCTCGATAGCTGCGTTGGTCGCATACAGGGACTGGAGGTTGGTGACAATGAAACCAGATGCGTCAAGGTCTCTGCCGAGAGATTCAGCAGACAGAACCCGTATGTCAGCATTCGTAACCGCCATCGTGAGCGCAGTTACGTTCGAAGCGGTGACGTTCGTGGACACCAGTGCAGCCGAGTTGGTCAGACTGAAGCCGTCCATGTTGAGGTTGATGCCGGGAACGTTGCCGTTGGCCATAACACCAGCCCACGACGAGGTTGTTGCACCGCCGCCAGTAGTAGCTGCGGCGGTAAAAATTTCGTGCCCATCATAGAAGATGCGGGCATACACCGGCCCCGCAACGACGAGGCAGAACAGCGCGAGGCAAAGTGTAAGTCGTTTCATGTCGTGATCTCCAAGAAAGCCGGGAGCGGAGTGGCCGCTCCCGGCTTTGGGCTTTTTGTTAGCTTTCGTCGTTGCCGTCGTTGTCGCCGGCACCCAGAACCACTGCTACGACAGTGATATTGCCACCCGCTGCATCAGCAGAGAAGTGGACGTCAAGGGTGCCTGCGGCTGCAAACAGAACCGGTACAAACGTCGTGGGCGTCGTCCAGACGTTCCCAGCCGTTGCGATTGTGGTTGCCGCCATGAGTTCCGCACCGTCTGCTTTGCCGAGAGCGGCATTGCAAGCGCCTGTGGTCCCCGTATTCACGACGAGGTACGCATGATAGACCCATGTGGCCTGATCAAACGTGATCGCCTGAATAACATCGTTAGCCGCTGCCGCCAGATCCGTGGCGAACTTCGCCTGCGATACGGCGACTCGTGCCTGTGGAAGAAAGAGCGCACCGCTCTTCTCCATGGTCTGAACCAGACTCGTCACTGTGTCATTGACTGCCATTGTTCACTTCCTCCTTGATTGTTGGAAAATGAGGGCCCCTTTACAGAGGCGCCCCGTTACGTCCTACTTAGGCCGCCGATTTGAAGGCATAGAGATGACCAAAAGCCTCGGGCTTTATGACCTCATAGCCGTACACCTGCAGGCCCCTGAAGAGCGTACCGAAACCGGTCGGGTTCTTCAGGTTCTCGTTCTTGACCAACTGCGACGCGAACGTCAGAGCGGTCATCTGACCGAAGACCATGTTGAAGACCGTGACAGCATCACCTTCGAAGGTGTCGGCAGTCTTGGTCAACAGGTTGGACGAGTAGATCGTAAACCGGTCTATCATGCCCACCCGTCCATTTCTCAGAATGCTGGTGCCGTCGCCAGCAAGGGAAGCATCCTTGAGATCGGACTTCTTGATCATTCCGCAGAAGATCGGTGCCATGACGATGTACCGGCCACTCTCAGGAACGTTCTGCTCGTCGAGGACGGTACCGCAATCCACGAGCACGTCGAGGATGTTGGCCTTTGTCAACGGCAGGGGCGCAGCGGTCTCTCCGAGGTTGATCGAAGAGCTCTCAAGCCCAGCGGTCGAACCCTGGTTCGAGGCATGTGCGTCCGCAAACACGTTCGCGAGGATGTCGCGATCGATCGAAATCTTGAGCTGCTCACTGGCATCTGTCGTCCAGACGTCGTGGTAGTTCTTGATGTCGGTCTGCGCGTCGTCGACGTCGTCCGTGGCGAAAGCCCAGTATCGGCCTTTGTCGATCAGCAGGGGAACCGCAGTTGATTCCGGTGTCTGATGAACAAGGGTCTGGCCCTTCTTGTGCTCACGGATGATGATATTCGGTACGCTCCGAATATAAACCGTGTCGCCCTGCTGTTTGATCTCGCCTTCGTAATCGGTATTAGCGATCGAACCGAAGACAGTCGCGGCGTAGAACTTGACGAGCAACTTTCCCGAATAGAGTTCGGGGATGTAGCGCATCGTGGTCGTGCCTATGTTACGGAATCCCGGTGTCGGGGGATATACTCCTGGCATGTTGTTCCTTTCAGAGAAGCAGCAGGGGAACGGTCACAGATCAGAACTCCATTGGTCCTGTATCCCTGATGACGCGGCCTTCCTGCCATGCCTTCTCAATTTCTTGTTCTCGTGCGAGTACGGCTGGATCAACGGCCAGCTTCGGGTTCTTCGCAATGGCGTCATAATGCGCCTTGATTTCCGAAGTCCGAATTGCTGGTCCCGTATGAGCCACGCCGGTGCGGCCCGGTGCCGCGGTGACCGTTTCTGGCTTACGCTGTGAAACGACCGGATTAGGCCGAGGTTGACCGTGTTGGGCGTGAAACTCATCAACCAGCGATGCCAGTCGATAAATGTCCCCAGCATAGTATGCCGAGTCGCCCAGCTTCCGACGCGGTTGCCCTGACTGTTCATCAATCCCGTTGAGGAATGCGACCCAGTCGGGGTGCGGCGGGGGACCGTTCAATGACTTCGCGCCGGGCGCGAGATCATCCACTTTGTCCCAGAGGGTGAGAGAGGCTTTGTTCGCCCGCTCCTTTTCCAAAGCATTGAGACGCCGTTCAACACGGTCCTCAACTTCTCTGGCGGCCCGATTCGCTTCGGTCGTTGCCAACCGACTCTGTACCTCAAGTGCCTCATCGCCGATCAGTTCCCTTTCCTCTGCGCTTGTATGCGCGAGGTAGGCCGGACCTGCCGACGCTACGGGCTGATGCGGTTCGTGCACCTGCTGCTGGACCTGAAAGGATAGCTCGTCAATGACCCCCTGCTGCGAATTGTACATCCCCTGAAGACTGTTGTTCTGCTGCCTGAGTTGCTCGTAAGCATCTCGGGAAACGAACTCGCCCTCGGGGGGTGGTGTTTCGCTCGGTTCGCCTTGCGGGACCGGAGGTGGCTGGGGCAGAGGCTGCGGGGTGACCCCTTCGAGGGCCCCCTGCGGCTCTTGGCTTATCGCATCGCGATATTCCTGGCGCCGTGCCGTTTCTTGCTCCAACGCTGCGTCTGTCTGAGCTGCCATGTCTCTCACTGCCTTCGGTAGTTTAACCTCAGTTGTCATGTCATCTTTCCGGCTCCACCCTTTCGTCGGCATCGTCGATTGGCCGCTTTCCGGTTTCGCCTAGTGGTCGGCATTTCGCGTCAGAGGCCGCTCACATGAGTCGGCATAGCACGACATTGGCCGCCGTGGGTTGCTACTTCCTAGTGTTCATTTTCACCACAAGGTCGGAAGCAATACCTATGTGGTTGATGATCTCGCGAAGCTCCTGGGCACGCCCTTGGCTCCGATAAAGGGGGATACCTTCGAGTTCATCATTCGCGGCACGCCGTTCCGCAAGGCGGACTTCCAGCCACTCCACGAGCTTCTGAAAATACGGGCCCGCTTGGGGCTGCATCTGCAGATACTTGATGATGTGGGCTATCTGTTCGTCTTCTGAGCGTGCCATTCCCTGAAAACCTCAATTGTTGGCGTTGGCGACTCGGACCCAGTTCGTTTTGTTGGCGATCAGGGTCAGCGTATCGGTCGGGCCAAGAGTGATGTTCGAGCCGAGGGCCAGGCGGGTGCCGTTGTCCTCGAACAAGACGCTGTTCGTACCGGCGTTTTCGAGTATCAGCACTCGCCCGGAATTCCTGGCGTTCGCGACCGTGCATGTTGCCACGGGGATACTCGAAGGGGTGAGCCGCAAGTAGCCTCGCAGATCACCACTAACGATGACATCACCGTTCGTGACAGTCAGGGACTTTGGCGTGTAATTGAGCGCCTCCGCGGTCGCCTTACCGGCGAAGAAATCTTCATACCGGGCAGCCACGCACAGTATGGCACCGACGAGAACGCAGCTCATGAGCAACGCTCCGGTTAAGTGTTTGCGATCCTGTTTCATCTATCTTCCTCCTTGTTGTTATAAGACTGCCGCGGCCGGTTCTCCGCTAGGTGGCTGTGGCAACTGAGCTGGTGACGGGGACCTGGTCCCCGTTCCGGTTCGCGATCTATCCTTCATCCCAGCCAACGCTTCGGTAGGCACCTGTTGGCCCACCGCTTCCATAGTCTTGGACTGTGCAATTTTGTCGGCCATAAGTTGTTGCTCGGTCTTCACGACGGAGTCTTTGGGCATGTCGAGTGTGCCAGCGACCTTGCGCCAGATCTCAGCCCTCTGCTCGACACCCACAATCTGTTGATCCATCTCGTTGGATCCTGTCATCTGCAAGAACTGCATCCTTCGGGCCATCAGTTGTTCCTGCATAATGAGACCGAGAATCCCGACCGTCATAACCCTGCAGTCGCCCTTCAGCGTCTCGTCCTCATCAAACATCATGTTCCACTCGTACTGCCGCCGTACGATGTCATGGATCACATCACGACCGATTCGCGCGATCACTTTCTTGATGCCGCGGGCTGCGTTGCTCATGAGCATGTTCAAGCCACTCGACGTCCTGCCCGCGCCCGTCACCGAAATGTTGCCGGAGATGTAGGCCGGGATCCCCGTGTACTCGTCTGCCAAGTTGGCGAACTTGTCATACACGAACAACAACTCCTGTGCGTTCGAGTTCGGCTGGAAGAAGTCGATGCCGGGGCCCTGGGCGTTCATGGGATTCTGCAACTGCCAGATCTTCCACGGGGCCAGTGCCTCGATCTCCTCGCCGGGGGGCAGCCGGTTGATGTCGTTGATGACGACCTGGGGGCCAGATGAGATACCGAGATTGTTCACCAGAGCCCGACAGGAGGCGTTGCAGATATTCTGAATGTCCATCATCAGTTCCGGGACGCCCTTGCCCCAGAATGATCCAGGTTGCTTCTCCCATTGGGTCACCGAGTAAGGTCGCCTGCCGAGCGGATCAGGATTGAACGCGGCATAAATGATGTAGCGGCCGGCGAGGATACAGTTCATTTCATATTCAGTCAGCGGGTCAATGGGTTTGCCGTCGTCATCATCAATGATGCCATGCCGTAGGAGAAGGAGCCCTTGGACCGAACCCCAGTACTCGAGGGCTTCGATCGTCTGCGTGTAGTGCCCCTCTTCGTCCTCATCGCGCTCCTCTAGTTCTGCCCGCTCCCAGTCGGTGTCGATCTCACGGCTGTACCCCGAGAGTCCGTACTTCGTGAGGACCAGGTCGATGGCCTCATCGTCGTAACCGTCAACGCCACGCATGTCTTGGAGGTCTTTGCGCCGCAGTCGCTGGCGCTCAATCAGGTTGCCCTCATCTTCGTCGGTAGAGTCCGAAGAGGGGAAGAGGTCGAATGGGCTGACGGACTTGTAGACAGGGATAAGTTCTTTGGAGCGCTTCGCATACGTCCGTCCGCCACGCTTGCCCCATTCCAACTTCTTGCGCTGACGGATGATCGGACCTTTCATGCAGCCGACCTTGAATGTCACCAGGCTGGTGAGGAACTCGTCGAACTCCTTCTCCCAGTCGCCCTCGGCCATCTGGTCATTGATCTTCACCTGCATCTTCTTCGCCCTGACAAATGCTTCCTTCAGCAGGCCGGCGTCGACGACTTCGCGCATCTCAATGGCAATTTCTGCCGTCTTATTCGGGTCGATACGTTGGCCTGTCTGGATGGATTCTTGGATCCACTTCTGTACCGCTGACTGAGCAATACGGCCAATAACATCGTCGGGGAGTTCGGGAATAGGAGTGGGTTCGAGTTCCCACGACTGCTCACCAACAGAGCCGAGGACATCCACGAGCCACGATTCGGCTGCTCGGCATTTGACGCCGGTCAAGGAGATGTAGACCTTACTGCCACCTTGTCGTTCGATCTCGGCTATCTTCGAATCGTCGTACTCGGCATTGCGCTGGAGCAAGCTGAACAGCATCGTTTCATCGATGTTCTGTTCCCGCTTGTGGTTGTAGTTCTCTTCCCACGCATTCTCGATGAACTGAGCGAGCCCCATGATCTTCGGGGTGAGTTGCTTTCTTTCGGCGGCAGCCTGCCGCTGCTCCATCTGCTCGATTTGCTCATTCGACAGGACACGCAGGAGCCCGGCGCTTTGTGGGTAAGCGTCTTGGTTGGGATCTGGGGTTCGTGCGCCGTAGACCATTTGGCCTCCATGGCAAAAGAAAAGGGACCACGATTACGGGTCCCGTAGTCCCTTTTCAGAAATTGCTTTCCTCACCGGTGGCCTACCGATGAGTTTGCCACTAGATTGTCTTAGTAGGTCATTGCCGAAGCGACATGCTTCCACTCACTCTGCTTACCAGAAACCCCTACGCTACCCGAGTGGGCCGTGGGCTTGTAGCATTTGACTTTGACCTCGTGATCCTTGGGATCCATTTTGCTGCTGGTCTGAACGAGCTTCGGCTGGTAATCGCCGCCTGAGTAACTTCCACCGTGTTTCTGTCCCCTCATCGCTTCTTACCTCCCCGTCGTTTTGTGTCGGTGGTCTTCGTGTAATACACGGGTACGCCAGCAGTCGTCCCATCAGGGGTGAGCATGCGTGGTGAACCGGTATCATCGACGACCGCCTTCTCTTTGACGATGCGCTTTTTCATGAATGAACCTCCATTGCGCTGATATTCTTGCAGGAACATTCTGAGGATGTCAATGGGGCGAACTAGGCGGGATGCGTTTTTGTCCTCACGTCCATCCTGCAGATGACTTTACGACAACGCGGCGTCGCGACGAGCGAGATGGCATGCCCGGACGCTCTGGTTTCATGGTGATTGGTCCCTGCGAGGCGAGGGCCGCATACTGGGCGGCTTCGCACGGATGACTGTATTCGTTCTTCTCTGGTTTGTCCGTATACCGGTCTCCGGTACTGAGCCGCATCTTCCGATAGCGATACCGACCCATAAGCCCTTTGCGGGTCCGCGGCGCCTTCGTTGGGCTGATGAGAAATCCCGGTTGGCCATCAACGAGTTTCGTCATGTAGCCAGCGAGTGCCTCGCGGCGCGCGATGAAATTGTTCGACGGTGCTGGATCGGTCGGAATCCCCAACCGCTCGAGTTCCTGCAGGCAAGTCGTCTCGTCGGATTCGGCACGAGCACCGCCCGCGGGGTCGCCAACGCTTTGGATGCGCATGCCCGGGTACTGGGACATCAGATGAGGTTTGACCACATCCCCAGCAAATGATCGGATACCACCGTCCTCGCAACATAACTCCTCGAGGATCCGGAGTTGCCCTCGGGGTGACACCTGGTTAATCAGGCAGGCAGGCGTGAGTCCAAAGTCCCACGAGAGGAGGAGGGGTAAGCCTCGATACGGCTCCAGATCTTTCTTCGCGCAGTGCAGTGAGTCGTTATACTCGGACATCACGGGCTTGCCAGCGACAACGGTGCCGTAATCGCCCATCAGGTAGACTTTGATCCACTCCTCGTCAGAGCCCTCTACAAGGTTCATCCAATAGCCGTAGCCCTTGTTGTGGCCGCCCACGTTCTCGCAAGCACCAACACCTTTTATCTGTCCCTGGTTGGGTATGTAGGTGGGGAAATTCTCGCCATCCGCAGGTGGCACTTTGATCACGGCCGGGGGCTGCCGGAAGAACTGATAGTTCTCAGGTTGCATCACTTCGGCGAGGTTATACCACCAGTGCTCATCGTCACATGGGTTCGTGTCCATGATGACGCCATTCCACGTTGTGCCTCCCATACGCGGGGAGGGGAAACGGTCCACTCTAGCCCGCGCATTATCCAAGACGGCCCTCGGCACTTCCACTGCCTCGTTGATCCAGACGCCGGTCAGATCGAGCGACTTGAGTTTGTTGACTGCCTCCTCGTCATCCAGCGCCATGAAAATAACTTCCATATTCAGGATCGTCTTATCAGGGAGCGTCAGCCACGTACTGCCCTTGTAGGGGGGCTGTTTGCTGATAGGCAGAATCTTCTCAGGAATCCATTCTTGGAAGGTCCGAATAGTCGTGTCGCGCAATTCTGGATACGTGGCTCTGATCACAGCCCACCGTGTCATGCGCACATTGTTGTACGGGTTCTGTTCACAGGACCGCGTGTACATCTCCATCACGCAGGCAGACGACTTGCCGGAACCATAGGGCCCCATGATACCCCGGACGAATTTCGGTGAACGATGGAAGAGCTCGGGTGTGGGCTCCGCGACATAATCAATGTCTTTCGGTACCGGTGCAAGGCTGAAGCCTTTGGACTTCTGCGGCATCTCAGTGGCCCTCCTTCTGCATGCCCTCGTTGACGTAGCCAGCCTGGCGTCCCGCCTTACCGCGGCTCGTGTGGCCTCCACCATCCCGGGCTTTTCCGCTGCTGGTCCTGGCTATACGCCGGGTCCCCTGTTCCACGACTCGGTATTTGCCCCTCAGCTTTCTGACTGACGTTCTGGGCATTGCTTAATACCTCGCACGCCGACCGCCGCGCATGACTGCCTTCGGCTGGCGTTTCTTGACAGTTGTCTTCTTCGCTGACTTGGTTCCGCGTTTCTTCTTCGCCATGAGTGAACTCCCGCAGTTATCTCGGTCGCATGAACACTACACGATGCTCGCCGATGCCGAGCATCTCGATAACCTTGATACAGCGATCCACGACTACCACATCAACCGGACGTACGCTGTTGAGGACAACGCCGCGTGGTTGCCTGACGAATGCCATCTCTACACCCGCGAAGAGGCATGCGGCCATCGTTTCGTCATACTCAAGCGAGAAACCGCTGCTGTGGAGAAGTTTGCTTTGGAGCTTCTTGAGGATGGGAAGGTGTTCGTCAAAGATG
>Ga0255048_10003031_pt1 | contig 10388 bp, 11 predicted proteins | sample JV7_2_2_MG_FD_183619 | JGI IMG/M metagenome (GOLD analysis project Ga0255048, IMG submission 183619) | Seawater microbial communities from Jervis Inlet, British Columbia, Canada - JV7_2_2 | ecosystem: Environmental > Aquatic > Marine > Inlet | place: Canada: British Columbia | collected 2016-10-06
GATAATTTATAATTTAACAGAACAGATGTTACACAAACTTCTAATGGAAACGATCCAAGAAGGTTACGATAACCAGATGATAGAGAGGGAAAGACTTTTAGACTACTATGAGGGATGTAACCTTGAATATGACTTAAAGAAATACTTTAATAGTGAATCATTATCGCAGATTCCACCAATGTATATCAACCTTGTAAGAAACATCATTAGTAGAAGGGCATTAGTATATCAACAATCTCCAGTACGATACAATGATAAGTATAATGAAATCATAGGGGATTTTGATTCGTTTATGAAACAATTTGAACAACTGACTTATCTCTTAGGTACTGAAGGGCTATATACTTATTGGGATGATACCCAACAACAACTTAAATACAGACCTATTCATTTCTTTGTTCCATTCTTTAAACCGAATGAAGATGAACCATTTGCTGTTATGTGGCAAGTAGAATCACAACTCCAGGCAAGATCAGAAGATGCACAGTATATGTTTTGGAGTAAAGAAACAGAAACAATGGAAGGCAAACACTTCATGATTAGCAGTAGAGGTAAGATTACTTCTGTTGTAGATGGCGATAAGAACCCTTATGGAGATACTATTCCATTCACGATTTCACATAGACATCCCTACACTAGAGATTTCTTTAGAGAAGGTGCTAATGACTTAGTAGATGGTATGAGAAGTGTTAATATTTTACTAACTGAATTAGCTTTACATGGCAGATTTGCTTTAGGACAACCAGTCTTTACTGGACTTGATACTGAAACACGAATCACTATGGGACAAGATAAAGCTTTAGTGCTTCCTGAAGGGGCTAACTTTAATTATGCAAGTCCTAATGCCAACATAACTGGTATGATTGATTCTACTAAGTATATGGTGGATAGTATTGCCCAAGCAAACAATGTAAGAATCAACTGGACCAGCAATGCACAAGAATCAGGGCTATCTAAAAAGATGAATGAGATTGACTTAATGGATGCTTTACGAAGTGATGTAGAACAAATCTATAGACCATTTGAGAAAGAACAATTTAGAATAGCACAACGAATCTGTGAAGTATCAGGTGGGATTCAATTAGGGGATCAATTCAGCATAGACTTTAGTGAAAGAGAAGTGCCAATGAGTAGTCAAGAAGAAATTGGTTACTACACTTGGGCATTTGCAAACAACATTGAAACACGAAAGAGTTATCTACGAAAGAAGAATCCTGACTTACAAGAAGATGAGATTGATACGATTGTAGAACAGATAGATGCAGAAGCACCTGAAACACCTGAAGGAACATTGATTGACCAGATCATTAATGCACAAGAATAATGGCTGATTTAGACTTTTATAAAAAAGATATGGAAAAAATCCAAGCAGCACTTCTTAAAAAGATTGAGAAAGTATTGGGTGGATTGACTGTATTAGATGATGTAGGATTAGCAACAGCATTTAAACAGATTAACTTCCTAGATGAGTTAAATGCTTTAGGATTTCCTGCTTTGCTTAAAAAAATTAAAGGATCGTATGATAAAAATGCAATTAAAAGTTTTGACTTATTAAAAGCAACACAACGAACCAAACAAGCAGCTACAGCAGTCCAGGCAGTAGAGATATTAAGCATACTAGACTTAACGACTATATCTGCAGGGGTAACAAAGTATGCTAATGAATTAAAGACTGCTATGTTTAGAGGATTGCTTACTGGACAAAGTTCTGCAAGTATTATGGAAGGGCTAACATCAACCTATGGAGTAGGTAGAGCATTAAGTAGTAAACAACAGGTAGCATTACTACAAGATAGTTTTGCACGATTTAGTAGAACGACTACTGCGAAGTTATTTCAAGATGTTCCTGAACAAAAGTTTGAATATGTAGGACCTGATGATGAGGTAACAAGAGATGAATGTGTTACTGGATTAGTAGCAGGGCAAATAACAGCAGAAGAAATACCAACACTAACCAATACCACTATAGAAGGTGGTGGTGGGTTTAATTGCAGACATGAATGGTTTCCAGTATAATGAAAGCAAGAGATATAGCAAGTTTTACTAAGACAAATTATGGACAATTAGCAGTTCATGCAAAAGGGTTGATTGTTAAAGACATGAACAAAGGTGTCATGCAAAATGGTATTTTTAAATATAAGTCAAAAGAATATGCAGCAAAGAAAGCAACTGGTGCATTAGGAAAGTTTAGAAAGAGTGATAGAGTAACCATGTTATTAAGTGGTGAAACATCAAGAAGAATTAGACCTGAAGGTAAAAGCGATAGAGCCACATTAGTATTTGAGAATGGAACTATTGTCCAAGCCAATGAAGATAAAGGATATGTCATAGCAGACTTAAACACAAAGAATAGAAATAGTTCTGCATTATTCTTACAAAGAATTGTTGATAGGAATGTAAAGAAATATGAAAGCAAACCTATCACCATTAAAATAGGTAAATAACATAAGGGGGCAGAATGTCCGAAGAAAATACACAAGTAGTAGAAGAAGCAAGAGCAGAAGATGCTACACAGGGAGTTGAAAACTCCAAAGATGGTCTATTAGTTCAAGAGAATAAAAAATATAGACAAAGGGCTCAAACAGCAGAAGCCGAGCGAGATAAGCTCATAGAAAACCATAGACTTCAAGAGCAAAAAAAACTTGAAGAAGATGAGGAATACAAATCTTTGTATGAAAGCGAGAAAATAGAAAACAATAAGCTAAGACCTATTGTTGAAAATTTTGAAATGCAAGACAAACAAAGACGAGAATATCTGCTGTCCCAACTTTCAGATGACGATCAAGACATATACCAAGACCTCACAACAATCAAGTTGGAAAAGCACATTGAAAGACTGGGAAAGAATAAAGTGCAAATATCTGATGCTAAAGAAGTTACTTCTAGTGGCAAGTTCGCTTCAAATACGAAGTGGGCAGATTTATCTGATGAAGATAAAAAACAAGCTAGAAAGAATCCAACTCTTTGGAAACAGATAGTAGAGGGGTATGCTAAAAACTAATTTAGGAGATTAATTAAATGGCAAATATAACAACAAGTACAGCTGCTTCATTTATTCCTGAAATGTGGAGAGATGCAATTCTTGACTATGCTGAACGAAAATTCGTTCTTCGTAACCAAGTATCAGACTTCTCATCTATGTTAGCAGGTGGTGGCGACATTCTTAACATACCGAAAGTTGCAGAAGAAACTGCTGCAGCAAAATCGGGTGGAACAGCAGTAACTTATTCTGCAAATACAGATGGAGTAATCCAATTAACTGTAGATCAACATCACTACGAAGCTAAACGAATTGAAGATATTGTAAAAGTACAAGAATCTGCAGATTTGTTTAATGCTTATGCACAGTCAATGGGCTATGCTTTAGCAAAGAAAGTAGAAAATTACCTAGCTGTAGATGTTCTACAAGCTGCAACAGGTAACGATACTGCTTTAGCTGCTGATAATACTTTCACAACTGCATTACTAAGAACTGGTTTACAGAAACTTCTTGATGCAGGACATGACTATACAGATGGGGATCACAATTTATATTGTAGTCCTGCTTCATATATGTCTTTACTATCATTAGGCGATTTTACAGATGCTAATGTTAGAGGAGATGGTGAATCACCTCATGCACAAGGAAAAGTAATGTCAGCTTATGGCTTAAATGTTTTCCCTTCAACAGATTGGGATGACGATGGTGGTACTGGCGATGAAACTGCAACTATTTTTAATAGACAATCAGTTTACTTTGCACAACAAGTAGCACCAAGAGTTCAAAGTTCTTATGACATTGACCATCTAGCAACATCAGTAGTAGCTGATGTACTATTTGGAGCAGCTTTATCTCATGCTGCTAGTTCAACAGCACTAGGAATTGTGAATTTTACTAATCCTTAATCAGGATAAGTGAAAATCGGTTAATTATGGGGGTAATTTATTTTGCCCCCATATTACCATTAAATATAAATTTGAAGGGGAATTAGATGCCATTATACGAATATAAATGCGAGTGTGGAAAGAGTTTTGATGCTATACAAGGTATCAATGAAGATAAACTAACACTTTGCAGAAATCTGTGTAAAGAGCCAAAGAAAGTAGAAAGACTAATTAGTAAATCTACTTTTATTATTAATGGGGCAGGTTCAATGCCTGATAGAAAACTATATAAGGAATTGGATATTGATAAATGAGTAGCAATACTAATATAGGGAATACACCTGTAAATCAGGGCTATGTTCAATTGATCCACATGGGAGAAACTGGTGGGATTGATGGAACACTTCGTGCTTTATATGATGGAGATGGTACTGCTTCTGATTTATTGATTGCTAGTGATAAAGTAAAGATTAGCACCACTCTTTATATTGGTAGTGATACTTTAGCAGAATATATCCAGGACACAGTAGGTACTATGTTTACTGGTAATACTGAAACCAACATTACTGTAACTTATCAAGATACAGATGGCACCATAGATTTAGTATCAACTGGAGAAGTAACTCTAATAGGTTCACAAACCTTAACAAACAAAACTTTAACAGCCCCAGTATTAACTGGTGTAACCCAAGGGGCAGATATTACACTATCAGGGGATTTAACAGTCAATGGTACTACAGTTACTGTTGACCAAACTAATTTAGATGTATCAGATAATATTATAGGATTAAATCGTGGGGCAAGTTCCAATGCGAATGATTCAGGATTAATCATAGAACGAGGGAGTACAGGAGATAATGCAGCAATTATATGGGACGAATCTGCTAATAAATTTACATTGGGTACAACAACCTCAACTCCAAGTGCTACTGGTGATCTTACAATATCTACTGGAACACTTGTAGCAAACCTTGAAGGTGCTGTAACTGGTAATGCTTCCACAGCAACTGCCTTAGCTAGTGCAGGAACACTTACTTTTACTGGAGATGTTGTAGGATCATCCACTCCGACTTACACAGGTGGGGGCAATTTAAGTATTGCAATGGCTATCCAAGCAAATAGTATTGCATTAGGCACAGATACTACTGGTAATTATATGGCACAAGTATCAGCAGGAACTGGTGTGAGTATATCTCATACACAAAGCGAAGGTTCTACAGCTACTATTTCAAGTAATGATTCTGCTATTGTCCACGACAATCTTTCAGGCTTTGTAGCCAACGAACATATTGACTGGACAACAGACCAAGGTGTTACAAATATTCATGCAGGAAATTATACAGATACAAATACAAATCAGTTAACTACATTTAATGTAACTGGAGATAGTGGAACACCAGAAAGTATAGCTCAAGGAAATACTTTAGATATTGCAGGTGGTACTGGTATTGCAACAGTAGTAAGTGCAACAGATACAGTAACAGTCAATTTATCACATTTAGGATTAGAAGATTTAGCAGATCCTAACGATGATAGAATATTATTTTGGGACGAGTCTGTAGGTGCAGGAAAATTACAATGGTTAGATATTGGAAGTAATATATCTATTAGTGGTTCTACTATAAGTGCCACAAATACTACTTATGCAAGTGATGATTTTGACCACGATGCCTTAATTAATTTTGTAGCAAATGAACATATAGATTGGACAGGGGCAAGTGCTGGAACAATCCATGCAAGTAATTACACCGATACTGTTACTACAATAGATGGCACAACAGCTAATGGTGTATTGACTTATGGTGGAACAAATAATATAGATACAGAATCTACTCTTACTTTTGATGGAAGCACTTTAGCATTAACAGGTGCATTGACTTCAACTGGAAACATTACTACAAATGGAGAAATATATTTAGATAATGGTGGAGATGCTATTGCATTTATGGGAGTATCTGATGCTAATTACAGAAAAGCATTATATGCAAGTAATGATGACCATTATGTAACTAATAGACATACTAGTGGGGATTTAATCTTAATGTCTAATAATGGTAGTGCAGGTGGAGAAACCGAAGCAATTAGAATTAAGCATACTACTCAAAATGTCGGCATAGGAACTGCTTCACCTGGAAGTAAGTTACACATTGCTGCTTCAGGTTCATATTCTGCTCCAACTGGTGGACTTGATGGAAATATTAATCTTTTAATTAATAATACTCAATATAGTGGCATTCAAATATTAGGAAGAAATGATGGTTCATCTTTTATACACTTTGGCGACCAAAATGATGCCAATGTAGGTGTAATAACTTATGAACATAGTGGCGATTATATGGCATTTAGAACTAATGCTACTGAAGCAATGCGATTTGATAACAGTCAAAATACAATAATACCAGCAACTTCTAAACTTTACTTAGATGGTGGTGGTGATACTTATATTCACGAAGATGCTGATGATAGATTAAGATTCTTTACTGGTGGAGATGAGTTTATGAGATTCACCCAACAAGATGCAGGTGGAGAAATATTTAGTATTTATCAAGATGTTTATATTCCAGATGATAAAAAAATACACTTTGGTGGTGGAAATGATTTAAAAATATATCACGATGGTTCTAACAACTACATAGAGAGTGCTACATCAGACCAAGACTTATTCATTAGAGTTAATGATGGTGGTTCTACTATCAATGCAATATATATAGATGCAAGTGAAGTAGGTAGAGTTAAACTTCCAAATGATGGGCAACGATTAGTATTTGGTGCATCAGATGATTTACATATAGAACATAGCACTCACTCTTATATCAGTAACAATACTGGAGATTTTATTATTCAAACTCAAGGTACTGATTCAGATATGATATTCAAATCAGATGATGGAAGTGGTGGACTTGCTGCTTACCTAACATTAAATGGTGGTTCTGTTATTACAAGAGTTCATAAAATTATGAGATTTGATGATAGTATAGATTTGAGATTAGGTGCTGGAAGTGATTTAAGATTATATCATACAGGTAGTCATAGTTATATAGAAAATTATACTGGAGATTTATATATAAGAAATACTCTTGACGATAAAGATGTTATTCTTCAATCAGATGATGGCTCTGGAGGAACTACTGCTTACCTAACATTAGATGGTAGTGCTACTATTACTACTGTTCATAAAAATATGAAATTTGACGATAGTGTTTATCTATATTTAGGAACAGATTCAGACTTTAACTTACTCCACAACAATACCAATGCTTACATAGAAAATGGAACTGGAGATTTATACATAAGAAATAATGCTAATGATAAAGATGTGATATTACAATCTGATGATGGTTCTGGTGGAACTACTGCTTACCTAACCTTAGATGGTAGCACAACAGATTTATTATTATCTCCACCAGGAAATGTCGGAATAGGAACTTCATCTTTAGGTACTAACTATAAAATGATTGTCAAAAGAACTACTAATTGTAATTTAGGTGTTGGTTTACAAGGTGGAGAATTGTCATTAGAAGCATTTAATGATGCTATTACTGCAAGTGTTCCATTTAGACTATATGGTTCAGAATTTAATATGTTAGGTGGTAATGTCGGAATAGGAACTGAAGCACCAAATGCTAACCTATCGTTAGGTGCTGTTACAGGGGCTAAAAGATTTTTAGTTTACGATGGTGGTTCAAGCAACAATTTATATGCAGGTTTTGGCATTGATTCACCTGCTTCTAATGACTTTTCAATGTATACTCATAATAATGGAGCTTTAAAATTCGGAAAAATGGGTACAGATGCTTCTACTATTACACCATATATGACTATTACAAATGCAGGTAATGTCGGTATAGGAACTACATCACCTGATGAAAGACTTTCTGTAGTAAGTGGTAGTACAAGTAGAACTGCACACTTTGGTAGATATGAAGATAATGGATTATTCTTACATAGTGAAGCAGCAGCAAATGATACTCACTATAATTGGATGATACAAACACAAGAAAATATAGATGGTGGTTTGGAAATTCACCCAAGTGCTTCTGTTGGTGGCTATGATTGGGTAAGTGCTGGTGGTATAGCAATTAAAAGAACTGGAGAAGTCGGTATAGGAACTAACTCACCTGGATATAAGTTAGATGTTGCAGGAGATGCAAGAATATTATCAGGTAGTTTAGGTGTTGGTGTAGCACCTAATGCAACAGATGGTAGAGGAGATTTTAGTAATGATGTAGTTTCTTATTCAACTTCCGATAAAAGATTAAAAGAAAACATTAAACCATTAGATAATGCTTTAGATAAAGTGTTAAAGATTAGTGGTGTATCATTTGACTGGAAAGAATTAACCGAAAAAGAAAAGAAAACTATCCATGGAAACACAGGACATGATGTAGGTGTTATAGCACAAGAAATAGAAGCAATATTACCTGAAGTAGTTACTACAAGGGATAATGGTTATAAAGCAGTTAAATACGAAAAGATTGTACCTCTTTTAATAGAAGCAATAAAAGAACAACAAGTTGAGATAGATTGTTTAAAAGCCAACTATGATCAACTTAAATATAACAGGAGATAACGATGGCTAAAGTAATAGCAGAAAAATCAGTTGAATCAGCAAGTTCACCTAAGCAAGTTGAGATCAAACATACTAAAGTGATGAAAGATGCAGCAGGTAAAGATGTAACAGTAGTTGATTGGACAGATGTAAGACCAGTAGATGATATGATTTCACAAGCAGAAGCAGAATTAGTAAATGCAGAAGCAAGAGTAACTGAACTTAAAGCAGATATTGTTGAATATAAAAAGATTAAGGGTTAAGTATGGCATTACCAGTAGTACCAAATACTAATGTAGCAATGTATACTCATTTAAGAGTATCAAGTGATTGTAACGAAACAAGTAATCTTAGTTTAGCAAGTTTGTTAAATGGTGGTGCTTATGCTTACGATAATTCATTCGGTGCAGCAGGTGGACCAATGAAAGATTGTGATCTAATAGGTGGAAGCAATAATCCATTGCAATCCACAGCAGGGTCAGTCAATCTATATGATGATGATATAGGAACTGCACCATTTCACATGAGCCACACTATAGGTGGACAATATACTTAAAGAATTTTATTAATAATAACATGAGGGTTATGAACAATGAGTGAACAAAGAAAAGTAACAATAGATAAAACAGAACACAATTTTGATGAACTAAAACAAGAACAACAAATTCTTATTGAACACATTGAAAATTGTCGTAAAAACAAAGCACAATTAGCATTTAATCTGGATCGTGAAAATGTAGCAGAAGGTGCATTTGCTAAAATGCTTACTGAATCATTTGATAAAAAAGATGAAAAGAAAGAAGAAAAAGATGCCTAAATTAGATATGATTGGTAATATAATTGACAAAGTAGCAGGTCATGTAGATAAGTTTACTTTGGACAAAGAGGAAAAAGCCCAATTAATACAAGAGATCAACAAAGCACAAATCGAAGTAAACAAGATAGAAGCTGGTCAAACCAATGTATTCGTAAGTGGTTGGCGACCATTCGTAGGGTGGACTTGTGGTATAGCTTTATGTTATCACTTCGTATTGCAACCATTGTTAATGTTTGTGTTCTTGGCTATTGGGAAACCTATGGAATTACCAGTATTCGATATGACAACACTAACAACTGTTTTGACTGGAATGCTAGGTTTGTCGGGCATGAGAACTTGGGAAAAGGTCAAGAGGTCAGCATGACATTTGAAGATATTATTAATGATGTCTTAGCACATGAAGGGGGTTATGTAAATGATCCCCTAGATAAGGGTGGTGAAACAAACTTCGGTATTGCCAAACGATGGTATCCTGAAACAGATATTAAAGCATTGACTAAAAATGATGCAGTTAATATTTACTATAACGATTATTGGAAACCAAGTAAAGCAGAACAACTTCCTAATAGTTTACAAACTACCTATTTTGATATGTGTGTAAATATGGGGCAAACACGAGCAGTTAAGATACTACAAGAAGCTATAAATAGCACAGAAAGCACGACAATAGCCCAAGATGGCATTATTGGAACAATAACGATAAAGAGTGCAGTTAAAGTATCTAAAAGACGATTACAAGCATATCGCTGTTTGTTCTACTCAAAAATAGTAAACGAAGAACCATCACAAAAACGATTCTATTATGGGTGGTTTAAAAGGGCAACGACTACATGAAAAAAATTAAAAGCACAGGGATCATATTTGGCGATATGCACTTCCCTTTGCATGACGAAGCAGCATTTAGTTGTGCTTTAAAAGTCATAGAGAAAGTAAAGCCAAGTGTCTTTATTAATTTAGGGGATTTCGCAGAAGGTGAATATGTTTCCCATTGGAGATGGTCAAGAAGAAGGCGACCACCTTTGGAATACCAATTACCTATGATAGATAAAGAAGCAAAAGAAGTCAATCATCACATGGATAGAATTGACGAAGCATTAGATAAAGTAGGGTGTAAAAAGAAATACCTGGCAATGGGAAATCATGATAATTGGTATAATG
>Ga0255048_10003033_pt1 | contig 10385 bp, 12 predicted proteins | sample JV7_2_2_MG_FD_183619 | JGI IMG/M metagenome (GOLD analysis project Ga0255048, IMG submission 183619) | Seawater microbial communities from Jervis Inlet, British Columbia, Canada - JV7_2_2 | ecosystem: Environmental > Aquatic > Marine > Inlet | place: Canada: British Columbia | collected 2016-10-06
TTCACTTCGATCGCGTTGGTCTCGGTGCCGTCGGATTCAACGTAGGGCAAACGAGTCGTGGTCATTGGGAGAAGGCGAGGGCTGCACGGCTCTGAATCTTGAACAGCCACGACGGTTGAGAGAAGAAGTGCAATCATGGGGCGTCCGGATCTTCTTCGACTGGGGTTGGGTCATACGCGACCGACTTCAATGCTTCAGCCGCCACAATCATCTCGTTGGCGGAAGCGACAAGCAGATCAATGTGTGCTTCGTCAAGAGCGGTGCGAGGGGCGGTTTCCTTGTAGTTGTATGCGAGAGTCCCAAGGCCACCCTGAACGGTAGCGAGGGCTTGAGTAAGAGAAGCGAAAGTGAAAATTGTTTCCATGGTTTTCTCAGGGTGTAAAGAGTTCGATAGTGAGCGTGTCGGTGTTGTTCCAACCGTATGTTCCGCCTTCTTCCATCTCCGCGACAGTCGGGTTCGTTCCATCCCAGTCGAACCGCTCGTCGCCTCCGATCCCTCCCGAAACGACCGAAGCGGTTCGCACTTGGCTTGAAGGAGTAAACGAGATCCGAATCTGAGCGTTCGACGGAACGTTCCCGGTGATCGTGCCAAACCGGACCCAGCCGTCGCGGATATACGAGCCGGAATCGTTGACGAGATACGTTCCGCTCGCGGTTCCGGTGGAGGACCACGTCCCCGTGTTTATTACATTCCACCATCGGTTCCCGGCTCGCCACGTCATCCCACCGCTCTGCGTGAAGGTATCGAGCACCGTCTCGCCAGAGGCCGCCGTCGGGAAGAATAGCCACTTACTCGGCGGGGTCATTCGGTGTATTCCACCGAAAAGATCACGTCGGTTGCCGATGCTGCTGACAACTCCAACTTCAACACCGCGTCCGCTGCAAGCGAGGTGTTGGCAAGAGAAGTCTGGTTGCCTGTCGAAGTCGAGGCCGTGACCTGCTTAACCAAGTCGGAGCCGTTGTAGAGTTTGGCAACGGCAGTTCCCGAACCGCTGTTCACTTTGATGTAGAACGCACTGATCGTTCGAGCAGTAGCAACTGCCGGGTCAAGGATGTAATCCTTGTCTGCGGCGGTTTCGATCTGCCCGGTGTACGAACCGGTGTTCGTGACGCCAAGCGTCGTCCGGGCAGCACTCGCGTCAGCGTCGTCAATCAGCGTGCCACCAAATGTTGAGACTGCTGACGCCGCAACAAAATCACCAGTGGCTGCTGCTGCTGCGGTCCCCAGTGTTGGAGTTCCCGAAACATCCGCGTAGGCAATCGCAGTTCCGCCCCACGTTCCAGTGCTAATCGTGCCAACCGTCGTGATGTTCGAGGAGCCTGCAAACGTCGAGATCGCGGTGTTCTCTACATTCCCAAGACCAACATCTGACTTGGTGGTGTTTGAGTTGAGGAGCGTAGAGATCGAGGCCAATCCCGTACCACCTCGTGCAACTGAGAGCGTGCCGGAAGTGATTTCGGAGGCAGCAAGGTTTGTCAACTGCGAGCCGTCAACATTAGGGAGACGCTGCGAACCGTCCAACTGAACCACGTTGTTGGCAGCGGTACCCATGTCTGTAACCGCAGTTGACTTCAAGCCGATTCTACTACGAAAAGCGTCTGAGTCAGCATCCCCAGTCATTGCAAGGACATGACCCTGAGCATTCGTCTGGACAGAATGGATAAGAGTGGTCGTTGTATTCCCGGGACCAAAGTCATCGTGGTTGATGGTCGGGGAGACGTTGGCATTGCCGGTAACCGTCAGAGCGGTCCCGCCCGAGACGCTGGTCACCGTACCGCTGCCGCTCGCAGCCGAGTTGATGGTGACATCGCCAAGGCCGCTGGTGGGGCTGATCGTGACGTTCGTGCCAGCAATGATTTTTGATACAGCCGTGGAAGAACCATCGCGACCAGCCGGTCCCGGGGTCGTAACCTCGACACGGCGAACGATCTGATTGACTTGGACGATGTTGTCGCTCATGCCGTCACCGGGTCCAAGATGGTGTATTCGCCGCCAAGAACGTAGGTCACGATGTTGTTAGGCGAAGCGGACTGAGTCAACTTGAGATCCCAGATCCCAGACCCGGGACTAAGGGTTCCGGTGTAGTCCTTCGTCAAGTTGACATGGATGTTCGGGGAGCCCTTGGAGAGGGTGATGACATTGCCACTGCTGGCAACCTCATTGACCGTCCAAACCACCGACCCGGCGGCAGTTGCTCGGCCTTCTATCTTGGCGTCGTACCCCGTACTGAGGTCCAAGGCGCAGCCAGTGCTGTCCTTGTAGGTGATCGCGAGTTCAAACGTCTCACCCTGATGGAACTCGATCGTGTACTGCGGCAGAGCCATACCGACCCCCTATGAAAACGGGTGCCCGGTCCCCCCGAAGGGGGACCGAGAACCCGGAGTGGCTAAACAGGATCAGCGAGGACAGTCGGCAGCCATGTAGTCAATGACTGCGGCCCCGGTCGCCTCGACGACCGGCTGGTAGGCGTAGAACAAACAAATGCCGTCCGTGAAACCGCTTGAAGCGACGGGAACACGGATTTCCTTGACCTGAACGCCATTGATGAAGAACTGCGCCTTGTAGTGCGTCCCAATGTTCGTCATGACGCCGCCCACCGTGAAGAACTCTTCGGAATCAAAGTCTTCAAGACCCTTGACCGACTGAATCTTCCCGCTCAACGTGCCGCTGTCGCCAGCAGCGTTGGCGTTTGTGTCCACCCGGCACGCAAAAGCGTCGTTCGCCGGTGCAAGATGGCTGTGGACTTCCATGCCGAAAAGAGCAGCATCAGTGCCAATCGCATGCGAGTTGGTTGAGAAACCAAACCCGAGTTCGTTGACCTCAGCACCAGTTGCACGGCCACTGAACTTGGCCCGAGCAACAAACGAAACCGAGTCGTCCTTGGTGGTGAGGTCGCCGAGGAACTTCGCAGACTTCACAAGACTAACGGTGGTGACAGTCCCGTTCGCAATCACACCGCCGCCACCCGCGACTGAACCCCAGCCATTCGAATAGGTGAACTTGGAAGTCGTTCCGTCGAAATCTTCCCAGAGTCGAACTCGGGAATCAGTGGAGCCTTCAGCGACCGGAAGTCCCTGTGCGCCCCTGTTGTATGTAACGATCGTAGACATGGTGTCTACCTCCTAAAAAAGGGTGAAGGGATCAGGATGCAGTGACGCCACGGAGAATCGCGTTGCGACGACGATCGACGCACTGCATGTTCATCGTGCAGTCAACGTGGGTGGTGAAGACGGTGTGCTGGTTCGGAGCGGTGTCCGGGCCAGTTTCCTTCATGTACTCGCCCGAGAGCAGAACGCTTCGGAACGAACCCCACTGAATCATGTAGATCGTGTCGCCCGGGACAGCACCGCCAGTAGCGGAGTCCAACTTCGGAACGTAAGTCACAGGGACGCCACGGAACGTGACCGATCCAGCACCCGCAGCAACATCGCTCGAAGCGATCTTGTCATTCAGGCGACTAGCGAGAACTTCAAGGGCAGAGTAGTTGCGGTAGTTGCAATAGATGCCCCACTTGTCCGGAGTTGCGTTGTACGACGGATACGGAGCAGCCGGGATCGGCTTGAAGTCGCACTTGACGTACGCTTCCTTCATCGCCTTCAAGAGGCTGATGTTGTTGGCGATACCCGAGTCGTTCCCCGTGGTCATGGCATCGACCGGGTCGGTCACGTCGGCTGAGAGGTAGTAACCAAGACCGTTCTGCCAGCGGGGAACGTCGGTCGGGTTGATACCCGCAACGGTCGTGAACCCGGACGGAACACCACCATTGAACCCAAAGGTGCCATGCAACCCAGTGCCAGCAGCACCGCCGTTGTCAGACAGCCAGTAATCGACACCGTTCATGTCGAGGCTGGCATCGTCGTCAGGCTTGCCCCAGAACTGACCTTCGAGGTGATCAGTGAGACTGATCATCGCGTCGTTACGACGCACCTTGACAAGGTCAACGATACGACGCGGATCGCGGTTCATTGCGATTTCGCGGCGTTCGATGGCGTAGTTGACGGTGGTGTGCTTCCAACCGATGTCGGCGGTCGCCATCACGTCACTGATGTTCAGGTTGTCAAACGCAAACAGGCCGGTCTGCTTGGCAGCACCGCTGTTCGAGGTCATCAGGTTCCACTGAATGCTGGGACCAGCCTCGTAGGAAACCTGCGACTCCTGAAAGAGACGCGAGAGAGCAGTGTAGAACTGCACGTCGGTCGAAAGATCGGTGTACTTGAGTTCACCGAGTTCCTTCTGCGTTGTGGTGATCAGGTCACCAAGATCTGCTGCATTGATAGACATGGCTGTCTACCTCCTATTAAATCACCGGATCCCGCGTTCGCTCATCATCCGAGCAACCGCACGGGCAGCACGATCTTCAGGCTTGTCGCCCACTCGTGTCTGCCCAGAGTTTGCCCTACTAACGAATTGCGATTGACGCTCTGACACCCGGTTCATGAGTTCTTCTTCACGGGACTCGACCATCGAGTTTCCGTATTCAGCCGCGACGGCTTTGGCAAACAAGTCGCCTTCCGCCGGAACAGTCTGGCCGGTGGCCTTCATTCCAGCCTTCAGAGCCTTCATGGCACTGAGGACGCGGTCCTTGGCTCCGCCCGTATTAAGGACTTCGCCATACTTCGACGCCTCTGCTGACCAGATGCCGTCGAACTTTTCGGTGGCCTCAACCACCTTCTTGGCTTCCTTGGTGCTGGCCCGCTCCTTCTGGAGTTCGGCCTCAAGGATGCCCACCTTTTCAACCAGAGCCTTGACGCTCGTGGCAAGTTCCTCGTCGATGTAATCGTCCAAGGAATCTTTCATCGTGATCGGATTCGAGGGCGGGGGAGCAGGCTCCCCCTCAGCGACCACGGGTTCAGGTGTGTTGTCAACCTCCGGAGCAGGAGTCTCGGCTGGGGCTGGAGTCTCGTCCACCAGAGATTCCTCGTAAGGATCTCTATGGTTGAACGACGCTACCGGGGTTTCATTTCGTTCTTGGTCAGTCATATCCATTTGCGTCCACTTTGCCCATAGCCTTCAGAATCTTCCGACGCTGGGCATTGTTGTCAAGAATCATCCCGCCATCTTTGTGGAAGGATACCTCACCACACCCCTTCTTGGCTAGTTCGGCCTTAAGGTTATTGACCTCGTCGGGGTGGGTGCCGAGGGCGTTGGAGTACATCGGCCAACCCTTACTGGTTGAAACACGAGTCTTTCCTTCGGACCCGTAATCTCGGGTCCACGATTCCCCGTCAATCTGAATGTCATCCGTGTCACCCTGACGAGTCAGCATCTCTGCGATGGTCATGGTGATACGAGTGGTTTCTTTGGTCTTCTTGTTGACGTAGCAGTAGGTCGGCATGGATTAGCCCAGTGGTCCCTGCATGGGAAGGTTCATCGATTCAGCCCCGGGACGAGGGCCAGAACCAGCCAAGGTTTGCATCATCTGATTGTCACGCGATTCTCGCGTACCGCCGGTCGGCACGTTCTTGCGAATGTACTCCCGACGGGTAGACGCGGGCTTGTCCGACAGTTCCGTCTGGGCCACGCCACGGAGACCTTCTGGATCCAAGGGTGTGCCAGCAGGAACAACAAGATCAAGGATCTCTTCGACTCCAGTCAGTTCCGACATATGGGCGGCAAACGCCGACATATCCAACTGAAGACCCTGCTGCTGAAGCATGGCACCCGCGGGAACAAGGTACGAGTTCATGAAGTTGCCGAGTGTCTGGGCACGCTCCGCAGCACTTGACTCCTGAAGGCTGCCCGGGGTGATCGTCATGTTCAGATCAAAGAAGTCTGACTCCTTGCGATCCTTGGGCTTCAGTTTGATCTCGACCTCGACACCAGTCCCGCCGAGGTCTTCGGTCAACTCGTAGGTGCGGGCGGGGTCGTACCAAGCCCAAAGACCGATCGACTTGACAACATCACCCGTGAACTTCGTCACCCGAGCCTGCATGTCTTGAATCTTCTGACTCGAAGAAGCCTTGATCAATTCTTCCTGACCAAGGGTATCGGCAACCGAACTCAGGCCGCCAATCGTGTCAAGGTTGCCGCCCATGTAGTTGAACAGATCCCGAATCTGCAAAGCAAACGAAAGGGTGGTCGGGTCAGCCCCGCCAAACTTCAGTTCTCGGGTGGCTTCAGGACGATCGCTTCGGATCATGTCGCCATCGTTGGCAGCGATGATGCGTTCGCCATCATCCTCCGCACCCGCTGCGACGATACCCACCGTCTTGGCACGGTCATTCTGCCGAACCAACTTACGCATGGTCCGGTTCATCGCGTCACTCAGATCAACAAGCGAGGATACCGGGGCGATCGGCATGACCTGCCCCGGCACCTCGTTGAGGGAAAGCATGTGATACGGGCCAGACTCAGGGCCTTGCCACTTCACTTCTCGAATCGGGTTGTCAAACATCGGGACACCCTGATCGTCACAACAGAACGTGACCACCCGGCCTTCAAACGGGAAGTACATCTCCCACATTTCAAGGAGCGGTGTCATTGACGCATTTTCGTAAGGAGCGTCGGTTGTCCGAGATACCGTAGACAACTTGGCATCTCCGTATTCGTTGTACGGAGACACCCGGGACTCAACCACTTTCCTGTCTCCGAAGTCGTACAACTTGGAGTCGAGGGCCATTTCCTTGGGAACAGAAAAGCGGTTGCCAATGAACTGCATGGTTTCCCAAGTGCTGGCTCTCATGTCCAACACAAAGTCATCCAGATCGATCGTGTCTGCAAACGGGAGCCCGGCATCGTGATAGATGCCCTGCATCTCGGCGGCACGCCGTGAGGTCAGCCCAACTTTCATGATTCCAACGGAGAACAGGGCATCATGAACGCACCGCGAAAGCGACTCGTCGAACCGCATCTCTTCGAGGATGTGATTCAGCATCAACTCGGCACGCTTGGCGGTGACGCGATTCTTCTTGGTGCGGGACCGGATATCGACACTGGGACTTCTTGCCGCAAGGTTTCGGCGGTAGATGCCGATCGCCATCTCAAGAAGGTTGACAGGGTGGGCTCGTTCTCCAGAGGAGTCGCCGTAGTTGCCGCCCGCATAAGAACGAACAGCCTGCATCCGCCTCTGGCGAAATGGGGTCATCTTGTCCCGCGAGTATTGGAACGCATCCCGAAGCCTGTGGTACGCACCGTTTCCGTTCATGTCCATCTGTAGTTCCTAGATGCGAGCCTCTTGCGAGACTCTTCCTTCCGTCTCCACGCTATGGAGCCGGGCAAGGCTGATGGCTTGGGAATGGAGATGTGGCGATTCCCCCCTATAGCCAGACAAGCAAGCGCGTCCGCGATCACACGGTCGCCGTGATTTGATTTAGCACCACTGCGGTCCTGAGCGTTGATCGACAATGCATGTTCAACGCCGCCAGATGCATCGTAAATAAACTCGCGGCACTCATCGATCGCCTCGCGAGAATGGTTGACAAACTCTTCGTTGAACAAAGCCTTGCGGTACCGACCGAGGAGGGCCTGCTTGCTGTCTCGGGTAGGTATCCACCCCATAGACCTGCTGGGCGTCCTGTCAATCGTATTCTCGGCAACCCGGTACCAGATTTCGCGGTGTCCAACTTCAACGACAACGTCGCCAAAGATTCGACCCGGCCCGTGTGCTTCCCAGATCAGAACCGCCGGACGCCCGCTGTCGTCTTTGAACCAGTTGGCAAGTGCCACCGCATACTTGGCGAGTTTGTCTGGACGCATGTCGGGGACCGCGAACTCGGCAACCTTCTCGTAGGTCTTGCTTTCGACGACCGAAAGGCACGAGTTGGAAGCACCCGTACCCGCCGAGATGTCAATCCCGATTACATAACGACGATCAGACGGGGGCAAACCCGCCGCATTTGGCTCAAGCCACAGAAAGAGTTTGCCGCCCGGGCTCTTCTGGAAACTGCACTGCTTCGGATCGTCGCCGAACTCCATGTCACCCCGGACCATCGATGGGCGAACGTGCCGCTTGGCAATGTAGTCCAGCCGCTCATGGTCAAAGAACGCCCCGGTAGATCCGGCAAAGTCGATGTCGAGTTCTTGGGCAGCCTCGATAGGAGACGAACAACGGGTGACTTCCTTGTCATACCACGGAGAACGCCATCGCCCCTTGGAGTCCCGGAACTTGCCCAGACCCTTCTTCGGATGATCTGCCCAATGCAGCCTTACTTGCCGGACCGACGAGTTCTTGGCGACCGTCGCGAAAGCGTTCGATGCACCGCACGGCGTCGAGAGGAAGATCCGGCACGGCGACACATCTCGCGTGGACGACAACGCCCGAAAGTCATCTCCCGGGGCAAAGGCAGCAAACTCGTCAAGAAGTACAACCGACCGTCGATCACCACGAGCAACATCGCCAGTGGTCGATTCGCCATCAATGATGCTCCCGTTTTCCATGTTCTTGAGGCTGAGTTTCTTGCGGTCGTAGCGAGGCAGCATCCAGATCGGAAGGTGCCCCAGCATCGCGTCTAACTTCCAGAAGAGCGATTTCGGATTCCCTCGGCCATCGACGTAAGACTCGTTTCGAGATACGAGAAGAATTGCTTGGTCTTGCCGAAACAGCCAGCGATGCAAGAGAGCAGCAAGGCATAGCCATGATGCACCCACGTCACGGCTCTTCGCGATACAGATGTCTTCTCCGTCATTTGCGGCCTCCTCAATTTGTTGACAAGCCATTTTCTGGAAGTCATACAACGCAAACGGGGTTGTAGGACACTTGAGCCTTGGGTCATACGTCATGCAGAACGTACTCACCCAGAATGAAACGTCTGTGCGGCACAGTTCTTTCAGGCACGCCTGAAACTTCGGATCGCCCTTAGCCTCGGCGAGAAGGGCTCTTCGATACTTGGCGTTGGGACCGGGTTCATTTGGGGGGATGTGTCGGAGTTCAGCCAACGGCACCCTCCGCAATCTCGATCACTCTCTTGAGAACATCGTCCAGATGGTCATACGCATCAGTCTCATCGGCGGCATCCTCAAGTTCCTTCTTGCTTGGCACGCAGACACCCTGATAAATACGGAGCAGGGTGTCAGGGGATTTCCGCCCAGCACACAGAAGTGTCCAAGCAGTTCCGGATGGGGCATCTTCCCTAGTGGTCGTTTCCGACCCTAGATACTCAACCGCCCAGAGAATGTCCGTCGGATTGCCAACGACCCCGAGATCCCCCGAAGGTGGTAGTTCACCCCCGGGGGACTTCTCACCCATTCCCGCGTCGACCATTAACGGGGGAACAGACCTCTGGGACTCGGTCTTCTCTGCCTTCTTCGCGGCGGCGTTTCGCTTGCGAGACTCACCACGCTTCCGGACGATCTCCCGCTGTACTTCTTCCATACGCTTGAAGTACCCGGTGTCGTCCTTGATGCCTGACATCGCGTCAATGATGTCCGCTTTCTGACCCGCGGTCAGGCGTTCCTTCGTCGGAAGGGATCGCTGCTCTTCGGCAATCTCACGTTCCCGGGATTTACAGGCGAGCCACAGCGTCCGGTCACGCTCCTTCAGAGCGTCATACCATTCGTTCCTCGCTACCGTCCGGGCAGGGTTCATCGGCAGAATCCCCGGCTCATTTCAAGCCCATGAAATATGAACGTCCGTGGTGACAAGTTATTGGCTTTCTTTAGGCTTGTCTACCGGAAGACGCCCAGAAGACGCCGCTTTATCAGCGGCGTTCTTGGGGCGTCCTTGAAGGGCATGTGAAACCTTAGAACGAGCAATCGTATTCAGATGCTCTATCTGATGAGCCGCCTCGGTCAAGCCGATCTCGCCTTTAGCGAGAGAGGCGGTGACGACGGCTGATTTCTGGACAACCCAGTTCTTCGCGGCCTTCTCAAGCCTCAGCCTAAACAACGGAGTTGCTGACTTATCGCCCCAGTCCGTGATGATCGAATCCAAAAAGCCCATCGGTCCTCCTAGCGAAACGCGGTTTTTTGAAAACGTACCATCCCCATCGAACAGAAACGATCCGTTCAGCGAGGGTTTGAAGGCACCCTGTCTAACCGCCACATGATCCAACCGCGTGAATTCCCGAAACCCTCGCAATGAGGCACCCTGATATGACCCTCCGGGGGGGCGCACGCAAATTGGTTGTTGAGGAGTGGTAACACACGAACGAACCCAACGCAAGATCAATTCAATCTTGTGGAAAAAAGAAACGGCCGCCTTGGAGGGGGAAGGCAACCGTCTCGGGGGGGAGGGCTTGTTGAGGTTGAGGAGGAGGATACAGTCACCGAATCAAAATAGCCAGTGAATTGGAGAGATATCATTGAGTTCAACGGCCCCCCGGGGGTCGCGGCTCAATCGACCCGCCCCGGGGGCCGCTGAACCCCAGCCGGAGGCTAGCCACCCCCACATCCTGTACATGCCGCACCACCCCCCCCTACCCCTACCCTTCCAGCAACGCGCCCACCC
>Ga0255048_10003035_pt1 | contig 10379 bp, 8 predicted proteins | sample JV7_2_2_MG_FD_183619 | JGI IMG/M metagenome (GOLD analysis project Ga0255048, IMG submission 183619) | Seawater microbial communities from Jervis Inlet, British Columbia, Canada - JV7_2_2 | ecosystem: Environmental > Aquatic > Marine > Inlet | place: Canada: British Columbia | collected 2016-10-06
CTGGTGAAGTCCAAGTGACACCCGAAGAGGCAGAGCCGCTCGAGGGCGAGTTCGAGGCGCCTCGGATCGAGGAGACCGAGCAGGAGGAGCCGCTGCCGGAGATCTTGCCGGTGCTCCCGCTGCGTAACACCGTTCTATTCCCCACCCTGGTCACGCCCATGGTGGCGACCACGGAGCGCGCCAAGCGTCTGATCGACGAGGCATTGATCGAGGACCGCCTCTTGGTGACGGTGGCTTCGCGCGATCCCGAGATCGAGCAGCCGGGCCCCGAGGATCTCTTCGAGGTGGGCACGGCCGTTCGCATTCTGCGCATGCTCAAGACCGATGAGGGAACGCAGCGCCTGTGGGTGCAGGGAATCTCACGTGTGAAGATTTTGGACTACGAAGCTACGCAGCCCTACCTGCGCGCGCGGGTCGAGGCGTTGAAGGAGCACGTGGAGCCCGGCCTGGAGCTGGAGGCGCTCCAGCGCAATGTGAGTACGCAGTTCAATCAGATCGCGGAAGATGCCTCCAATATCCCGGAGGCGGCGCGCGCGCTGGTGATGAGCCTCGAGGATGCCTCGTCCCTGGGCGATGTGGTGGCTGCGAACCTGGGTCTCTCGCTCGCCGACCGGCAGGAGCTGCTGGCGATGACCGACGTGCGTAAGCGGCTCGAACGTCTCTCCGAGCACCTCGCGCGCGAGCAGGAAGTGCGTCGCCTCGAAGAGGTGATCCGCGAGCAGGTTCAGGAGGAGCTCTCGCGCAGTCAGCGCGAGTACGTGCTACGGGAACAGGCGCGGGCCATCCGGCGTCAGCTGGGGGAGAGTGTAAGCACGGACGACCAGGTCGAAGACCTGCGCGGTCGGCTGGAACAGCTCGAGCTGCCAGAGGACGTGCGCAAGCAAGTGGAGCGCGAGCTCGAGAGGCTGGCCGCACTGCCGCCGGGGGCGGTTGAGGCAGGTACGCTACGCACGTATCTCGAGTGGATCGTGGAGCTGCCCTGGGGTGTCGAGTCGGAGGACTCGCTCGACGTCGCACGCGCGCGCGAGATCCTCGATGAGGACCACTACGACATCGAGAAGGTCAAGGAACGCATCCTCGAGTACATCGCCGTACTCAAGCTGAAGCGCGAGATGCGGGGGCCGATTCTGTGCTTCGTGGGTCCGCCCGGTACCGGGAAGACCTCGCTCGGTCGCTCGATCGCGCGCGCCATGGGGCGCGAGTTTGCGCGCATTGCGCTGGGTGGTGTGCGCGATGAGGCGGAAATTCGGGGACACCGCCGCACCTACGTGGCCTCCCAGCCGGGGCGCATCATTCAAACCCTGCGGCGCGTGAAGACGCAAAACCCCGTGTTCATGCTGGATGAGGTCGACAAGCTCGGAACCGATTTCCGCGGCGACCCGGCCTCGGCTTTGCTCGAGGTACTGGACCCCGAGCAAAACCATACCTTTAGTGATCATTACCTCGAGGTTCCCTTTGACCTCTCGAAGGTGCTCTTCATCGCAACCGCAAACCTGCTCGAGCCCATCCCGCCGGCCCTGCTCGACCGCATGGAGGTTATCGAGGTGCTGGGCTACACGGAAGAGGACAAGCTCGAAATCGCCAAGCGCTACCTGCTGCCCCGACAGCTCGAGCGCAACGGGCTGGCCGACCGCGGGGTCGCGGTCACGGACGAGGCACTCCAGACCGTGATCCGGGGCTACACGCGCGAGGCGGGTTTGCGCAACCTCGAGCGCGAGCTCGGCAAGCTCGGCCGCAAGCTGGCGCGGCGTGTGGTTGAGAAGGATGAGGTGCCGGAGCAGATCGTGGCCGACGATCTGCACAAGCTGCTGGGCCCCGTACGTTTCGAGCCCGAGGTGGCGGGACGACTTCAAATTCCCGGAGTTTGTGTGGGGCTCGCCGTGACACAGGCGGGTGGGGAGATCCTGTTCGTCGAGGCCACGCGCATGCCGGGCAAGGGTGAGCTCAAGATCACCGGCTCGGTGGGCGACGTCATGAACGAGTCGGCGCAGACCGCTGTTACGCTGGTGCGCACGCGCGCCAGTGAGCTCGGGATCTCGCCCACACTCTTCTCCGAGTGCAAGCTGCACATCCACGTCCCCGCGGGCGCGACCCCGAAGGATGGCCCGAGCGCGGGAGTCGCGATCGTGGTGGCGCTGACGAGTCTGTTGCTGGATCGACCCGTGCCGCCGGACCTGGCCATGACGGGTGAAATCACGCTGCGCGGCAAGGTGCTTCCCGTCGGAGGCATCAAGGAGAAGGTGCTGGCCGCCAAGCGCTCCAGCATCACGCACGTCTTGCTGCCCGCGCGGAACGAGAAGGATCTGGCCGAGATTCCCAAGGATCGGCTGGCCGGACTGAAGATCGATCGCGTGGAGCGGATCGAAGAAGTATTGAGCCTCGTGTTCGGAAAGGATGTCTTCATATGATGCGTCTGCCCCTGCTGGCTCTGCTCCTACTCCCCCTATGTGCGTGCGTGAGCGCGTCGCAGCACGATTTGGAGGTTGCGCGAGCAAACGCGCTGCAGGAGCAGCTGGAGCAGCGCGAGAGCGAGCTTCGGGATCTACAGAAGTCGCAGGAAATTCTCGAGCTAGAGCGCGGATCCCTGAGCGAAGAGCGCGTGGCACTGATCAACGATCTCGAGGATCTGCGCCTGGGAAACGAGGCGGTGCTGCGCGAGGTCGAGCACGAACGCAGGGTTCGCCAGGAGCGCGAGGCGGAGATCGCGGAGCTCAGCGGCACCTACCAGAGTCTGGTAGAGCAGCTCGAGGAAGAGGTCGAGAGCGGCCAGCTCGAGATCCATCGTCTGCGTGGGCGCCTGCAGGTGCGCGCACTGGATCGCATCCTGTTCGACTCCGGGAGCACAAGTATCAAGGGAGAAGGGCAGAAGGTCCTGAGCAAGGTGGCGGCCCAGCTGAAGGACATCCCGAAACACCGTATCAGCGTGGAGGGACATACCGATAACCTGCCCATCGCGACGGCTCAGTTCCCCTCGAACTGGGAGCTCTCCGCTGCGCGCGCTTCGGGTGTGGTGCGCCTGCTGATCCAGCAGGGGCTCGATCCGAGCAAGCTCTCGGCGGTTGGTTTCGGCCCTGAGCAGCCCATCGCGGACAACGCGACGCGCGAGGGCCGCTCACGCAATCGTCGAATCGAGCTCGTGCTCGTCCCCGACGCCGCGGATTGACCGACCGCGAGCTGCTCGTCGATCTGTATCGGCAAGCCCTGGGAGCCGTCGAGGGCGAGCGCAGCGTGCGCCACGCCCTCGAGCGCGCGGATCCCGGTCCGGGCCCCTTCGAGCTTCTGGCCGCGGGCAAGGCGGCGTGTGCCATGGCGCGCGGCGCTCGGTCCGCGCTCGGTGAGCGTTGCCGCGGCGGTTCCGTCGTTACCAAAGACGGCCACACACTCGCGCTGCCTGGCGTCGAGGTGCACGAGGCCGCACATCCACTGCCCGACGCGCGCAGCGTAGCGGCCGCCGAAGAGGCACTCGCTATCGCGCAGGCCTGCGCTTCGTCGAGCACATTATTGGTGCTGCTCTCGGGTGGCGCCTCGGCACTCTGGACCGCGCCCGTTGCACCGCTGACGCTGGCCGACAAACGCGAAGCCAGTGACGTGTTGTTGCGGGCCGGTGCCGACATCCGGGCGCTCAACACCGTTCGCAAGCACCTCTCGCGCATCAAGGGCGGGGGCCTGCTACGAGCCGCGCGCAGCGCGCGCGTCCTCACGCTCGCCATCTCCGATGTGGCGGGCGATGCGCCTGAGCTGATCGGGTCCGGCCCTACGACGGCCGATCCCAGCACCTACGCCGATGCGCTCGCGGTGCTGCGAGACACGGGGACTGAGTTCGAGGTTCCCGGCGCCGTGCGCGCACATCTCGAGGCCGGCAGCGGGGGACGTCTGCCCGAGACGCTGAAGCCCGCTGACCCGAGTTTGAAGCGGGCGGAGTATCGGATCGTGGCCACACTGAGTGACGCGCTGGAAGCGGCGGCGAGTGGCGGCGAGGCACGGGGCCTGCGTGTTCAGCGACTGGGAGAGGTGCTCTACGGGGAGGCGCGCGAGCTGGCGCGCACGCTCGCGCATGAGGTAGAAGCAGCCCGCGCACAAGGCATGGAGCTGCTCGTTGCCGGTGGGGAGCCCACCGTGCAGGTGCGCGGGTCGGGACGGGGAGGGCGCGCGCAGGAACTCGCTCTCGCTTTCCTGCTCGAGCTTCAGGACACGGCCGGCGTGACGGCGCTCTTCGCGGGCAGCGACGGAACCGACGGTCCCACGGACGCTGCCGGTGGAATCGTCGACGCCGAGAGCTGGTCACGGGCCCGTACGCTCGGACTCGATGCGCCCGGCTACCTGGAGCGCAACGACTCCTATCCCTTTCTGCAGGCAACTGGAGATCTGTTCGTGACCGGGCCGACCCACACGAACGTGACCGACCTGGCTTTGATCCGGATGCGGTAGCATGAACCCCTTGGATGCGGATACGTTCAAACGGGCACTGGCCAGCTGGGCCAGCGGTGTCAGCGTGGTCACGGCGCGGGACGGTGAACGTGTGCACGGGCTGACCGTCTCGGCGTTTTCCTCGGTAAGCCTGGAGCCTCCCCTGGTGCTCGTGTGCCTGGACAAGACCTCGAACACACTGCAGCTGGTCGACGCGGGGAAGGTCTTCAGTGTGAACATACTCGCCGAGGATCACGAGGAGCTCTCCCAGCGCTTCGCCAGCAAGGAGCACGAGGATCGCCGCTTCGAAGGTCTCGAGTGCAGCTACGGCGTGAACGGCTGCCCCCACATCCCCGGAGCCGTCAGCACACTCGACTGTCGCGTCGTAAACACCGTGGATGCCGGCGATCACGTCCTCTACCTGGGCCAGGTCGAAGCCGCCCACACCAGCGACCGCCCCCCCCTAATCTACCTCCGCGGCCAATACCAAAGCGGGACGTTGGCTAAGTAGTTAAGTAAAGCAACTCCCCCCGGGGGGAGTTAGAAACCAAAAAAATGGGTGCCCAGGACGGGGCACCATACCGTCGCAGCACCCCGTCGTCCGGCTGCCGCTGGCGGCGTGAGGGGTGCTCTGAGAGCCGCAGCTCATCATCCCAACTCAGTAGGTGAAATTCGCTGTTTTCGTCTACCCCTGAGAGGCTCTCTGGGGGTGCCGGGAGTAGATGAAATTGGCTGTTTACGTCAGGTCATTTGCGAGGTCGATCGGTAGTGCCGTGCCCGCCGATTATCTGCGCTCAACTCTTAAGCAGTTCAGTTTATGACTGCCCCCGGGGGCAGTTAAGTTGGCGTCCCCAACGGGATTCGAACCCGCGAGGAGCTGCTCGAAGCCATCCTCGAGCTGAGCTGCCACCTGGGCGACAGCATCGGCCGCCTGCTCGAGCTCCTGGGTTAGGCGCTACCCGAGCTTCCCGCACGCGTGCTATCGCCGCACCTTATGCTGGGCTTGGGTGCTATCGTGGGATCCCTTACAGGGAGAGAACACGTATGAGCGAGTTCGAAGTCCGGCCCCTTACGCCGACGATCGGAGCCGAGGTCCACGGCGTGGACCTCTCGAAGCCAATCGATACGACCCTGCGCGAGCGCATCGAGCAGACCCTGTTGGAGCACCAGCTGATCTTCTTCCCCAAGCAGCGCATGTCGCCCGACGACCATGTCGCCCTGGGCCGCTGCTTTGGAGAGCTGCAGACCAACCACCCGCCCTACCTACGCGTGCTGGATGCAGAGCACCCGGAGATCATCGTAATCGAGTCCGACGAAACGCACCCCGCGAATGTCGTCGACCGCGCCAATGTCTGGCACACCGACATCACATGGCACGAGTTCCCACCCACGGGCTCAATCCTCCACATGCAAGAGATCCCGGAGACGGGCGGCGACACGATGTGGACAAGTCTCACGGCGGCCTACGATGCGCTCTCGGAGCCCATGAAGCGCATGCTCGATACGCTGACCGCCGTTCATGACTTGACCGAGGCCGTGCTGCGCATCGGCATCGAGGCTAACGCACCGCGGGACGCGATCCTGGACTTTGCCAAGCAGCTGTCCTCGGCGGAGCATCCCGTGGTCCGCACCCACCCGCGCACGGGCCGCAAGGGCTTGTTCGTGAACCGGACGTTCACTTCCCACATCAAGGGAATCCCGCGTGCGGAGAGCGATGCGATCCTCGCCTTCCTCTACGAGCACGTGATCCAGCCCGAGTTCAGCGTGCGCCGTCGCTGGGGGAAGGGGGACGTGGGCATCTGGGACAACCGCTGCACGTCACACTACGCCATCAGCGATTATGGAAACGCTCATCGTCGCATCCATCGGGTGACGATCCTGGGCGAACGCCCACAATAACGTCGGCTGATCGGGACTCCCTCGTGCTTATCGGACCCCCCAATCGCCCTTATGCCTATACTCCGACCTTGAAGTTGGACTTCGACGCCCGCGGAGTCCGACCTGCGGCGTCGGTGCGGGATGAGTTCCTCTCTACCAGGGCCGGAAGTTGAGGGGCGAGGCGGCCTTCACGCGCTCGTCTGGCTCGGCGTTGATGATCTCGAGCATCTGCTTCGCCCAGTCGTCGATGATGTCGGTCGAGTGCATGTACCATGTGTAGTCGGCCGCGCTGATCGCCGCCGTCTTGCCGAACTCGCGGTCCTTGAAGGCCACGATGACCTTGCCGCTGCTGCCTTCCCGCACCCTCGCCTCCATGGCCACCACGCCATGGGACCAGGCGCCGATGACCAGCATCGTGATGGTGTTCTGCCAGGCCTTGGTAGGGACCAGCTCCACCAGCGCCATCTCCAGAACGACCGTGTCCGGACCGGTCGAGTCTGTCACCGTGAGACGGTCATGGGGATCGTCCGCGAAGGCCTTGCTCACCCTATCTCGCATGTACTGGGCAACCTTCTGGACGGAGTGCTGGCGCTCGCTCTCCGTGAGGTTCGCGAAGGAGACCGCGTCCCACCAGCTCATCCTCTCCAGATAGTGCGTGTTGACGGGGGCGATCTGGATGGAGTGGAACTGTTTCCAGTCCACCTTGTGATCGTACCAGACCGCGTTGAAAGGCAAGTCCTCATCGTGCTTCATCTGGTCGGGGTCCTGGATGAAGCCGGAGTCGGGCGCCTCTTTTGCCTTGAGGACCTTGTCTTCCGCCTTCTCAACGGTCGTGCAAGCAAACACATAAAAGAGTACGATGACTGAGATCATCCGAGCTGAGGGAAACGGACCCCGCATGACGAGCCTCCTTGTGTGGTCGACCGGGGATTCTACACCAACACCCGATCCCGCAAACCGGGACGTTGGTTCAGGAGATAAGTTCGCAACTCCCCCCGGGGGGAGTTAGGCGTCGCATCACGTGGTGCCCAGGACTGGGTTCGATACCGAAGCAGCACCCCATTGTCCGGCTCCCGCTGGCCGCGTGAGGATGGTCTGAGAGCCCCGCCCATCATCCCAGCACTGTAGATGTAATTGCGGCTTTTCATCAGGGGTTGCCTCCTCGCGTTGATCCTACCCGCGAGAGGCAACTGTGGGGCGGTATCTCAGAGGTTGAGCTAGAGGGGTCCTCAGACGAGGAACTACAGTGTTTGTGTAATTCCAGTAAACCGCTCATTCCGTCAAATCAGGCTCCTATACAGCGGCGCGCGCCGAACGTCATTCGCGTGCTGAGCGTGCGAGCACGCCCAGGCCGGGGCCCGCTCAGTCGACGTAGCCGAGCCCGCGTAGCTTCTCGCGCTGCTCCTTCGTTGCGCGAGGGTGGACCTTCGGCGCCTTCAGGTGCAGACCGCGCACGAGATCCTTGGGACGCCCTCCTGGGTCAGGATCCGCTTCCCACAGACGAAAGAGCTCCTCAGGAGCCGAACCCTCCGGGAACCCCGGAGCCGGATTCAGCTCATTCGGGTCCGCTAGCAAGTTGTAGTAGCGGCGCGCGAAGATTTCCCGCTTCCCGAGTCTCACGCCGAGGACCCACTTCCGATCGAGCTGGATCGCGGCTCTCCAATGCCTGAGGCGCGTCGCCTCCGCGAAAATCGTGCGATCCGTCCGGATCGGTGCGGGACTCCGGAGGTCCAGGCCGCGCGAGTTGGGATCGGTCGGCGCTCCGGCGAAGGAGAGAACGGTCTTTGCCACATCGACTCCCGAGATGGGCCCGGTCCTCCATCCGGGCGCGACTCCCGGCCCTCGAAGCATGAAAGGAACGCGCAAGATCTCCTCATAGACCTGATAGCCGTGCGAGAACCAGGCTTCGTGCTCCATCATGCTCTCGCCGTGATCCGCCGTGAAGATCACCAACGTATCATCGAGGTCGAGGACCTCGGCACAGCCGTCGAGCAGACGACCCACGTGGTGATCCATATACGCGATCTCCTCGTCATACAGGTCCACGTATTCCAGCGTGTCCTCCACCGCCTGGAGTATGCGGATGATCCCTGGCCTCCTTCCGTCGTGGAAGAAGGAGCGTTTCCAGGCTTCGGGGGGCCGATAGGGCGCGTGAGGATCCATATAGTGCACCCAGAGGAAGACCGGCCGTTCCGGGTCACGCTGCTCTCGCAACCACACGAGTGCCGCATCGGTGGTTGGACCCGCGTCCCTCGCCCACTTGCTCCCCCAGTGGGGCACCCCGAGTGGCGTCTTCCAGAGCAACTCACTCACGGCGTCATCATAGTGGTCGAAGTGGCTGGCCAGCCCGATCGCCTCATCCGTCAGAACGACATTGGAAACGAAGCCCGCACTCTGATAGGCCTCGGGCAGCCGATCGGGGATAAGCCGCGCTTCGGGATCGAGGAGCTGATAGAGCAGCCGAATACGATGCTCCTGCGGCAGAACTCCGCTGAGAATGCTCACGACACTCGGCGAGGTGTTCGCCTCGGTCGAGTAGGCTCGCTCGAAGATCGCGCCGTCTGCGAACCAGCGGTCGATCTCGGGTGTTGTCAGGCGCTCATAGCCGTAGAGGCCCATATGGTCGGGGCGGAGCGTGTCGATCGTGATCAGCACGATGTCACGACCGCGGGGGGTCGGCGTGCACGCCGGGACGAGCCCGGCCCATACAGCCGCGACCACGAGCGCGCGTGTGGCTGCGCTTCGGCTCGTCATGCAGGCGGCGCGGTATACGGTGCGAGCTCCCCGCCGCAATCGCAACAGAAGCGCGCACTCGGGGCGTGACCTTCGCTCACGCAGCTTGGGCAGACCCGCATAGTGATCGGGGCGCGCCGGCGCTGCACCAGCTCCCCTTAGACGATTCCCGTGGGCACGGCGATGAGCGCATAGCCCAGGATCATCACGATGGCCGCGAGCGTCTGTCCTGTGACCGTCTGCGGCGCGATGTCTCCGTGGCCAACCGTCGTCATCGTCACGATCGCCCATTAGACGGCCCACGGGATGGAGTATAGGTCATATAAGGGCGGTTTCGGGGTCCGATAAACAGAGTGGCGTCTGTTAGCGATGGGATGAGAGAGAGGTGGTGACGGCAACAAGTGTCTGATCTGGGCGGGCTACAAGTGGGCAACAAGAATCTACGAATCAAAGCCCTTGTCTTCCCAGGACTTAGGCCCTTCGGCGTCGGGTTATATTCCTGCCGCCTCCACCACTAAGTCCGCAGCTTCGCGGGCTCTTCGGGCCGAGCCAAATCAGTGCGACTCAGGTCCGTAGGCGAGTAGATGAAAATGGCTGTTTAAGTCACCTAGGTCCTGAATGGGTGCGGTGTCCAGTGGGCGGGGACCGGGACGTTGGTTCAGTCGTTAAGTTCTTAACTCCCCCCGGGGGGAGTTAAGGGGTCGCATGACGTGGTGCCCAGGACTGGACTCGAACCAGCACCCGCAAATATGCGGACAAGGCCCTCAACCTTGCGTGTCTACCAATTCCACCACCTGGGCACGGATCCCGCCGCCTTAGTCTGAGCCGCCGCCTTCGCTCTCGACCGCGGGCGCGGGAATTTCTTCGAAGCCGCTCGGCACGTTACCCACGGGCTCCTCCTCCAGGGTGCCGAGCTCGGCGGGCGCGGGCTCATCGAGTTGCGGCGTGGCCGGTGCTTCGGCCGGCACGGCGCTCTGGATCAGGTCGGTCGCAGTGGGGGGGGCCGCGTAGTAGGACAGAAAGAGACTCGTGCACATGAAGAGCACCGCCACAGCAGTCGTGAGCTTGGTCAGGAAGTTCCCCGCGCCGCGTGAGCCGAAGAGCGTCTGGCTGGCCCCGCCGCCCAGGACGACGCCCACCTCCGCACCCTTGCCATGCTGGAGCAGCACGATGGCCACCAGCATGATGCAGAGGAAGATATGCAGGCACGTGATGAAGAAGGTCACGAGGCAGGCTCCTGTGGCGAGTGGTCGAAGCGGATAATCGCGAAGAAGCTCGCGGGGTCAAGGCTTGCCCCTCCCACCAGGCCGCCATCGATGTCGGGCTGAGCCATGAGCCCGAAGATGTTCTCGGGCTTGATC
>Ga0255048_10003036_pt1 | contig 10378 bp, 6 predicted proteins | sample JV7_2_2_MG_FD_183619 | JGI IMG/M metagenome (GOLD analysis project Ga0255048, IMG submission 183619) | Seawater microbial communities from Jervis Inlet, British Columbia, Canada - JV7_2_2 | ecosystem: Environmental > Aquatic > Marine > Inlet | place: Canada: British Columbia | collected 2016-10-06
CCCGCATATCTCACCAGGATGACGGGCCCTCGCTTGTTCTTTGAATCCACAAGGAATTTTCTTCAGTCGGAAATACGCACTGTTATTCCGCTCCTTCAGAAAATCCCTTGTGAATCCAAAGCCCTGCGCGATCATCCCGCCCCCTGGTGAGATATGCGGGCTAGACGAAAATGTGCTGGTTGATCCTGGTGGGACGAAGTTACATCGTGAGGCTTTATAAGCCGAAGAAGGAGATCCTGGATGGAAGCTGGGCGTTCCCGAGTGCGGAATCTGTTGAATAGAATTTGCAGTCGTTTAATGATTTTAAGGTCTCTGTTTTTGAGCAGAAACATGGCTACTGTCTTATCCACACAGGCTTGCTTGAATTCTAGACGAGAGGGTTATAGATAATGCGAAACATTTCATACCATTATGAAGCAGCTCAACTATTCCGCGGTGTGGCCAGGTTTGCCAATTCAGTGGCACGCAGACTCGGATCGTCGCTGTTGCTGGTAATTATCTTGCTGCTGCCACCGGACGTTCATGCGCAATCCCAGGTCGAAATCATTAATGCCGGAGCAGTCGTCGAGTTCGAAAATGAGGATACGGCCCCGGTCGTGGTCAATGGTGAAGTAAGCTTTCGTGTCGTTGGCATATCGACTTACCCGGCTGAACGCAGGGCAGGTGAGATTGCCGGACGCATCGAGGCGTTGGCACAAGACCCGTCATTCGACCCTGAGACACTCCGGGCCGAAGATGTCGGCGACTACCACCAGATTTTACCGGGCGCAGGACGCAAACCTATATTGAGGGTGCTGGAAGCGGACGCCAGTTTCGAAGGGGTTCTGCGCACGGTGCTCGCCGAAACCATCAAAACCAGCATTGCGGAATCGATCAAAGATTATCGGCATGATCACAAGCCGACCGTATTGATTAAAAACGCACTGTATGCGCTGGCAGGCGCGCTGGTGCTGACGGCACTCCTGTACGGCCTGTTCTGGGGCTTTCGCCGCCTGAACGGATTCCTGGAACGTCGCTTCAAGCTGCGCATGCAGAACCTTGAAGCGCGATCTCAGAAAATCTTTGAGGGCGAGCAAATCTGGCACCGCCTGCAGGGTGCTCTGGGTCTGCTGCGGACGTTGATCGCTTTATTTCTGGTTTATGCTTTTACGAATTTTGCGCTGAGTTTGTTTCCACAGACGCGCTACCTCGCGAACACGTTGTTCCAGTTCGTGGTGTCCCCACTTGGCGATATGGTCGATGCCTTCATCAATTTTATCCCGAGCCTGGTGTTCCTCGTGGTGTTGTTTTACATAACACGCTACGGTCTGAAAGTGGTCCAAAGCGTGTTTGCCGCGATAGACGCCAGGCGTCTGCAGTTTAAAGGATTCGAGGCCGAATGGGCCTGGCCGACCTATCGGATCGCGCGCCTGTTGATTGTAGTTTTCGCGCTGGTGATCGCGTATCCCTATATTCCGGGATCCGATTCTGCGGCCTTCCAGGGGATCTCGATATTGCTGGGGATTCTGTTTTCTCTCGGCTCCACCTCGGTGATCTCTAACGTGATCGCCGGCTACACCATGACCTACCGGCGCGCCTTTAGAATCGGTGACCGGGTAAAGATCGGTGCTACCGTGGGTGATGTCATGGAAATGCGCGTCTTGGTCACTCATGTAAAAACGCCGAAAAATGAAGAGGTGGTGATTCCGAATTCGACCATTCTTAACGGCGAAGTGACCAACTACAGCACCATGGCCCGAGAACAAGGCCTGATCCTGCATACCATAGTCGGGATTGGTTACGACGTGCCCTGGCGGCAGGTGGAGGCCATGTTGCTGCTGGCCGCCGAACGCACCGAGGGATTTCTCAAGGAACCCAAACCCTTTGTACGTCAGAAATCGCTGGGAGATTTCGCGGTGAACTATGAAATCAATGCCTACTGTGGCGATGCTACACAGATGATGAAACTGTATTCCGAAATGCATCAACACATCCAGGATGTCTTCAATGAGAATGGCGTGCAGATCATGTCACCGGCTTACAGGGGAGACCCGGCCGAACCGAAGATCGTCCCGAAGGAGCAATGGTACACACTGCCAGCGACCAAACCGGAATAAGTACGTGGAACGCATCGGCTGCCAAATTGCCGAAACGGCGAGGAAATCCTCGTCGTCGCGAATTACGCTCAGAAACGGAACCGGTTTCCCTATGTCGATCTGCGGGAAGACAAGGCAGCCCGCAAGACAGTGTTCCAGTTAGACGACGATGACATTACGCTGCAGGGCCTGTGCTTGATGCCACGGCCCCGGAGGAATGAGGATGATGGTGAGCTACCAATACAGGCTGGCGACGGTACTCCTGTTACTGACAACCGGCTGCCAGGCCGGGCAGCAGCAGATCGACGGGTTTTATCGCTATGGCCACGAAGTGAACACCGTTTGCACGGGAGTGCCCGAGGCCTGTTACTGGCTGGTGGACACCTCGGACGAAATTCGGCAACAGCTCAAACAACAGGTAGCCGGCAAGCCGCCTTATACCCCGGTCTGCCTGAAGCTGATCGCCGAGCTTGCGGATGAGAAAGCCGACGGCTTCGGCCTCGACTACGACGGCAGCATCCGCGTTGTGCAATTACTCGGCGGCTGTGACGGCGTGAAGGATACTGCGATCAGCCTACAGGATTTGCAGCACCACCGTTTCGTGCTGGAGCGCATCAACGATATGACCTTGACGCAATATGCGCAGGAACTGGGATTTGTCGAGGCAGAGCCTTTGCAAAAAATCCCCGAGCTCGATTTCGGTGAGCAGGGCTTTGTTTCCGGCAACACGGGCTGCAACCAGATTAGCGGGCAGGCGAGCGTCACCGACAATACGCTGACGTTGGGGCCGCTGAGATCCACGCGTATGTATTGCCCCGGATTTGCTGGCGAACTGGAGCTGCAGTTATTGAGGCACTACGACAGCAGCCTCGCGATCACGCGCACTGAAAAATCGCTGGTCCTGAAGGCGGGCACCACGAAACTGGAGTATAAATTGAAAGACTGGGTTCAGTAGCTAATCATGGGACACATAGCTGATCATGGGACACACACTATCGTGATTCTCGAGATCAAGGCTCAAACACATCTCGATACCTGGCTTTACCAGCGGATGTCCCGTCTATCTATGTGGGCCTATTTTATCTGGGGCGAAGGCGAGTGTCCCTTGAGGCTCCCACGATTAGATTTTTAATCTGTAGAGTTCAACTGGTTCCTGGACAGGGACTATTAAGGAGGTCGATCCATGCAACTGAATGCGCGCGCGGAGCAGCAGTTTCCGCAGGCTTATCTGCTTCACGATGAAACTCTTGAGTTGGCATCGATAGAAAAATTCATTATCGATAAAAAGCTCGAAACCTTGCTGTTGGACCAGCACAGTAAGATTCCCGATGGTGGCCGGGTGTTGTTTTATATCGACGACAGTCGAATCCGTGAACTGCTGCCTATGGCGATAAAAAGGCAATGGGAAGTCGGGATCCTGCATCATCCGAGCGCCAGGCATATAGCAGGCGCACTGGGCGCACTGGGTAACCTTAAGAGGGATATCGAGCACTATCTTCGATCCCCGTCAATCCAGGCCGATGTGCTGACCTGCAACGATCAGCTGGTGCTCTCTTCAGTCATTATAGGCGATGCCTTTACGCTCCATCCTTTCGACGTCAGTCATCAGCCAACCCGCCTGGGCAGGGTGGTTTTGGCACTTAAGGCAATCAAGCACCTTCGTCTTCGAGGTTATAAAGTTACCACCGGTAAAGGGCAGCAGGTTCAGATGGCGGCGCTCGGCCTGGTGATCACTAAAAATCCGCGCAGTGGCCTGCTGGGGCACTGTTTCTCGGAGGAACTTAGCTTTGCTGATGGTCGCTTCACTCTGCTCGCGCTTTCACCGCGCAGTGTACTCAGCTATCTCTGGCTGTTACTGCGGGTGCTGCTTCCCAAAAAGATCAGTCCGGCTCGATCACCGTCCTCTATCGGTTTGATAAGAAGTCAGCTGATACAACTGGAAAGTCGTGGTGAAATTGAATACTTGATCGATGGCCAGCTGGAATCTGCGAACGCTATCGAGTTCAAGATCAACGAGCAAAGCATGTGCCTGCTGCCAGGTCCGGGACTTGAACTCGATGCCGAAGACCAACAGAAAGTCGATAAAGATAACATCAAGGTAGATCACTTGCCCCTGGATGAAGCAGCGCAGCTGCTTCTCGGGGCGCCGTTACCTTTCTTCAACCGGGCTGGCGAAGAAGAACACCGAGGACTCTTTGTTGCGTTGCGCAGCAGTGCGAATTTCTCGTCTTCGTATCTGGTGCTCATGCTTTTGAGTACCCTGCTGGCGCTTACCGGGCTCTACGCTAATTCAGCCCCCGTCATCATCGGTGCAATGATTCTGGCACCACTGATGTCGCCGATCGTCTCACTGGCCATGGGGCTTGCGCGTACCGAGGCTCAATTGATCCGGAACTCGCTGCGCACCCTGGTGGCTGGTATCGCTGCGGGACTGATTTGTGCAATCTGTTTTGCCTGGTTGATGCCCATCGACAACTTAACCGCGGAGATGCAGTCGCGCATTTCACCAACGCTGCTCGATCTTGCCGTTGCCGTGGTTTCAGGCATCGCAGGTGCCTATGCACACGCCAAGGAGGAGATTGCCAAGAGCCTTGCGGGTGTAGCGATTGCCGTCGCCCTGGTACCGCCGCTTAGCGTCGCGGGAATCGGAGTTGGCTGGGCTGATTGGGAAATGGCCCAGGGCGCATTTTTACTCTTCATTACCAACATCGTTGGCATTTCAGTGGCCGCCACCGTGACCTTTCTGGTGATGGGTTTTGCACCGTTCAAACTCGCGCAGAGAGGACTTTCGGTTTCCCTGCTGTTGATAAGTTTAATTGCCGTTCCTTTATATTTCACCTTTGCCCAGATGGTCGAGCGAGGCCGTATCATGGAGCAGATTCCCAGGGGGCAGTTTGAGCTGGCCGGATTACAGGTTCGCTTGCGCAATGTTAAGGTAAGAGTCGGTTCGCCACCGCTAGTGCGTGTTGGCATGAGTTCTTCACAGCGCATCGATGAGCTCCAGGTTGAGGCGCTGAAAGAGATGATTAGTGAGCGTATCGGCGGCCCCGTTTACCTGGAAGCGCAATTTTATCTGCGGCGTTGACGGTGGCTATAAAGCACAGGTAAAAGGAACCGGTAACCCTTAACCGGTAACCAAGGGACAGACACTCTTCTCCACTCTCGCATACCTCAAGCGAACACAACCTGGATCGACGCAAGATTCAAACGAGTCAGATTATGAAGTTGCTCAAATCAGGGCTCAGACCTGCGACTCAATCGGGCCATGAGAATTAGAAAGTGTGTGTACCTTATGTACGCCTTCGGCGTTTGTACTCCTCTTTGTACTCCTTCATGCCGGTCTCAAAGCTAAAAGTAATTCTTGTTTTTCCCGGATTCAAGGAAGAGTAGGCAAGTGAGTAAGCAAATTGAAAGCCTGGGCTACAATCCCAACAAACTAACCAATTTGAAATTTCGTCCAGAAAGCTCATGATTATTAAAGAGAAATTTGGTTCTGATCGGGCAGGCGACCAGACGAATTTTGATAGTTTTGCGTGGGAGAAACATAGGGGGTTGTGTATTATGCATCAATCAACCACCCGGTGGGACGATGACCTGACAGGGCCTAGCGCATATGAACCAGTTCAAACACATTAATTTTGAAAAGCAGGGCGCCATCGCGCGTATCGAATTAAACCGGCCCGACGCGGCCAACGGGCTCGACAGCCTGATGGCGAGCGAGCTCAAGCAGGCGGCCAGGCTTTGCGGCGATGACCCGGGGCTCAAGGTCGTGACGCTGAGCGCCAATGGGCGTTTCTTCAGCGCCGGTGGCGATCTCGCGGAAATGCTGTCGCACGGCGATGCGATCGGTGACGGGGTGCAGGCGCTGGCGGACGACTTTCACGATGCGATCTCGAGCCTGTCGCGCATGCAGGCCGCCCTGGTGATTGCGGTTAACGGGGTCGCGGCGGGCGGAGGCTTCAGCCTTACCCTGATTGGCGATATCGTGCTGGCCGCCGAGTCGGCCAGCTTCACCATGGCCTATACGCGCGCCGGTCTGTGCCCGGATGGTGCTTCCAGCTATTTCCTGCCGCGCCTGCTGGGATTGCGCAAGAGCCAGGAACTGATGCTGACCAATCCAACCCTTAATGCTCACGAGGCCTGTGAGTTAGGGCTGGTCACACGTGTTGTCGCGGACGCCGACCTGACCGCGGAAACCGAGCGACTCGCCGCCGAGATCGCCGCGGGCGCGCGCCTGGCCACCGCCTATGTCAAAAAACTGTTGCTGGCCAGCGCGGGCAACGATCTGGAAACACAGATGGCGCTCGAGGCGCAACTGCTGTCGCAATGCGCGGCCTCACGCGATGGTCGCGAGGGCATTCAGGCCTTCTTTGACAAGCGCAAGCCCGATTTCGACTAACGCCATGGCTGACTTATCGGAGGGCATCGCCTTTATCGACGATGACTACCTGCCGGTGGGCGAGGCCTGCATTCCGGTGCTGGACTGGGGTTTTCTGCATTCCGACGCGACCTACGATGTCGCGCATACCTGGCGCGGTCGTTTTTTCCGGGTCGACGATTACCTCGATCGTTTCCATGAAAGCATGGCGAAACTGCGCATGTCGGTACCCTACAGCCGCGAGCAGATTCGATCGATAATGTTTGAGCTGGTGCGGCGCAGCGGATTGCGCGACGCCTATGTTGAAATTGTCTGCACCCGCGGCATGCCGGCGCCCGGCTCGCGCGATCCGCGCAGCTGTACAAACCGCTTCTTCGCATTCGCAATTCCATTTGTGTGGATCGCGGATGAGCGTATGCGCGCGCAGGGTCTGGATCTTTTGATCAGTCGGCAACAGCGTATCCCGCCGGAGTCGGTCGATCCGCGTATCAAGAATTACCACTGGCTCGACATGGTGATGGCCTTGTTCGAAGCCCATGATGCTGGCGCCGATACCGCGATTCTCGTCGATGCCACCGGTGGCCTGGTGGAGGGACCGGGTTTTAACATCTTCGCCAGGCGCGGCGATAGCGTGATCACGCCCGCGCACGGCGTGCTCGAGGGCGTCACCCGCGAGACGGTGCTGGAGTTGCTGGCCAGGGAAGCCCTGCAGGTGACGCAGGGTCCGTTGCCCGCGGCTGGCGCGCAAACGGCAGACGAGGTATTCGTCACCAGCACCGCGGGCGGCGTCATGCCGGTTACGCGCATATCAGGCCAGGTGGTCGGAGACGGACTGCCGGGCGCGTTGACGGCGAAACTGAACGACGCCTACTGGGCGCTGCATGACGATCCCGATTACAGTGTCGCAATTGATTACAGAGGAAACGCAGATGAGTAATGAACCCGCGGTTGCACTGGTAACCGGCGCCGGCTCCGGCATCGGCAGGGCGGTATGCCACGCGCTGTTAAAGCATGACTATTGCGTGGTGCTGGCCGGCCGACGATTGGGGCCGCTGCAGGAAACGGTCGACCTCGCCGCGATCGAGCCGGAGCGCACCCTGTGCGTGCCTGCCGACGTCGGCAAGCCCGAGCAGGTGAAAGAATTATTCGAGCAGTGCGAGGCCCGTTTCGGACGTCTCGACCTGCTATTCAACAACGCCGGTAGCTACACACCGGGAATACCCATGGAGGAGTTGACCTACGAACAATGGCAGGCCACCGTCGATGTCAACCTGACCGGTCCCTTTCTGTGTGCCCAGCAGGCGATTCGAATGATGAAGGCGCAGCAGCCCGGGGGCGGTCGAATCATCAATAACGGTTCGATATCGGCGCATGCGCCGCGCCCGTTTTCGGCGCCTTACACCTCGACCAAGCACGCCATTACCGGGCTGACCAAATCGATTTCGCTGGATTGCCGCAACGACAACATTGCCTGCGGCCAGATCGATATCGGCAACGCCGCGACGCCGATGACCGCGGCCATGCCGAAAGGTGTGCCGCAGGCCAGCGGCGAACGCGCGCCGGAACCGGTCATGGATGTCGAACACGTGGCGCAGGCGGTGCTGCAAATGGCGTCGTTACCGCTCGATACCAACGTGCAGTTCATGACCATCATGGCGACGCGCATGCCGTACATCGGGCGCGGTTAGATCGCGGCAAACGCCGCCGGTGTCGAACCGGCGGGCGCGGTTCCAATCCGCCAGGCAAAAAAAACCGCCGGGTGGGGGGTATAGTGGATAGTCTGGATGCGAGCTGACGTCGACGTGTCTACCTTCGATTCTGAGCGCCTGTTTTCTCCAAAGCCGATACTGAAAAATCTCTCGTCAGAGGCAATCTTCGACACACACCGGACTCCTAGATAATTACAACGAGCAGCCGTTAACCCAAAGCGACCGCCCAACAGCTAAAACGAGTTCAGTTAAATTTGAACCTAATTAATCTTCCGTTACCGAAAGTAGCGTTTCTGACCCTGGTTAGTACATGGGGGAAAAATGGTGGACGTCGAAGACATCTACGGCAATGTATTCATCCTTGCCCTCCCGACTTCCCTGAGGGTTGCTATACACATAACCACAGAAGCTTCGGCCCAATAGCAGTGCGGGTATTTGATAGCAGAGCCGATCCTTGTCAATCGAAATAGTACCTTCCCACTTGGTTCCGAATTGCATGTATGTGATTTTTCCGTCACCTGTCGTTTTCTGTGCGAAGGTTTGGTATTTGTTTTGACTTCGCCCAAACCATGTGTGGCCGTACACCAGACTCTGGAGCTCGAGATTGCTGAGAGGTGTCGCCCCGGATACCTGATGTCCCGTCGGCCATTGTGGCATGCCTGCCTTTCCGAGCGCATCCAGGCGCATGTCCAAGTCGCCTTTACGTTTGTGGTAACCATAGAGCTGCCGGAAATACTCCAAATTCACCCATTTACGGTTGCTAAGCAGTGCTTTCACCTCCGACTTCGCTTCTGTCTTACGATTCAACTGGGCATAAGCCATAGCGAGCTGAAGGTGGGCACCGCCCTGGCACGGGGCGCATCCCTCAGTCTTTTCTAACGCATTACGCAACCGCCCGATAGCTTGCTCGTACTGGCCGTCCATGAACAAAATGTCGCCCGCAAACAGTTCATAGGCCGCCGGTGGATTTGGGTCCAGTCGAAACGCTTCCTTCATAACTGGCACAGCTTCGGAGGGTCTGCCAACGAACGCCAGTACCAGAGCTAGATTGATATGGGTGTCCGGATTGCTGGGCTCCTGTGCGACGCCTCGTCGACATGAATCAATGGCGGCTTCATAGTTGCCATCTATAAGGTGCAACAACCCCAGTGCAGTATGTGCGAGGGCCAGGTTCGGATCTAGAGACAGGGCTCGTGTGGCAAAATCGTAGGCGCGTTTTCGCGCAATATGCGCCGGCAATGTATCGAATAAATCGAGGCGCAGTATTTCGGCTGCCGCCCGTGCATAACCAGCATAAGCGTCGGCAAAGTCATTATCGAAAGAAATCGCCTTCTCAAACTGCAATAAGGCGACGGCAAGTTCTACACGTCTATACGAGTACAAGGACTGCCTGCCCTGGAGATAATGTTCGTAGGCATCAAGATTATCGGTCGGTATCCGTTCTAGCTCGGATTGTTCTGATTTTGTTAAATTAATCGCAAGCGCTGTTACGATCCTGCCGATTACTTCGTCCTGTAGGTTGAAGATATTTTTATATTTCCGATCGTAGCGTTCTGCCCAAAGGTGTCCTCCAGTTGTGGCATCGATGAGTTGAGCATTAACCCTGATCTTGCCTTCTGCTCGGCGCACGCTTCCTTCAAGGACATATTTCACCCCTAGTTCGTTTCCAATTTGTTTTACGTCAACTGATTTTCCTTTATAGGTGAAGCTCGAGTTGCGGGCGATAACAAACAAACCGGATATTTTTGACAGATCGGTAATAAGATCGTCCGTCATGCCATCGGCAAAATACTCCTGCTCCAATTCGCCGCTCATATTGGTAAAAGGCAACACCACAATGGATGGGTTATCGGGTGGCGTAGAATCGCCACTTTCCCATGGAACCGAGTATTCTGACCAGTAGGTGACTCCGGCTGTTATCACTATTACAGCAACTAGAATAACAAGTGGCAGTCTCCCCGATTTTTGCGGGAATTCCCTTTGGTTGATCTTTTGCGGAACCGGGATCGATCGATTTGCACTCAGCTCGACCCGGTAAACTCGCACCGCAGTGTCAAACCCTTTCAGTACCTGCTCACCGAGATCTTCCAGATCAAACGGCATACGCGTTGGTAGTGCTTCGTGTAACGCGGCGGTAATGCATAGACCACCTGGCTCCGCCAGTTGTTCCACGCGTTGCGCCAACACCACGCCGGCACCCGTCACGGTACTATCGG
>Ga0255048_10003039_pt1 | contig 10373 bp, 22 predicted proteins | sample JV7_2_2_MG_FD_183619 | JGI IMG/M metagenome (GOLD analysis project Ga0255048, IMG submission 183619) | Seawater microbial communities from Jervis Inlet, British Columbia, Canada - JV7_2_2 | ecosystem: Environmental > Aquatic > Marine > Inlet | place: Canada: British Columbia | collected 2016-10-06
TCGTGCTGTCATTTTAAAATATCCTTTTAATTTTTGTAATTAATCTTTTGTACCATGGCGTATAAACCACAATGTTGCTATTTTCTAAATTATTAAAGTCTGGTAATTCGTCCCTATACTCATTTAAGTTTTTCTTAAAGTAGTATTCAGCTAAATTATCAATCCAATATGGGGCTGATGCTTCTTTTCCGATTGGTGAATTATCCCCATGCCCAAAACTAACTGTGACCTTGCTGTCTATAAAATGAAGCAATTCATGGAACAAGGAAGCGCCTATTGATGCCTGTGGTCTATTTAGTTTTCTAGTATTAAGAAATATCTTATCGGGCGTTGCTGGTGAGAAGTAACCATAGGCGCGTGACCATGGATTTTTACTCTTATATGTATAAACATAAAGATTACCAAAACGACCATTGGAAAACTGATGAATTAAATCAGCTATAAATTCACTGTCACAATCTGAATAATCAAAAACACCATAACCAGCGATGTCACTTTTAAAATCGTTATTAAAAACCAGTAATTCATTTACTGCATTAGTGGCTCTTAATACTTTTATATTATTTGTTTTAGATACAATCATTATAAACTCTCCGTAAATTTATGCGCAAAATAAATCACACATAATAAATTAAATACAACACTTATGCCACCAACCATAACAGCACTAAAATTAAGCCATTTAGATAAAAACGCAACCACAAAGCTAAACGTTCCAAGTAGCATTAAAAAATATTCGGTGTATGCCATGCTAAAACCCATTCTCTAAAATATCCATAACCAGCCAAACCCACAAAGCGAAGTAAGAAACAATTATGGACATATTAACCAATATTCTATTCATTTTTTACGATCCTTTATAATTTTATCAATCGCTTTATTAAACTGCTCTTTCCATTTCGAACTTCTAACCTTTGAAGTAAGTGAGCAAGAACTACATAAACCAGAGGCTAAATTAATATCCTCTAGCAATGTAAGATTCCCACACTTCTCGCAACTATCGCTCGGATCGTGTGGGCTAAATCTACTCTTCATCTTCTTCTACATATTCAGTTACAAGTTCATTGGCTGTAATTTGCAATTGAAAGCTTCTGCCATCATCGTCAATTACATCTCTTGTTACTCTCACCTCAGAACCAGTGCCAGAAAGTTTCACTAAATCAATTATCGTTTTTGTTAAGCTCATTTATTTAATCCTTCTCCGTTTTTAACATGCCATTGTTTGTGACAGGCTTGGCACAACCACATTACATCAAGCGGTTTTAAGTAATCTTTGTGGTGAGCCACTGTTCTTGTTTCTTGGTCGCATATTTCACATACACTCACTCTTGTCACTTTGCCATCACGTACATAATTATTAATCATCGTCACAGCTCTATACGCATTAGGGTATATGGCTCTATATTCCTTGTGATACGACTGTTTTTGCCTGTGACCTCTTTCTCTGTCATAAGCACGGACGCTTTCGATATTGTCGTTTCTTCTTTTTGTTGAGTCTGTTCTTGCACAGAGTTTACATTTACCAAGATAACCATCGCTCATTCCGCTGTGCTTATAAAACATCGCAAGCGGGAGTGACTTTGAACATTTAAAACATTCTTTAGTTTCTTGCACTAGAACGGTATTGAATCTGATGCAAAAGATGTATCGGGTGTTGCATTGTACACGGGCTGTTGTGTCGTTGGTTTGTTTTGTACTGCACCTTGTGAATCGTCTTTTTTACCGCCTACAAAAGAAAATCTATCAATGTTAAATTTAATAGCTGATCTTTTATTTCCGTCTTTATCATCCCAAGATTCTTGTTTTGGTGTACATGCTAAAAAGATCATTTCACCTTTGTTAAAGTAAGTATTAATATTTTCAGCGGTCTTTCCCCACGCTACACAATTAAAGAAGCTGGCTTTTTCTTGCATGTTACCTTGTTTGTCTTTGAATTTTTCATTAACCACAACAGATAAATTAGCGACAGCCATACCAGATGGAGTATATTTTAATTCAATTTCCTGAGTAATTCTTGCTAGTAAAACAGTATTTGCATACATAGATTCTTTCCTTTTATTGTTAAATTTATCTCTTGATTCTTGGGCGGTATAATACCTACCCATTGTTACTGTATTCTTTTATCTTATCTTTAAGCTGATCTATTCCCATTCTGTTAAGTGCTGTTATAGACGCTTCGTTATACTTCCCAGCCACTTGTAAAAGACCGGCTAAATCTTTTTTAAGCTCTATCTTCTCAGCTTCTACATACTTATTAACAGTTGTTGCTTCTTCTACTCTTTCCTCTTCATTGTCACCAGTACTCAACATAAAGGCTTTAAGGTAACAATACTTAACTGCCATAGAAAAAGCTTTTCCAGGAGACTTGTCTTGCGAATCAAATCCATGAGCCGTTGATTGTATATCAATTGATTCATTAGGATTATCAATATTAAATAATGTTACCTTTGCCGTTGCTTGTGTCTCGTAGCGGTCTTGTAAATCACCTTTACGAGTTGTTATTTGGTATCTTTCAATCTTAGAGTTAATCATATTTGGAATAATTACTACACCATACTTAACGCATAACGGTTGTAGTTTACTTGTAACATAATCATGAGTAATTGCATTATAAGCATTGTTCCCATAACCAACATTTGTATCTTTTTTCAGATAAGAAAGCTCGGACATAATAGAGTTAATGCGTTGAAATAAGTTCTTTTCATTCATTCGGTACCACCTTGTTTAAATTAATAAAGTACTTATAAAACAAAAATCCATCAGTGTATATAATAATAATTAGATAGCTAAAATAGCAAAACTCAAAAAATTAGATGCAAGTAATATAATAATTACATAGTCGTTTTTTAGTTTTACATTCCATTAATAATAAATAATAAACAAGAAATAAATCCAAGAGAGAGGTGGTAAAATGAAATGGTTTAAGCATTATAGCAACGCATCAACATCAGCAAAACTGAACATTTTAATGGAGAAGCATGGCATAGAAGGATATGGAAAATACTGGTTACTCGTTGAGTTATTAGCCGATAAATGGAGCGGAGATGAGCCAAGATTCGAGATACATTACAGTACCATTAAGCAGAGATTACGGACATATCACGATAAGATTACCAGGAGATTCCTGGAGGATTTGAACGAATCTCGGCTAATGTCTATAGAATGTAAGAATAATCTTTGCACAATCTATTTCCCTAAGCTACTAGAAATAAAGGATAATCACACTAAAAACTTGCAAGTAAGTTCCCCAAAACTTGCCCCTAGAGAAGAGAAGAAAAGAGAAGAGAAGAAGAGATTAGATAAGAAAGGGATAACCCCAGATACAGTTGTTCAGCTATGGAATAATTTCATGAGTGATACGCATGGCTTTTGCCACGGTATCGGAACTGGTAAACATCTTGAAAATTTTATTGAGTCTAGGAAATTCTTGATAACAGAAAAACAATGGATAAGCTTGTTTGAAGAGGTACGAAACATAAAACAACCCGAGAATGAGGATTTTAACTGGACTCCAAATCTTACATGGCTTTGTGATTATGATAATGCCCTAAAAATACTTAATGGAAATATGGCAACCAAAAAGAGCTCATGGCTTGATAGTTATGAGCCACCGGTACTGGAGTAATTATGTTGGATAGAAGTTTTTTTAAAATGGAGATTAATAAACTAGTTTCACAGTTTGGTGATAGGTCATTTAGTCAACACAGGGTTGACTTGGTTTATAAAGCTGTTTGTAATCTTGATGATAAGGAGCTTGCTTATATTGTTGATGACATAATAGGCAATTCTAAATTTGCACCAACAGTGAGTGACTTTAGGGATAAGGCTAGGTCATTCCTTGCTGATAAACCAAGAACATCAAAACATGAATGCTCAACCTGTGACAGTAGTGGTTACTTCGTAGCAAAAAAAAGAGATGGCTCGGCAGGAGAGTATGCTTTTCGTTGTAGGTGTTTGAATGGTAACATGTATCAAGCTTTTCAAATGTGGGATGGTAAGTTTAATAAGTACCTTACTACAAACTATTCTACGATAGGTGTCGATGATTACAGAAATAGAAATTAAACTAATAAACCACTATGCAGAAAAACACTTAGAAAGTTCTTTTGAATATTACAGATTGAGAAATAGTAATCTAAGTAAGTCTAAGGCACTAGCGGATATTAAGCTTGGGAAGATGGCAGAGCTTGGATTGTATAAAATATTAAAAGCAGAAAATAAGATTGTAAGTAAACCGGACTTAGAAGTTTATAAGTCTAGTCAAAAATCATATGCGGCTGACCTAATGGCTTTTGATTTTAAGAATGTTTATCACTTGCATGTTAAATGTATTAGTGAAAACTTTTGGGCAAGAGGTATCAAGTCAGTGCTACTCGAAAGGAACGATAAAATTGTGAGCCGTCAACACGATTGCAAGAATCATTTTCTAGTAATTATGCGCAAGATTAATAATTATAATTTTGAGGCTGTTAAGTGGTTACATGTACCGGATGTTAAATATCAAGACCCTATTAATCGGAATATGAAAAGCAAAGTGGCTGTGTATATTTAGTAACTTGGCGCATTATATTTTAGTGAAAAAGATGTATTGTAAAATCTTTGTACAATTACAGGTGAAGTGTCTAAAGTTTATACACTTTTTAGATACCTGAGCCTTTACCTCAAGCATTTAAATAGAAAACATATATGATTACATGGCTTGATGAATTAGGACGTTTAAAACGCATTTAAATGATTTAAGTATAATTTAAGCAATTATTATCGCATAATGTTTAAATAATGCTTTACATTAATATAGATTAATAGTACTATTAAGTAACAAAACAATTCAACAAGGTGGTACTTATGAATAAAGTTAAAAGCATAAAAACTGAAGAGTTTAAAAAAATAGCCAACACTAAATTATATACAATTAAAATTGAGGTTCTTGGTAATGAAGAGTTAAGATTTAAATCAAAAGATCAAAAGAAAATTACCGAAAAAATGATTGCCGTTGAACTGTTATATGGTAGCGAAAAAGTTCAAGATAATAGAATAGAAATAACACTTGATGAGTATGATTGCAAAGATACTTTTGATGTAGATGAAAATCATGTTTATACCGGATTGAGTTGTTACAGAGGTGAGTACATATAAAATAATAATCGAGGTGGTACTTATGTATTATACAAAAGACGAAATAAATGCAGAATTAATTTTAAGAATTGTTAACACTGACCTTTATTATTATCAATTTGAAATAACACCGGTAAACGAATTAAGCAATTTAGTTGATGAAATAGCATATGCAGAAAATTTAAACGATGAAGATTATAATGCAAACTTTATAGCAGATGAAGTACTAGGAAAATTAATAGAAAGCGAGGTAAACAATGAATAAAAAGATTATGAGTTTTACATTAGACATAGAAGCGTTGAATAAATTTAGAAAGATTACAGCAAAAAATGGTTTAAGCATGAGTTTTTTAATTAACGATTTTATTAAAGATTGGATCAAGAAAAACAAATAATATAAACAGGTGGTATGTATGAGCGAATTAGATATTGCAAAGCTTTTAAAAGAAATGATTACAACTGGAAAAATTGTAATCGGCGAAAAAGATAATTATGCAAAAGGATACTTGGACGCATTAGAAGCTGTTTTAGCAATAGTTGACAGTGAATATGTACCAGCATGTTTAAGGGGTGAAGATGAAAAGTAAAATAACAATAGAATTAAGCGACACAATACTAGAGCAAAGCCAAGCCAAGATTGAAAAGTATTTATTGTCTCACTTAGAGGTGATGATGAAAATATATGAAATTGAAGGTGAGGTTATTGAGTATGACTATATAGAAATAGAGGAGTTTGAATGAGTACATATAGAGATAAATGCGAACAGTTATATAGCGATTATAGAAAGCTGGACACAGAAGCTAAAAACGCAAGGCTTGAAGCTGACATTAACAGAGATAAATATATTGAGCTAAGAAACATGTTAATAAGCTCTAAAAATATATTGGTGCAGTTAAAAACAAATCCCACTAATGGCTATTTAGTTGAAATAAAAGAACAGATAGAAAGCATTGATAAATTATTAGAATTTAGTTAAGATTAGTTATTCTAGGTATAACTTATAGATTATTAATTCTTATTTTGCGGCTCCTAGGGCTGTGTCAGAAATCTAAGGTGGTAAAAATGAAATGTAAAAAATGTAAGCAAAGCTACTGTGAAGGCACGGAGGGCGATGTTATTCATCATGATACAACTTGTGAGTTGGTTTATAAATTGAATATTGCGACAGATGCGCTTGCTTTTTATGCCTGTATGAAGCACGTAGCTGGCATACAAGTTTCACCTAATCCTGATTGTAGTGGTGCTTATGTTTGCACCGAGGATTATTCTGGGAAAATAGCAGAAGAATCATTACAGAAAATAAAAAACATTGATTCTTTTTGGTAAAAATAGTAAAACATTTGAGCCGATTGATAACTGTTAAGTAATTTGTACATCTTAAAATAATGTCTTCTCCCTCTTTGCAGTTATCGGTTGGCACAATAGTGAGCATCAACTGTTTAACTAATAACAATAGTGTTATTCCTGTTTTGTGTGTCGGTTGATGTTTACTTTCAATAAAAAATATCCTATAAAACATTTATTCTAATTGTGTATAATCTATATAATTGTTTTTCATTCTCTGGACTGAAAATGAATTAGCCTCGATCCTTCAATCTACCACCTTGATCTGATCGGGGCTTTTCTTTTTACATTCTTTGCTTTAATGTTTATGCTTAACTAGCAAGAACTTGCAAAGGAGTTATCATGGAAGAACTTTCAGATAATATAGTAGTACAGTCAAGAGACATCAAATTAGTACCAATCGAACAAATTATACCGAATAAAATAATTGAGCTTAGTCTTAGTCAGGGGTTTATTGCCACAATCGACGAGCTTGATTATATCAAGTTTAATATTTGTGATTATAAATGGTTTTCGCAAAGATACAATGGATTCAATTACCCTCAAGCGTGGTGTAAAAAAACAAAAAAGCGTGTAAAGTTACATCGCTTAATAACTCCTGATTTTCAGTGCGTTGATCACATATCAGGTAATACGCTAGACAATACAAGAAAAAACCTAAGAGGCTGTACTTTAAGGGAAAATGCGAGAAATGCGAAAAAAGCAAAGCATGGCACTAGTTCTAAATATAAAGGTGTTAGCAAGCAGAGCGAAAATTCATATCGTGCAAGAATAAGAGTTGATGGTGTTCTTATAGGTCTTGGCTCGGGTAGTGAGATTCATTGTGCTCATTTGTATAATAATGCTGCTATTAAATATTTTAAAGAGTTTGCAAGGATTAATAATGTCTAACATAGAAATACAAGCATCAGAGATCAAATTAGTCGATCCCGAATCATTAATTCCAAACGTTAAAAATAATAATAGGCACCCAAAAGAGCAGTACGATAGATTAAAAAAGATAATCTCAAGGCAGGGCTTTAGAGTTCCAATAACCGTTTCTAAAAGAAGTGGTTTTATTGTTTGTGGTCATTTGCGCCACGAGATTGCATTGCAACTAGGTATGAAATTAGTACCTGTAATTTATCAAGACTTTGAATCAGAAGCTATTGAGTATGCACATTTAACAGCAGAAAACGAAGTCGCAAGGTGGGCTGAGCTTGATAAGCACGCTGTATATACAGAACTAGAAAATTTAGAGCTAGATGATATTGAATTGCTTGGTTTGGAAGATTTTACGGTTGATGGTCTTGATGAGTTAACAGAAGATGAGTTAACAGAGAAATATACCAGAAAAGTGGAAACTCCGATATATGAGCCAAAGGGCGAAAAGCCAGAAGTCGTAAATCTTTATGATCTTGAAGTGGTAAGGTCTTTACTCGATAGAATTAACGATAGAGAAGATTTACCTGATGATGTGAAGAGTTTTTTAGTTCATTCCGCCTACAGACATACAAAGTTTAATTATAAGAATATAGCAGAGTTTTATGCTCACGCATCTCCTGATGTTAAGGATTTGATGGAGGATTCAGCTCTTGTTATTGTGGATTTTGATAAGGCTATTGAGCTTGGTTTCGTAAAGCTTACAGGTGAACTGAAGGAGGCTTATGAAAATGAAAAATTCTAGCTTTGGAGTGTTTATACTTACCAACAATAGAGCCAGCAACGTAAGAACCGTAAGAGCGTTAAGGGAACAGGGTTATAATGGGCGCATTGTTTTAGTCTTGGATGATATGGATAAAAGCTCAAGTGAGTATGAGGTAAATTACAAAGATTGCGAAATTTATATATTTAACAAGAAAGAGGCAATGGCTTTTACTGATACTGCTGACAATACAGACAATCCAAATGCTGTTGTATATGCAAGGAACGTATGTCACAGGATTGCAAAAGAATTAAGCCTTGAGTATTTCTTAGTTCTTGATGATGATTACCAGTACTTTGAATTTAGAGCAGATGACAAGTATAGATATGTTACCGATAAAAACCCAAAAAACCTAAATAGCATTTTCGATTCCCATGTTGACTTCCTAAAAAGCACACCAACAAAGTCTATTGCATTCAGTCAAACAGGCGACTTCATTGGTGGGGTTGGTGGTGGTCTAGGTTCAAAAGTTACGCTTGCAAGGAAGTGTATGAATAGCTTTTTTTGCAAGACCGATCGTCCCTTTCAGTTCTATGGTTTAATAAATGAAGATGTTAACTGTTATACTTTGAACGGTTCACGTGGTGACCTATACTTCACGAACACTCACTTTTCCCTTAAACAGTGTGAAACTCAACAAAACAGTGGCGGTTTGACTACTATTTATTTAGAGCTTGGGACTTATGTTAAATCTTTTTATAGCGTGATGTATCATCCATCCTCAATAACTGTTACTGGAATGGGGAATAGTGCGATGCGACTACATCATAGAGTAAGTAAAGATTTGACGTATCCCAAAATAATAAGGGAAAGCGTAAAGAGAGGGATTAAGTGAAAGATGCCATTGATAAGATTGAAATAAATAAAGTGATGACAGAAACTGTCGAGATGAAGCTTGATGAAAAGCCAGAAGTTAAACTTGGCAGACCTCGAATAGATATTAACTGGAGTCAGTTTGATAAACTTTGCGGCTTGCAATGCACTTTGAGAGAAATCTCTTCATACTTTGATTGCTCGGAAGATACTATTGAAAATAGATGCAAGGAAGAGCATGACATGCTTTTTTCGGAGTATTATGCACAAAAGGCTGGTAAAGGTAAGGTATCTTTAAGGCGCAAACAGTTTGACGTTGCAATGGCTGGTAATAATACAATGTTGATATGGCTAGGTAAACAGTACTTGGGGCAAATGGACAAGCAAGAAACTAAAATTGATAACACTATTAAAATCAATGAAGTTAATCTTGATCAAGATGATATGGGGCTGTAGTGATTGAATTAATAAATAGCACAATAGATAATCTAGACTTGTTTTCTTTTGCGATTGGTTCAGTTTGGGCTACTTTTATCATGACTGTGGTTAGGTGAAGTTTCGCAAAACTAAAATCCAAATCAAAGCAACCCAAGTAATGGCAACCACTGCCAAGCATACAATGTGCTACGGCGGTTCGCGTTCTGGAAAGACCTTTAATATTATAAGGTGCATTGTAGCAAGAGCCGCAAAGCACCGATCAAGACATATAATATTAAGGCTTACATTTAACTCGTGTAAGACTTCTATTTTTATGGATACTTTTCCTAAAGTAATGCAGATATGTTATCCAAACTTAAATTACAGTGTTAATAAGTCAGATTACTGCGTGACGCTGGATAACGGTTCTGAGATGTGGTTTGGCGGTCTTGATGATGATAAGAGGGTTGAAAAACATTTAGGTAAGGAATATTCTACAATCTTTTTCAATGAATGTTCTCAATTGTCATATTCAGCTATTCAAATAATGCTTACACGTTTAGCTGAAAAATGCCCACTTGCTAAGAAAGTCTATTATGATGAGAACCCCCCGTCTAAAAAGCACTGGTCTTATTGGCTGTTTATTAAAAAGCTTAATCCAATTGACAATGAGCCGTTAGATAACCCTGATGATTACGCATCAATCGTAATGAATCCAAAAGACAACCTTGAAAATATTGATCCAGATTACATAAAGATGTTATCTCGCATGAGTGAGAAAGATCGCATGAGATTTCTTGAAGGTGCTTTTACTGATGATGATGATGGTGCCGCTTATTATGCCTTTAGTAGAGAAAGACATGTCAAGGAACAAGATCGACGTGCTGGGTCATTATTTATTGGGATGGATTTTAATGTAATGCCAATGACAGCCGTTGTCGGGCAGTACTACAATAATACTTTTCACATACTGGATGAAGTGTTTTTAGAAAATAGTGA
>Ga0255048_10003040_pt1 | contig 10373 bp, 9 predicted proteins | sample JV7_2_2_MG_FD_183619 | JGI IMG/M metagenome (GOLD analysis project Ga0255048, IMG submission 183619) | Seawater microbial communities from Jervis Inlet, British Columbia, Canada - JV7_2_2 | ecosystem: Environmental > Aquatic > Marine > Inlet | place: Canada: British Columbia | collected 2016-10-06
TGACTTTCATCCGTAGTGAGCAACGAATTCGCTGAGGAGTCGCTGGACTTGGCGTTGGTTCCAGATGAGAGTGCGGTCGAGGAGCTTGTGGCGGATGGTGCGGACCCATCGTTCGGCGAATGCGTTGTCTTGGGGAGCTCCGGGTGGGATGGTGATGACCGACCCATCAAGAATAGCCAAATGACGACAGTGCGGATCTCCCGGGTGGACGTCGCCAACTGCTTTCTGACTTCTACCCGCGGAAGACGCGGTTCGAATCGAGCACCCTCCAAGTCATGTCTCGATCATTCAACAATTCGCGAAGCATGAGAGTTTCGGACGGCGACGTCAACCACCTCGTGGTCAGCCACATGAGTAGCCCGTGGTGAGAAGTCCTGGCTGGCGCTCACGAAACACAGCGCTACTCGGCCTGCGTGGAGATCGAAGACGTAGCCGAGGTGAATCTGAGTCTCTACGAGGAACTCAGAGCACAGATCGAGCACGAGGCGAGGGTTCGGCTCTAGCTTGGGCGCGAACCCTTTGTCAGAGTGGGTCGGATCTGGGGCGCAGGGATGTGATGGAGGCTCGGGGTGGCGGTGTTGGGGGGTGGTAGATCGCTTCGAGTCGTTCCACGAGTTGGGTGTCGGCTTCGGGGAAGAGGTGGCCGTAGCGGTCGAGGGTGAAGCTGGTTGAGGTGTGACCGGCCCTCCGGGCAATCTCGAGGGTGTTAGCGCCTGTCGCGATCCACAACGCGACTGCGGTGTGGCGCAGGTCATGAGGTCTCAGCGGCGCAAGGCCTGCTTGTTCGATTGCTGGCTTCCAGAACCGGCGCCGCCAGGAGGGCACGCGAAGGTCGCCTCCTTCGGGTGCGGTGAAGACCCGTTGGGGGCTTGAGTGCTCGCGAAGGTGGGCTTCGAGTTCGGCGGTGACAGAACGGGGGAGTGTGATGGTGCGTCGGCTGGCCTTGGTCTTTGGGGGCCCGGTTGTGATCTTGCCTCTCACTTCGACGACGATCTCGACGATGTCGATGGTCGATTTCAGCAGGTTGATGCGTTGGGGTCGCAGCCCTGCGAGTTCACCGATGCGGAGCCCGCCGTAGGCAGCGACGAGGACCAAGGCGCGGTAACGGGGGTGGATGGTGTCGGCGAGCCAGCCGACTTCTTCGGCAGTCAGAAACCGCATCTCCTTGCGTTCCTTGGCGGGGAGAGCGATCCGCCGGCACGGCGACGACGCCAAGAGTCCGGCATCGACCGCGGCGGAGAGGATTTTGGCCAGTAGTTGGTAGGCCTTGGTCACTGTTGCTGGGGCGAGGCCCCTGGTCGACAGGGCGGCCACCCAGGCCTGTATGTCGGTTTGACCGATGCGGCCGAGTTCGTCGTCGCCGAGGTCAGCCAGTAGATAGAGCTCGATGTAGGTCTGGTCGCGGACCCTGGTGCTTGGGCTCAGGTTGACTGTGGTTGGCCACCACTGGTCGACCCAATCGGCGAGGGTGCGCCGAGCCAGACGGGGATCGTGCCAGTCACCTCGACTGATATCGGCGAGGTTTGCTGATCGCCAGCGCTCTGCGTCTTTGCGGGTCTTGAAGACCTTGGTGCGTTCGCGTTGGCGAGGGTCGCGGTATGAGGCTTCCCATTTGCCGCTGTCGAGCCTTTTGACACCCACCGCCCAGCCCCTTTCAGGAGTCTTTGTCGCTGTCGTCGTGTAGGTCGTCGACTACTCGTCGCGCCCGGGTCTCGATGTCTTCGAGTTGGTTGGCGATGTTTCGCAGGTGAGTGGTCCACGAGCCGATCTTGTGCATCGAGCGACGCGCTACCGCTTCGGTTCGTTCGTTCGCTCGTTGCAGCAGGGCGTGCTGGGCCCGGGTCATGTGCTGTTCGTCGATATCAGACAGTGTGCGGTCCATGCGAATCGCGGCGATCGCCGATGATCCGTCATCTGTGCCGAACACGACATCGATCATGTCCGCCGCCGGCGCCAACGGCTCGGCGCCTTCCGCGCCGACCAGCACCGCGACCCCGTCGATGTGAGAGGGCGGGGGTAAGAAGAAGAAGGTGACCGGTAGACCGAACGCCTTGGAGAACGCGTAGATCTCATCGGCGCTGAACTTCCGCACCCGTGACCCATCCACGGAACGCTCAGCCGCAGAGTACGACGCAACCGACATTCGATGACCGAGGTGAGGCTCGAGCGCTTCCACCGCTTCTGCCTGAGTCCAGTCGTTCCACAGGCGTGACTGAGCGAGGTTGAACGCAACAACCTGATTCGGCGTCACATGGATCACGTCGGATTCGGCTTTGCGGGTGTTCGGTTTCTTGCGAGGCATCAGCTTCCCTCCATCCAGCAAACTCTACAACAAGGCTGACCGATCTGCATGGTTGCAGATCTCCGCCTGATTCAGGTACTCTCAACAGTGAAGATGATCAGTCTTCGCTAGTGTTGAGATGGGAGAGGTGGATCGGTTGGCGTTGTCGGAGTTGCCTGAGGTGTTGACCGTGGACGAAGTCGCAGCCGCGCTGCGAATCGGGCGAAGCGCCGCCTACGGCATCTTCCGCGAATGGGAGACCAGCGCCGGCAAGCAAGGCCTGCGGTGCTTCCGTATCGGACGCTCGCTTCGCACCACCCGCGAACACCTCCTCAGCTACATCGCCAGCGGAGGCAGCCCCACCGCAGAGCAACTCCCGGCGCAGTCAGCCGCGACCGTGCGCCAGTTCCCGCAGCGTTCACCGCGCCGCATCGCTCAGGCGCGCTGACCCCGACAATGCCTGCACCAACCACTGCACCAGATCTACCCCTCGACACGACAGACGAGTGCACTCCTGTGCGAGGTAGGTCGTGCCGACCTACCGGGAGGTGGCCGGCGTGACGGCCCGAGTCACCACGCTCAAAGGCGCCGACGCTGGCGCCTACTACGTCGAGGCGCTACCGAACTACTACCTCGACTCCGGCGAACCCAAAGGGACCTGGCATGGCAAAGGCGCCGAACTGCTCGGGCTCGAAGGCGAGATCATCGACGGTGAGTTCCTCAAGATCATGGCCGGGGTCCATCCGCGCATGCATGGTGATATGCAGCTGGGCCGTGCCCATGGGGAGAAGTCGGTGCGCGGGTTCGACATCACTGCGTCGGCGCCGAAGTCGGTGTCCACGATGTTCGCCGTTGGCGACGACGACACCCGCCGACACGTTCTGGTCGCGCACGACACCGCCGTGGCCACGATGCTCGGATGGGTCGAAACCCACGCCCACACCCGCTACCGCATCGACGGCCAGGTCGCCGTCGTTGATGCCGAGGGGATCATCGCGGCGACGTTTCGCCAGCACACGTCGCGGGCGCTCGATCCGCAGCTCCACACTCATGTCGTGATCGCCAACCGGGTCCGGTCCGATGACCGACGCTGGCTGGCCCTCGATGCCCGCAGCCTCAAGCTGGATCAGCGGACACTGTCGGCGATCTACCACTACACCCTGCGCTCAGAGATGACCGGTCGGCTCGGTGTTGACTGGCAGCCGGTGGTGAACGGCATCGCCGAAATCGCCGGCATGAACGACGCCGTGCTCGAGGAGTTCTCGGCCCGCACCGCGGGGGTGCAGCGCCGCATCGATGAGAAACTCGACCGGTTCATCGACACCTTCGAACGCGACCCGACACCACGCGAACGGTGGCGGCTCGAACGCGAAGCCGTAGTCGATTCACGTCCACCCAAAGCCCAGGACGTCGACGCCGCTGCACTGCATGACGGTTGGCGCAGCCAGGTCGAGGCGCTCGGCCTTGAACCGCGCCAGGTGGTTGAGCAGGTCGTCGACTGGGTCGCACCGCATGAGATCGACGGCGAGGTTCTGTTCAAAGCCTGCGTACAGGCGATTGAGGCGCTGTCGGAGAAACAATCGACGTGGCGGCCCGCGGAACTGACCCGAGAGATCGCCGCGGCGATCCCCACCGGCAACACCTTCAACGCCGAAGCAATGGTCGAGTTGTTGGATTTGATGACCGACTCGGCAATGAACGAGCACTGCGTCGACATCTCCCGCCCCATCCCCAACGGCGCACTCCTGCGCCGCGACGGCCGCCCGGTGACCGAATCGGTCGCCGATCGGGCGCTCACCACCCCAGCCATCCTCGCCCAGGAAGAACGGCTGCTGGCGTGGGCCGAACGCCGAATGGCCCACGACCCCACCGAATCACCCCAAGCCGTACGCCGCTCCGAAGTCGAGTTGACCGGGCCTCAGGCCGAGACTGCCGCCGCGGTCGCTGGCGACGCCGACCTGGTGCTCGTGGTCGGCCCCGCCGGCACCGGCAAGACAACCGCACTGACCCCGGCGGTCGCGCAACTTCAGGCCGACGGGCGCCCGGTGTTCGGTCTCGCCCCATCAGCCGCAGCCGCAGACGTCTTGTCGACTGAGACGGGTGTTGCGGCTGACACCATCGACAAGCTCCTGTACGAACACAACGGCGACCGGCCACCCGATCACCGCTACAACCTCCCCGTCGGAACAACAATCATCGTCGACGAAGCCGCCATGGCATCAACCGACAACCTCGATCGACTCGCGGCGCTCGCCGACAATCGCGGTTGGCGGGTGGCAATGGTCGGTGATCCGATGCAATTCTCAGCCGTTGGCCGCGGAGGCATGTTCGAACACCTCATCGACACCCACGGAGCCATCGAACTCGACCAAGTCCACCGGTTCACCAACGAATGGGAACGCCAAGCTTCGCTGCAGCTCCGGCGAGGCGACTCGACCGTCGCCGACGTCTACGACCTGCAAGGCCGCCTCCATGGAGGCACCGTCACCCGCATGGAGGCCGACGCCCTCCGCGCCTGGGCTGATGCCCGAGCCAACGGCGAAACCGTTGTCCTTTCGGCGCCGACCAATGACACGGTCGCTCGGCTCAACCACGCCGCGCAACAACACCGCATCGACACCAGTGAGATCAACACGGCCGGTCGCAGCGTCGAAACCGGCAGCTACAGATTGCATGCGGGTGATGAGATCGTGACCCGTCGCAACCACCGACAGGTCCGGACCGACCAGGGCCTCCCGGTCCGCAACCGCGACCAATGGACAATCGACACCGTTCACCGCGACGGCGCGATCACGGCCCACGGCGTCACCGGAACGGTGAAACTCCCGGCCGATTACGTCGCCGAACACGTCGAACTCGGTTACGCCCAAACCAGTCACGCCGCCCAGGGCCGTACCGTTGACCGATCGATCCTTCTGCTCGACGGACCGACCGACAGCCGCGGCATCTATGTCCCTATGACCAGAGGACGCCACCACAACGACGCCTACATCGTCACCAACGACCAAGACACCGCCCTCGACATCTTCGCCGCGTCAATTGCCAATAACTGGATCGACCGGCCAGCGGTCGCTCGCCAGGCCGAACTTGTCGGCATCAACCGCCACCGGCCCGGAACCCTCCCCGCCCACGAACTCCAAACCCTGCTCGGCCAACAAGCCCAACTCACCGCCACCCTCACTCAACTCCGTACCGACCTCGCCGAACTGCCTCGTGACCACGCCTGGACCGTCGAGCAACGCGAACGGGCCCAGACCGAACTTGCCGCCACCCGCGGTCGGCTACAAGACGCCACCGACACGCTCGCCCAGTTCGATCGGCCATTTCGTCGACGAGGCCACGAAACCGAGATCCGCAACGCCCACCACACCGCCGAAACACTGCCCGAGAAGATCCGAACCCAGACCACCGGCGTCGAGAAACTCATCGATCAGCAGCACGACATCGACAAACGACTCACCCGAGCCGAAACCCTCAACAAACGACGCCCCGCCATGGAAACCCAACTCAACGACATCACAGACCGCCTCGACGACGACCGCCACAACCGCAGCCGAGGCATCCGACGTCAACCACCCGAACGCATCACCGACACCCTCGGCCGACGACCCCACCAAGCCAAACCCGGACGAACATGGGACATCGCCGCCGGACAACTCGACCAACACCAGACCGCGTTCGGGCTCAGTCGAGGACTCGGCTCCACCAAAGGCCCCCGACTACCGCTCGGGTTCCTCTTCAGCCGCGGCCTCGCCCAAGAAGCCGCCCGAGCCGTGGACCAAGCCGTCACCAACGAGCGACAACTCACCCAAGGAATCGAAGGACCATCACTCGGAATCGGACGATAAGGCCACCAAGCCCCGCCCCGGGGCGAGGCTTGATCAATGATGTCCGAACCCACGGCGTCAAGGGCCGGCTGCGGGACTCCGCTCCGCTCCATGTCCTCGCCTCCGACTTTCGGTCCCTTGACCCCGCAAGCCAAGCCAACTGCAGCACCGGACTCGAATCCCACTGATTTGTGCAGGGCCACGCCGCCCCGAAACCCCACTGAAGCGACCCGGGGAAGTCTCTTGTGGGCCGTCTTCTAGCCTTCACCTACGAGATTAGCGTTGGCCCACTCGGTGCACGGGGGTTCGCTTTCTGAGCCGACACTCTTTTCGATGAGTTCTAGGTCAGCGCCTCTTGCTACAAACACAGCGGTCGGCCCATTCCCAGGGCTAACGATGCCTGGTATTGGGAACTGGCCATACCATTCCTCGGGTGCCGGCTCGGCGAGAAGCCACGTTTCTCCAAACGCCTCGACTTCTCCGCCTTGCCGGCACTCCTCCTGCACGAGCACCAAGTCGGCTTCAACAGCATCACCGTCCAGTTCATCGTCTTGCCAAAGTGTGCAGCCGTCGTCTTTACCTACACCACCGCCGCGTTGGATAAGCGAGAGCTGAACACTATTTGCTTCGAATACTGCGGTCGGCCCATTCCGAGAGCCAACTACGCCAGCTACCGGGAAGTCATCTCGCCACTCATTCGGTGCAGCCTCGGCCAGAAGCCACGTTTCTCCAAACGCCTCGACTTCTCCGCCTTGCCGGCACTCCTCCTGCACGAGCACCAACTCGACGTTTGAAATCTCGTCCTGGCTCGTAGTTTCGCTGCCGTTATCGGCACAAGACGCAACGGTCGCGCATGTGAGAAAGAGCACGTATCTCAGCTCTCGCACTAGTTCCAATTCCTCTCGATCGGTCGATCACAGTCTTGTACGACCGCAGTACTCGTCTGGTTCCCCGGTGGGGCGACATCGAAGCGCCGCCCCCACCGCTTAGATCGTGCTTCTGGCGAACCTAGCGGTCGATGGTAGGACAGCTGCCCCAAGCTGAGGCTGCGCGGTTCGTCACTTCGACGGTAGAACAGTTGAAGTCGAAGCCAAGTGCTTGCTTGACGTGGTAGGCAGTGTTCCCGCCGCCAGAGGTGCCGTCGGCGCAGGTGTGGATCGCGTCGATGCTTGCCGATGTTCCCCCGAGCAGGCCGATGACTCCGCCTCCGGAGTCGCCACCCCCTGTGTCGATGTCGTAACGGACCATCTGTCCCGCGGTACACGTGTGTTCCCAGTATTCCTCCTGGACTACGCCACAGTCCCAGCTATTGGTATTGCCCATGGACAGGCAGACCCAATCCGAATTGACTTCCCAACTATTGTGAAGGGTGCGTTTAGCGATGAACCGGGCGCAGTCCGAATTCGAGTGATAGCAGTTGCTATCTGCCTGCGGGGTAGACATTCGCGCGGAATCGTAATTGCTTCCCGTCGTTGTTTTCAGATACTGGGTGCCCGGCGTCAACAGAAATTGGGTGCCGGAGCCTTGTTCAAGTTCGGTGCTGCTCGCCCATCCGCTGTAGTTCAAATTGTACTGGAAGCAGTGGGCAGCGAGCGTCGCGTAGTTCAGCGAGGCAGTGTGGCCGTTGACGCCCCAAGTGCAGAGCCCGCCCTGGGTCGTGATCCGCAGTCCTGGCATCTGGTCGGCTTCGGAGTGAGTGGAACTTGGGCTGCTCTCGTCCTTCATTGCCTGTCCTTCGACGAACTCGACTCCCGTTGCGAGATCGGCACGCCGGACAACGTTCTCAGCACGACGAATGTCCGGCGCCTGCACAACGATGTGCTTTCCATCGGACCGGGATTCAATCCGAAGCGAGGTCGGCACCTCTGCTCGAATCAATGCCTGACTGATCGCATCGCGCCTCGCGATCAACTCATCAAACGACAGTTCAGCCTCAACAATTTTGAGGTGTTCTTCCCCGCCGAGAGCTTGGGCTAGAGCAGCGACATCAACATTAGTGGGGTCCACCAGTGCAACGACGATCCGGCCCCCGTCTAGCTGGTCTTGCCAGGCACCGCCGTAGTTCGGACCAGAAATCTCGTCCCCACCTTCCTCGGTCGGCGCCTTGACGCCCAGAAGCGAATCGATCTCGGGGATCACATCCCCAAGCTCGATTCGCCGCTCGAACTCAGCCGCTTCTGCCTCGGTCATGAACAGCCCGATGTGTCGAGGAACGCCGGCTGTCTCTGCGAGAACACCTGATAGGTGCTCGGGCTCAGAGCTCATGTAGTCGAGCTTCGACCGGGTGTTAAGTTGGCGATGGACCTGCCAAACAAAGTCTCCGTGTTGACCCCATAGTCTGCGGGCTTGTGCGAGCGCGGGTGATTGGGCCACTTCTAGTGCCTCGTCACTTACTAGCTCGCGGACGCCTTCCGGTAGGGCGCTCCGGTGGATTGGTCCTTCCTCACCGTAATTGCCGAGGCCGACGTGCTCGTGATGATGTCCGTCGTCGTGATTATGGTCGAGATTGGGACCATCCGTCGGCGTTTCACCCACTCCTTCCGGCGGAGGAATCGAGTCGTCCCCCAGGTCGTCTGCGACCGGGGGTTCACCTGGGCCGTCGGCATCTTGGGCACCAGCGCCTGAGCTGGGCGCCAGAAGGGATGCGATAACCGCCCCCACAATCAACAGTCGTCTGAGCACCATCATGTTCCACCATTCGTAGATTCCGTCGCATTCCCTCATCAATCCCGTATGTGTCCGGCTCGGGCTGGCAATCGCGGAATTCTTCGGGCCTGTCAGGGACTCGTCGTTGGGCCCATGCGGTCATCGTTCGCGCTGCGGGGTGATTCGCCTGGGTTCCGCGGAGTCTCTACGAAACCAGGGGAGATTCACATCGTCGACGCAGCACTGACTCATCTGGCAGAAATCCGCGACCAGGCCCACCCGGTCCGAGAAGCCTTCCTACTCGTCCGCTATTGCATTTGTCTGCTTCTCGATAATCTCAGTCACCTGAGCGAGTTCGCTGCGGTCAGGCGGAGCGTCGCCGAGTGGGAGAAATCCATAGGACGGGACCATGTGTCCCACCACAGTCTTGAGGTCTCCGTCAAGTACGGGGTCCCACGTTCGCTCATCGAGTAGGTCGTACCCGCCGAGAGGCTCATCCGGATCAGTGTCGGGGTTGAGCATCCTGTCTGTGTCGACATAGCCGACAAGGTTCCCTTGTCGATCCAGCGTTTCCACGTACTCGGGGACCTGTCGAAGATCGAGCGAGCCATCCGCCTGGTATGCGTCGGCGTGGAACTTTCCAGCAGTCGGCCGGTGGGGTTCGTCTGCAAAGGCACTCCCAGCAGCAGCGCCGAGCAGGCCAGCAGCCACGCAAGCACCACCGACCATCGTGAGCCGCCAGCGTCGTGGTCGACTTTGAGTGGTAGTCATGATCGGTTCTCCCTTAGCTGTTCTGAGATGGTGAGACGACGCTGCCGACGTAGTAGTACTTATCTGGATCGGGGCCCCACGTTTCCCAGATCCGTCCGAGCGCTGTCGTGTGGAACGCCTGTGTGCCAGCCGGGTCGCTGCAGAGCACCATGCCAATGCCGTAGCCTGTGGCCGAGCTTGAGTTGTAGTAGTAGCCACTCGAACCGCAGTAGGAGCCGTCACGGTAGCCCCACGCTTTTGTTCCTAGATAGCCAGTTGACATCGTTCGGCTCGAACTGCATGGGTAGTTGTAGTAGGCCCGCGTAGTCGAGTAGTTGCCAGGGACGGTGTCGACTTCTGCCTCAATACAGATCCGGGTATAACTGGAGCTGCCGGGACTAAAGGCAGTAGCTTTGTACGTGTTGCCTGAGGATGCCGCGGCATAAGCAGCAGACGCAAGAAAAACGAATGCTACTAATATCAGGCTCAGGAGTGCTGGCAGCGATCGACCTCGCCACACAACTTTGCGCAGTCCTTCGTTCATGAATTGCCTCGATTCTATAGCTCGCAACGGGAATCACTTCCAGTTTCGGTCGGGTCGCCGCCCTGTGTCGTTGGTGTGTATGTGTCCGGTCCGCCGTTGCAGTCGCGAAATATTCTTTGTCGGTCCCCGATTGCTGACGGGAGAGTTTGACTGCGGGTGGGGTGGTTTTGGGATAAGGCCGTAGCGGGTGGCTTGGATGATGCCGGCGGTTTGGTTGGGTGTTTTGAGGGTGTCCCATAGTTGGCGGAGGTGGCGGCGGGCTTGGCGTTCGGAGTATCCGGTGGCGGCGGCGGCACCTTTGAGGGTGTTGCCGGTGGCGAGGAGT
>Ga0255048_10003041_pt1 | contig 10372 bp, 9 predicted proteins | sample JV7_2_2_MG_FD_183619 | JGI IMG/M metagenome (GOLD analysis project Ga0255048, IMG submission 183619) | Seawater microbial communities from Jervis Inlet, British Columbia, Canada - JV7_2_2 | ecosystem: Environmental > Aquatic > Marine > Inlet | place: Canada: British Columbia | collected 2016-10-06
TGGCGTGAAATTGCGGCTCAAAGACCTCATTGAGAAATACGACACCGGCAATAGCCCGCTCCGAGAAGCGCTGAACCGCTTATCCGCAAACGGCATGGTGGTCCGTGAGGAAAATCGTGGTTTCCGCGTGCCCCCAGCGTCCGCCAAGGAGCTCATAGAGCTTACAAATACCCGCTGCTGGCTGGAAGAAATCGGCGTTCGCGAGTCGATAGCCAACGGTGATACCGAATGGGAGGAGCGCATCGTTCTGGCCTATCACTGGCTCACACGCGCCGCGCGCAGCGAGAAGGCGGAGGCCAAGTACACCGCACCGGAGTGGGAGAATCATCATCGCGAGTTCCACCTTGCCCTGATTTCGGCCTGTGGTTCCGGCATCCTCATGGATTTCTGCGCCGAACTTCATCAGCGCTCGTTTCGTTACCGAAACCTCGCGGAAGTCGTCGAGTACCGTGGGCGTCACGAACTCGAAGAGCATAACGAGTTACAGCAAGCCGTATTGAAGCGCAATGCCGACCTGGCGGTGGAATTGCTACACAAACACTACAAGGTGACCTCCGATATTCTCATCGCCAGCGGTCGTTTTGAATAGGACTACATCATGAAGGTTGGTTTTATTGGACTTGGCCGGATGGGCCAGGGGATGGCAGGTAGATTGCTTTCTGCCGGGCACGATCTGCTGGTTTCGGACCCGACACCGGGTCAGACGGATACGCCGGTTGAAAATGGTGCAGTTGCCGTAGACTCTCCGGCGGCCGCGACCAGTGACCGCGATGTCGTCATTAGCATGCTACCCAGTGACGCTATTCTCAACGCTGTGCTGAGCGGCGAAAAGGGGCTCATTCACGGCATGTCCCAGGACTGTATTCACATGGCCATGGGTACGCATGGCATACCGGCGATTAATCGCGCGAATAATGCACATCTGGAAGCAGGACAGACGTTCATTGCCTGCCCTGTCCTCGGACGTCCCGACCTCGCGGCAGACGGCCTGCTCAACCTTGTACCGGGTGGTCCGGCGGAGGCAGTCGATACGGTTCGACCATTGCTCGATGCGATGGGCCAACGCAATATTGAGATCGGCAACCACCCACAAGCATCAACCGCCGTTAAAATTGCGAACAATTTCGTATTGGGCTGCGCTATCGAGACCATGGGCGAGGCATTCAGTCTCGTGGAAAAATTCGGTGTTGAACCGGAGCAGTTTCTTGACGTACTGCTGAAGGGACTCTTCGGTGCGCCGGCCTATGAAGTGTACGGCAAGATGATAACCAGCAAATCCTGGGAGACCAGCGGCGCGACGGCTGTCATCGGCCTAAAGGATGCTGACCTGGCACTTGAAGCGGCTGCAACAGCCGACATCCCACTGCCAAGCACGCATATCTGGCGTAACTACCTGGCCAAAGCGATTGAGCGTGGCGAAGGACATCTGGACTGGGCCGTAATGGCACGAGAACAAGCCCGTGCAAGTGGGCTGGAAGAGTAGATATGCCTGTCATCGATCCCGGTCGCGAGGACCTGAAGGATCTCAAGGGAATTCATTTGTGGCACGGTGGCATGTCCAACTGTTCACAGCGATGCCGCATTACGCTGGCTGAACTTGGCCTTGAGTTCGAGAGCCACCTGATGAACCTTCAGGCTGGCGAGCACGCGACGGAAGAGTTTCAGCAGATCAACCCCAATGGGGTTGTTCCTGTTTTGGTACACAATGGCATCGTGGTCATTAATTCCGTGGACATCATCGATTACCTCGACAATACCCTGGGTGATGGCAATCTACGCCCGGCGCATCTGGACGATGCGATAGCCGAATCATTGAGCCATGCCGACCAGTCGCAGACGGCATTGAAATACTGCACCTTCGAGTTTTTCTTTCAGCACGGCCCACGCGCTTCTGAGGAAACGTTCCAGAATATCGTCAACGGATTACACAGCGAGTTTCTGCAGAATTTCTGGCACGAATACAGAGCAGGGTTTGCTCGTGAACGCATTCACGACATGGTCGGCCGTGTGCATGACGATTTCCTGCGCCGTGAAGAGGTGCTGAGTGACGGTCGTGAATGGATGGCTGGCGACACATTTTCTCTGGCTGACATCGCCTGGATGCCGAACTTCCATCGTTTCGACCTGTTACGTTGGCCACTCGACCGGTATCCGAACCTGATGCGCTGGTTTGAAACCGCATCTCTGCGACCCAGCTATTCGAAAGCACTTGATGGCTGGGAACCGAAAAAGCTCATGGATATGGCACTGGGAACGCTCGATGAGCGCCGTGCAAATAACGACGGCATCGACAGCTATGGACCTCTCGCTGGCGGTTAGCGGGCCGGCTGGTTAGCGCCAGGCATGCTTGTATTCGATGCCAACGGCTAAATTATTTTCATTGCCAAGGCGAAAATCGTTCACGCGATACTCAGCGACGCCATAGAAGTTCTTCCAGAGCCTGAAACCTGCCTGAACCTCAGCCACCACAGGATTCTCTGGCAATGCGTCCGGGCCCACTTGATCAAAAGTCTGATCGATGAACCCGCTCAGGTAGAGCCGATCGGACAGGCCCGGAAACTTCATTCCGAAATACTGCTCCGTTTGCCAAACCTTGTCGTCTGCACTACCGAAACGCTTGAGCTGAAAAGTGATCCGGTAGATGAGATTGATGCGGCGGAACAAATCGCTCAATCCCGGCGTATTGTGAACTCGCCAGCTGATACCGAGTTGCGTGAAGTCATTGCCTGATCCGTCTATCAGCACAGCCTGATAGCTCAGATCCAGCGGCAATTTCTCGGATATACCCCAACGGAAAGTTTGTTCCGAGCGACTGAACTCAAAGTCGTCTCCCGTCGTTGCTCCTCGAAAATTGACGAAACTAAAGTATGAAAACCGGGCAGGCAATCGAGCATTAGTGACGAAGGTGAGATCCGTGTCGTTGTCGACCTGGCTTTGGTACGGATACAAATTGCTATCGATACCGACCAGAGGGGGTCCCTCTGCATCCGCCAGCACTGGCATTAGCAGAACGAAAATCAATAGAATCTTCAGTGGCATACGTTGTTGCTTAGCCCTACAGCGAACGCACCGCTGCCGTTATCGGTTGCCGCAGAATAAGCAACGTCCTGATCTTCCAGATCGACGACCGCAATTTCGGCGGCATCAGCAAACGCGACATACGCGTACTTGCCATCCGCTGAACCGAGAGCCTCAATGGGAACACCGTTGAATTCGCCCGTCGCGACGATCTTCTGGCTCGCATTATCGAAGATCGACCAGTGCTTGCCCGAAGTACTCGCAAGCAGGTTCATTCGATCGAAACGCCCTACTACGACCAGGTCCACCCCGTGTTCGAACGATACCTCGGCAAATTCCGTAAAACCGCGCTGCTCGACACTGACGAATCGCCCGCTCGCCTCATCCATCATGTACAGGAAAGCGCCCTGCGGTGTGGTATACGGGCGCGCCGCTTTGCCACCGATTTTGAATGTATTAAAAATAATGCGTGAATAAGCATTCAGGCTATAGACCTCACCGCTGCTGATATTCGATACATAGACATATCGCGCATCAAGACTGCGGCTGGGCGCGGACAGTACGTGGCCCGCTACATCAGTCAATGGCATCTCGTAGATACGGTGCGTATTGACGTCCAGCATTCCTAATGAGCCCGACGACTGGTCGCTAAAATAAATATCAACGTCGTTCGGATCGAACAGCACATCGCCCGTTGGCGGGAAATCCTCAAGTACAAACTCAATTGCCATCTTGTAGGCATGCAGCAGCACGAACCCACCGTCTACATCATCGGTTATTGCGATTTTCGCGCCCGTGGTATCAAGCACCACGTGCCGCGGTGTTACAGCCAGATCGATTGGCTTGAATTCGATTCGTTTGCGAAGGTCGTAAAAAACCGCCTGTTTCGTGGTGGTGTCTGCATACATGAGTATCGGCGCGAAAGGCGTCGCAATAATGTGATCCGGATGGATACTGGTCTGAATACGATGCACCACCTCGTTATCATCCAGAGCGACGACGTCAATCGTATTGTTGCTTCGATCACCAATAAACATGAACTGTTTCGGGTCACTGATATCGACGCCGTGAGCGATACCGCTGCAGAACAGAAGGATAAGTGCTGCGAGCTTCAACCTCATCAGTTCAGACCCAGGTACGGATATATCGCATCGCTGACAACGTGAAAATTATCGGTAATCAGGATCAGCCCGAAAATGATGACGATCACCATGCTAACAAGGCTTATGGCGCGTCCTTTGCTCGCCAGGAAAACCAGGACACTGTCCATCCGCGACATGTACCAGGCCGCCAGCAAGAACGGGATGGCGACACCAATAGAGAAAGTCAGCATGATGCCCGCGCCGACCATAGCGCTGCCGATCGCACCCACGTAAATAATTAAGGTGGCGACAATTGCACCACCGAAGCATGCGGTGCAACCAAGCGCATAGCCCATCGACACCAGTAGCGAACCTGCTACATCACGTCTGTTGGTCGCCTGCATCGCGCTACGGTCCGGAATTCGACAGGCGAGATCACGTCCACCGCGAACGCCAATCCAGACGCCCATCAATATGACAACGATCCCGGACGCGATGGCGACATTGCGACTGTGCTCCGCAAACAGGAGTTGTGCCGTGTGCCCGACACGGCCGATCAGCGCACCGGCCAGGGTGTAGAGCAAGGTGAATCCGGCGACGAACGCCAGAGCGATCTGCATAATTTTTCGACGGACATGGGGCGTGACCTGGTTCGTATTCACGCCCGCCCCTCCCGGCACTGTTGAGAAGGAGCTGATAATCGAGCCAAAAATCACAACGAGTTGCAGCAAACAGGGAGTCAGCACAGCCGACAGCAAGCCGGCACCCAGTGCCAACATCGCAATCGGAGTAATGTCGGCGCGCGACTTCAATTCATCAGGCAAGTCGAACGGTGCATCCCAGCGCCCTATAAAAGTGAGCTCTTCATCGCTATCGAGATAAAAATTTGAGACGTATAGCCGAATACTGTCATGTTGCGAAAGATCTATTGCCGAGCCATCGGCGGCGCGCTTCGGGATGCTGTAAACGGTAATTCGATGATGCTCGGCAACATTTGGCCCAATGGACTGTTCAGGCTCGTAGACCTCATCCCCGATATGCAATTGAACTTTCGGCAGGTCGAACGCAAGCTTGCCTTCGTGGATATTCTCACTAACAAAAAAAATAAAGTTCCGATCGGGACGCAAGTTGCCTATCGACGATGCCTGGTCAACGTACTGAAAGAATTCGTCGGTCGCAAAGGTTGCCGTGAGTTCAAGGCTGGGATGGTCAACAAGGTGGCGCGTTAAATACATGGAGACATGACCCGCTTTGGTCATGCGAGCATTGTCGCCAACGTTACTCAGTAGTTGCTTCCCTTGGATAAGGTAGGGAAACACGAGCCAGGCGGATGAGATGAGCAGACTGATGAACAGCACCAATCCGACGCGAGCGTAGTTGTTGCGAACTCCGGTCGTCATGACGTCATTCAGCGCATCGCCGCCGTGATATCACCGGTTGGAGTATTCATCGCAAATACTTCCACGATAGTACCGTCCGGACCAATGAGAAAAATACTGGGCGTATGCTGCACCGTGTAGTTGTCCTCGGACTTGCTTACAACAAAAGTGACACCAAAGTTCCTGGCCGCGACAGCAACCTGCTCGTAACTGCCGCCAAGGCCGATCATTCGATCACCGAAACCACGCGCGTAGTCGTTTGTGATTGCTGGTGTGTCTCTTTCCGTATCCACACTGACGAAAATGCCAATCGCCTCTGTATCGCTATTTTTGAGCGCACGCGCCATGTTGGCGGCAATCATCGGGCAAATGTGCAGGCAATGAGTAAAGCCGAAAGCAAGCAGCACGTTTTTTCCACGATAGCTGGACAACGAAATCTCAGCACCGTCAGCACTCAATAAATCGAAGCCGGCAGTCAGTTCACTGAAAACGTCTTGCTCGGCCGTCGCGGCCGAAGCCGGCAACGAAACGGCGAGCATACTGCTAATAACTAGTACCGCGATTTTCATATTGACCTATTATGCCAGCTCACAGTCAAAGTGCTCACATGACCGAAACTCATAAATACACGACCTACCCGGCGGCCGAAGAACGTATCAATGTCTACTCGCACGGCATTGGCTTTGTTCTTAGTGTAGTTGCACTGCTTATGTTGACACTGAAAGCCCATGGAATGTTGCAAGTTGTCAGTGTATCGGTTTTCGCCATCAGCATGATCGCGCTGTACGGCTCATCCACGATCTACCACGGTACGACCGATGTCCCTCGACGAGTCTGGTTGCGGACCGTTGACCACGCGATGATTTATGTCCTGATAGCAGGAACCTATACGCCCTTCGCACTTCTGGTCATGCAGGGGAAAACCGGCTGGGCAATATTCGGTGTGACCTGGACTATGGCCGTCACCGGGATCGTTATTAAGCTGTATCACACCGGGCGATACAATAAAGTCTCTACTGCGATGTACGTCTTCATGGGTTGGATGATGGTGTTTGCGATCAAACCGCTTATCGCAAACCTTCCACTTGAAGGTCTGATCTGGCTGTTTGCCGGCGGCGTCTCCTACACAGTTGGCGCCTTGACATACAGCATCAGGAAAATGCCTTTCGGCCACGCGACCTTTCATATTCTCTGCCTGATCGGCAGCGCTTGTCACTTCGTGTCGATCTACTACTTCGTGCTCACGACAGACTAAGCAAGTGCTCGCGCATTTTCTTGCGAGTTTTTTCGTCAGGCATTGCACCGAAACCGGCACCGAGGTTATCAACTACATGTTTTGGGTTTGATGTTTCGGTCAGCGCACAGATGACGGCGGGATTCGACAGAATATATTTCAGCGAGAACTGCGCCCAGCTTTCGCAGTCGAAATCTGATGCCCATTCTGGCAGCTCGTGTCCTTTGACCAGCCCAAAATAGTCGCCATTGATAAAGGGCCGGTTTATGACAACAGCAATGTTCTTGTCCATTGCCAATGGCAGAATCTGTTCCGCTGCCTCCGGCTCCATCATCGAATAGTTAACCTGGATAAAGTCGACCACATGGTCGTTCATGAGTTGCATCATGGCTGGATAGAATCGCCGGTGCGGCCGGCCGATACCGACATAGCGAAGCAGGCCTTCTTCTTTAAGCGTGCGAAATTGATCAGCACGCTCACCAAGATCCGCCACATCCCGCTTCATTGACAGATCCAGCGGACCGTCACCCTGGACAGACTGCAACTTACGAATCTCCGCACGCATTTCGTCCAGGTTTTGTCCGGTCAGGTAATTACCAAGAAACGTTTTCTGCTGAGCACCGCGGTCAGCAATAATCTTGCCCACGGTGAAGCGACTGGACCCGGAAATATCGACGTAGCCACCACCGTATTCCAGAAATGTATCCAGAACTCGCGATGCGGCTTTCTGGTCCGCGGCCGCAAAAACGCGTGAATTGCCAAGCCCGACGATTGGCAATGCTTCGTCAGTTCCGGGAATCAGGCGCGTCGGCAACCGCTCCGCGGCCCAGGTGGGCGTTGCGAGTGCTGTTATTGCGGCGGCGCCTGAGTACTGCATGAATTCCCTGCGATCGATCATTGCAATTGGTCCCATAGGTAGCTGTAGATAAGCGATTGCAGACGCGCGGCTTGTGTATTGTCTGACGCACCTGCGTGACCGCCAACGGTATTTTCGTAGTAGTACAGGTCGTGCTCCATTTCTTTCATGCGGGCGACCATTTTTCGTGCATGTGCCGGGTGCACGCGATCGTCACGCGTTGAGGTCGTAAAGAAGGCCTTTGGATAGTCCGCGTCAGCGTCGATGTTGTGATAGGGCGAGTACTCTTTGATGTAACTCCAGTCATCAGTATCCGGATCCCCGTACTCATCCATCCAGGATGCCCCGGCCAGCAAGTGATTGAATCGCTTCATGTCCAGCAGTGGTACCTGGACAACAACGGCACCCCAAAGGTCCGGTCTTTGCGTCAGCATCACACCAGTCAACAAACCACCGTTAGACCCGCCGCGAACACCGAGATGCTCTGCACTCGTCACATCGCGTGCGATAAGATCTTCAGCGACCGCTGCCATATCGTCATAAGCGCGCTGGCGATGCTCCTTCAATGCCGCATGATGCCAGCGGGGGCCGTACTCACCACCACCACGAATATTAGCGACGACGTATGCGCCACCGCGCGCAAGCCATGCATGGCCAACCGTAGCGCTATAGCTTGGCGTCCGGCTGATCTGGAATCCGCCATACCCGTAAATGAGTGTTGGCGTATCAGCGCTTAACTCGAAGCCAGCTGGCAGAACCAGGAAATACGGAATCTTTGTGCCATCTTTACTGGTCGCAAAGTGCTGCTCGACAGACATGCCCTCCGCTTCGAAAAATGAAGGCAGTGCGAACAGTGGTTCAACCGAGTCGCCACCATCATTCGCGACATACAGGGTGTCAGGACGCAGAAAGCCCTCGTAATTGAAAAAGAACACATTCGTATCTTCGGCGGTACTCACCAGAGAAATACTGCCAAGCGTCTCGGTCTGTATCTCGGTTCGAAGCCATGCTCCATCAACGAGGGCGTAACGTGACAATTTGCTGGTTACGTCTTCCAGTTGATTGAGAATCAGGTAATCTCGCGTCCATGCGACGCCGCCGCGTGGAATCGCGCTCCGTTCGGTTGGCACATAGATAATCTTGAAATCACGACCGCCGCCCATAAAGGTATCGAAATCGATCGACATGAGTGTGCCTTGCACGTAGTTCGTGTCGGCAGGTTGCCAGTCGCTCTTGAGCTCGACGATCATTTGTCCGTTCATAAGACCATGAAATGACGCATCGTCGGGTATCTCGATTTTTTCATGGTTACCGTCTTCAGCATACATATACCGAATCGCCGTGAAAAAAGTCGGCGTGCGATGCACAACGTCGTAGGGCTCGTCACCATCCCAAGCGCGATAAACGGTTACCGCGACATCGGTCTGTTCTCCGGCAAACACCTCTTTTGCCTCCGCCAGGGGTACACCGCGGGTCCACAGACGCGACGTCTTGGCGTATCCCGAGTCGGTCACTGTGTCATCACCAAAATCGCTGCCAACAAAAATCGTATCTTCGTCGATCCAGCTCATCTGCGATTTAGCTTCTGCTACGAAGAAGCCGTCGTCGATGAATGCTTTCGTTTCACTATCGAATTCACGTACAACTACCGCGTCAGCACCACCGCGCGAAAGTCGCAACAGGCACTTAACGTACTCAGGTCGCAAACACGAGCTGCCTTTCCAGACCCAGTCCTCGTCCTCATCTTCAGCGAGCGCGTCGAGATCCAGTACAACGTCCCATTCCAGGTCACCTGAAACATAGTTTTCGAGCGTCGTACGTCGCCAAATACCGCGTTTGTTGGTCGCATCTCGCCAATAGTTATAGACAGTGTCGCCCAGCAATCCGGGCGACGCGATGCGTTCCTCAGAGTCATAGATCTCCAGATTGCGGTCATAAATCGGCTGGAACGTCGGCAATGCCTCAAGATATCCGAGTGAATCCTTGTTCTGTTCCTCGACCCAGGCCAATGCCTCCTCGCCCTCGACGTCTTCCAGCCAGAGATAAGGATCTTCAACTTTCTCCGCCGGCGAGCAAGCCGATAGAGTCGCGAGTAGTAGTAGTCCAAGCAGTTTCTTGTTCATTTACAGGGCCTGACAGTCAAAGAGGAGCGATATTAGCATCCAAGAACCCTCAGCAAGCATCTACATCCAATGACGTATACGGCAAAACCGTGAACCACTCACCTCGGCCTGGCTGCGGCGATCGCGGCCATTTTCGGCGCAATCGATACCGGGTTCGATCTCCCTGCAAGAAAGACTCCTATCTTCTTGATAATTAGTACAATTCTTGGGTTGGCCCGAGGGATTATGCGGATAGTCTCGCCGATACGCATCTGTCGGCCCGGAAGTCGGACTTCTCGCTATCGTCCTGGGATCGGCTTTTCTCGCCCTGATCTGGAGGAAATACGCGACTTGAGTCGCGGAAATAGACGCGTATTTTCATTGACTTGCCATATTCGGAAGCTATACTGCCCGCAGCTAGAATGATCGGCTGATATTTATGTACACCATTTCGAAGTTCCTATTTGTACCTCGTCCTGATTTTCATAAGTACCAAGCAGCACTCTTGCGGAATCGCCTCAAATTGAGGCAATAACTTTTGATAATTAGGAATTAGAAAATGTCTACAACAACTGGAACCGTAAAATGGTTTAACGAAGCCAAAGGCTTTGGCTTCATCGAGCAAGAGTCAGGTCCTGACGTATTTGCTCATTTCAGCAACATCACTGGCAGCGGATTCAAGACACTGGCTGAAGGCCAGA
>Ga0255048_10003042_pt1 | contig 10372 bp, 15 predicted proteins | sample JV7_2_2_MG_FD_183619 | JGI IMG/M metagenome (GOLD analysis project Ga0255048, IMG submission 183619) | Seawater microbial communities from Jervis Inlet, British Columbia, Canada - JV7_2_2 | ecosystem: Environmental > Aquatic > Marine > Inlet | place: Canada: British Columbia | collected 2016-10-06
GATGTGACCTCTGATGCTTCCTCGGTGATGCCGACTAGTTTCATTGTGGCGGATAATTGATTCTGCATTACGGCGAGTTGCTGTTGCTGATTCTCCAGGGTTGCCTTCGCGATCGGGTCTCCCAGGGCCACGCCGCCCGCTCCGATTGCCCGTAGAGCGTCCGTTACCTTGGGCCCCGATACTCCCGCGACCTTACCTGCTGTTTTCTTGCTGTCTTTTTCAAGCTGATCGGTTCTTTTCTTGTCAAGATTTGCCTGGAATTGTGCAATCCTTGTCTGTCTGAGCAACTCTTCTTTCTCCGCCTCTTTCCCCTCTCCGTTCTTGTCTGATTCTGCGTCCGGTAGCAACTCCCCGGATTTAACCTGCCTAATTGTTTCCCTCAAACCCATCGCGGAGAGAGCTCCAACAAAGGTCGAAACCGCCTCTGTCGCCCTGACCGCCTTGTCGATGATGGACCCGAAAAACAACAGTATGGTTCGCTTTGTCCTGTTGAGTTGGTCGGCCAGTTCGTCGAGCCTCTTGATTGTGTCTTCGTCGATTACTTGGCCTGATGCCTTGGCCGATGCAGATAATTTATCGAATCCTTCTTCTGAAACCCGGTTGAGAGCCTCGACAAGTCGTGGAGCATTCCTTGTCCCGATTAGCTCTGCCACCGCAGAGAACTCAAGGGCGGAGTTGCCGCTTTTCGTGAGCCCGTCCGCGACCCTCGTAAAGAGACCCTCCATATCAGACTCAACCACATCCTGCGCTGACAAACCCAGCTTTTGAAATGCTTCAATCATGGTTTTGTCGCCCTCGATCACCCGTCCCTGGGCATCCTTCAATCTGGCAAGGGCGTTGACAAGTTGTCCCTCTTGCGCTCCGGCGTCCCGTGCCGCCAGGGATAGCGCCTGGAATGTTTCGACATTCAGTCCGACCCCGACCGCCATGTCAGATAGAGTTGATCCAAGCTGAACGGCTTCGTTGGCGAAATTGGCGATGGCCCCGACCGCGAACGCCTGCCCGATGGATCGACCGACGGCCTTTGTCGTGTTCTGAAACTTGCGGGCCCGCCGTTCCGCCTTTGATAGTTGCTTGTCCACCGACGATGAATCCATGCGCACCTTCGCTTTGATTTCAGCTCTGGTCGGCACTTATCGCCTCCCGTTCCGTGTCGGACATTAGCCGCTCTTTTGTGTGCAAATCGTTGGCGGTCTCGATGTAGCACACCGCCTTACATAACGGCATATTCCATGCTTGGGATTCCGTAAAAGCTCCCTTGGTCGCGATGATTAGCGAAACCACTGTAGCCCATGCCCCCGGCGCCCCGCTCCCGGCCGCCGTCCCCACTTTCGACCATACCTGTGGAAACTGAGTATATGTCCCTCGGTAGTCAATCCATTCAAGGTATACGTCCTCCCCGTCCCATGGTCCCGCCGCCGCGCCCCATTCGAGGACATCGCGTAAGTAACTCTTTTCCCGGATAGCCTCGACCCCGCCCTCAAAGGTCATCGAACAAATGAAAAGACCCGTTGCGATGTCGTCCCTTGATACCTGGCCGCCATCCACTAATGGAGACCCGATCGAGCACAAGAGGAACTCATGCCCCGCGCAATATGGCATCAACTGCTTCCCGAGAATCTCCGGGGGGGAATACAGAATCGACTGGACAAAGGCGCTATCCATCCTTGTCCTCGTCCCCATTCTCCGCCAGGGCGGCCAGGTATCCCTTGACCCGTTCCGCCCGGTTGTTCGCGTGTTCAAGGTGCGCGATCGAATGTCCGAGATACCCGAACGCGAGGCGGAGGGAGTTTTTGATTGCCTCATGCTCCCCGTCGACTCGGTCACTGGCGAGCTCGTCCTCGACCGCCTGCACCTCTTCCGCGACTTCCGCGACCGATGCCCTGAGTTTGTCGATGCTTTCGGTTATCTTGTCCACCGGGCCCCCTTTAGACATACGTCATGGAGTCTTCTTTTTCCGCCGTGATCGAGACTTTCTGCGCAGTCCCGGCCGCCCGTACCGGACCGACTTCCGTCACCCGGTAAAGGATCGCGTTGACGGTGAATGAGTCCCCGATGGCGATGGCCTCGGCGTCGGTCCCCGACTTCGGGATGAGATCCATTTTGAGGATCTTGCCCTTGTCGGTGATTATCACCGTGACGGTCGCGCCGTTCTCATCCTTGACCTTCTCGACCTCTCCCGTGGGGGTGAGCTCTGACCCCTGGGTATAGTATCCAACGATCGTGAAAACCCCTTGCCCCAATATCAGGGCCGCGCCTAATTCTGTCGGTGCCGCCATTGTCCCGTCTCCTTATGTTGCCCGACACCACGAGGTTGTCTCGAAGGTCGTCATTATTATGTCACCCTCAACTGAGCGTGACGTTGGTCCCCTCACAAATTGATCGAGTGTGAATGCCGCCGGCTTTGCCGCCATGGCCGCAATTCCTGAAGCCACATCCGTCCGAAAGAGTATCCCGGCCACAATCCCCGCCCGGCGCCGATGGACATCGCGGGAGTCCTCCGCGGCGTTGGTCGCCACTATAACGGCCGAGTCCACCGTGTAGTTCCCCGTCCCGAGAGATCCGTCGCTGTCCTCTGCCTCGGACTCAAACTCGGGGGCGTCGGCCGTGACGATCGCAACAAAGGGATAGTTGACCTCCTGTCGCACCCCGTCCTCATCCTTCGTGTCATCCTCAAACGTGGAGACGATCGTCACCCCGTTGAGCTCCGACCCCTTGTGTAGTTCGAGCCACCCCACCAGGGCCGCGTCGACCTTTTCCATGATCTCTATTTGAGGATCAGGCATCTTGCTTTGGTTTCTCCTTGCCGCCGGCCGCGGCGTATTCTTCCCAGGTGAACCAGCGTCGACCCTTACCGGGGGCCTCCCGGTCCACGCACACCCGGAAACTATCCTGTGCCACTACAGCACCCTTGATCTCTGCCATGTCACTCATGTCACCTCGCTGATATTTGCCGCGCTCTCTCCGCCATTTTCTTGTTAGCAAATTTGACCATATCTTCTGTGACAAAGCGTAAGGACTTCTTTATGGCCCGGTCGACAATCTTCTGCTTTTTGGTCACGTCCCGGGCATTTCTGGAGCCCTTCTTGCCTTCCCATGATGCACCCCAGAACGCCGCCTCTTGATTCGGCTTGGCCATCCGCCCGACCGCCTTGACCCTGGTCAGCTTGGCTTTCTCTGCACCCTTGCCGCCGAACTTCTTTCCGGCACGGATAAACCCGAGTCGCATAAATCCCGCGGACCGGGTCCGGGCCGTGAGGAGTCGGCGGGAGGCCGCCGCCAATTGCGCCTTGGTGTATCGGCCTTTAATCTCAACGGTTCTCTTTTTCTTTCGGCCTGCAGTCCATTTGACTCCTGAGTCGCGTATAACCTTGCTGACATATTGCCACCACCACGCCTTAGACTTGAGTGACCGAATCTCGGAGGCGTTCGCCTTCTTGGTAAACTGTGCCGCCCGGAAAGCAAGATTCTTTGCCCCCCGGTTTGCGACCGAAGCCTTATCCTTCCCCGTGGCCGCGGCATAGAATGCCATGGCCTGCTGGAAGTCTTTCACGTCAACTTCAAAGCCTGCGCTTCTAGGCATCAAATTCCTCCAGTTCAAATCTGATCGTGCCCTTGTCGGCGCTGTCGGTCGGTCTCATAATTCGATACTTCTTTTCGTCGAAGAGGACCGCGTCCTTCACCTGGGGGATCTTGTTGAGGAAGAGTCCCCGCCGGATCAACATGGTTGCCGACCGCTTCTCCTGGTGACCGCTGAGAGTCAACTCCGTGGTGCTCCCGCCGTCCTCCCACACGCAAGGGTATATCTCCCCGCTGTCGAGGGGCCATTCAATCTCCTGGGGGATGTCGGCCTCTGCGATCATCATGTCCCGGTCAAGCGTCTGTTGAATCGTCATCATGGCAAAAAAAAAGGGGCGGAACGGGATAAACCCGCCCGCCCGGGCTTTAAGGAAGCACTAGTCCTTGTCGGCCGGAATCTCCTTATCGAGCGTTTTCTTGATCTTGGTGGATGCGATTTCAAGCGCCTTCCGCTTTGCGGACGCCAGAGGGTCGAATCGTTTTCGCTTCATCGGTCGCCCCGTGCAGAAGATAACCGATGTGATCGCCGTGAGGGCCTTATTGACAACCCCGTCCGCATCGTAAAGGTCTCGCACCGCCTGGCGCAGGCCTAGGATATCGGACTGCTGAGGGCCGATGTTGACAAAGTCGCCCTTGGCGGTCTTGACGTGCTGGTCGCCCTTGGCGTCCTTGAGTATGAGTATTCCGCTTTTCATCTTTCCTCCCCTTTTATGGATCGGCCCGGGAGGAGTCCGCCTTGCGACGGTAGGAGGCCCCCCGGGCCCATTCGATCAACTATGCAGACTTGACGCGATACAGGGCCGCGCCGTTCCCCTTGGCTGCCCCACAAAGGCACTCAAACAGATGGCGCTGCTTGCGGGTCTCGGTGTCAAACCAGGACGTATAAAGCAAGGTCGCCCCGGTCTTATCGTCGGTCATGGGGATATAAGCGTCAAAGTGCCGCTGTCCCTGCGTAGTGGTTGCCCGCATGGCCACCATCATCGCGTCCGGGGTAGCTGCGAAACCCGTGAGATTCTCACCGGCCGCGGCTCCTGCCGCCGGGGGGAGTCGGGCGTCTTCAAAGATTCCCATGCCTTCCTTCGGGTTGAGATTCCCGCTCGACTGGACGTTGTCCTGAGAGGCGGAGAAATCCTGAATCGCGTTATCCTGATGCAGGGCCGTGATGATATCGGTATGCAAGAACAGGTTGGTCTCGTCCGGGTCAAAGTCGGCTTTGACCAGCACCCCGCGCCATGCGGCGAGAGTATCTGAGTCGACGTTCGCGGAGGCAATCGCGTCGAAAGAACTTGCGAAGCTGGCCGCCACGATCTTATTGATTACCATGTCGTGGAACCCTACGGCGACGGCGTTAGCCGAAACCAGCAAGTTGCGCTCAATGGTATCCTGCCAGACACCGCGAGCCACTGCCGCCCGCTCTTTGTCCGTGGAGTAAAACCCATCGGTCAAGTGATTGTCCAGCGTCACGGATACGGCCGAGGTCGTGATGTCCACATCGGCGGCAGTGTTGTAATTGCCGCTGTGATCTGAAACCAGGTCCTGCGCGGTCCTTGCCGGAATGGTCCGGGTCTGGACTACGGTCCCCTGCTCCGCCACATCACTTGAGAAGTCGGTCGAGAAAGTCCCCACGATCCGAACGAGCTTCTTGAGGAAGATGGTAAATCCCCTCTGAGCTATGTTGGTGTGGCTCATGCCTGCGAATGTATTCGCCATCGTTATCCCCTTACTTGTTGATTTTAACTTGAGCACTCACGTTGCGATTCGTCGCATTGCAGTTGCTCACCCTCACCGCGATCGTCTCTCCCCCGAGCGGATACCGCCAGGGGTCATCTCCCGTCAACGTGACACTCGCCGCCGTTGACCCGTCAAACCTGATGAGGCGTTGCCCCATATCCGCCGCGATGCTGGATGTCGAGAAGAGGGTAAACTCCGCCCCGGTCGAGTACAGAGGGACCACCACCACGGTCACGTCGCAGGTCGTGGCGGCCGTTGAGACAATGTCTATCTCGACCGAGTCAACCCGACCGTAGAATCTGGTCGAGTTGGTGACGGCACTGGCCGCTGATCCGGTCGAGACGTTGAGTAGATCGTATCGCTCCGTGCGGACCGAGCCCCCGGCCATCGCCAGGGCGGCCGGTAGGCAAACACACAATATGAGGATTATCTTTCGCATGTGGTCCCGTTAATTGTCCGATGTGCCGGTCTGCGCCCAGTTGGTCCCGATGCCGATCCAGGATGCGGTATCGTTGGCGCCCAGGGTAATGTCCCCCGCCTGTAGCATGTAGGCCGGCGTCCCGTCTCGAAAGATGAGGTTGGTCGTGCCGTTGTTGGAGATATACAGTGTGGCGCCATCGGTCGCGCTAGACAAGTTTACGGTCGACACGTTGAGCGTGGTGGAGAGCTTGATGTAAGATGTCGCCACGGTCTGAGTAAAGGTCCGCACGTCAGCAAAGGCCGCGGAGGCCGGCTTCATTACGAACAGGTTGTTATTGGTGATCGGGCCCGTCACGTCGAGACTGCCGCCTATGGCCGCCTGATTGGTCAGCAGGAGTGTGTCCGCGATGATCCCGTTCACGCCCTGGATGTCGGTTGCCCCGTCTCCCAGGATGTCCCCGAGGGCGGCGACGTTATTGCTTGCCGTGATTACTCCCGCGGAGATCAAAGCGCCCTGCGACGTGATGCTGCCGGCGAGCAAGTTGCTTGATACCGTGCCGTCCCCGGTGACGGTGAGATTCACGAAAGAACCGTTGGTACCGATGGTCCCGATTATTTCGTTGATCTTATCCCGGACCAGCTTGCCGCCGGTCTTCCATTCCGCCTGCTTGCTCAACGCGCTGATCTGGCCGAAAGATGTCCCGACCATCAGGGCCGCGACCGTCAATGAGATTGTAATCTGTCTGAGCTTCATTCTCTTAATCCTCCAGCGTGTTCTTGATCTGCGAGCTTATGATCCGAGCCTACTCCCCGGAATATCGTGCAAACTTCTCAGACGTCATGCCGCGAGCCTCTTCGGTCATCGCGTCCATGTTGGCCTGGTAAAACGAGGATCGTTCCGGGCTAGCATGGGGAAGGGCGCAATACTGATCCCAAAGTCCAGGGACGTCGGCATCGGGCTCCGGGTCGCCGCCGGTCGAGTCGTCGACCATGTCACCGCCGGAAACGTCGGTGTGCGCCGGGGAAAGAGCGAGCATCGCGTTCGCCTTCAGGGTATCCTGGACTGACAGTCTAGTCTCTTCGATCGCCGTGTCGCGGGCTGCGGTCATCTCAACGAGAGCGGCGTCCGACTGTGCGAGTGATCCACTCAAGGTGTCGATGTTGGCCTGGGCCTGTTCGAGTTGCCCGGTGAGTGATTCCACGTTGACCAGGGCCTCCGCGTTCTGCTCGGTCAGGGTTTCAATCTCGGCTCTGAGTCTTGCGATTTCGTCGGTAAGTGACATTGGCTCTCCCCTTGTTTCGTTCCGTCTCGAACAGGTCTTTAGTATCTAGGCCGATTGTACCGCCGCCGCCATAGCCCTTGCTTCGTTGAATGCGTCCTCCGCATCCCCGACCGCGTCGATCAAACCCGCCGTCAGGGCGTCGTCCGCAAAGAACGACTGCCCCTCCATCGCCGCCGGCTTGACGCTCGGCCTGGCGGCCACTACGAACGACTTGAACCACCCGGCAACCTGCGCCACCTGGGCCTGAAACATCTTCCGCTGTTCCGCGGTCAAAGGTACTCCCTCGATCCCGGCGGCCTTAAATTTGCCCTCCTTGATGAGCTCGGTCCGCACTCCCTGCATTTCCATTGCCCGGGACGTGTCGAGCCATGCCATATAGACCCCGATCGACCCGACCGAGGAGGATACTGACGCATAGATGGCTGTTGCCCCGGCGCTGATCCAGTATGCCGCCGACGCCATCTGCGTATCCGTAAAAGCCACCACCGGCTTGATCGCCGCCGCCGCCCGAACCACTTCCGCGGCCTCCGGCGTCCCTGTGGTAGATCCGCCCGGAGAGTCGACGTGCAGCAAGATGGCCTCGACCGAGTCATCATCAAGGGCCGCCCCGAACATTCTCACGAGGTCATCAACGTCTGCGGCCCCGGACATCTTTTCGAGTGACCCGAGGCGCTTCCCGACTACTCCGTGCAAAGGTATGATTGCGACTCCGTCCCGGATCTTGAATCCTTTGTTGTCCCGGTCCTGGTCCTGGTCCTCCGGCATGTGGAAAGCCTCGATTATTCCACCGGCATCATGCGCCGACCCGTCAACGTGAGCCTCCACAATTCGTGAGATTGCCCGGTGTGCTTCGGTAGTAATTAGCCAGGGCTCACCCCATAGCGCCGTCAGGATGTTGGGAAACTTCATGCCGATTCGTCCTCCTCTTCGTCTTCCTCTTCGCGCTCGGCCGGCGATGGTCTCGGCGCCGGCTGCGGTCCCGGCTTGCCGCCCGGGTTTGTGATGTCCCGCCAGGTGACTCCGGCCTCAGGTCGCTCCTCGTTTATCAGGTCCGCCTGATCCATGGCCGCCTTGATGTCCTCCGCCTTCTGCGCAAAAACTGCTTTGGCCGACGTGCCGCGGGATCGTGCGATACCGGATATGCTCTTGGTCCCCATCGTCACCTCGGCCGCGTTGGCCGTGGCCTCCCCCTTCGGGTCGATCCAATCCAGGGGCGGGGGGGTCCATTCGACCTTGTACCATTCCGAGATCCCGCGGGAGTCGATCGGCGCCGGCGGGAGTACCCCGTCGATGATGGCCTTTGCAACTCTCCAATTCCACCAGGGTTGAATGGATTCGTTGACAAGCCACGTCCGCCAGATACCATAAGTCGCATAGGCCTGCATCAGTATCCCCCGGCCGCCGGAGAAACTCACCTTTGCCAGATCCAGCATCAATACCTGATAGGGTATCCCCACGGACATCGCGATCTCGGTGAGTAGGTTCTGCGTGAAAGCGTCGTATTGACTGTTGGGCGTCTCGCTCTTGAGACTCTTAACCTCCGTTCCTTCGGGCCCGTAATAGAAAGTGCCCATGTCGTGCTTCTCTTCCCGGACCCCCGAGGGTGTCTCCGGTTGTGTCGCGGTCCGGTCGAGGAGATTGTCCGCGATCATGTCCGCGGAACTACTGATCGACCAGGCCTGAAAGGCGTCGAGCTTGGCTTTGAATAGGGTTGCTGCCGTGAACTCCCCCTTATCTCGCAGGTAGTTGACGATACTGGCCGCCCCGGGTACGCCGCGGATCTGGTCGAATCTCTCCACGATCGCCGCGTGAATAAAGTTTCTCATGGGTACAAATTGAGTTTTCGTATCATCGACCGCTCCGGCGTTCCGCGGAGAAATAAACACTCCCACCGGGATACCCTTCGGGCTGATCCTGAATCCCTCGACCACGCTCTTGCCTTCGTTCCGGTGTTGCTTCTGCGGGGTGACGATTCGCTCTGCCTCGATCGGTTGCACCTGGCCGCCATCGGTCTTGACTAAGCCGAACTCACCATCAACAAGTCGGGCCTTAACCCCGAGGCGCATAATCTCCCATCCGGAGAGTCGCTGCCGGGCATCTGCAACCTTCATGTAGTTCTGCCAGAAATCCGCGGCCTGTGCGTTCCATTCGGGGTCGCTCGTAGTGGGGACGGGGGTCAATCCGGTTCCGACCACGCCGTCCGCAAATCGGTTGAGCATGCCAAACACCAGGCCCAGGTTGCGTCTGAGATCGTGCAGTTCGAGCCTCACCGACTGCCGGTCTCGGTTGCCGATGAGTGTGTCCTCGTCGAGGGGGAGAGAACGGCGCCATGCCTGGCCGTCCCGGTATCGCTGATCTATGGCGGCATCGTACCCGCCGGCCATGATCTCAAAACGATTGCGGGCCCTGAGTCGCTTTGCCGCCCATCCCGGGGACACGGACGCGATCATGCGGTCCATGCGTGTTGGCGTGACCCGACTCAACGGCCCTCTCCGGTTCTCACGTCGGCCGCGGCCCTGCTGCCGTATGTGGCCCGGTTTGCTCGTGCTTCCCACAATTCCCCGATCCGATGAATTGCCGTGATGTCCTTCTGGGTGAAGGTCCGACCGAGGATGGTATAAGAGGAATTAGGAGACGAAATCAACGCGACTTCCGCGTCCTGGTATAACTGCGCCATTTCGGCCGGTGTTCTGAGTAAAGCCATATTCCCCTTGCCTTACTCTCTAGGCCGATTGTACCGTTTCCCCCTCCTCTGCGTTCTCATAGCCGCGGAAGCGATTAAGGCCGAATCTGGTAGCCCCCAGGAGTTGCAATGTCTCGCAATCCCATAGGTGATTTTCCGTCCCATGGCCCGGCTTGATTTTCCACCGGCCGTCCTCCCGATGCTCCGACGTGACCTGATTCTGATAGTCAACCTCCGGGTCTCGGTAGGTATACCATGCGTGACCCGACTCGGCCCTGATCCGTTGCATGAGTTGCATTTTGAAAGGATCGGTCTTGAAAAAGAGGACTGTGAGACTGTGCCGCTCCCGGTGTCGGCGCTTGCCCTCAAATGGGTTTATGGCACTCTCAAGGAATAGGAGATCCTTGATATTCTCCTGGCCCTTGGTAGGGATGAAACGGTACTTGAGGCTCGCCTCATACACCTCTTGTTGACGCTCCGCATAGCCGCAGTCCACCAGGACCCAAGACGCTTTTGCCGCGGTCGCGGTGTCGTTGAGCTCCCCCCAGTCCATCCACTTCCCGTAGTCGATAAGTCCGCTGTCCCCACCCTTGACCCATTCCCGAGCGAGCCACCACCCATAGCCCTTTTGGACGTCCACGGTCACTATGACCCGGGAGGGCCTGCCGACATAGAA
>Ga0255048_10003043_pt1 | contig 10370 bp, 7 predicted proteins | sample JV7_2_2_MG_FD_183619 | JGI IMG/M metagenome (GOLD analysis project Ga0255048, IMG submission 183619) | Seawater microbial communities from Jervis Inlet, British Columbia, Canada - JV7_2_2 | ecosystem: Environmental > Aquatic > Marine > Inlet | place: Canada: British Columbia | collected 2016-10-06
GTCGAATGTCATCAACCAGTTCCTTCGCAAGTACGGCAAGGGCAGCATGATCGGTAACGACACCTTCAATCGCTACCTGAAGGATGCGTCACACGTGAGGTGCGCGCACTCCGGGCAAAGAACGCAAAGAGTAGACGAACTGGCCGGTATGTTTCGGACCTATGGCGAGCGATTCAATTTCGACTGGCTGATGCTGGCGGCACAGGGTTTCCAGGAATCGGGATTGCGGCAGGACCGGCGGAGTCCTGCCGGCGCGATTGGTATCATGCAAATCAAACCGTCAACCGCAGCCGATCGCAACGTCGGCATTGATGACATCAGCACGGCTGACAACAACATTCATGCGGGCGCCAAGTACATGCGCTTTCTTGCCGACCGCTATTTCGACGATGACGGTATTGACGACCTGAATCAGTGGCTTTTGACCCTGTCCGCCTATAACGCGGGCCCGGCAAGAGTCGCACGTTTGCGGCGCGAGGCGAGGGAGAATGGTTATGACCCGAATGTCTGGTTCAACCATGTCGAGATCATCGCGGCGCGTCGAATCGGTCGCGAAACCGTCACCTACGTCAGCAATATCTTCAAGTACTACGTTGGTTACCAGGTCATCAGCGAACGCAGCGATATTCGCTCGCAACGTCACGGCGATACACTGATAGAGTGCTTATAACCTCAGGTTATAACGGCATAGCTATATAGCCTTTGTGAATCATTGCTTATAACGGCGTCGGCCATAGACTGTGGTACATGGGCGTAGCACTTGAATATTTCTCTCGCAAATCTGTCTCTGATCCGGCGGATCAGGTTTACGACAGCATCGTCGACCTGGCGCCGAGCCTCTACAATCCAACACCGATGGTACGACTGAGCCGGCGAATCAATCCCCATGAGGATTACGAGGTCTTGCTCAAGCTTGAGGGAATGAACCCGTTTGGCTCGATCAAGGACCGCACCGCGCTGTACATGCTGCGCGGCCTGCAACTCGACTCCGGCCAGGCGCTCGTCGAGCCCTCCGCCGGCAACACCGGAATCGCGCTCGCGGCCATGGCGAATGCGCAGGGCACACCGATTGAAATCGCGGTCCCGAGCGGGACACCCGAAGAAAAGAAAGCGATGCTGCGTTTCCTCGGTGCCGAGCTGATCGAGGTCGAGGACGAGCTATGCCCGTTATTTCCCTCTGAGGGTGCACGTGGTGTCGTCAAGAGCATGGTCGAGAGTGAGGCCTACAACGGCAAGTACGTCAGCCCAAACCAGTACGAGAGTGAACTCAACGTCGAGGCGCATTACCGGACGACGGGACCGGAGATCTGGAAGCAGACCAATGGTGAAGTCGATGTGTTCTTCGCCGGTATTGGAACCGGTGGCACGATCAGTGGTGTGGGTCGTTTCCTCAAGGAACAGAATCCGAATATCAAAATTATTGGCGTCGAACCCGCCACGCGTCACCACAACCTGTCGGGCCTGAAACGTGTTACGGGTCTTCCCGATGAGCACTTCCCGACCATTCTCGATCGCGATCTACTGGATGACCTCATTTCTGTGACCGATGAAGAGGCCTACAAGGCGGGTATTGAGGTAGCGCGCAAGGACGGCATCATGGTCGGACCAACGACAGGCGCCGTGTTGCATGCCGCATTGCATTCGCATCAGCCGAAGACCGGCAAGGCCGTACTCATCTCGGCAGACAACTCAGCCAAGTACATCAGTACGTACGCGAAATACCTCTGAGCGCCCCCGCCACCGTCGAATAGGTGGATTCCATAACTGTCTCCGCACGAGAAATGCTCTACAACGGGGTTTGCGGGAGGCCGACTATGGTCGATATCGAGTGTCAAAAGAGCCAACTCGCGGCAGTTCGCGAGCGTGCCGCCGAGTTCGAGTCAAGGTATGCAGAAAACCTTCTGGCGGTGCATCCCGACCTGCAGGAGAGCGCCAGAACCCTGATCCGTTACCTGGCGGAGCGTCAAGAGGATACCGTCGGTCTAAGTCCGGCAAGTCCTGTAGCCGACAGGCACAAGACAGCTATTCTGGGAGAGCGTCCGAAGGGCCGCGACGTCAGCATCATGGTCACGATGCCGGCTGAAAGCGCTTCAAACAAACTGCTGGTATCGGAGATGCTCGACACGGGCATGAATGTCGCCCGCATCAATTGTGCCCGTGACACAGAAGAAGTGTGGGACGCGATCATCAGAAACGTCCGCCAGGCCAGCCAGATTTCCCACAAGCCCTGCAAGATCGTCATGGACCTGGCGGGACCAAAAATCCGTACGGGTGAGCTGTGTCCCGGTCCTCGCGTAACACGTATCAGGCCGCGACGAGACCCGATGGGGCGCATCATCGCGCCGCGACGCATTCGCCTGATCCCGGACGACGTCGTTTGGCAGGGTACAAAGGTAGCGATCGTTCCGGTGCCACGTGACTGCATCAAGTACGCCCACCCGGGCGATGAGATTCGTTTCAAAGATACACGTGGTAAAAAGCGTCGACTGAGTGTCGTCGACAAGGACGACAAGGGCCTCGTTGTCGAGCTGTACAAGGGTGCCTACATCGCAACTGGCACCAAGCTGCGACTGTGCCGCATGGAAGAGGGCGAAAAGCTGAGCTATCAGGTCGGTGAATTGCCGATGATCGAACAGCCATTGCTGTTGCGGCCGGGCGATACGTTGATTCTGCATCGAGACTCTATTCCTGGTGCACCGGCCGTCGAAGATGATGACGGGGAAATTATCGAGCCTGCCCACATTTCCTGCCGCCAGCCAGAGGCGTTCGAGTTTGTGTCAGCTGGCGATCGCATATCCTTCAACGACGGCAAGATTTCAGGCCTTGTACAGGCGATTGAAGACGAACATCTCGAGGTCGAGATTACAAAGGCCAAACCCACAGGCAGCAGGCTGCGAGCGGATCGGGGCATAAATTTCCCGGACAGCGACATTCGCCTGCCCGGGCTGACAAATGCCGACAAGAACAATCTCAAGTTTGTCGTTCGGCATGCTGATGCAGTTAGCTTATCCTTTGTGCGTCGCCCGATCGATATCGTCGCGTTACAGGACGAACTGGACAGGCTGGGCGCAGGTGATATTGGCCTCATCGTCAAGATTGAAACCAAAAAGGGCTTCAAGAACCTGCCGAAACTGCTGCTGACGGCGATGCGGCGTTACCCGATTGCCGTCATGATCGCGCGCGGTGACCTTGCCATTGAGTGCGGTTGGGAGCGGCTTGCCGAGCTCCAGGAGGAGATTCTCTGGTATTGCGAGGCTGCCGAAGTACCCGTTATTTGGGCGACGCAGGTTCTTGAACACAAAGCCAAGAAAGGCCTGGCATCCCGGGCAGAGGTATCGGACGCTGCGATGTCGCAGCGCGCGGATTGCGTAATGTTAAACAAAGGGCCACATATCCTGGCTGCCATTCGCATGCTGGACGATATTCTGCGGCGCATGCAGGCCCTTCAGTACAAGAAATCCGCGCCAAATCCCTGATACACTTGGATAAAATAATATAAGCCTGCAACAGGGCCTGGGGATTGGTCATGGTGTTGAGACCTTTCAATCTGCTCAAAACAGTGAGTAGCGTCGTTGCGGCGATACTTGCGTCCTTCTTGTGTTTCTCTTCTACGACCGTCTTTGCCCAAGCTGAGGTGGCCGAGGGCGCGGACGTAGATGAAGAAACCGGCTATTTAGATGAAGTGATTGTCACCGGCTCGCGATTGCGGCGCCGGGATTTCAACTCGGTCAGTCCTATCACCTCAGTCGATAGTGAGCAGCTGCAAAACACCGGACAACCGAACATCGAGGCGGCGCTCAATCAAATGCCGCAGATCATGCCGGGAATCAATCGCTCGACGAACAATGGCAGCAACGGAACGGCGGAGATCAATCTCCGTGGCCTTGGTTCGCACCGCACGCTCGTTATGCTCAATGGTCGGCGACTGGCGCCGTCTGGTATTGGCACAGCCGTCGATATCAACAATCTGCCGCAGGTGCTGATCGATCGCGTCGAGATCATTACGGGTGGTGCCACAACCGTTTATGGATCGGACGCCGTATCGGGTGTAGTCAATTTCATCACGCGCAATGATTTCGATGGCTTTGGTATCGATGCCAGCGCTTACATGACCGAGCGCGGCGACTCGAACACCTACGATATCAACCTGACCTACGGTCACAACTTTTCTAACGGTAAAGGAAATATCACTTTTTTCGCCGGCTACCTGGATCGTGAGGAACTGCTAGCCGACCAACGCGAACTGACCTCGGTGCCGTGGACCGATGACTGGGATACGGGTGAAGTATTCGAAAATGGCAGCACGCGCGTTCCCGATGGTGTTGTGATTTTTCCCGAATTCGATTTCGGCAATGGACCGTCTTGGGCGATTTTTGATCCGGATGGCAATCCGCGTGAATTCATTGAGCCGGACGATCTTTATAACTGGGCGCCCTGGAACTACATCCAGACGCCGCTCGAGCGCCATACGGCGGGACTTTTCCTCAATTACGACCTGACCGATCGTACCGAGCTGTACATGGAAGCCGCGTACACGCGTAACCGGCATCGCGCGGTTCTTGCACCGACACCGGCGGGTGGATTTTTCGAGTTCAATACCGACAATCCGCTCATGACGCCGGCGACACAACAGATGTTTGCGACGTATATCCCGGTTGGGCCGAACAGGGTGGTTGCATCTGTCAGGCGCCGCTTTGAGGAATTTGGTCCGAGGATTATTGAAAACCGGAAGGATAGCTTACGCATTGTGGCAGGCCTCAAAGGTGACATCTGGTCGGACTGGGAGTACGACGCCTGGGTGACCTACACCGAGGGTGATGAGCCCGAGATCCTGCACGGTGACGGGTCACGCTCGCGCCTGCAGCAGGGCCTGCTCGTTGATCCTGTAACCGGGCAGTGCTTCGATCCTTCCAATGGTTGCGTGCCCATCAACTGGTTTGGCGCTGGCAATCTGTCACCTGAGGCGGTCGACTTCTTTCGCCTTGCCCCGCTCCGGAATGAGACGTCCAGAGAGCAGATGCTGGCGAGCGCGTTTGTGCGCGGCAAACTGTTCGACACCTGGGATGGGCCGGTCGAGACCGCGTTCGGCATCGAATGGCGTCGCGACGATGGGTCCTTCTCGGCCAATGAGGTTCTGTTTACGGGTGACACGCTGGCATACGGTGGTGACGCACCAGTGATCGGCGTCGAGGAAGTTTACGAAATCTACGGTGAAATGTTGATTCCGTTGGCCGACACCCGGCCATTCGCCGACTACCTGGCGCTCGAGATTGGCGGGCGCTTTTCCGACTACAAGCATGCGGGTGACGTAAACACCTGGAAAGCCGGGATTGATTGGAGACCTATATCGAGCCTGCGCTTCCGTGGCATGTACCAGCGCAGCGTCAGGGCGCCCAATTTGCTCGAGGCATTCCAGGAACAGGGCACCTGGATTGGAACGTTTGCCTCTGATCCTGAGGACGATCCGTGCTCCGCAGTGTCCGACCCTGTCGCGGCTGGCAATGTCGACAAGTGTATTGCCACAGGATTGCCGGCCAATCAGATCGGCATTTTCGATGCCAGTCCGCTCCCCACCGACAATATATTCGGCGGCAACCCGGACCTCGAACCCGAGGACGCCGAGACATTTACCATGGGAGTCGTTATTGCACCTGAGGCATTGCCCGAACTGCAGCTCGCCATCGACTATTTTGACCTGAAAGTCGATGGCGGAATCGGGGATCTGGACGCGAAAGGCGCCTGTTTTGATTCTGCAAATACTGGAGACCTGTTCTGCGACCGCATCACGAGGGACCCACTTTCGTTCAATGTGAATCGCGTCGTGGAGACCAACATCAACCGCGGCCTCCTAAGAACCACGGGTATAGACACGCAGATCAACTATTCGTTTGAGCTGCCAGATGCGCTGGCGATCGGCGACACGTTTGCGGACCTGGATATTAATGTTATCTGGACTCATGTCCTCGAGAACTCGAGCCAGGAAACGCCGTTCGGCACGGTGACCGATTGCGCGGGTTACTTCGGCTGGCCGTGTGACGAAACGGGTGAAGGAGAAACATATCCCTCGGATCGAGTGACGACCAACCTCAGCTACGCCTCGGGCGATTTATCGGCTCACCTGACCTGGCGCTGGATCGATGAGACCAAGAATGCGGTCGTGTTCCGTTCGGCGGACTTCGGCTTTCCGGATCCGAATCTGGGATTCCCGACCGCCAAGGCAAAAAACTACCTCGATCTCGGCGTCAGCTACCGCTTCAGCGACAACATCGAGGTGCGGCTGATGATCGCCAACCTGACCGATACCGAGGCGCCGAACATGGGCGATTATGTTTGGGACCAGAATACCGACACGAGTACTTACGATATTTATGGTCGCAGTTATACGTTGGCGTTCTCGCTGAACTACTAGGCTTTAGTCGTCTTCGACAATACCGAGCCGCTCGTGCATGAGCGGGCTCGTCGTCGTGTACTGTAAACGAACCTTTTTCTCTGGCTCAATACGTTCCTTGGCAGCAAACGCGGCCAGCGCGGCTTCGTGGAAACCACTCAGGATGAGCTTTTTCTTGCCGGGGTAGAAATTGATGTCACCAACAGCGTAGATGCCGGGCGTGCTTGTCTCGAATTTTTCTGTATCGACGTTGATCGTCTTGCGGTTGATATCCAGTCCCCATTCGGCGATAGGACCTAGTTTGGGCGCAAGGCCGTAAAACGCCAGGACGGTGTCACAATGCACGACACGCTCTTCGTCATCGACCGCGACTTTGATGGCCGTGATGCCATAATCATCCGACTCGTACCCCGACACTTTGCCGATGATCGGCTCGACCTTGCCGTCGTTTGCAAGGGTCATCATCTTATCGACAGTCGCCTGCGCGCCGCGGTAATCGGGGCGACGGTGTATCGAGGTCATGCTGTTGCACTTCGGAGCTAGTTCAACGACCCAGTCGAGCGCGGAATCGCCTCCGCCGAGGACGACCACGTTCTTGCCTTCAAACTTCGAGGGGTCGCGAACCTTGTAATGCAGGCATTTGTCTTCATGCTCATCAATGCCGTCGAAACGCAGTCGACGCGGCTGAAATGATCCGACACCACCGGCGATGAAAACAGTGCGCGTGCGAAACTCTGTGTCAGTATCGGTCACAACTTTGAACCAGTCGTCGTCGATAGCTTCAAGCTCGGTGACTTCTTCGCCGAGATGAAAAACCGGGTTGAATGGTTCGATCTGCACCATCAGGTTTTCGATCAGTTCTTCGCCACTGCATACGGGGATGCCGGGAATGTCGTAGATCGGCTTGTCCGGATAAAGTTCGGCACATTGGCCACCAGCGACACGCATCGTGTCTATGACATGGGCGGTCACGCCCAGAAGGCCAAGTTCAAACACCTGGAACAGGCCAACCGGCCCGGCTCCGACGATCAGGGCCTCGGTTTCGATTACGTGTTTTGACATTCCTGTTTGCCTCGGCGAAAGAGCGCGCATTGTACCTCACGCGTCACGATCAGCATTACGATTTGCGGGCAATACCTAGCGCTACCGTTGCGAGCTGTGAGTAGGTCCTGCCGCGTTCGACTGCACGTGGGTCCGAGGCATTGCCATCCATGCCTCTTCTGAGAACGCCGGCGAGAATCGCGGCAAGTCTGAACATCGAAAATACGATGTAGTAGTCGACATTCTCGACTGACTCCCGATGGCTTGCCCTGGCATACGCTTCCACAACCTCCGACTCGTCCGGAATACCGAGCTCCTTGAGGTCCAGCCCCCGTATACCCCAGGGTGATGCCGCCGCGTCAAGCCGGTAGGGCATCAGGAAATAGCCGAGATCCGCCAGAGGATGGCCAATCGTCGACAACTCCCAGTCGAGTACAGCCGCAACGTCCGGGTTTTCATTGTTGAAAATGATATTTCCGGGTCGGTAGTCGCCATGGACGATAGCCGCCTGCTCATCGTTGGGGTTGTTTTGCGTCAACCAGTCGATGACATTGGTCATCGCTTCGCAGTCTTCAATTTTCGATGCTTCGTACTGTTGCGACCAACGTCCAACCTGGCGCGCAACGTACATCGATGGTCTGCCGAAATCGCCGAGACCGACATCGCGATAATCGACACCGTGAAGCGCGCCGAGTACTGACGCCATCGAGTGGAACATCGCTGCACGCTCAGTGGGTGCGCATCCTGGCATTTCACGCTCGGTCAGCACGCGGCCGGGCATATAGTCCATAACGTAGAACATCTGGCCGATGATGCTCTCGTCCGTGCACAGGACATGCGCAACCGGCACCGGCACGTCGCTGTCCTGCAGGGCAGATATCACACGGAATTCGCGATCTACGGCGTGTGCCGAGGGCAGCAGCTCTCCGGGTGGCTTCTTGCGCAGCACGTATGACCCTGACGCGTCTTCGATCAGGTAGGTCGGGTTCGACTGGCCGCCGAGAAACTGACGGATGCCGCAATCACCGGCGAATCCCGGGATGTTTTCTTTGAGGTAGGCCGTCAGCGCGTTTTCGGGGAGCCGGTGTACTTCGGCAGGTGTGCCGAGTTCGCGATTATCGGTGTTGGCTGCCATCGGCTAGCGGTAGGGTTTCATTTCCAGCCTGGCAATCTGGTCACGATGAACTTCGTCGGGTCCGTCAGCCAGTTGCAGCGTGCGCGCGTTCGCGTAGGCGTAAGCCAGCCCGAAATCATCGCAGATTCCGGCGGCGCCATGCATTTGTATCGCCCAGTCGATGACCTTGCAGGCCATCTGCGGCGCTGCAACCTTGATCATGCCGATTTCCTTGCGGGCCTCACGATTGCCAACCTTGTCCATTTTATCGGCTGCGGCGAGTACGAGTAAACGTGCCTGATCGATCAGTATTCTCGACTCGGCAATACGCTCTCTCGTTACACCCTGGTCGGCAAGCGGCTTGCCAAACGGGTGGCGATCCTGAGCGCGCCGACACATTTTTTCGAGTGCAACCTCGGCCTGGCCGATCAGTCGCATGCAATGGTGAATGCGTCCCGGGCCGAGGCGGCCCTGCGCAATCTCGAAGCCACGGCCCTCACCGAGAAGAATGTTCTCTGCAGGTACGCGAACATTCTTGAACAGGATTTCGCCATGGCCATGCGGCGCATCGCTGTACCCGAAGACAGGCAATGACCGTTTGATAGTGACGCCCGTTGCATCCGCGGGTATCAGGATCATCGATTGCTGCCTGTAGACATCGTCGCCGTCGGGGTCGGTCTTGCCCATGAAGATGAACAGTTTGCAGCGCGGATCGCTGGAGCCCGACGACCACCACTTGTCGCCATTGATTACATAGTCGTCGCCGTCACGCAGTATCGTCGAGCAGATGTTACGTGCATCTGACGAAGCAACGTCGGGTTCAGTCATTGCAAAACAGGAACGGATCTCGCCGGCGAGCAATGGGTCGAGCCACTCACGTTTCTGTTCTTCGCTGCCGTAGCGTTCCAGCGTCTCCATGTTGCCCGTATCAGGCGCCGAGCAGTTAAAAACTTCAGACGCCCAATGAACGCGGCCCATAATCTCGCACAGAGGTGCGTACTCGAGGTTTGTCAGGCCAGCGCCGAGCGAGGAGTCGGGCAGGAACAAGTTCCAAAGGCCGGCTTCGCGGGCTTTGGGTTTAAGCTCTTCGGTGATAGCAGCAGGGACCCAGTCATCACCCATCGCTTTGACCTGCTCGTAAAACACCGACTCGTTTGGATAGACATGTTCATCCATGAACGCCGACAGGCGCTGAACCAGGTCTCTCGTCTTGTCGTTGTGATCAAAGTCCATTCGGGCGCTTCTTCGCTACATTGCCTGGCTTGCGGCAGCCGTCAATTGAGTCTGCGCATGCCGGAACTGACCTGCTGCCCGGTCGAGGTAGCGTCGGGCCTCACCGTCATAGCCATCCGCAGCAGCGGACCACACGCGATTGACATAGCGTTCGCCGGCTGCGAATTCGCTCATGATGTCAGCATAGGTCTGTAGCCCATACAAGTGCACCATGCTGTCACGCGCCTCGGCAAAGCGGCGCAGGTCAGTACGCAGCGTGTTATCGATCCAATTTCGCAGAGCCTCTCCCGTATCCGACTTGTGACTCACTTGATCGTCGAGACAGGAAACAAGGTTGCTAATCGAATCGGTTAGCGCATTGCGATTGGATTCAAGTCGCGATCCAGAGCGCGCTTCAGCGGAATCTTGGCGTTTCGCCAGGAACACACCGACGATGGCCGCAAAGGCTGCAATGGCGAACAGGTTCCAGTTGACGATTTGTTCGTCGAGCGAAGTGGCGAACGCACCAATCAGGAAGCCACCGATGATCAACAAATATGCAATGTTTTTCATTCTAATGCTCCCCTAGCCCGCGCCAAGTATGTTACGTATCGC
>Ga0255048_10003044_pt1 | contig 10369 bp, 24 predicted proteins | sample JV7_2_2_MG_FD_183619 | JGI IMG/M metagenome (GOLD analysis project Ga0255048, IMG submission 183619) | Seawater microbial communities from Jervis Inlet, British Columbia, Canada - JV7_2_2 | ecosystem: Environmental > Aquatic > Marine > Inlet | place: Canada: British Columbia | collected 2016-10-06
TCCTCACGCTCAGCGAGCTTGGCCTGGTACTGAGCCTCGATGACCTCAGCCTGGGCTTGACGGACCTCACGGGCAGCCTGGGCCTTGACGGCGCGCAGCTCGCGCTTACGCTCACGCCGAGCGAACTCGACGAGGGTGAGTCGCTTGAGGCCGCCCGTGCCCCGGCAGTCGAAGCACACGCCGTTACAGACGATGTGGCCACGGGACCAGTAGCCGGTGCCTGAGCAGCGACCGCAGTTCCTGACCTCGACGGAGCCGTCCTCGTTGCGAGGGTCGGTGCCGAGGTAGGCCAGAGCGTCAGTGTCGTTTCGGATGATGATTCGTTTGTTGGTCATGACAGTAATATGGGTCGGCTTGCGGTGATGTCAACCCTGTGATAGTGATAAAAGACGACGGGCAAGCTCGCTGCAGCCATCGAACCTTTCGAGCCTGTCTGAGTTATGCCCCAGCAGAGCCCATGAGCGGCCCCCTACTGCGGTGGAGTATCGGCCAGCGGTTAGCACCTCGCCCCCGCGTAGAGTGACGTGGAGCACCGTGCCTGACGCCAGGGCGTAGCGAGTGTATCTGAGGGCTGTCCTGGTAGCAAGAGAGGTCATTCCGTTGTCCTATCGCTTGAAGGTGAGCTTGGTGTTGAGTGCCGCCAGCGCGCCGCGCTCCGTGCCCCACACGCCAGAGCAGACGAACTTGCCTGAGCTGCGCCGCAGCGTGGCCTTGAATCCCTGAGTGCAGGGAGCGACCGAGACGGTGCAGCCCGTGGCTTGAAACTTGATGATGTTCGTGTTGCTCATGACAGTAAGATAAGACCTGTCCCAGTGATGTCAACCCTGTCCCAAAAGAAAAGATCAGATGGGCACCTCGTCATGCACGTCGATCCACTCGCCGTTGCGCCTCACGTTCCAGGCTCCCTCGACGACGAAGGCGATCTCCCCAGAGGGCATCTCGTATGTGTGTATTTGGCTAGGCAGCGAGTCAGCCTTGATGAAGAGAGCAACGTGCTCGCTGTCGGCAATGGCGCACAGCGTGCCCCACTCGTCGGCCATATATGCCGAGACAAGGACATGGTGAGCCATCGGCCAGTCGCCGGCTTCAGCCAGCGTGGCGGCCTTGCTGATGCTCACGACTGGCTCCTGTCGATGTCGATGACGACAAGGGACTCGACCAGATCAACATCCGAGCGCATGAGCCGGCTCAGCTCGGCGGTGCGCGTGGTGATGATGCGCTCGAAGCGATGCTCGCTCATGCCACGGGGCGTGTGATGCAGCACATCGAACAAGTCCATGCTGTAGTACTGCGTTGCCCGCGTGCGCCGCTTGCGACCGTCGGCCGTCCGTCGATACAGGCCGAAGGTGGTGTGCAGCGCACGGGCTGAGTCTTGAAGTTCTGTGTCGGTGATCATGTTGTTGTCCTTCATGTCCTTAACTTAAGTCCCGTATCAGTGGTGTCAACCCTCGTATGATAATAAAAGCGAAGCGCCGCTACCCTCAAAAATGATCGCATCCGTGCCGTCAGTCACGACAGTGCGCTCACGGCTCCACTGTTCGTCCAGCTCAAGCCCCTCGAAGTCTCCGCTCAGTATTGCGCGCGCCAGGGGGTGGTCGATCTGTGACAGCGTTTCGCGATGGTGATCCCGTATCGCGTCCAAGTTGAGTGTGCTCACCGAGCCCCCTTGAACGGAGCGTCGCTCACGCGGATGTCCGTGAGATGATGCCTCTCCGAGTGCGAGCGCAGCTTGTCAGCAGCAGCGTCAGCCTCCGCGACAGTCTGAAAAATCCAGACGTGCGGCACGGGCTCGTCACCACTCGCGTTCGTGAAGGTTACACAAGGGAGAGTTCCAAAGGGAGAGAGTTCGATGTTGTTCTTCATGTTCTTAACTTAAGTCCTGTATCAGTGATGTCAACCCTGTGAGTGAAGAAAGATCAGAACCATCGGAGCGTGGGCCACGCATGGGCCTCATGCGTTCCCCTCTGCCTTGTCAGCAAGTTCGTTGAGCAGACGAGCGAGCTGCCTGGCCTGTGTGGGCGTCATACGAGACTCCCCTTCGCCAAGATTAAGCGTCACGTCTGAGCCCGCGTGGCCCACGCTTGCGCGGCCATACCCGTCCCCCATTCCAACAGTTTTCCATGTGTTTGTCTTGCTCATACCAGCGGTTGCTTCGTGTTGTAGCCCGTTTCCCAAGTGTCACATGACTCGCACACGTACCCGCCGTCGATCCGGCTCTGTGGGTTGAATGCGATGGGTGCGAGCAGAGGCGCGTCACACCCGCTGGTGGTACACGGAGTGTCCTCGTTGAACGTGATGATCCCGGCCTGAATTGCTGCTGCGAGTGCTGTGTAATCTCTCATGGTCATGTCTCCTTCGTGTTACTAAGATAAGTCCGCTTGCAGTGATGTCAACCTTCAGAAGGAGATATATTTACTTCTCTCAGCCACGAGGGTCCGAAGTTGTTCCTGAGTTGATGAAGGAGGTGGTACGGCCCGTCCCAGTAGCTGCCTGCGCGCATCCAGTCGCTCGCCAGGCGGTCTTTCCAACCGTCCCCTGCCCATGCGGCGTAGGCGGCCAGGGCTGCCATCTGCTCTGCCGTGGGGCCAGCCAGCGCGTGATGGTCCTGAGCGGCTTCGGAGTGGTACTCGTGAGCCGGTGTGCCACTGAGCCCACGATAGCTGAGATCATCCCGGTGCAGACTGTGATGTCTGAACATGTCGATGTGAGCACCAGACTGGGCCTGAGCCTCAGATGCGCCAGCGGCTCGGAGCATGCGCGCACGGGCACGCCGAGCGTGTGCGTACAGTTGATCTTTCTCGCTGCTGTTCTGCTCATCGACGGCTGCTCGCAGCATTTTCTTGTACCATGTTTGCGTGTTCATAATCGTGTCTCCTTCATGTTCTTAACTTAAGTACGCTTGCAGTGATGTCAACCCTGCGGCTGCGATTAGTTTAGATATCGTAGTCCTCATAGGGATCTTCCATGCGCTCGTAGTCGTAAGTCTCAAGCAGTTTCGCGGCGTGTTCAAGGACGTCGAATCCGAGCCACGCCTTGATGTCGTCTGCGCTCGCGGTCACGTCGCTGTAGCCCAGCTCAAGCGAGTCGATGCACATTTCAATAACGTCCTCTTGACCGTTTCGCGGGCAGCGGGTGTCAAACTGTACCTCAGCCTCGTCGAGGCTCACAGACTCCAGATATCCGTCGATGATGTTCTCGTCTTCGCGGGCCTCCTGCACAACCGCCACACCGAGGCCAAACGTGAACTCGATCCCTCCGATCACTCGGTCGAAACTAATCTCGAAATCGCCATTTCGGCTCATGTTGTTGTCTCTCATGTCAGTAATATATGTCCGCTTGCAGTGATGTCAACCCTGCCAGTTAGATATTTTCCCACTTGACCCAGACGGAGCGCAGCTTGCGAGAGGTCCGCTCGCCGTCCTTGAGCGTGACTTCGATCCAGTCGCAGCGCACCCGTTCGTCATCTTCGGGGTGGAACTCGTAGACGATGCCCCCGGAGGCGTCGAAGGTCACTCGGGGCTCTCGCGTGCGCCAGACGCGGCGACCATCATTGTGGTCCACGAGCTTGCCCGCCTTCAGAGCCTTCTCTTCGACCTCCTGGTAGTGGGCCGCAGCTCGCTCCGCGTCAGGCGTTACGACAATGTCAATCTCTCGAATGAGTTTGCCAGAGTGAAACGCCTCGACCGTGAAGCCGCTTCTGCGAACGTCGCTTGGTTTGAACTTGCTCATGTCAGTAATGTAAGTCCTCTTTCAGTCGTGTCAACCCTCGTAGTGAAGAAAGATCATCAGTCGCTGCACAGCGCCTGGGCTCGTTCAGTAAGAGCCTCAGCTTCGTGCTGCTCGCGAGACACCAGCTCAAGCTCATCTGCGCATCGACCCACGAGCAGGTGCGTCTCGTCCCAAGACCACACGCCAGCCGTGCAGCGTGGCTCCTCGCCACCGAACGATGGCATGTCGTCCGTCAGCTCGACGCGACCGTCTTGGGCGGCGTCCAGCAGTTCTCTCAGCGTGTCAATCACGAGACAGTCCTCCAGCTCAGCACCGCGTACCGCAGGGGCGTTCCCTCGAACGGTCCTCCAGTCGAGCGGATGAACCCGTCGAGCGCGCCACGGAAGCGCCTGTTGATCTTGTACCCGTTGCGCCGCACAGAGCGACGGTCCTTGAGCAGCGCTCGACCGTTGTCGTCGAAGCCCAGAAGCTCCATGCGCCTCGTTGTCACTTTGTACGACGACGCCTCGGTACTACCGTAGACGGGGTGTCGTTCCAGCTCTAGCTCGATGATGTTCATGCTGTTGTCCTTCATGACAGTAACTTAAGACCTGTTGCAGTATTGTCAAGCCCCTCTTTATGCTTGCCCCTGGATGGCGCGGCGCTCGCACTCAGACTCTGAGGCGAAGGACGCGCCGCCCTCCAGCTCGTACTCGAAGTCGCTCATGTCGAGAGTGCCGTCCTCATGAAGCTCGAACAAGAACTCGATCCCGAACTCCTCACCGTCTTGGAACACGAGAGCGTTGAACCACTCCGGCCCGCTGGTGGACTGCGTCACGCTGTGGACCTCGAAGGGGCCACTCCAGTGCCACTTGTTCAGCTCGGTTTGAAGTAGGAGTGTCATGGCTTCGGCGGCGTTGTCTTGCTTCGTGTTCATGTTGTTGTCCTTCATGACAGTAAGATAAGTCCGCTTGCAGCCGTGTCAACCCTGCTAGTCAACAAAAACGCACCACCGGTGCTTTGGGTGTGGCCGGTGACCTTGCGAAACGAGGCGTCGAAATTCACCGCCGGCAGTGCAGATCTTGAGTGTGATGTGCTCACCGTCGATATTCATGAACACTGTTTTAGTCGCGCTGTGAATCGAGACGGTCCCTCGCGGCGAGAAGCAGAGGCCTGAGCCCCTCATCTCAACTGAGAACACCGACACGTCACCGTCAGCACTAAAGGCCTTCGTGAAGGGCGTGAGCCCCTCTGCGCGCATCATCTCGTTTGCTGTCTGTAACATGTTCTACTCCCAGTCCTTGCGCCAGTCATGGCGCGCATCATTGGCGCGGCGTTTGCGCCTGTCGCGCATCACGTGTGACCGCGCGTGGCGCTTGTTCATTGCCACCGCCATCGGGCAGCGCCGCTTGGTGCGAGGCATCTTGATTGTGATCTTCATGTCGTTGTCCCTTAGTGTTGATTTTATGCCCTCAAGGCGAACGGTGGACTCTCACCACACGGTCCCGGTTAAGCGGGCACCTCTAGCGTTCCTGGCGACTCGACCCAGCTTGCAATCCGAATCTCATCTGCTGACCACTAGTCCGTCAGCGTTTCCAAGTAGCTTGCGCTTTGCGCGCTTAATTTACGTCCGCCTTGAAGGCATAAAAAGTGACCTCGCCGCCCCTGTGATAACACAGACCCGCTTGCTAGCGGCTTGGTCTGACGCCGAGCTAGTGCGCCGCTTGGGTGGCCCACTTCTTTTGATGCTGTGCGTCGTCTGCCTGTACGGAGGGGAACCCCCTAGTAGACCGGCACATCTACCAGGGAACCAATCCCCGTCTCGTGATACTAAGATAAGGCCCCTTGCAGTGTTGTCAAGCCTGTGGGTGAAGAAAACTTCTCATGACTGCCGGCCTTACTCACACTCCGGGGGTTTCCGCGCGACGCTCGCCATCAACCAAAACCTCTCCGCGTGACCCGTCAACCTCGACAAACTCCGCGAGCCATGCCCCTGAGCGACGGCTTGCGCCGTCGTCAAAGTTGCCGTTTTCGTAGTCTGGGCGCACTGTCAAATCGTTGCGGTGGATGTCCGCGTCACCAATCTCGCGATATAGGGCGTGCCACGAAGTAAAAACTTGCCCCCCTGCGCCATGGCTCAGCGCCCCACCGTACCCATTAGCGTCCGGGGTCCATGACCGTACTGAGAAGGTGATTTGTAGTTTGCTCATGTTGTCCCTCATGACAGTAAGATAAGGCCCCTTGCAGTGTTGTCAACCTCCTCGGTGCGTTTTATTCATCGTCGAGCGTTGGAGGTGTGCAAGCCGGCTCCTCGGCAGCAGAGAAGTTCTCCCTGAAGGCATCGACGGGCACGCTAACTTCCCCTGCCCATGCGGCGTAAAAGAACCTCAGAACGGCACAGGGCACCGCTCCCGTGGCACTGGGCACGTCCTCAAACCGGACGAGAAAGAACAGCGCGTCGTGCTTGTTGCGAAATAGTTTCATCCTGCCTCCTCTTCGCGTCGTTTCAGAATGCGCTCGTAGTCCTCGTCGAAAGCTGCGCCGATCTTCTTGACCGCGACGTCAACTTTGTAACCAGTCGCAGACGCGATCAGATTGCGACCGTGCTGTTCAGTAACGATGAGCACAGTCAGCTCGCAGTCGTCACCCAGTTCGCCCAGCAGCGACCCGAAGCGCATCTCGATCCGCACGTCCTCGTCAGTCACCCCGTAGACGTGCGTCACGTGTCCAACCAAGCCCTCGATTGTATTTGTTGTCTGTACTCTCATGCTGTGAAGGTCACTTTCAGATCACCTGATGCGATCTTCTCGATGTTGTCGATCAGCGCTGAGAGAAATACCGGGGGCAGCTTGCTCACCCTTTCCATCAGATGATCGTAGCCCTCTTCTTTCTTGTCTTCGCCGTCGTATGCAAAGTCGCAGATCGTATAAACGATTGCCGTGATCTTGTCCTCGTTGCTCATGCTCATAACATATGTCCCCTTGCAGTGTTGTCAAGCCTGGTTTCGGAAATAGTTATAATTCGTCCACATCTTCTGCGCGGGCGGCACATCGTCTGTCCAGTACCAGATCCAGTATTCAAGCTGCGCCTCGTGCTCATCTCGCTCTGCAGCCCAGTTGAAAAAAAGCTCAGTCGTCGATATTGTCGAGCGTTGCCAACCATTCGTGATCAACGTCTCCGCTGTGCTCAGGCTCGGCAAGCCCAAGATCTCCAGACCCGTGCTCGTCACGTACACTCTGTAGCAACTCCAGCGCTCGCGTCGCGTCAGCCTCACTGCTACACTCAACCCACACTGACCTGCTCGTACTCTCCGAGTCAACGCGCTGAACGCCCAGACGGTCGAGCGCTGCCACCAAGTTTCTGCTGTTTCCGATGATGCTCATGGCCCAACGGTAATGCACGCCCCGTGCCAAGGGTGTCACCACAGCTAACCTGCTGGAATTACACAACCGGAATGCCTGGGAGTATGACAGTGATGTCATACCGATATAGCAAAAACCGGGAAAGCTCAATCAATCCGCATACATAAAGGTATGACAGTTGTGTCATACTACTATGCACCGTTTGCGCATTGACCTGGCCAGTGCCGTGGTTAGGCTAGGCTCATGCCATATACAGGCCCAATTGCCATACGTTGCCATACACTACACTACGTTACTATCAATGTGATGTCGGTGGCATCAGTGCACGCGGGCGCGCGGGCGGGCGCATGCTGCGCGCATTAACGTGTGGCAAAAAATTCCAGGGTGAAAATCTGCAGAGCCTTCATGAGTTTCGAGTTTTCTCGTAGAACTCGCGAGCCAATCTTTTGATTTCGGTAGCGTGCTGTACCACTACGGTTGCCACTGCTCTGCGTGGGATATTCTCGATGCGACCATCTTTGAATCTCACTCGCACGCCTACGTTATCGAAGCATTCTCCTGGCTGCCCCTTGAACCGTTTCGTCCCTCGCTTTAGGCCGGGGACGAACGTTCCGCTCACGAGATAGGTTAGGTGACCGGAGTTTATCTCAACCTCAAAACCCAGCGGTATGACCTTATCTGTCATAGTGGAAACACATTCTGAAAAAGGGCTGTGGGGTTTGAAATGAAAAAGCTCCCCCATGTAGGCGTGGCGGGGAGCGGTACCACTGAACAACGAACTGTGCCTACTACTCGTCACTACTAGGCGAAGACTGCGAGGGCTCCTCTGTAGTGGCGTGAACTTTCCTGTAGTATGTGTATCTTACTCTCTTCTGGTACTTCCTGAACTTTTCGTAGCCGAGTCTAACAAGAATGTTTCCTACTCGGGTCTGGTCTGATCGGCTTATTCTTCCTCGATCAATCTCCAGGGCGAAAATGTACACGTCGAGGACGTCTACCTCTTTCTTGTCAGAGATCCACTTTACAATAGCATCTTCCCATACATCTGTTGAGAACCTGGCTTCCTGTTCTTGAACAAGCGTGCTTGTGAACTCGTCGGTTGGCCACCACTGAGTCCCATCGACGTAGTGCTGAAAGGCCTCTGCCCATATCTGATCTCGGTCGCGAATGATTCCATCTCGGTCTATTTTACCCACCTTGCACGGCCAGAAACGCCGTCCCCCAGTCGGATCGGTTAGCCACGCAGTTTGGTTCGTTGTGCCCACGAAAACGCACTGACGGGGCAGCCTGACGTGACAGCGACCGTAGCTGGGTCGGTACTCGTCCACTCGCCTGGATATGAAGTCCTTCGTCTTGGTGCTCGCTTTGCCACGGATGGCGTCAAGCTCAGCGATCTCGATGCACCATGGCCCAGCGAGTGACGCCATCGCGTCTTTGCCCCCTCCCTGCGTTAGCTCAGGCAGCGATTCCATGTACCAGTCATCCCCGTATCCGAAGAGAGCCGCCATACCCGTGCTCTTACGGCTCCCCTGTGGCCCCTCAAGCACAAGCACATGGTCTGCTTGACATCCTGGGATCATGACCCTTGCTACAGCGCTAATGAGCCAGCATCTGCCAGTGAGGTTGTTGTACGGATTGTCACTCGCCCCCATGTAATCGCTTAGCCACTTCTCCACTCTTGGCTTCCCGTCCCACGACAGGTTTTCCAGGTACTCTCGAACAGGGTGAAACGTATTGGTCTGAGCGGCTGACGCAATGCACCGAATGAGAACCTCGTGACTGAAGGAGATGCTGTAGGACTTGTCGAACCAATGCTGAACGTAGGGGATGTGCCAATCGGCAAGCTGTTCTCCAATTTTCGGCTTGGGCATATCGTAGTTACCGGGGGGCAACTTTAGCCACACGACACGTTGGCGCATCTCGTTGAAGCCAAGCACCCCTTCCCACAGCTCATGTCTCGACATGATGAGAACGGCGTTACCGGGAACCTTCTTCACGTTCCGATGGCGATCGAGCTTTAGCTCTCCCTGCCATGTTCCGTCAGATGGGACCGGCTCGTAGCGCGCAACGCTTGCGGCGATCTTATCTACTTCTTTTTCTCCAAGCGGTACCGAGAACTTCTTATTGATAGAGATGAGGCATGAGAAGATGGTGTCCTTATCAAACCCGGTACGACGTAGCTTGCCTCCCTCGCTCGTCAGGTAGTTGTTGCGACCCCCCTTTGGCACGTCCTCTGGATTGCTCGGCTCTACTAGCCTTAGCTTAGGCGCGGTGCTTACTACCAGCTCCTCAAGCCACTCTGGAGCGCTGATGAGAGATGTTCCAGAGCCCAGATCGTGAGTGTAGACGGTGCCGCTTCCGTGCGTGCTTCCGCTTCCCACGACGTAGCCACCGTCGCCTCTTATGTCTAGACCTGGCGCAACCTTGCTGGCGCTGTTTCTAACCTCTCCCTCTATCTTGAAGTAGTAGTGTACGCCGTTGCCAGTGTTCACTCGTGGGTGCTCGTCGCTAAGCTCTCCGTTCTCCACTTCTAGGTCCGCAAGCGACCTGTCCCCATCGTGATCGAAGTCCACGTCAAGAACGAACAACCCCCCACCTGTGGCAACCCCGATGTTCGCTGTCGGCCATCGCTCCCACCACTTTTTAATCTGCTCGGTGTCTACCGTGGCAGCCTTGAAGCCGTCTTTGATTCGCGGGTGTTTTCCAACGCTCCCGCATTCGGCCTTCTCTCTACACGAGCACGTCTCTCTTGCGACAGGCTCATGCAGGGGGAACACCCTCAGTCCCTGATCGGCAAAGGCAATTGCCCGGTTCATCATCAACTCATCGGCAGCCGTGTTCACGAAGCACCCCCGCTATGCTGCGTCTTACTCGGGTTTTTTCCGAAGTAAGCTCTTCCCCGACAACGTGACTCCAACCCTTGACGGTTAACCGTATTGTCCGGTTCGCCCTCGGCACCCAATCAATGTAGCCCGCCGCCCTTAGCCACTCCAAATGCGTGGGCAGAGAGTTGGTGCTTGCCAGATCTAATAGGGTGCATATGTCACGGAAGGTTGGGGAAAATCCTCGGTCAGATATTAGAGTTGCAACGGCGTATAGAACTCGCAGTCTAATTGATGTCACGGACCCTTCTCTCCATGTTGCAGTCCCACGCGCACATGGCACATCGAACGTAGTCCTCGAAGCCCATCCCGTTCTCGATCGCCACCTGAGCGGCAATTTCTCCAAGAGCGTGCATGATGGCATCGGGCGAGACGCTCTCTTTCATGTTTCTTACAGCGCTCACAAGACCCGTCATC
>Ga0255048_10003045_pt1 | contig 10366 bp, 7 predicted proteins | sample JV7_2_2_MG_FD_183619 | JGI IMG/M metagenome (GOLD analysis project Ga0255048, IMG submission 183619) | Seawater microbial communities from Jervis Inlet, British Columbia, Canada - JV7_2_2 | ecosystem: Environmental > Aquatic > Marine > Inlet | place: Canada: British Columbia | collected 2016-10-06
GGGAGTTACTTCGTAACTCCACGTCCTACGTCTCTGGTCGGACTCCGTCCGGCTTGGGAGTTACTTCGTAACTCCACGTCCTACGTCTCTGGTCGGACTCCGTCCGGTTTAGGAGTTACTTCGTAACTCCACGTCCTAACTTTCTGGTCGGACTCCGTGCGGTTTAGGAGTTACTTCGTAACTCCACGTCCTACGTCTCTGGCCGGACTCTGGCCGGCCCCGGTCTAGGCAGTGAATGGATCGTCGAGTTGCGAAGCAACTCGCAGGGAACGCCAAAGGCGTTCCCGCAGTAAGCAGAAACGTGGTCGCGTTCGCTTCCTGGCTGTTTGCTGTATGGCTCAAGCTCGCTGTTTTCCTGGTCGATATGCCTATCTAGTCACCTGATGAATGGCGGTGCCCGTGGACTGGGACCAAGACGAGGAATTGCAGGCGATCTTCCGAACCGAAATGGAAGAGCGCGTTCCGCACTTGATCGAAGGCGCCCTGGCCATGATCGAAGGCACCCTGACTGCTGAGCTGACCGAGCAATGCGCCCGCGAGGCCCACACCATCAAAGGGACGGCCAAGGTCATGGGTTTTGCAGTGATCGGTGACGCGGGTGGCCGCCTCGAAGAAGATTGGAAAGCGATTCAAGAACACACCCTTCATCCCACGGCTCAGCTGGGACGTCGCTTCCTCGCAGTCAGCCGCAGCCTCATACCCGCCATCGACGCCGACCCCGAGCAGGGAAGTCCTGACCTGTCGGGTGCTCTCAGGGCTCTAATCAACGGTGAGGAACCACCCCCGCCCGTCGAGTCGGCGCCCGCGGGCAATTCGCTGGATACACCGCCGGTCATCACCCTCGATAAGGATTCTCCGGATTCCGTCGGCGAGCCTGTCGAGACCGTCAGCGGACCGTCTTTGATTGTTATTGATGGAGCGAAGGATGAGTCGACACCTATCAACCCCAACGTGGGAAACCTCGGTGGTCTGCTGGCAACGACCGAGACGTTTGCGCTGGGACAGACGACGGGGGTCGACACAACCAAGCTCTACCGGCTGATTAACCGGGTGGCCGAGCTGCGCCTGGACGTCGAAGCTCTCAGTGGCACGGTCGAGGCGCTGCGGATGGCTGCTACCTCCAGCCCTCGAGAAGTTGCCTCGCTGGCCTCTCGCTGGGAGGCGGCAGTCGTCGACATCAACGATGCCGTATCGGAGATCCAACAGCAAGCTGTGACGCTGGTGGCAGTCCCCATCTCAACAGTCACCGGTACTGTTCCAGGGTTGGTGCGCTTCCTGGCGAAGAAGACCGGACGTGAGGTTCGCCTCGAAATCGTGGACGACAACATCGAGGTCGATTTGCAGATCCTCGAGAGCCTGGCCGACGCCTTCCGCAACCTCATCGTCAACGCCATCGAGCACGGCATCGAAAACCCCGAAGAGCGGATGGCAGCCGGTAAGCCCGGCACCGGAACCCTCTCCATCGCCGCCGCCGTTGAAGATGGCCGGCTCAGCCTGACCGTTGGCGATGACGGGCGCGGGATGGATTGGGCGGCACTTCGCCAAACGGCGATATCCAACAACCTGATTGAGCCCGGTGAGATCTCGGAGGAGCAGATCCGAATTCTGCTGTTCGAAACCGGGATCAGCACCTCTCCGGCTCACAGTGAGCTGAGCGGAAGCGGGCAGGGATTCAACAACGTCGCCAAGCTGGTGCGTGACATGAGGGGCTCAGTCCGCCTGCAGACCGACCCCGGAGTGGGCACGACGGTCACGATCACGGTGCCTGCCTTTCAAAGCCTGCAACGAGCCCTGATCATCGAATCGGCCGGTAGAAGGTGGGGACTGGCCGAACCGGCCGTGCTGGACCGTTTCTCCATTCTCGACGCCGAACGGGTGACGGTGGCCGGCAGCCAGGAAGTCGTGTGGGGGGACGGCATGCTGCCGATCGGCTCCTTCGCGGCCGCCGCCGGATTGCAGGACACTGAGGCGCATCGCGACGTCGTCGTCGTGGCCACCCAGGCAGGGCCGGCGGCACTCGCCGTCACCTCGATCATGGGTGTGCGCGAGGTTGCCACCAAGAGTCTGGGGCCGCTCGTGTCCGGAACCGATCTCATCACCGGAGCCGCGCTGCTAGGCGGAGGTGAGCTGGCCCTGATGCTGGATGCCAACGCCCTCGGCGAAGCGAGCCGCCAGTCGCGCAGCGGAATCGTGCCCGACCAGCTTCCGCGGGTGCTGGTTGTCGACGACTCGCCGGGCGTTCGACAGATCGTGGCCGGGGCAATCGCTGCGGGCGGCTTCGACGCCGTTGTGGCCGGGTCGGCTGAAGAAGCTCTCCAGATTGTGTCGGAGCAGAACGTCGATGCAATCGTTGTTGACTATTCCATGCCGGGGTCAGACGGCATTGCGCTGGTACAGGGGGTGAGGGCGCGCTCGACGACGCTGCCGGTGGTGATGATGTCCGCCGTCGCCGAGCGAGAAGACCAGGACCGGGCGAAAGCAGCGGGCGTCGACGTCTATTTCGACAAGTCAGATTTCCGCGAGGGAGCGCTCGTATCAACGCTTCATTCCTTGCTGGAAAGAGCCGATAAGGGACAAGAGGCGCAAGCACGATGAAAGTACTAATCGCAGACGACAGCCCGGTCCTGGTGACCGCTCTCCGCAAGCTGCTCGAACAGAGCGGCTACGAGGTAGTGGCCGCGATGGACGGCCTGGAAGCCGTTCAGTGCTTCTATCAAGAGAACCCCGACCTGGTCCTCCTCGACATCCAGATGCCAAAGCTGCATGGATATGTCGTGTGCCGCCTGCTCAAAGAAGACCCTGCCTCCCGCCACATTCCGGTACTGATCCTGACCGGTCGTGACTCGGCCGAGGATCGCTACTGGGGCGATCGCTCCGGCGCCGACGGCTACCTGACCAAGGAGTCGATGGGCGATGAGCTTCTCGACGCCATTCAGTCAGCTCTGGCCAGCCGGGCACTCTCAGACATGGGCCGGGTTGAGCCGCTGCCACAGTCACTCGACGAGAGCGATGTCTTGAGCCGGGTGTGCGAGGTGCTGGACCGCAAGCTGTTCGAAGCCACCATTGTCAACGACATCGTCGGTGTTGGCGTGCGAGCGATGGACCTGGAGGCCACGGTGGCAGAAGCGCTCAGCATCCTGAGGCGCATCCTTGACTTCGAGGCTGGTGGGGTCGTGCTCCCCAAGGAGCGTCGACTGCTCATGCGCTTCGAGAAGCAGATCTCGACCGGGGACTATGAGGAGTTCCGCTCTCTGAGCGCACTCCGCTGCCGCCAGTTCACCACGGCAGATGTGACGGTGGATGACCTCGGTGTTTCTTTCGTAACCGGTGCCGGCAAAGAAGAGCCACTCGACGATCCTGCAATGGAGGACCGGGGCTGGCCTTCGTTTGCGGTGGCACCGCTGTGGTCGCGCGGCGAAGTCGTGGGAGTGCTGGTGCTGGGTGCCCAGCGCGAAGGCGCCTTTGACGACGCGACCGATCGGACGCTTCGCACCATCGAGCCGCACGTCGCCAGTGTGGTCGACTCGGCCCGGCACTATCAGAAGCTGTTGGAGCAAGAGGCAAGAACCTCGCTTTCCAGCCTGTTCGAATAACACCCCCTCTGTCTCGGGACCCTGGCCGGACTCCGTCCGGCTTAGGAGTTACTTCGCAACTCCACGTCCATGTCCAGTCCGTCCGTGGGAACGCCAAAGGTGTTCCCCCAGTAAGCAGTAGGCAAGAAACCGGACGCTAGCGCTGTTTACTGTTCGCTGTTCGCCAATAATCACACGTCTGAGATTTAGGTCGGCGGCGGCGAATATAATCGCCTCCATGCCCGTTGAATCACCGTTGTTTGCCGACCTCAATCCTGCTCAGCGAGAGGCGGTCGCGGCCACTGATGGCCCGGTGCTGGTGGTGGCCGGTGCCGGCTCCGGCAAGACGCGGGTTCTGACCTACCGGATCGCTTATCTCGTCCAGGATCTGGAGGTCTCGCCCTATCAGGTGCTGGCCATCACCTTCACCAACAAGGCTGCCAGTGAGATGAAAGAAAGGGTCGGTGAGTTGGTGGGCCCGGTCATCGACTCGATGTGGGTGTCGACCTTCCACTCTGCGTGTGTGCGGATTCTGCGGCGGGAGGCGTCCCGGTTTGGCTACAAATCCTCCTTTTCCATTTACGACGCCGCCGATTCGCTCCGCCTGATCACTTACTGCTTGCGCGACCTGGATCTGGATACGAAACGATTCCCTCCCCGCAACATTCGCGCTGCCATCAGCAACGCCAAGAACGAGCTGGTCGATCATGAGACGTTTGCCTCGCAGGGGAGCGGGTACTTCCACGAGCAGGTGTCAGAGGTGTATCGCCTTTACCAGCAGCGCCTGGTGGAGGCGTCGGCCATGGACTTCGACGATCTCCTCAAGGTCACCGTTGAGCTCTTCGGGGCGTTCCCGGAAGTTCTGTCCCACTACCAGAACCGGTTCCAGTACATCCTGATCGACGAGTATCAGGACACCAATCATGCCCAGTACATGCTGGTGAAGATGCTGGCCGAGCAACACCAGAACCTGTGCGTGGTAGGGGACTCCGATCAGAGCATCTATGCGTTCCGCGGCGCCGACATCCGCAACATCATCGAGTTCGAGCGTGATTACCCCGCCGCCCGCATCATCTTGCTGGAGCAGAACTACCGCTCCACCCAGAACATTCTTGATGCCGCCAATTCGGTTATAGCCAACAACCCGGCTCGTCAGCCCAAGCGGTTGTGGACCGATGAAGGCGGTGGGGAGAAGATCCGCCGCTACGAGGCCCAGGATGAACGCGACGAGGCCGCGTATGTGGCCGAGCAGGTTGGCGAGTTGGAACAGGAGGGTATGGCGGCGCGCGACATGGCCGTCTTCTACCGGACCAACGCCCAGAGCCGGGTTCTGGAAGAAGTCTTTGTCCGTTATGGGATTCCCTATCAGGTGGTGGGCGGCACCAAGTTCTACGAGCGCCGGGAGGTCAAGGACGGCTTCGGGTATTTGCAGGTCCTGGTCAATCCCGACGATCAAGTCGCCCTCAAACGGGTGCTCAACTCACCCAAACGCGGCATCGGCGACACCTCCGTCGGTCATATCGACCGTTTCTCACAGGCTGAAGGCATCACGTTCTACGACGCGCTGCTCAAGATCCACGACATACCCGGCGTTTCGGCCCGGGCCGTCAGGTCGGTAACCGAGTTCTTGGGGCTTCTCGACTACCTGCGGGACAAGGCCGAGGGCGGGCCGCGGGCGGCGGTTGACGCGGTGCTGGCTGAGAGCGGACTGGTCCAGGCGTTCGAAGCCGAGCGAACCGTCGAGGCGCTCGGACGGGTGGAGAACTTGAAGGAGATGGTGACCATCGCCGAGGAGTTCGAAGAGAGTGGGCCGGGCCGTGAGAATGCCGACGGGGTTCCGTGGGTGGAGTTGGATGGTATGAGCCGACTGCAGCTCTTTCTGGAGACGGTGAGCCTGGTCAACGAGATCGACGAACTGGACGACGGCCACTCGGGAGCCGTCACCCTGATGACGCTTCACAACGCCAAGGGACTGGAGTTCCCGGTGATCTTCATGGTCGGCCTGGAAGACGGCGTGTTTCCTCATATGCGCTCGCTGGGCGAACCGGCCGAGATGGAAGAAGAGCGGCGCCTGTTCTACGTGGGAGTGACCCGGGCCGAACAACGGCTATTTCTCATCAGTGCCATCCAGCGCGCCCTGTGGGGCGCCCCCAACTTCAACGGCCCCAGCCGGTTCCTGCGGGAGGTCCCCGACCACCTGATCGAGGAGGAATCGAGGGTCAAGCGGGATCGACGCGAAGCAATTGTTGCCAAGCCCGATGCGTTGTCCGACGTTCATCCCGGGGAGATGGTGATCCACGATCACTGGGGTCGGGGCACGGTGGTGTCGGTGACGGGAGCAGGTGACAAGGCCGAAGCCGTGGTCGAGTTCGATGGTGAGGGTAAGAAGACCTTGTTGCTGGCCTGGGCGCCCCTTCGCCAGGCCTGACCCGGGCCGCCATGGTGAGCGAAACCGGATTAGGAGGACCGATGGGGATGGATCCCGAAATCACGGCGGTCACGGTCGCTGAAGCCTTTCCGCTACGGCGGTTCGTGCTCCGGCCCATGCTGGCGACCGCCTCCTCCCATTACCCGGGCGACGATGATCCCGCCGCCCTCCATCTGGGCGCCTTCGCCGACCTTGGATCCGGTCGCGAGCTGGTGGGCGTGGTGTCTTTCCTTCCTCGAACCGAGCATGGCGATGCCGGCGATCGGATATTCGAGCTCCAGGCCATGGTCACCCTCCCGGCAGTGCGCAATGAGGGGCTGGGGGCACTGCTGGCCGGTCACGGCATCGCCGTTATCGAGTCACGGGGGGCGACCCGCGTCTGGTGCAACGGGCGCTCGCCGGCCCGGTCGTTCTATGAGCGCCTGGGATTCCATGCCGTCGGTGAGGAGTTCATCACGCCGGGCACAGGACCGCACTACCGATTCGTGCTTGATCTAGGCTGAGGCTCCTCAGGTCAGATCCCGCAGAGCTCGCAGGAAGGCCTCTCCATAGGTCTCCAGTTTCTTGGGGCCCACCCCGTTGATCGCGAGTAGTTCGGCGGGGGTGGCAGGCCGGTGTTGGACCATTTCGGCGAGGGTGGCGTCGCTGAATACGACATAGGCAGGCACGCCGGCCGCATCGGCCAATCGGCGCCGGACTGCCCGCAACGAGTCGAAAGCGGGACTGTCGGTGGCCGTGGCCTGGGAGGTGCCGATCGGCGTCGCGGTTCTGCTGGGGAGCCGGGTCGTTAGCCCGGCCAGAATCGCAGTATCCGTGCAGACATCGCAGGAGACCTCACAGCGTCCGATGTCCTCGCCGAAGTACCCGACCAGGGTCCGGTGCCGGCAGGACCGGCGATCCGCCCAGTTGTACATCTGGCGGATCCGGTTCTGATGCCGGGAGGTCTCCCCATCTGTCATTCGTTCAAGATTCTTGACGTCGGCCCACGAGTAGAACAGGATGCAATCGCTGTCCAGCCCGTCCCGGCCGGCCCGCCCGATTTCCTGGTAATAGGACTCGATTGACTTGGGCATGTCCCGGTGGATCACGTAGCGAACGTTCGACTTGTCGATGCCCATGCCGAAGGCGATGGTGGCGCAGATGACGTCCACCTCGTCGTGGATGAAGGCGTCCTGCACGGCGGTGCGGTCAGACCGCTCCAGGCCGGCGTGGTAGGGCATCGTCGCCACCCCCAGGCTTCGGAGGTAGGCGGCCGTTGACTCGGCCGACTTGCGGGACAGGGTGTAGATGATGCCGCTCTGGCCGGGTCGGGCCAGGCACAGCTTCCCAATCGATTCCTTGACCTTGATCCGCCGTCCGTCCGGTTGTTCTCCCTTCTTGATTAGGTGGATCTTGAGGTTGGGGCGAAGGAACGAACCCCGGAAGTGGACCGGATTGCGCAGCCCCAACTGCTCCTCGATGTCGGCTGTCACTTCGGCGGTGGCGGTCGCGGTCAAAGCGAGCACCGGCACCCCGAACCGATCTTTGAGTCCCTGCAGATTGCGATAAGCGGGACGGAAATCATGACCCCACTGACTGATGCAGTGGGCTTCATCAACGGCGATGAGGGACAGGTCGGTCCCGGAAAGGGCCCCGCCCACCGACGTTTCCAGGCCCTCCGGAGCCGCATACACAAGCTCATACTCGCCTTTGCGCAACCGGGAAACGCGGTCGGACCTCTCTGATGGATCAAGGCTGGAGTTGAGGAAGGTCGAATGAAGACCTGTCTGGTCCAGTCCGTCGACCTGGTCCTTCATGAGGGCTATGAGTGGTGATATCACCAGAGTGGTTCCGCCCAGCACCCGGGCGGCCAATTGGAACGTGAGGGACTTGCCCGCCCCGGTCGGCATTATCCCGATGCAATCCCGCCCGGCCACCACCGCGTCGATGATCTCACGCTGTCCCCGCCGGAACCCGGAGAAGCCGAAGGTGGCGGCCAGCGCCGCGTCGATGGCGGCGGCTTGTTGATCGGAGAGTCGGGCTGCCAGCGCCGTCAGTGCCTGGACCTGGGCATCCGTGAACTCCGATGGTGAGGCGGTCCAATAGCTGCGCAAGGCAGCGAGCTGTTTGGCTGCGGCCCGGTGGTCTCCGGCCTCGATTGACTCATGCAGCTGGGAGACGGCGTAGGCGATATCGGATTCCTTCATGGATCGATGACGGTAGTGGAGAGGGTGAAGCAGGCATAGGCAGTATGGGGAGGGTGTGAGACAAATCTCGACACGGCCCGTCGAATCCCCGGATCCTGTGGCGTCTATGGGGGAGGAAAGGAAACAACCATGAAAAGAACCCTGACGATTGCCTTGACGGCCGCACTCTTCGCGTCGCTGTTCGGCGGCCTGGCTTCTGCCCAGACCGTGGCCGCCGATCCAGCCCCGACTGCTCGGGTGGTGACGGACGGAGGAGACGGGTCCGATGTGGCCAGCATTCTGCGGCGGTGCCGCCACCTCTTCGGAGAGGAAGAGCTCAAGGCTTCGGTCAAAGAGCGGTGTTTCAACCTGTGGAAGAGGTGGTGCGATGCCCATCCCGACGCCAGGTACTGCCGACGCCCCGACGTTCGGCCCCATGACTGCCGCATCACCGACCGCGTGATCGATCGACGGTGCCACCCTCATCGGCCGGTGCCCGCTCCCACCGATCGACCGGGCGATCGGCCTTCTGACCGTCCTCCCACCCGCCCGTCCGACCTCCCCGCCGACCGGAGGCTGGCAGACCCGCCCGACAAAGCCGACCTCGACATAGCCCGTGATCGGATTCCCTCAGCCACAGACCGAGCAGGAAATGACATTCACCTTGGCGCTCGCCGCGCCGATCTCTAGATATACCTTCAAGGTCATTGGAGTAGCTACGGGTACCGACGAACTCGCCGAGCTTGACGCACTCCCGGAGGGGGTGCGTCGGCTCGCGCCCGAATCCTTCAACATTCTGTACCGGCTGCTGGCCGACGGCCTGAACTCCTTTGCCTATTCGATCGTGAGGGATCGAGCCGCCGCCGAGGATGCGGTCCAGCAAGCCTTTCTCGAGCTGGTCAAGGCTGCCCCCACCATCCGCGGCGATGGACGAGCTCTCCGTTCGTGGCTCTTTCGAAGTGTTCGGTTTCGCTGTCTGGATGAGCTGCGACGTCGCGAGCGGCGTCGCGAGAACCTGCACGCCGAGATTCCCGATCATCTTGCTTCCTCTGGTCCTTCCCCAGGGGGTACCGGCGATCTCGCGGCCGCCATGTCCGAGCTGACTCAGCAACAGCGCCAGGTGCTGTTCTTGCGTCACGTGATGGGCATGAGCGGTCACGAGGTCGCGACCGTGCTCGAAACCAATCGAGCGGCTGTGTTTGCCACCGCCGCCCGAGCCGAGAGACGGCTCCGACAAATCCTGTCCGACGAAGGGCCGATGGCCCGGAGGAGTGCCTGACATGGCGCGCCCATCAATGTCAGATCGAATACGGCAGGCCATGTGGAGGCCCATCTCCACGGAGCGACGGGGCCTGGATCTCGCCGCCATTGAGGCCGCCCTGGCGGAAGCCGTTCGCACGGGTTCCGCTGTTCCCAGGGTCCGCCGGCGGCTGGCACTGGTGGCGTTGACGGCGGCTCTGGTGATCGTCCCGGCCGGGATGGCACTGGCCGCTGAGGGTTCCGTCCCGGGCGATCTCCTCTTTCCGGTCAAGCGAGTGACCGAGACCGTCCGGTCGTGGGTGGACGAGGACGTTGTCGCTGTGCATCGGATCGAGGAGCTGGAGAAGATGATTCGCGCCGAGGTCGCGGCCGACCGGATCGCCGACCAGGTCGATCGGGCAGCGGCTGCCATCGATCGGCTGGAGACAGACCACGTGCTCGACCAACGACTGGCCGCGGTGGCAGCAGGCCCGACCGACGTCCGCCCTTCAGATGTGGCCGATTCGGGGACTGTCGGTGAAGCTTCCGACCGCCCCCCGGGCATTGCGCCGCCCGTCGATACCCCACCGACCTCCGAGCACCCGTCCGGCTCGGCCACAACCACCACCTCGACCTCGGTGGTCGACTCGACGACCACCAGCGTGACGGACACCACGACGACCACAGCTCTTGACACCTTCCGCGTGGCAGGCCGGGTACTGGCGGGTCCCACCTGCCCGGTCCAGCGATTCCCTCCAGATCCCGACTGTGCCGATCTACCGGTGGCAGGGGCGGTACTGGTTGTTACCACTCTGGATGGCAAGGAACTGGCGCGAGTTGAGTCGACGGAGGAGGGGCGCTTTCAAACACGGCTACCCAATGGCATCTACTTACTGGTCCCACAACCCTTCGATGGCCTGCTGGGTACGGCGCCCTCCCAGGAGTTTGTCCTCGAGGGAGCA
>Ga0255048_10003046_pt1 | contig 10365 bp, 13 predicted proteins | sample JV7_2_2_MG_FD_183619 | JGI IMG/M metagenome (GOLD analysis project Ga0255048, IMG submission 183619) | Seawater microbial communities from Jervis Inlet, British Columbia, Canada - JV7_2_2 | ecosystem: Environmental > Aquatic > Marine > Inlet | place: Canada: British Columbia | collected 2016-10-06
CAACCTCGAGAAGGCCTTCCTCGATTGCTTCGGCGACGATGCCCATATCTGGGACGGCAGGGTGTCGAAGGTCTGGGGCGATACCGGGTCGATCGACGTCTATCAAACGAAGGAGTTTGCGGAGGGGATGCTGTGACGATCCCGTGCACTTGTTGCGAGCCGACAATGGGGTTCCAGCAGGAAGGAGAGGATGCCAAGCCCGTCTGCGTGATGCGCGGCGACGGGTCCGGGAAGCAAATCACCCAAGTTCTCTGCCGCGCGTGCGCGATGATGTGCGGGGGAACCAGGGAAGACTATGAGGCGGCCGGCCTTACCGTCATCGCAATAAGAGAGCCCACTGAAGAAGAGCAAGAACATTGAGCGCTGAGGCCATGAGCTGGGCCTGGGCCCAGGACGTCACCTGTAGGCAGAAGCTCTGCCTGCTGGCCATCGCCGACTGCGCTGACCACCGCTTCAGGTGGAGAGAGGATCTGCGCGCGATAGCAGATCAGACAGGGATCGGCGCCGTCGCCTGCAACCAGGCCCTTGAGGACCTCAAAGAGTGCGGGATCATGCGAGAGATGGCGCATTCAGGGTTCCTCCAGCTAGGAATCGTACAAGAGCGCGCTCACATTCAAGAGGAGGTGGTACCGCCCCGGTCTGTGCCCAAGGGGAGGTCGACCAAGGAGCAGATCGAGTCAGCGTTCGCGGCCTACGCCATCGTCCATGCTCGCTTCTTCGAGCAGAGGAATGGCCAGCGGCCGCCGACCCCAACCTTGACGTCTCCGCGCAGGAAGAGGATCGCCTCTTCGATCCGAGAGCACGGGTATGACAAGACGGTGCTGGCTGGCATCGGGGTCTTTTTCTCGGACTTCCATCGGGGCGGGAACCCACAAGAGAAGCTGTGGATCAGGCCGGAGATAGCGTGGCGCATGGGGGCCGAGACCGACAATATAGAGACGTTCGCCGATCTAGCCACAGCCGCGCTGCGAGAAGGCATGCTACCGGAGCTCACAAAAGAACAAATCATCAAGGCTTGCGGGGTACAGATATGAAAGAGATCGAGTTGACGCGGGGCCTCGTGGCCCTGGTGGACGAAAGGGACTACGAGCGGCTCAACCTGTTCTGTTGGAACGCCCTGACGCCCGCGAAGGCGAGAACCGCCTACGCCCGCAGAGATGTCCGCAAGGACGAGAACCGAGACGAGAGGTGCGTCTTGATGCACAGGGAGATTTTGGGGCTCTCTCCCGGGGATGTCGAGGTGGACCACATCAACGGGAACGGGCTAGACAACAGGAGGCGAAACCTCCGGATTTGTGGCCGCGCCGAGAACTGTAGGAACTCAAGACCCCACAAAGGGTCTGCGTCCAAGTTCAAGGGCGTCACCAAGGACAGGAAGAGATGGCGAGCTCGAATCCGAATAGGCGGGCGCACAAGGTATCTCGGTGGCTTCCGAACCGAGAGAAAGGCGGTCGCCGCTTACGACGATGCCGCGACGAAGAACTTCGGCAAGTTCGCCAAGCGCAACCTCTCATGAAGATAGAGATCCATCAGAATGAGGTCGACTGGCTCGCAGCGCGAGAACAGAGCCTCGGAGGCAGCGACCAAGCGGCGCGGTTGCTCTGGAAGGGCGACACCCACTTCTGGCTCAGGAAGTCTCCGGCCCAACTGGAGCTCCACCGCGCCGAGATCGAAGAAGAGGACGAGAAGCACTGGGCGAAGTCTCAGGTCGATCGCGAGGTGCGCTCAGCCTTGGAGCCCGTCATCGAGAGACGCCTCGCCGACGCGCGGGAGATAGAAATCGTGGATCCGGGGCCATACTGCATCATGCGCAGCGAGGTGGATCCACGGTGGCACTACTCGCCGGACGGGCTGGTAATACCGAGGATCATCACGGCCGGAGAGTTCTGGGGGGACGGGGTAGACATCTCAACCGAGGCCAGCTACAAGACCGTCTCACCCTACGCCCGCTGGAAGTGGGACGACGCCGAGCCTGACCTCTACGCCAACCTCCAGATCCAATCGCTCTACGCCTGGCCAGACCCCCCGGATTTCGACCCGGTGATCCTCGCGGCCCTCATTGGCTACGGCGAGGGGGCCAATGACTTCCTCACCTATGACGTCGAGCCCAACCCGGACCTGATCGAACTCATCCAAGAGACGACGGAGCGCTTCTGGAAATACGTTGACGAGGACAAGCCGCCACCACCGGACGGATATGACGCCACGATGCGGTCCCTCAACATCATCTATAAGTCCCGCAAGAAGGGACGCGGCGCGACCATCACCCTAGGCACCCCTTGGATCGCCAAGGATCTCGAGCACCAGAGGCTCAAGAGGGAGATTGACGACCTCGAGCGACAGCAGAACAGGATTAAACAGGAGATCGCCGCCGAGATGGGCGAACAAGAGGCTGGCCTTGCTATGGTGCCAGCAGACGAGCACCAGCCCGGGCGGACCTGGCAGCGGGTCCAGATCGGGCCCACGAAGCCCCAGCTCTGCCCGCACTGCCAAGAGGTGGTGCGCAAGGGGCACACCTACACGAAGGTACTACCACTCAAAGGATAGGAGAAGCTGATGACCACAGACCTAGAAGTCACACAGCAGGAAAAAGGATCGACGTTTTTCGAGGGGATGACCGGGGAGGGGCTTGCCTTGCAAACGGCCGACCATGCCTCTCGGTGGAAGGTGTGCCAGGCGCTCGCCAAGTCAAGCCTCGTCCCCCCGGCCCTCCAGGGCAGCCCCCAGAACGTCCTCGCTGTCACCATGCTGGGCGCGGAGTACGGGTTGCCCATGATGAAGTCGATCCGCAACATTCACGTCATCAAGGACAGCCCTTCGATGTCTGCGGACCTCATCATGGGGCTCTGCCTACAGGCCCCGGTCTGCGAGTTCTTCTACTGCGAGAAGAGCGACGAGAAGAGCGCGACGTACACGACGAAGCGCACGAACAACCCAAAGCCGACCACGCTGACGTTCACAATCGAGCAAGCCGCCGGCTACATGAAGGGCAAGCACGGCGTCAAGGACAACTGGCGAGACAGCGCGCCCGACATGCTGCGCCACCGCTGCACCTCGAAGCTGGCCCGCATGGTCTACCCGGACCTGACGACAGGGCTCTACACCCCGGGCGAGATCGCGGAAGGGGTCACGCTCGAGGTCGACGCGGAAGTGGTCGAGACCACCCCCGAAGATCAGCCCACCGTCAAGCAAGAGGGCGAGACGAAGGCCGACAAGCTCATCCGAGACAAGAAGCGCGAGGCGGCCGAGGCCGAGGCCCAAGAGACGGTCGACGCCGAACTCGTGGAGGATCGCGAGCCTGGCGAGGACCCCGAAACGGAAGAAGACTTCGACGCTGAGCCGGCGCGCGAGGAGCATTCTGAGCCGCCCGAACACATCACTCTCGACCAGGCCGACGAGATCTCGGAGATCTTGAAGGGCGCCTACAAGGGGCTGAAGATGGAGAACCAGACGCCCAAGAGGCTCCAGATGCTCGAAGCGGTCGACGACTACCTCGAGCCCCTGGGCCTGCGACGGATGGAGCTGCTGCCGACTGAGATGTTCGAGCGGACCAAGGCGTGGGCGGCGAACCTGGCGCCGATGATTCGGGAAGGGGCGTGATGGAGGAGTGGCGCGCTGTCGTTGGGTACGAGGGGAGCTATCAGGTGTCGAGCTTGGGGCGGGTTCGGTCGTTGGATCGGGTCGTCCTCTGCGCCCCTGGCCGCTGGGGTAGGGCGTACAAGCGTCGCTGCCCCTCGACCATACTGAAGCAGTACCAAGAGGTGGGCGGATACCCCAAGGTCAACCTTCACTTGGGCGAAAGACAGATCTCTGTGAACGTCCACCGCCTGGCTGCGGAGGCCTTCTTTGGAGAGTGCCCCGAGGGGAAAGAGGCCTCCCATCTGGACGGAGACCGGGGCAACAATGCGAAGAGCAACTTGTTGTGGGAGACGCGCAGTGAGAACCACAGGAGAAAAAGGGCTCACGGCACGTCGCTTCAGGGGTCGAGGAGCCCAACCGCTAAACTGAACAGCCAGGCAGTTCTGGTCATCCGTCACGCTGCTTCACGGGGCGTCAGCGGGGCCCTCCTGGCCCGGCTGCACGGGGTTTCACCGTCCACCATATACCTCGTGTTGAAGAGGAGGAAATGGGGCCATGTTGCCGACGCTTAGGCCTTGCCAGCTTTCCTGGGTCAAGTCGATTTATCAGGAGATTCACTATCGCGATTCGACCATGCTGGTCGCCGCGACGGCGGCCGGGAAGACACCTCCGATCGGGGCCGTGACCAGGATTTGGCTCCGTCGATTTGGAAAGAGGGCTCTACTCACCGCTCCTAGGGTCGAGCTTCTTGTACAGGGCAAGGCATGGATTGAACGGTGGCTTCCGGGCCTTCAGGACGGCAGAGACATCGGACTAGAGCAAGGCCCCAAGAGAACCAACAAAGGGAACCGGGTGATGCTGGCCTCGCTAGACTCACTGTCCGACGAACGCCTGCGCCAGATGCCGACGCCAGATTTGATCCAGTTGGACGAGTGTCATTTGCACATCGGAGCGCAGGCCAGGATCGCCCGCACCTTCCCGAAGGCGAAGCGGGTGGGGTGGACCGCCACCCCAGACAGGCACGACCAGGTAAGGCTACTGCCGCACCTGTATGAGTCGATTGCTGGAGTCTACGGCGTGGCCGAGGCGACCAGGGACGGCTACCTCTCGCCGATGGAAGTTCGGCGGGTGAAAATTGACGGCCTCGACCTCAACAAAGTGGAGCGCGACACCAGGGACTACAGGGAGATGCCGCTCTCGCGAGCAATGAGCGAGCCAGACGTGGTGGCGACAACGGTTCGAGCTATCGCGGCTCAGGCCGGCGCGCGTAACACCATTATCTTCGCCGTGAACTTGGCCCACGCGGAGAAGATCCGCGCCGCTCTGTCCAGGGTGCTCAAGAGCCGCAAGAAGGATCCTGTCCGTGTAGCTTCCGGCGAGATGCCACAGTGGCTTCGAGACGAGACGCTTGACGGGTTCCGCAACGGAGAGTTCCAGTTCTTGATCTCCGTTGCACTGGTATGTTTTGGGTACGATGCCCCGGCGACGTCCTGCATCGCCCTCGCCCGCCCGACCCTCTCGCGCATGCTGCACTCCCAGATGATCGGCCGCGGGCTGCGCCTTCACCCGGAGAAAGACAACTGCCTAGTGTTGGATCTCGTTGGAAATACCGACGACCTAACCCTCGTCACCCCAGAGGACGCCTACGAGCACAGCGACGAACCGCTCTCCGCCTTCCTAGCCGACCCAGATGAGACCGAGGCGCCGGACCTCAACGTCGAAGAGGAGCTCGCCGACGAAGAGCCCGAAGAGATCATCCCTCTCGCGGCACAGGACCGCGGCTACAGCATCCTGCCGGTCGACAACCAGCTCTCTCTCATTGGCATGGACGCCGGCAGGCGTGACCGCTGGGACAAGCCGGCCACGCCGCGCCAAGTCACAGTCCTCGAGCGCGCCGGCATCGAAGACGCCGACCTCCTGGGCCTCAAGCAAGCCTCAGAACTGATCGACAAGTTGATGCAGCGCAGGGCCCAGGGGTGGTGTACCTTGAAGCAGGCGCGCTATCTACAGCGCAAGCGACTGGACCCCAATCAGAAGTTTGATCTGGCGAGCGCAGCGATCTCGGCGATCAAAGGCAATGGCGGCCGGCTGCCGGCGGGGCTCATCGCGAAGCTCAAGTACAGGGGCGAGGAAACGCTCGTCATGGGCGACTAGACGAACGCGCCCCAGATCTCTCCATGAACTCCGGTGCCCGTGGACCACACGCGGGTAAAGTGACCCTCGATAAAGAGCCCCTTCGATGTCCAGATGACGGCCGGGATCGTGCGAATGTTTCCGCCGCTGAACTCCACCTTGACAGCGGCCGCCGTCTCGATGGCGATGCCAATGCAGGTGCCCGGAAGGTCCACGGTGTCGGACTTGTCGCCGTCGATGTCGCGCCAATCCCTCGGGATGTACGCCTTGTCGTTTTGCAGGGTCTTCTCTATGGCCGGCATGGGCTACCTCCAGGGGGACGATGGTATCAGACCGAATCTTGCGGGCGCTTCATCAAGAAGGCTACGACCTTGCCGGCGAGCATCGCGCCCAGCACGCCAACCGCCTGCGGACTCTTGAGGTCGGCCCACGAGTCGAGACTCTGAAGGTAGGGCGACACCGCGGCGATCGCTACGGCGGCGAAGATGAGCCACTGTCGAGCCTTGCTAGACATCGCCGCCATCCACCCTGTCACGCACCCGGTTGATGATCGGCCGCCCCTCCTCGAGCACCACCTCGGCGAGCTTGATCGCGGCCAAGCGCTCCTTGTCAGTCATCACGTTGTTGTAACTCAGAAGGATCGCCAGCACCGCTGACGCCTTCCTGGAGCATTCCTCTTCCTTGCATAGTTGTCCGGGCATCGTCGCCTCCTAGTAGTTCGATGATGGTGTCGAGCTTCGCCCCATGCGTGCTCTCAGCCTCGATGAGGGACACGCGGCCCTCCAGCTTGCGGAGCCGAATCTCATGTTGCTCTGCCTGCACCCACCGGGCGTAGTTTCCGAGAGCAGAGAAGATGGCCGCGACGGTGAGAACTGCAAGTAGCGCCAAGACGCTAACCTTCCAGCCGGTCTCCGAGACCTGCATCGCTCTGGCCGTCTCGTCCACTTAGAGGTCGCCATCTCTTCGGTTGCGCATCCACCCTTCGGCCTGATTGCGCCAGTTTTCAAGCGAGGAAATTCGACTCGAATGGTCGGCCAGCTTGTCGATCTTTCCCGTCAGCTTTTGGACGTTGTTAGCCAGGGTATTGAGCGTCAGATCGAGCCTAACGAAGCGTGCCGCCGTGGTCCACAAGAGGGCCGCCAGCGTTCCGACCGCCACGACGACGCCGATCCAGAATTTCCCCGTAGCCCAGACGACGTTGGCCATCTCGGGATCCGAGGGAAGGTTAGGTAGCTGCGCGAGGAGCCAGGGCATCGTCATCCCTTCCACACAAGAGCCGCCAGGAAGGCGATCATCAGACTCACCAATGCGGTCCAGAGCTTGCTTTCTGTCGAGGGCTTCACGGCCCCGTCTCCACGGGCACCAGCTTGAGCTTGCGCGGCTTGCGGGTCACGTCGTCAAGCACCTGGCGCTTGGTCCAGTTCCTCCGCCTGTACCACGAGAGGTCGTTGTCGAGGTCTGTCGTGTTGACCTTCCACGGCGGGTTCCTTGACGCCATGCGGTTCAGGATGATCTGCGCCCGGGCGGGTGAGAGTTTCCAGAGGCAGGCCCGGGCACGGATGACAGAGCCGTCGTCGGGGTCTGTTAGGAGGGCGAGCTTCACCTTGTCGAAGGTTCTCTCGCCACCGCCTTTTTGCACCACGTCAAGGTCGGCGTGATTCTTGAGCCATCGGTTGACGGCGACCACGCGGCCCTCGCGGACAATCAGGTAGACGTGTTGGTCGGCCATCAGTAGACCGCCCATTTGTCGTTGAGGTAAGCGAGGACCGTTTCCATTGTCGCTTCGTCGTGGGCGTCGGCGTAGATTAGAAATTCGAACAGGGCCGCCGCACCGCCCCAGTGATTAGCGTCGCGGGCGCTGAAAAGCCAAGTGGCAGTCAACGATGCAGCGGCATTCACGTCGGCGGCGTCATTCTCTTCCCTGGCCCCGGCGTTGCTGTACCAGATCATCTTCTGAGCACCGGCAGCGTGCGACACCCCGAGCAAATGAGGCGAAGTCGGCCCAACCGATGTTGACAGCCACGTAGAGCTTCCAATCCATGTTGCCTGCCCCGGCCCCGTCTCTACAAAAGCTGGCGGGTGGTTGCCGGCGCTCGACCCACTAAAAAACCATTCGACGTTTCCATAACCGTTTTCGGCTACGTAGTAGACAGACATAGGTCCTGAACCTCTGACCCACGTCGCGGACAGCGTGTCATCTAGGCCGTCAGCCACCACCCCAGGCAGGCCGTTTTGACGAGCCGCGATTAGGTCGGGCTTTTTTGGTCCTGTTGATTGGGTATGGTCGCGCCCGTTCCCGCTCTGATCCTCCCAGGTGTGGACCCCGTCGACGTCGGTCAGCACCCCGGCGTCGGCCTTGAGCCAGACCTCTAGGTTGGCCAGGTCGGAGGGCGACCAGGCGGCGGCGCCCTTCCTCCTGTTGGGAATGCAGACACCTATCGTCACGGTCACCGCGCCTCCCAGAGGGCCTCGAAGTTCGGAGGCCTGTTGAACCAGAGGTCGTCGAAATTCTTGTCGCTCATGCGTCCCCGCTTCCACTCCCAGAGGGTCGAGTGATCATACCCTTTCTCCTGCAAGAGGCCGGTCACGTACTGCGCCTTCTTCCACGAATCGAGCGCGGCCTGGGCCTTCGACCGCTTGATCCTCATCTTGCGCTTGACCGGCATCCAGTCCTTCGAGTCCGTATCCTTCCACGCCTGGGCGGCGTTGCGCACCTCTTGGTTGTACTGCCCGAGGATCTTCTTCTGGTAGCCGTCGCGGTAGTTGACGTGCGTGATTCGAGCGCCGGGTCGGTTGATCTCTGCGAGCCTCGTGGGAATGCCGCGCGCCAGCAGCTCGTCTCTGATCGAGCGCGGGTAGCCGGTCTCGGGGTTCACGCCGATGGTCAGGGCCTCGAGCTCGCGGCGCAGTTTGAGGTACTCTCCTGGCATCAGGCGATCTGCGTACTTCGCTCGCGCCAGCACGGCGTTGAAAAAAGTGTCGTGCTTCAGAGAGATCGGGCGCCCCCACGGGGTCTTGTTGCGAGCGATGTCCATGATGGTACCCATCACCATGGCCTCGCCGTAGAGCGCTTCCATCGGGGCAATCATGGAGTTGACCATGGCCTCGTCGAACGGCACGCTGGGGTCTGAGATCGCGTGCCACCATTCCTTGATGAAAGCCCGGGCGTCGGAGTAGCTCATGTCGATGAACTGAGCATCCTCGCCCTCGATCCGCAAGCCGATGTAGTCCGAGTGCCGTCCGTACTCTGGCCCCAAGAGGCGCGCGAGTTCCTCGTCGACGTCAGTCATCCCGTTGCGCTGCCGCAACATCATGCGGCTGAGGCGCGGGGTGCCAAGCGTTGTCGCCAGCATCCCAGAAACGCGCTTGATGCCGATCCACTTCACCCTCGGATTCGGATCGCGGACCTCGGCCGCCGCCTGCAAGATCGTGTTCTTGGTGGTGCGGACCATCTCGGCCGTGAACGTCGGGTAGTCGGCCGCGCCCGGAAAGTCCTTGAGCACACCGACCGCCTTGGGCGCCTTCGAGTAGGTGGGCGAGAGGTCTCGGACGATCGGAGCGGTGAACTCCTGCGCAGCGCGCAGCCCCTCGGGGGTCTTCAGGTCCCAGCCCTTGGCTTGCGCGTAGTCCACCATCTCCGCCATCCAGTGGACGGTCTTACCGATGTCATCGGCGGCAACGTAGGTGGTCTGCGCCGGCTTGAGGAGCCTTGATAGGCGCTCGGCTGGCCCGCCCTGGCTCCAGTCGGAGATCCTCGCGATGTCATAGCGGGCGTCTCCAGCTCTCGCACCCTCGCGTAGAACGCCGAGCTCCAGCCCGGTCTCGGCAAACTGCCGACGCGCGGCCTCGTCCATCTCTCCAAAGGTGTGCCGCAGGAGCTTTCCGGTGACGGACTCCACCCTGTCGGCCATCCACCCCGCCGCCTTGCCGACGCCGGCCTTCAGCTTGCGACCCCCCTTGCTTGTCGGTCGGCCGGAGAACTCAGCGACGACTTCGAGCGCCCGGGGCACTCGGAAGGGCGCCATGTACTTGCCCTGGAAGCGCAGCATTCCGTCCCATGAGACGAGGTTGCGAATCTGCGGCTGCATCGCCGGCACGACTTTCCAGTAGCGCACGGCGGAGTTGGTGCCCACCACCCAGCGCATGATGGGGTTGGTCCCGAAGGCTGAATTGTCCTGATAGGCACCCAAGTTCTCGATGACCTTCGCGTGCTCTGGGATCGCGTACTTGCCCGCCAAGGGGTTGCGGTCCCCGCCCTTGATCTGTCGCATCTTGGCGCCAGGAGGTGGCGTGTCAAAGAGGAACGTCCCCTCGCCTTTGTCCGCCACATCCTTGAGGAAGGAGTAGGTCTCTAGCTCCAGCGCCATCTTTTCCACCGTGCGGGTGAAGCGCGCCCTGGGGTCTGAGCCCAGACCCAGGAACTCATCGACGGCGCTTGGCAAGGGCTCTTTGTGGATCTCCGCAGGAGAGTACGAGGCCTTGCGACCGCTGCCAGGAACCTTCGCCCCGCGCTTCTCGTTCGCGTCCAGGTACTCTTGGGCTCGCGCTTCGCTCAGGAATACGCGCTCCCGTCCATCCTCGTGCCGCACCCACCAAGTGTGCTTGCGCGCCTTGAAAATCCCCGTATCTCGACCCTTGCTACCAGAAAAGAAT